>Ga0307931_1001858_pt1 | contig 13794 bp, 17 predicted proteins | sample OrgLakmetageno47_FD_201816 | JGI IMG/M metagenome (GOLD analysis project Ga0307931, IMG submission 201816) | Saline water microbial communities from Organic Lake, Antarctica - #47 | ecosystem: Environmental > Aquatic > Non-marine Saline and Alkaline > Saline | place: Antarctica: Organic Lake... | reverse complement strand
TTCGTGGATGCTGTAAAATTCTAGCTAGCCTGAGCAGCCTGAGCAGCCTACAGGCCTACAGGAAGTGCTCGCATCCTTTTACCTTGGGCTTGGTAGCAGGTGGCAGCTGCTCTAAGTAAATAGAAGTAAAGAGGAATGGCTGATGGTTCGTCTTCACCGGCTTACGAGCAGTTTTGCTTGCTCGCAAAAAGCCAGCGAGGCCGGGCTGTCGTTGCTCTCATCCAGCAGGTCATACCGTACCTAGTCAGAAAAAATGCACTAGCAAGCATAGAGTATGTGGGCGAGTACGCCTAGACATATTGTTTGTGCCATGAAAATAGGGTAAAGATAGATTTTAGGGAGGTACTCATCCGAAAGTTACTTCCATTATGCGCCCATGGTGGCAGGTGTTAAACAAGGAGCATATTTATGTGTTCGGTGAACTCCTCGCGATGGAGAATATCCAGGTGCCTTCATCCCTCGAGTCACGAAATTGTTGATATATGTTTTTCCATTCATACTATTGTCTTCGTATTTTGTGTTGTTGGTCTTCGTGAACCTCTGCTACATCAATCTCCATCACTCTTTCCTCGGGATCTCTTCTTTACCCTACCTCACATGTAGGCTTTGCGAGAGACGGAATCGGCCGAGCACCTTCGTCTCCTCGAGCTCTTCGCCTACGGTACTTACGCGGAATACACTACTGCACCATCGGGAACGTATCCGGTAAGTTTTCCGCCAGAAATCACGCACGTCCCGCTCTCTGCACCCAAGAAGTAGCCTGTCTCTACCTTCTACTTCAGCACTTCATATGAGAATTGTGTTCCTTTTGCCGTGAAACAGGAGTTGTCAAAAAAGATGATGATTAAACTACGGCAATTAAGCCTAGTGTCCCTCGCACATGCGTCGAAAAAAGTGTCTTATGAAGAACTGCAGCTCGCTTTGGGAATCACCAACGTTCGGGAGCTCGAGGACTTAATTATCGATACGATATACGCTGGTATCCTCGAAGGGCGCCTCGACCAGCTCAATGGGGTGCGTTCTGCGATATATTTGCGCAACACTCGCAGTAGATCAGATCCCAGGTTCCTTTTCCAGGCGTTTATTGATTGTGGTGGGAGCGGGGGGGGGGAGTAGTGGAGGTGTATTTTTCGTACTTTTTTTCTTGAAGTGTGCCAATGGATCACTCAAATCTTGCCCCCCTTTTTTCCTGTCAGGTTCTCAACGTGAAGTCAGCGATGGCGCGGGACGTGCGGCCTGAAGCCGTGGCGGAGCTCGCACAGAAGCTCAAAGCGTGGGGCGGGCAAGTGCAGCACTTGCTGGCTGCCTTTGAACAGAACATGGCGCAGGCCGCTGCGTCGCGCGCGGAAGAAGCCAAGACTCGCGCCGAAACCCTGAGCCAAATCGACTCCGCCAAGAAAGCCCAGGAGAAACGCGCCGGCGTGGATGTGAACGGTGGGGACGACCTCGGTGCTCCTGGCGGCGGTGCGAGCAGCAGCAGCAGCCGACCGAAGCGCACTCGAGATGGCCCCAACGGGGGGGGTGGCTTTCCAGGCGAGGGGAAAACGTTGGGAGGCCGCGTTTAGGCCAACATAAGATCAAGGCCAGATATTCCTAGAGAGAAATCCATTTCTGGAAACCATTATTATACTTCCTGTTGCTCTTTTCTTTATTTCTTTTAATTAAAACTCCTCAAAAAAGAAAAAAGGGGGTTCTCTTACCTCTTACATAACTAGGTCTGGCGCATGCGCATGCATGGCCATTTGAATTCAAACTTATAACTTATACTTGATTCGCCTTGGTGTTGTAATTGAATTATTTATTCAATACAAGGGTTACCGTTTTCGTATCAGTTCTGCGCTCTGCGTGATATTGTCGGAACAGGAAGCTCCTCTACTTCGCTCAGGGGGCTGTGTTTCTTTTTGCTTTTAAATTTTAATTGGGATGCCTAATGCCATTTCGCAACACGCAGCGACAGGAGACGTATTGGTTTTGGTTGGAGATGCCGCATGTCATGTTTTCATCTCGCCGGTGTTGCCTCAAATTCCCATAGCACGGCATCGCGTTTGACTCGGGTGAGGATTGCGTCACGGGAATGCGTTGGGAGGTCAGCTGGGTAGTAAACCCCAGGGCTAATAGTTACTAGTGGGGTCTGTTCACCGTGGCCCCTGTCCTTCGTTTTCCCGGCACCCACGAGCACTTCAAGCGCAAAAGCCGCGGTGGCGAGCCCAACGCACTGCTCTAGGTCAACGTGCGTCGCCTGAAAGCGAACCGCGTCGCCGCGCGCATTCGTCGCGTCCACGCGCATCGCGTTGGTTGCGCCCACCAGCTTGTCGACGGCTCGGATGACGGGCAGAGAAAACACACTCAGGGATTGCATGAGGCGCTTGTTGGCCAGTACTTTGGGCGGCAAGAGCACCTGAAGGAAGGCAAAGAGTTGGTTCCAGATGCCAGGTGCAGTTGCGAATCGGCTAGCCAGCGTGGGCACCCTTAAGCTTGAGTGTACGGTGAACACATCGGGGTTGTCGAGAAGCCTTACCTGTATGATGGTTTGCATGCAACAACGCACGAAAGGGGTAAGAAAGTGCGAAAACCTGAAAGTAAATCAAGAAATTAGATTTGCTATTTGATGATATCAAATCAAAGTTGCAAAGGGCGATGAAACAAGGGGTGTGTGCTTGTAAAGATTTACGCGCCAGGGTGTGGCGACAGACCATGCGTTTGCCGACGCCTTCTCCGAAGTCAACTTCTCGAGGCGAGGTCCATGGAGGTGCATCCACCGAAGAACCTCGCACTAGCGTTAACACGGGCTGGCAAAGCAACAGAAACGTCGCGCTCACGATGGTGGCTCCTGCATTGCCTGTGCCGGCCGTGAAAAAACTGAGGTCGACCACCTCGCCTTCGCACGGTGCGGATTGCTCCGGCCCATCTCTTAAGGTCACTGAGAATGTTTCGGTGGCGCTGCTCGTAACGTCTGTTGAAAGCGCTGCCATTTCACGTAATTTCTCGACAGATGCTGCTGCCATCAATGCTGAGGCACCGGGCCAAATTCCAGCCCCAGAAACTGCCACCTTAAAGGTTTGCAGCACAAGGGTTATTTCTTTCAAAAAAAAAAAAAAGTGGCGGAATAACCAGGACACTGCACAGTACATAAGGTAAACGAGAGCTACACGCAACGAGATGAAGGAGATATAAGCGGGAGAAGTCCATTTGATAGCCTCATATATGAATAAGGCTAGGATGTTGAACCATTCATACCGTGCCAGCGGCAGTCGCTGCTTTCGAAAGCGCTTTATTAGCAGCGCACAAGTTGGGCTCATCGCACACGTCCACGTAGGGTAAGCCGCATTCAATGCACGCCTGGAGGAGCACTGGGTCCGTACGCTGTTGAAATGGGCCAGCGGTGTGCACTACGCAATCGGCGTTGCATTCGCGCAGAGCTTCCGCTACGGCACCCGGAGAACCATCCAAATCAATGTTCTGAAACGTGATCTCAGGTCTAGTATCGGTGCAGTCCGGGTTTGAGGCGAGCTGGTCCCAAATACGAGCTTTGCTCGACTCAAACGATGCGGCTGATCTTCCTCCGAGGATAAGTTTCATAGAAACGCCTTCTGCGGTTCCTAAAAGGTGTAGGTGTTTGGCCGTGCTACCTCCAACCCGCCCAGTGCCACCAACTATGAGCATGGCCTTGGGACTTGGTGAGGTATCACCAACGAGAGCACACACACGACATATGTCAAGGCATAGAAATACTACTATACTTTTACCACGTATTAGAGAATTCATTATTACTTCTGTTCAAGATACACCCAACGTGTGGACCTCGCAGCAGGCGTGAGAACGTTAGTATGTAGCTTGGCTGCTTCTTCCTTACAACCTTATAATCTAGAATGATAAGCAATAGTAGTATGCAAGAGATATAAGAGGCAACCGAAACAATCGTCCAGTAAGTAAGGCCCAGTAATAAGCAGCCGACCGATAGTAGCCAAAGACGCTACTGTGCCATTTTTGCCAGCACTCCTACACTAATGTAATAAATACTCAAAAAAATCAATGTGCGTCGTACTGTCGTACTGTCGTACTACTGTGTACAGTACAGTATAGTGCGTGTGCAGTGTACGCGCATGCGAAACAAAACGCGTTGATGCATTAATCACACTCACGCTATTGCAGAAGGTGCCAAATGCCAAGAGTTGCCTAAATTACAAAGTGGCCTGCGGCCCAAACACGAACTCACGTAGTGCTTGCCATCATGCATTTATGCGTACAGCGACCAAACTCGGTCAATCAACCGCAACTCACGCACGTGCCAGTATTAAAGCTATAAGATACCGAAAGATGATGCTGCACATGAAATACCAGCTTCTAACTAAACCCGATATTGGCTTCATGGATATTTGATTACTTGTTTGAAAAAATTATGGGTTTTATGGGGAGCTTTGAAAAGAGGTCTTCAGAAGGAGCAACGTTACAGTATCACGGAAGCACCATTTTCGCTGCAGAGGTCGCGGAGTAGCGTTATGACTATCGCGGCCTAATTGCATACGAAATCGTTTTGATACTTTTAGGCGGGCTTCGAGAATCTTTGAGCGCCTCGTCGTCAACAACCAGACACCACGCACTGAGCCAGAAGGGGCTGCTTTTTACGTGATCACTTATGCTGCGACAAGCGTGATGAGTACAGCAACCCTCGCATTGCCGAGATTTTTCTGTCCATTATATGAGGAGGCACGTCCTTAATTCGTATGTGAGAGGAATTGATCGTTAATTAACAGTCTGTTTCATCAAATTCTGCTCCTGCTTACATTTCCACGCCACAGCAGCGCATTCGAGATTCGAGAGCAAATGTTGGACTGCGATCTACTGAGCCAAGTGCGCACTTGGCTCAGTTGGTTTGGCGCCTGCTTAGTCGCAGTCCAAGGTATATCGGAAGTCGTTTTTCCTGCTCAGTGCATTTGCCCGACTGCCGTTTTTGATTAAAACCAACTGTTAAGGCTGTGTATGCGGCCTTCATTCAGCCGGTCTGTCTAGTGTCGATCTAGCAATTCAATTTGGGATTATAATACTCCTCTTTGCTCTTTGGGCATTCGGGCTTTGGCTTTGGGCTTAAGCCCCTTACTTAGCTACTTAGCGCAGCCGGCTCTTGCTTAGCATTTCCCACTGAATTTATGATTGCTCTTGCTCAGCATTTCCCACTGAATCTATGATGGGCGTTCTTTTTCCCCATATAAACTCAGTATTAAAATTCATTAAAAAATTATAGGTCCATGAGCTCAGGATAGTCAAGGAACATGTCTTTGCGGAGCATAACTTCGTCGGATTCCGATGGCGTCCAGAGGACCTCAGCTGCGATTAGAAGCTCGCCTCGCTCTGCCTGCACATCGCCTGCCAATACCTGCAGCAAAAACCGAGATTTTACTTAAAACAGATGCAGCGACAAGCACGTATACTAACATCAAACAATTTGGTGAGAGCTCAGCAATGTTCGCAAGCTGCGTAACAAAAAACACCTCAATTCTTTACTGAAAGATATACAATAGGCTACCTGTAGGGCCTTCTTTGTGGCAGCACTGTCGCCGCCCACGTTGCCAAAATTAGTCTTGTCACCTCGTAGCGCACAAAGCAAGGAAACGACTACTATAGTCGCAGGGCCCGCAGCAGGGCTGCCTGGAGGTGGCACGTACTCTTTCTCGAACTTCGCCAGCTCCGTATTTACGGCGCGGTTGTAAAACGTTTCACAGTCAGCGTCGGCCTGATTCCCGAGAAAATTTTGAGTGCTAGACGACGAAGCTACCCAGTCATCACTCTTCCGAACTAACGAAAGGGCCACCTAGAAGAGGAATATTGAAAGCTCGAAGTTAGAATAAAGTCATGTTGTAAAACATGAAATCATAAGCTTCCACTTTACCTCATTGAGCAAATTCGCAAGTCCGCGCGCAGAATCCGTGTCAGCTGCATCTGCTTTGGCAGCTAGAATTCCTAGGATAGACTCGGGACCTCGGTTCGGCGCTTCCAAAGCTAATTGAATCTTTGCATAAGTTACACCTCTCCCTAGCGTGGTGCTTTCCTCAAATATACTCGAAGCTTTGTCGAATGGATTCGGGATGTTGTCGAAGAGGCCCATTCCAAGTGGCTGTAGCCGTAATGATATTCTGCTCCAGCTAGATCTGCCAATTGGCAGACCATTTTTTTTGCAGAGAGGAAAAGCACTCCTCCAAGCTAGTGTATGGCATATGCTCAAACTGAGGAAAAAAATCCTGAGAGGAGAGCTCATTTCGGTCTACAATACGAGGCTTCTAGGCGGGGAAAAATCAGTAAGTCGTCTGAACGTAGAAAACCTTATAAAACTCTTATTTATAAGGTGAAATCTTTCTTTACTGTCTGGGCTCAGGGCTCAAGGCTCTGGGCTGAGAAAAGCACTGATGAGCTGATGAGCTGATGAGTACTGTGATGAGACATCGACAGGAGGTGCTGTGCGTGCTGATGAGCTGATGATGATCTGACGATGAGATGATGCCATATATGATGCTGAGATGCCTCAAAGAATCCCTGTACCCTCCACTCTGGATTGATTAGATCTACGTGTCTCGAATCGATACACCGACGAACCGATAGAAGCGATGTATCCATCATCCATAGTACAGATAGCATCATCGCACCCGTGCAGATACTTACGAGGCGTTCCAGCGCTTCTCAATAATCCTGGGGGAATGATTTCAATCATAAAACTCTTCGTAGTTTTCTTCGCGATTTCCTTCTCGCAATGTGCTGCAGCCCAGACTAAGAGCGTTTCAGATATGTCGGTCAATGAATTTGGAAGGTATGCGTGAAATGATTCTAGATAATATGATTCACAGCTTTTCTGTGGATATATGTGCACTAACTACGTGTTTTGTGTACAGTTTTCTCATGAGACAATTTAAAGCACCAGCGAGAGGAGGCGGGATGCCTCCCGACATTCAGGAGCGAATGGAAAAGGTACGATATCATTATTCCCCCTTGCTTAACATCATCAAGCACCCATATCTGATAGCATTGTCCATTCGATGATGCTCTGATAGACTAAGAAAATCGTCGCAGAAATGACGAGGAAAAGGAAAGAGAAGGAAGAATGGGAGAAAGCGAACCCACCGAAGAGCGTGCGTGAGGCAACGGAGCGCTATGGATACGTTGGTGCGGCGAAATGGATGGTGGGCATGTCTCAATAATAGTGGTGACGAGGGAAGGGAAATGCACGAGAAGGAGTTTTGATTTTAAATTTCAGGTAGCTCTTAAGATATTGTTAAGCGCACGCCCAGTGGCAATATAATCGGGTTTAACTTTTAAAATCTGAGCACTAGAATCGGGTTTAACTTTTAAAATCTGAGCACTAGAATCGGGTTTAACTTTTAAAATCTGAGCACTAGAGGCGCAGCGAAGGTCGAAGGCCAAACATTGGAATAAAAAATCATGCGCAGGACAGGACACTTCGCTTATTGCCTACTGTTAGTTATAGTATATCTCGCAAAAAAAGAGGCCCTCTTGAGTGCTTTGAGGGCCGGATAACCGACCGGTAGATGTCAGGAAGCAGGCAGTATTAGTATTAAGCAGTAAGTAGGATACATGAATGGGGGTCCTTCGTCCTTTGGCAATTACAAATAAATATTTATTGGGAGTGCTATCGAAAACACGCTTTCAGATGTTCCATTATCGAACAGAAACGAGCAGCAATATTCGTTTGGCGATTCCCACGCCAGTCGTCGCTCTGAGAATAACGAAGCATCCTTCATGTTGATAGATACTTGGTCACTTCCCAGTCTCTCCAGATCAACACTTCACAGCCGCAGTAGATCTTGAATCGGTGCCAGTCCCAATAAAGAGTCAGTAGGAAGGACCAGATCGAAAGCCTCTTCGTAGTCAGCCAAAGTATACCGGCCGCCGTCCGCGCTACTGTCAAACCAGCCAATTCGCAACTCTTTTCGGAAACCCCCGGATGAAGATTCAGACGGTATGTTGTGCGTAACGGTGCAGTCGTAAGGTTTGTCACCTAGAACGAGCCAGTACGTGCCACTGTCTTTGTGCTGAGCAGCGCACGCGTCGAAGAAGGCCTGTTCACGTTGAAAAGTGAGGGCTTTGTTGTGGCTGTGGCAAGGACCTTCGAGGGGATGCCAGCCTACGAGCTTTTCGTCACAGTTGAAAACCATTTTGTTTGCCGATACTCGAAGCCAGCCGTTAAGCACTGACGTAGAAAAGCTGCTGGTCCTAACGAGTTGCAAACCGGGTGTAGAACCGCCTTGCTTCAAAGTCGTGGAAGCCATAGTTTCTTCGCTTTCAACAATGGAGCCAGCAAATACGTCCACTGATCTCTCAACCATAGCACTTTCCTCGGTCTGAAGTTGAGCCGCCAAAAAGGGCTCAATGAAGTCCGTGAAGCCTGCAGACACCACAAGCACGGGCGTGCGGGCCTCCGCGCATGCACGCAGGAAGCTCGGCAAGCCAGGTCGGGCCTGCATCCCCGCCCCGTCAACCATGTTCCGGAGGCCTGCGCGCGTCAAGCCGTGCTCAGTGGTCAAGTTGTTCGCGCGCCCCCACCATTCGTCCGGGCTCAGCGTGCGGCCCAGCCCGGCAGGGTCGGTGAAGTCCATTTGTTCTTCCAGAGCTTCGCGGAAAGCAGCCGGCATAACACTTGCAGTAGCCTGAGAGGCAAAGCATAGCGGTCAAAGGGGTTAGACTCTTGAAGAAGAAGCCTTGGCATTTTCGCAAGCTTCGATTGTTTAAAAAAATAAAACAGGCCGCACCCTAGTTGCCTACCAATACATCGTGGCATTGAGTGCTCCACGGAGCAGTCAGAGTATGGTCGAAGTCCGAGACTACTGCAACGCTGCGGCGGCGCGCTGCTTCGCGAAAAGCCAAGCGCTTTTCGTGGAAAGCAGGCGACACCCACAAAGCAGATTGCAGATCCTCTTCTAGCGCAGTACACTCCATAGCGTCGACGGCATTTGCATTAGCAGTCTCCGTAGACTCAGCATTGGTACTTCCACTCAGCGCAGCAACGCTTTCAATAGAAATTCCACTGGGATTTTCGGATGCATCGTTGGAATGCTCTATCATACAACTATCGGTAGCATTTGAGATTCCTTCCGATGTTCCTGCTGCAGCAGCTCCCATTGTCGTAAGGTACGGTCGAAAGCTAAGACCTGATGGAAGCCTACGCTTTCTGCTCATGCGGAACCGTGAAAGAAAAGACAACGAAATCATCACACATCCAGAGAACGCAGCTACCATAGCCAAACGTTGTGATGCGTATCCAGATTTGAGCGATAGTATTTGGGGCCAGTGGGCCATGAAGTGGTCCTTGAAATTGGCGTGGGGGGCGTGGGCTATCACAGATGAAATAGGGTGGCCTCACTTCAAAATAGATGAAAGGTAATAAAATTTGCACCACTTCTGAGCTCCCTTCTGAATAAAGCGTACTTCCATTTAAGCGCACGTCCTATTCCTCGTTCACTATTTTCTCTCTTATCAAAATCTATGAATTTCTATCATTGCTCATCACTCATCACGATGGTCTCATCGCTCATCGTTCTGCATTTTCTACGTTCTCAGTTCTCAGTAGTCTCATCGTCATCATCACACGTCGTCGTGTCATCATCGACGTCATCATCAGTCAATCCCCAAACGTATTTTACCCTGTTTTGCTATATTAGTATAGAATCACCGGCGTACCGGCGTCGTCGCGTTTCTGTGCAGTCAGTGCACAGTACGTAGGACGTAGGGCACTTCAAGCTCGCGGAGATTCGTGTGGGCAACAGCATGCGCGCCCAAGCCATCGTGTTGGCACTTGCCCTTCAGTATGCTGCGGCTTTCAACATGCGCATGTACGAAACCGGAAGCGTAGATAGCATCTTTGTGATACTAGCGTAACGAATTGTTGTTAATTTGCAGTGTCCTTACGAGCCTACTTGTTGTCTGCAGTCCAAACTCGAGGGTCCAAGCGGCAACGTCAGTGCGCTCGCTGACCCAATTGGACCACCCACGTCCTCGGCTGCTGTTCAGCACTGGTAAGCTTCGCTACTCGCCTTCTGTATCTTTCCTCACACTAGCGCCTAGACATATGACCGCGCATGCTTCAACGGAAATAAATGCATGCTCTCTCGGCAGCCGAAAGCGGGGAAGCGTCTGCCGAACGCGTTCAAGTTGAGCAACCTAAAAAGAAAGAGGTACTTCGATTAGTCTATTTCAAGCACCGTCTTTTTTATGAGTGGCTTCTGGGCAGTTGACTGCCTAAAACTCTCACGTATGCGTGACGAAAATAAGCGTGATCAAGCCGCTGCCTCGTACCTTTGTTCGCGAAACTCGCACAGAGTTGCTAGGATGGTGCATTCTATCATAAGTTTCTGAATTTTCGCTTCTTTCTTGCTCAAAGTGTGTATGCGCCATCTTTTTTTTAGCGTCTGGTGGTGCGCATCGATGACCGTTGGGTAGACTTGACGGGCTGGCGCAAAGCTCACCCTGCGGGTTCACACTGGATCGACGTATTCGACAAAAACGATGCCACGGAGGTGAGATACAAAAACTCTGCCTGTACATGCCCTCCCCCCTTTTCCTCTTCATGCCCTTAATACGATCATGATATTGTTGTTTCTAGTCGTTTCTAGTATTCTCTTGTGCGCTTCGGAGGCTTGTATGTCGTGAGCTCTCTATCTTTCAAAATGCTTGAAGAATGAGGAATAGATGAGGATGGTTTCAGAAAAGAGCTACCACTTCGCTTGTCAGTATGCGTGGCGTCGCTCGTATACTTATATTCAATTCTTTACATTCCTTGCAGGTGATGCACGCCTTCCACAGCGACACGGCGATGCAAATGCTGGCGCGGCTGCCCGGCGCCAAGGAGGCGGACGTCCCAACGGGGGCGCCGGAAGTGACCCAGCACACCCGCAACTTCCGAAAGTTCCGAGCGAAGCTGATTGAAGACGGCTGGTTCAAGCGCAACGCTTTGAAAGAGGTACTGGTTGGCGTGTCCTCTGTTCTTTACAGAGCTCTTGCATTCCTGCTGTCGTACTTTTGAAACGCTGCTTGTCTCTTTGACTTCATGGCTTCCAAGTCTCGTCCTCCACAAGTATCTCATTCCTCACTTCCTCGCGACCGCATATTTTTGTCGTTACTTTCGCCTTTGCGGTAGGCTTTAACCTTGTCGCCGTGGGCGTTGACCATGGTGCTCGCGTGGAAGGCGTCGGCTTCGGCCCACCCGTGGCTCGCGGCGGTGCTCCTGGGCATTGCCAACACCTCGGCGGGGTGGATCGCCCACGACTACATTCACGGTAAAAGGAGTGAAATTAGCGTGTACGCGAAAGAATATGGCACCAGAGGGAGGTGTAGCATTTACGTGTTCGTGATGAATATTTCTGTAGATCGCAGCTCTGTGTGCTTTTTGTCATCATAGATGGGTCGACGTCATTTTATAGTTCGTTTTATTAGATGCTTGAGAATACACATGACCATATACTACACTCCCTGGCGGCCATTTTGAACTGGTCCTTTCTTCGCTTCTTCTTCAGGCCGCGGGCGGTGGCCGTCGCTGATGCGGGGCTTCGGCGAGCTGGGCGGTGGGATGAGCGCCACCTGGTGGTCCGACAAGCACAACATGCACCACGCCCTCACCAACGTGGTGCGGAAACTACTCTTCTCTTGCTTTTAACTTGCTTTTTTTCTACATTGTAGTCAGGCCCCACATGTTTTTGATGAATTTCTTCCGGCGCATATTTTGGTTCGGGCCCCTGCGTCATGAAAATTGTGTTGTCGAGAATGAGAACTTTGTTTCGAAAAAATCTTTGGATTATTCCTCGTAAGACAATTATTAATTTCTCTCGATCTTTATCATATTAGGTGGGCGTTGACGAGGACCTCATGGTGGACCCTGCTTTGTTCCTGTGGGCGCCTGCGAAAGAAAACGACAATCCCCTAATTCGCAAGGTGCAGCACTTGTACTGGGCCCTGCCGTACTCCATGCTCTTCGCGCTCTGGCGCATTGATTCCCTCAAGGTTAGTGCCACTTGTGCCTCTCATACCAGACTCTCCAACTGTTTTCTTGCCTTCCTCTTTCGTTTCAGGCCATTTGTCCGCAATATCACGCGCTAAACACGTCCATTTTAATAACTCGACCTTATTCTGCAATATTCGCACGCAACGCAGGTGGCTTTTCAGCGCAAGCTTTGGGGAGAATGCGCACGGCTCGGCGGTCACTACGCGCTCCTCTTCGCGCTCTTCCCCGCGAGCGTGTTAATCCCGGCGGTGTTCTTGTCGGGCCTCTTGACGGCGACCATTGTGACCGTGTCCCACGTCACGGACGACTTATACTTCGATGGGCCGCACAAGGTGTGTGGCGGGGGGGTATGAAGGGGTTGAGAGCTTTGAACTTGAAGCTAGTGTGAGGCAAATAATTCGTTGAAAGTATTCCAGCAAACGCATACTTCTCATTTGTTTATCTTGAACTGACGCCACGTACTCCATACGTTGCCAGGTGGACTACGTGGAGTCGCAGTTCCGATCCACGCGCGACTTCGTCTGCTCCAACCCTGCTCTGGAATACATTGCGGGCGGGATGAACTACCAGGTATGAACTTACATGTGCTCCTTTTTTTTCGTCTTGAAATGCTGATTGTACAACCAACAAAGATGTCGATCTATGCGTTGTGTTGTTGCTCAATCTTTTCTTGCGCATCCTTCCTATCGCCAATTTCTTTTGTCTGATCCTCTGCACTGTCGACATGCACTGCGCTGTGCCCTAACATATTGCTTCTCCGTTTGCGCCATCTTCTAGTTGGAGCACCACTTGTTCCCTACCATGCCGCGCTACATGTACCCCAAGCTCGTGCCAGTCGTCAAGCAGTTTGCCGCGGAAAACAACCTGCCTTACAAGGTCCATGCTCATCCAACATTTTTACGCAACTCTATCTCTTCGGTGTTGATACATTGCTTCACTTGAGATGCCACATGTTCTTCGAAGATTGATTTGTTTGTCATTGAGATGTATACCATGATTTATTTTTGTTGTCGGTGCATACGTATTGGGATTTTAATGCTCTTTTCAGGTGGACGGCGATTGGGCAATCTTGAAGCGCACCATCAACAAGCTTCGGGAAGTGGCGCAATTGCCGCAAGACCCCAAGGCGCCGTCTACCCGAAGTGACGAGTGGGTCACTCCCGCTGCTCAGCGCTAATTCAAGGCAGCTTTTTGTGGAGCGGTTTTCGGTTGGTGTGCGTCAGTTGTTCTGCGCGCTTGAAGAAATCTTTCGTGCAGCGCGCCATATAAGGATTGTCTCGACTAAAGAATTTGTTTGGTGTTTATGGCCTTGCGCGTACACCTGTAACCCTTCTACTGCCCAGCCACCTGTAAACTTCAGCTAGTGCAATCCAGGTGCATATAGGACCGGGAAAACCCTTTCTTTGAACCGCGCGGAAGCTCCTTTATCCTAATATTTATGAAATGAAAAATACTTACTTCTTACTTCAGACCGCATATGGTATATGTCCCCATGCGCCAACCCATTAAACTAAAACAAAAACTACTTCAATAATTAACTGATTAACAATTCGAAAGCTAAGAAAAATCGATAACTCCATCTCCGATTCATCGTTTTTCCCGTAATTTCGCATCTAACGATCTTGTGTCAGTTGGTTGGGTGTTGATAACTGGTATTTGTATTATAACGCGCGTTACACATTACACACTCAAACCGAGTGAACCGACCCGGCAATTCACTCTCAGAATTCGAGCAACGGAGCAAACAATAGATCTTCATATTTTTTTTCTATCAGAAGAGATAAGTAAGCCCC
>Ga0307931_1001857_pt1 | contig 13797 bp, 16 predicted proteins | sample OrgLakmetageno47_FD_201816 | JGI IMG/M metagenome (GOLD analysis project Ga0307931, IMG submission 201816) | Saline water microbial communities from Organic Lake, Antarctica - #47 | ecosystem: Environmental > Aquatic > Non-marine Saline and Alkaline > Saline | place: Antarctica: Organic Lake... | reverse complement strand
AAAAATGCAAACAACAACATGCAAGCGGGCCGCTTGTGGCCTAGCGGTCCCTCCCTATCAAAGAGCTAAACCCATATATCTTCCATCAAACGCCACGGACGCTAGTCGTGGTCGTCCTCCAGCGTATAATTTGGGAGCTGCGATGCTGACATACACTACGCGCGCAGAAGCGCGATAGAGAGATCAAGCCTCAAGCCTCCGTCTTGCTTCTTGAATACTTCACATCTTTTATTCATCGTTGGAGAGGCACTTACGTATTGATCGCGACGCTAGCGCGATGGACACACGTACAAAGACGATGCTAGGAAATGGGCATGTCAAACAATTTCTTTTTCCTCCAGAACAAGTCTGACTGGGCTGAGAGGGCTTCTTGAAATTATGAACAACGATGCTGTTGGACAACTCGACACTCCAAAGTTTGACACCTTTTACAGAGTGTTCAAAAAAGCTTTTGAAAATAAAAGGTTGAGCAAACCTTTTGGCCTTCTACCTTTTGGAGCATCCCTGAATTAGACTGACTAGACACTAGACTAGACTCTACCAAATAATATTAGAGCGAAAATCCCAAGCGACCAATCAAATCCAAGTATCTGTTTCGCGTTGTGATCGAAAGTCCCAAAAACAGAGAGAGCTTGATGATCGATCGTTCTCGAGTTCTTGCCCTAGCATCAACTTATCTCTTGACCTTCCGAGAGTTGCCACCTTGCTGTCCTTGTGCGCTGCAGCATTTCAATTGAAAGATCTTTCGCGACATTTCAGTTCTTCCAAGACTGAGAAATAATGGCGGCCATGGAGCAGTCAACGAAGGTATTGCACTCGTAGCGAGCTGTAGAGCACCGAATCATGCTATCATTTCGCAAATCTTGCAATGTGCGCTTGTATCCTCGAATTAGATTTGCGCACGAGACAATTACTCCCAAATCTGAGTTGATATTTACATGCATACATTTATCCCCTTACATAACGCGGTTCGCTAGTTTGATTACATCTTACTCGCTGATGTAGCGTTGGCAATGCCGACGGAGCTCATTTTATGAAGCACTGACGCTTGATGCGCACTCTCTTCATTGAAATGCTCTTTTGTTCCTCAAAACTATTCACAGGTAGACGAAGAGGTGGAAGAGCTGAAGAAAGATATGGTGCGGCTAGGCTACGGCAACGCAGACGGCAAGTATGTGGTTCCGTTTGGCAAACTATTCGACGATCCAAAAGTCGAGCAGTTCTACGAAGCCCTCTTGGGCACCCTCAAGGCGGCCAAAAAGCGCGGCATCGTAGACTTCAAAGGGCAAATGCTATTGAAGGGCGCGCACGACAAGGTTAGAGCAAATAGTGGCGAGATAATGGCTTGAACCATCGATGAGAAAGGGAGCCCTATTTTGTCATGTCTTCTATCTCTCTTGCTATCACCGTCACCATTATCATCAACATTTCATACCTATCATTTTGTCCTTCCCCATAGGTCGAAATCGTGCTCCTCGTGGCCCCAGAAGACGCCGCACCCCCCCCACCCGCGCCCCCCACCGATGAAATGGCCAACGCCGCCATCTCTCGTGAGAGGTCGGGGACGCGCACTCGGTCCCCCATGCGGGCGCGCTCCCCTGTAAGGGCCAAATCCCCCATGCGAGGCAAGTCCCCCGTGCGGGGGAAATCTCCGATCCGCCAAGCCGCGGAAGAGGCCGCGCAAGATAGTCTGGGGTCGCCGCTGTCGCCACAGGGGCTGTCACCGCGGGTGGGGGCAGACGCTCTGGTGCCACCGACGGGCCATTCCGAGAAAGCCAACGAAAAGTTCGAGGAGATCAACTCCCTAGATGCCGACGCGCAGTGCAAGTTTTTCCTTAAGTCCTTCATCTTTGCGCTCAAAGAAAATTGGAAGGAGGTGCCGATCTTGCTGAAGGAGTACAAGAAACAGTCGGAAGACACCGGCGACGGGAGCGCCCCCCCGGATTCTCTGAACCACATTCAAGCAGCTGACTTCTTACAACACCACGGCAAAACACGCACTGCCTCGGAACGCAAAAAAGAGCTCAACGACGGTATAAGAGACACGCATGATGGATAGGATGATAATGGTGATGGCATTTGTGCTTGCTTGCCTCTAGTCTTCTACGTGTGTGCTTTCCCATGCTATTTTCAGCGCTCACTCTTTCCTATTCTTTTCCCCCCACCTTCTTCGTTTCGCATTATTTGGCACCACCTCAACCAGTGGACATCAACAACGACGGTTGGATTTCGTTTCTCGAGTACCTCTGCCTGCACTACAAGGTGATGATTCTAACTGAATTCTACAAGCGCTACCAGATCGACCCGGTTGAGGATTTGACCACCAACGACGGAGTGGGAGTGGTGGGTGTCGGCCACAAATTAGTGGACGAAGTGCTGACCTTGCCCAAGGGCATGAACCCGGAGATTGAAGCCGCCATCGAGGAGTTCATGGAGCAAAAGAAGCTCAAAGAGAAGCGCATCGCTGAGTTGAAGGCCAATGCAGAAGCAGGGGGGGTGAAAGGCATGGCGGCGAAGCAAGAGCTGGTGATCTTGGAGTCGGGCGACGAGACGGAAACCAACCGAGTGGAACTCACCTTACAGGTTTGAGCAAATGAAATAATACGTAAAAAAACATCCGAACATTTGCTCATGTGCTAGATCGGAGTTGTAATTTTGTTTTGTTTTTGCGCGCCCTCTACTATTATCCCTTTCTTGTGCGCTTGCCTAGTCTCAAATTTTCCTCTTCTTCTTTGACAACTGCTCTTGTATACCCCCCTGTAGGCCGCCCAGCGCAAGGCCGCCAAGAACCGGGGCTCGGTGATTTTAGCCGATTTGGCGGCAAAAGAAGAAGCGGAAGAAGCCAAGAAAAAAGCCGAAGCCAAAGCCAAGATGGACGCCAAGCGAGCTCTGTTTGAGAGGAAATAGGGAAAAGGAAGGAACTCGAACTCGAACTAATACAAACCCAAATGGCACAGAAGCCAATGCTGCGGGCAGAAGTGGGAATGCGCGTGCGTTGCGCAAACAAAGCAAGTGCGGAATGATTCAGGAGGGAGAGGGGCATTGGCCAAATTCCTCGGAAAATTTGCAAAAAGCGAGGAATTTATGGGTGTTGCGCACTCCGCAGAACAATAAAGAGGAAGGCGCGCGAGCAAATAAGCTCGTGACATGCGGAACACGAGGTCCACTCGGCAGAGGTCAAAGTGTGCCTTTCAGCGCGCAAGGCGCCTATTGCTCTGCCCCTGAGCCAAAAGAGGCTTTGACGGGACAGGAGCTCCTTCCTCGTCCGCGGAGTGGCAGTGAATAGAAAAGCCCCCCCCCACAAAATATAAACAGCAACATGCAAGCGGGCTGCTTGCTAGGTTAAGATTCACGCACGTAATTACGCGGGAATCACGCGGAAAGTGAAATTTGCGCCAATCAGACGCGATTTCCGTCACGGGAATCGGCTCAGAATAGAGTGACGTCACCATGGAACATGGAATATACTCGAAATCTTCAGTAACATTTCGCACTTGTCTGTATGCGCAAAACCATGGTCCATGGCGATGAACACTGCAGCTGAAGGCGCACGCACAAGGCGGGAGGAAAGGGCGCGAAGAGAGAAAGAGAGAATAAAGAGAAAGGCTAGCGCACCACGCACGAAACTTGAAGACACGACGACCCCCCACCATCAAAAAGAACACCGATTCCCCCGTATTTGCCGTATATTTGAGGACGATACCGTATATATACCGCACGTGATTCCCACGTAAATACCGCGTAAATACCGCGTGAAGTGAATTTTTGAGACCTCGCGCGTGATTCCCGCGGGTACGTGAATCGCAACCTTGGCCGCTTGTGGCCTAGCGGCCTAGCGGTTCCTCCCTATCGTAGAGCTAAACTCATTAATCTTCCATCAAACGCCACGGACGCTAGTCGTGGTCGTCCTCCAGCGTCTTCCGAAACGGAAGGGAGGTGCTGGAGGCAAGGTTGCGATTCACGTACCCGCGGGAATCACGCGCGAGGTCTTACAAATTCACTTCACGCGGTATTTACGCGGTATTTACGTGGGAATCACGTGCGGTATATATACGGTGTCGTCCTCAAATATATGGCAAATACGGGGGAATCGGTGTTCTTTTTGATGGTGGGGGGTCGTCGTGTCTTCAAGTTTCGTGCGTGGTGCGCTAGCCTTTCTCTTTATTCTCTCTTTCTCTCTTCGCGCCCTTTCCTCCCGCCTTGTGCGTGCGCCTTCAGCTGCAGTGTTCATCGCCATGGACCATGGTTTTGCGCATACAGACAAGTGCGAAATGTTACTGAAGATTTCGAGTATATTCCATGTTCCATGGTGACGTCACTCTATTCTGAGCCGATTCCCGTGACGGAAATCACGTCTGATTGGCGCAAATTTCACTTTCCGCGTGATTCCCGCGTAATTACGTGCGTGAATCTTAACCTAGGCTGGAGGTAACGGATTTGTTCGCGCGTGGGCTCCAAGTCAGTTCTGAGACGCGCACTTTTCATTTGCTGTGCGTTCCTTCGACTGCCCGTGTCGTAATGCCGTCTTGTTGAAAAACTTTGTTGGGAATTTAATGTTTTGTGGACTATCTCAAGAGTTCTATTTACGTACACGCGTAATTTACGCGCCTCGAGCTTACTTTTTTACTTCACGCTTAATTTACGCGTAATTTACGTGTGCCATACGCGCGGTAAAAACAATTTAAAACACGGGCTTTTGGTATTCTCTGGTGGTGCTGTGCCCTTCCGAACTCCCTTCCCTACTTCTGACTTCACTAGCTCACTGCCTTTCTGCCTACGTGCGATTTGCCCTTCTTTTGTCATATCCTTCGTGATGGGCGTGGCCTCTGCCCAGAGGGAAGTGCTATGCTTTGCCGGCATGGGTACCGTTCAAAGGAGTCCACCACGAGGAGTGGTTGTGCTGTTGAGTTACACCCAAACTAGATTAGGATTCCCGCGGGAAATTCCGCGGAATTCCCGCGGAAAGGGAAAATTTTACTAATCAGACGTGATTTCCGCGATGGGAATTTAGCAGTGCCTTTATGACCACGGCACGGAAAACCCGCAGAAAACCGCGGAAATACCTCGTTAAGTGAAAAATTTAGCCATCGCGCGGGAATTCCGCGGAAACGGGAATCGCAACCCTGCACCCGTCATTGGTATAATTTACTTCCCCGCGTAATTTACGGCGTAAATCGTATCCTAGGACTATCTTTCTCTCCCTCATTCCAGAAGCCAAATGCCAAACGCATGATTGCCCTAATTAGTTTCCGTTTTGTATACCTGCTAATAAAAGGGATTAAGATATACACGATATATGCAAGTCAGGTGTGGCTTCTAATCTTCTAGCTTCTAGACTAGATAAAGAAAATAGTTTAGTGTACATAATTCTTTACTTAATTGCGAATGCAGGCCAGTTCTCCAATTAGGCAATTGGATGTTAGATGCGCTTAGTCGGAAGTCCCGTAGTTATGCGTATTCGTTGCCTCGTATCGGCAAAGCGCGAAAAAAAGTAACCGGTATGGTATATGAAAATGGATTTGCAGTAGCGCGCCCACATCTCCGTGTACTCGCCAAGCCACATGTAACATTTAAATTCCACTCACTTGGTCACTTGCTCGGAGTGTGTCTCCAGAAACCACAAGAAAATTGAACTCCCGGCGCAAGTCGCAAATGCCGCCACTGCTGCCGCTTTTCATCTCCTGCAGTCTCGTCTCCCCTCCCCCCCCCCCCCATCTTGTTCGCCTTCTCGCTAACTCAAATGTCAAACACAAACCCGAGGTCTCCCGCGGCACTCTTTTCGTGGCCTGGTGTCGCAGCTGCCGCGCCTCCTGTTTGCTCCCCTCCTTGCGCCCAAAAGTAGGCAGCCGCGGCTTCTTTCACTTTAATCAGGTCGTCTCGGTAAGCGTCCTTGGCAAATACCGACAAAGACCCTCGGCTGCGCTCGCTCACTAAACTTTGCGTTGCGATTGCCATGCCCTTTTCTTCCCCGCTCACATGCCCCGCTTGCACTGCCAGAGCCAGCGACCGAAACTTCAACGAGGGCAAAGCATCGTCCTCGCCGTTGCTCTTAGAATTGTTGTGGCTCACTTCATAGAAGCCCACAAGCTTATCTGTCTTGTCAAACGAAGGAAGGCCCATCTTGAGAAACTTACCCTGGCTGTTCTTGCACACAAAGATTTTCGCCACTATCGTCGACACAGCTGCTGCTGCTTCTGCTGCTGCTCCATTGTCTGCAAATGGGTAGGGAGCGGGGACCGCGGCGGCTGCTGCCATGCTATCACCGGTGTATGGAGTTGACACCTGGCATTAGAGAGAGAGAGATAAAAAGGCCAAAAACAGAAGGTGTGAGGCACGTACGTAACAAGGCAAACCTCTCCTCTTTGGCTGAACAAAGTCAGAGACTTCGCTTGCATGTGTAACTTTCCTCGGCACTCCATGAAACAAACTCTGCAATTACGCTCACTTGTCGCTGCATAGGAGGCGCCATCTCTGTGACCGCGGTTGTATCAGGCTCCTCGTCCTCGCTTCCTCCTTCGCTGCTCCGGTGGTCGTCCACTGGAGGTGACGCTGAGTGATTCAAGATGGGCTCCAACTGTTGAACATGTCGAGAACGAAAGTAGTTGTAAGAGGCAATGAGAGGAGATATGAGCGGAGGGCAAAAGTGCATGTTGTTTTTAAATTTCTAACGTATAATTTGAGGACGCGTGCGAAATTATCAAGGGTTGCCCCCGTTCCCATCTGTAAATCATAAGCACCGAAAAGGCGAAGTAGCGAAAACGAACATTCTCACCTTCTCAAGGATGGTGTGCAGACTACCCATCACGTTTTCTTCGTAAGTGTGCAAAATACGATCCACAGCATCGTTGGGGTTGGAAATCGAGTACAGGGGGCGACTTAAATCAGCACCTCCGTCTGCGCCGCGCTCGTGCCTGAAGAAGAGGCGTACATGTGCACAAATGTGCAGACAGAAGTGGAGGAAGAAGAAGATGAGTATGATAAAAATGAACCAAATCATGCCACCACCACGAAGAGTGCATATTTCAAACGCAGCCTCATCGAGAAAGATCGAGACCACGACACCAACTAGCCCAAGGGAGAGAGAGATACGCTTGGAATCCTCATCCTTCATCTCACTCCATCTTTTCCAGGACGTGCCTACAATCACCCACCCACTCGGCTCTCACCCCAATTGTTGCCACTTCAAGCTTTGCACGTCTTTCAGAGTGGAGTCAATCCACCCGAGCACGCTAGTTAAGGCCTCTTGCATCGAGGCTACGTCCGAAGAAGAGGACGGAGGCAGCGGAGGCGCCAGGGAAGCAAGAGGCAGCGGTGAACTCTTGGTGTCTTGATAGTTGGGGTGAGAGGCCGGAGGCAGCGGAGCCACCGTTGTCGTCGACGACGCAATTGCTTGTGGTGGTCGTTCGTCGTACTGTGGTGGCTGGGGCTGTTGTAGCGAAGGCGCAGGCGGGGGTGGGGGCGGCATCGCAGCGGTTGGAGTGTTGCTCCCACCCCCACCGTATTGCACCGACATCATCGCCACAGCGGCGGCCGCGGTGGCTGCATCTGCGTCGTAAGAGGAGGAATGGTTGGCAAGGTTATTGGAGGATGAGTTGCCTCCTTTCTTGCGGTTGTTCCTCTTGGAGCGCACGGTCACTAAAGGGCTGAACACCTGTTATGAAAGAACAACACCATCACATGATAGACGTGAGAACAGACACAAAACACGCGCCTTCGAGCTACTTATGACAAATATCAACAACGCGACTAGCAGGCTATGCAAAAAAATATGGAAATTCTATTGCCAGTGATAGCCTTGCGTAATATGTTCGTTCAATCATATCAACTCGATGTGTCCCCTAATATCGTGTACCGGGCTCACGTCGTTGTCCAACGGATACTTCGCCACGTCTGGGCCAATGCGGAGCATGAACCCCCACCCCTGGTGGCTTCGACTCACTTCGTCGATGCGCGCCTTCACTTCCGCGTGTCCGTTCACCACACACAACGTGCTGCCACCATTACTGCCTCCTCCACCTCCTCCTGCGTGCATGCCGGCACTCGCACTCGCGTCACTACCGCTCACACCACCAGTGGTGCTTCCCGTATTGAGCTTGAGAATGTCCTGCCTGCCTACAGGGGTGCCCGTCTGGTAAAACAACATCACTTTCAAAGGCACTTTGCGGGTCGTGACTACTTTGCCAGAAGCGTCTCGAAGCTCCACCCCCACTGTAATGCATTTGTCTCGCCCGCCTTCGTCCTTGTACCATTCTTCCGGCCACTCCAGGTCGTCTGCCAGTTTCAGCGCGTGGTTGATCACGAACACCCCACCAGTTTTCACGTAAGTGCTCTCGTCGTGCTCAGCAGAAGTGGCGACACGAATGCAGAAGCGGCGGTTGCCCTCGTTCATGGAACATTCGGTGATGCGGCATCGTAAAGTGGCCCTGTAGAAAAATAACACACAGAAAAAAACACCCCCCAAGAGAAGCAAAAGAGCACCGTAGTGGTCGTTACTAACTAAGCAAAACAGAAAAACATCGAATTATTTCGTCCAAGCACCCACAAACATATGCTACAATCAGCACTTTATTGTGACTAATCGCGCGCGCACGCATTTCCCCCACTGATTGCTGTCATGAGAGGGGGAAAAGCATAAACGAGCTCTCACCGGCCGTTGACGACGACAGCTGGAGTCTTGGGGTCGATTTGAAAGAGGTCTTGCGATATTTCTGTTACCACTTTTTCCTCCTCTTCTACGCACTCGAGGGACAATGTTAAGCCCATGTCGCCTCCGCCCTGTTCCAAAACAACGTGTGAGAAGGGTAGTACGCACGGAAGACCACAAGGATAGAACGTTTACACAAGTCTAATGAAATCAGAGTGATCCGCATTGCACGCTTTGAAGTATTCAAGTATACCGTTTTCAGCTGGCCCATTGCATCCACGATATAGACGGACAAAGGAAACCACGCGTTCCGGAATTGGTACTCGCTGTCAAATTTGGACACCTGTTATAACCCAAAGACAGTACGAGGGGGGGGGGGGGGTAGGCTGAGAGGTATGATGAACAAAGAAGGACGTACAACGAGGACAGCGCGGAGAAGCATAATGTGAAGGATATGAATTGATTCTTAAGGATATTTCTGACCTGCAAAGAAAGGCCACTGGTGGCAGACTTGGCTCGTTTTAACGGCCGCGCAGCAGCGTCATCGGAGGCCATTTGTAATATTGAATTCAACTATGTGAACAAGGTAAAATATTACCGCGCAGAGGAACTATATAGAGATATATTATAAAATACTTATACAGAGTGTAGATATAACTTCGTGCGCTTGCCCTTTCCGGTTGCCATGCTCCCAACGCTCCGTACCCTCATTATTACCTTCAGGTGTGCTCCAGGTCAGAAGACTATTCTTGGAAACCCGGGGAAAATACTGGGAAAAATCCAGAGAAGATACTTCTTCAGAACTCCATTCACGGATTTTTTTTCTTTCCTTCTTCGGTCGAACGAAATTTCAGTCGCCCATCCACCAGTCGTCGGTCGTCAGGTGTCGTGGTGTCGTTCGTCGTCGTTCCTCCGCATCCTTCGCTTGTTGTGCTTTTTGTGCTCTCGATCTCAAAAATGTTGGAGCAGTAACGTTATCAGTATCAAACACTTTGCCGTCACCAATGCCCTGGTGTTGCGAGGCATTGACATGGTCTATCAATATCATGGAGCAACCTTGATCTACCTTAGTGCTCTATTATAAAAAAACTTGTGAAGGGCTCTCGTAATTAATGATTCTTATGATGATGAAAGCAACATCCTACTGTAGGTAAGTAGCCAAGTGCTGAAGCTATCGTTCGGCTAGCTCCATGTCGAGTACCTCATTTAAGAGGAATCGTTCCTCAACTACTTCCAGTGCGCTGAGTCCAACCTCTTCTAGTACGAGTAACAGGCTTGTATCATCGTCGTCGAACGCTCGTCGGTAGGCTTAGCATCCCACATGTATGGCTCTCGTAGCTTTTGCGTATAGAACTTGATCTCACACGACACGGCTGTTGCGCTTTTTAATTTATTCAGGCGTGTTACGCAATCGTGTGTCCTTTTGGGAATAGCGTGTGGAGCGATTGCGTTTGGCGCCCTATCAAATTTCAGTGTGCTTGAAAGTATTCATGTTGACCTTGGAGCAGCAATTCATGAAATTCACGACGGCGCTGGGAGTAGAGCTCAGGAAATTGCTGCTGTACGATTTGATCGACGACAAAGCACGACGTCGGCACAAGCGCCCAAATTAACAGTTGATGTTGCGAGTCGTGAGCATTCAGTTTCACGTGCATCGAGCAGCAACCCTAGCGCTACTCAAGACCCGCAGCCACTTCCAAGTAGCTCTGATCACACAACCACTTCGGCGTCATTAGTAGCTCAGGCTCCTTCTCAACCTCGCGACGACGCTCATCAGAACCTTGCTGCCTTGTGGGAAGCCCCTAGCGTAGGAGGGTGCCGCAACACGGGCCAAGGCCGGCGCTTAGTTACCGACTCTCAGGGCTTTACATGTGATAGAACCACACTCAGCGGTGCTGACAGCGCCCACCAAGGGTGCTGCCCTCGCCACCAGCGCAGTCTTCTGGCGCTACCAAGCTCCTCAACTGCCAATGCGGTAACTACAAAGCTACATGAGGCATCCATTAAGGAGCCAGCAACCACAGCACCTGAACCTTGGTTTGGAGCAGCGAGCACTGCGGAGACGGCCCTCTTACAGGGAAACAGTGGCACAATGAGCCGCTACTCGTGCGCGTCCTGCGACCCAACCACTCAATGCTGCGAAGTCTACGAACTCTGTGTGGCTTGTTGCATGGCCCCGCAATTGCAGACTCAGCGAGATGCCCTCCAGGCGAGGTAATGAGAAGTAAAGGTTACTTAAAGACCGACATCAGTGTTGAGCGTAGGTCCGTGTGTGTATGTCTTCTCGAAGCTTGACTACAGTAGCTTGTCGGTACATTGCGAGCTCTCCATTTTTGTAATAAAACTTTCTCTTCCACTCCCTCGTGAAAGCTTGCCTTGTTTCCTCTTTGTCCTTCGCACTTCATACTTCCTTGTTATATTTTCAACCAGGTCCATACACACTGCCATCGCTTTATTCTACCCTAATATATATATAAACCTCCATAGGTCCACGCACACCGCCATTCGTTCATTGAACGACCCTTTCGAGCTGTGCCGCTACAAGTGCCGAACTTCCTCCGGCTCGGTAGTGCACGAAAACAGTTACCGGAGCCCGGCGTGGAAGTACTGCTATGGCCTCGAGCGACCTCCTTTGCAACCAGGGATTAGCATGAACTCTGACTTGAGTTTCGCGATTGAGATGGAGAAGGGCAAGAGCGCCATGGTTGAAAACCCTTCGCAACGACTGGATCCGTGAGTGGGCACTTACACTGCCACTACCCTGAAAATACACCACCATTGCATTCAAATTTTTGCTTACAGTCGAAAAGTGTCGGTGTCTTTTTGCTTAAATTCGTGTTCGATTTTGTTCTGCTGTTGAATTGTGCGTTGTCTCCAGGTATGTCTTGCCAGTTCAAGAGGCGCGAAAGTTGCCTCCGCCGCCTCGCGACAAACCTGACACACTTTTGGACTCGGGCAGTGGACGCGCTTCGACTACCTCTTCTCAACCTTCGAGACTCTTGGGTGCTATGCCAAGTTTACGAGGCTCTGCAGCATCGAGTCATACTCACCTCGTAACTGGTCGCGAGGAAGGGCTCAGCGAATCAGCACCTCAAATTTACCCCTGCCGCGTCGACAAGTGTGGCGCTGTAGTGCCGAGGAGATATCCTGAAAGAGCGCAAGGCAAAGGGAAGAGAGGTGAATAAGAGGTCGGAGGACCATGTCTCTAGGCGCAATGGGGTATTATCAGCCCGAGCCCGAGCACCCAGAACTTCTGTTTTTTCTAACCTCATTGAATTCCCGGCCTTATTGCGACGACCAAATGGCAGTGTAGTGCGCGCTGTATTGCTATTGCTTTCCCTTTCTGCTTTCTGCCCGAGCAATCCGGGCCTTTGTCGAAACGGCGTTTTCGGCTTTGGGTATCTCCATTTTCATTAACGACTTCCCTCAAGAGGTTACAGGAAGGTATATTGATCTGTTTGTTTGTTCATGTATTGATTTTTGAGCGTTAATAGGAGTCAGGGTTAGGAGATGTTAGATGTCGGAGGAAGTAAAAATGATTCAGCACTACTTCATTATGCAAATTTTTGGTACCAGATTAGTAATCCTATAGTTATTTGAGTTAAAGAATCATCCCCTTTTTCCAGAAAGTGAAATCTTTATCAATCGAAAATCCAAAATCGGAAATATTTCGCTCTATTTGCCACCGCAAGTACCGTATTTCGTATTTACTTAGGTTTAGGTATTTATTTACTTATTTGGGTCAAAACCATTACTTATTTTAACGAACCCGAGGAGATTTGGAGATGTCGTCATGAAAATGGAGTAAATGGACTGACGATGAAAATGAAGATACGATGACATACTAGTACAGTTAGATACATAATCAGAGGTTAGATATAGTAGAGAAGCTTGGTGTTTAGCAATGCGCCAATTCCGATGCAATTTTCTCTAGTATCGCAGGCGATACTCCCTTGCTAGTATTTGCTGGAGCCAATGCAGGCAAGAATTTGGCACTCGTTCTTAATCTGCTCACTTCTATTGGGGCTTTTCGTGTCGCCGGCTACCTCGAGCGAAAGCTTTCCCAGTGATACGAATGACGAAACCTTTGCAGCATATTTGCAAACTGCACTAGCTGCAGGCGATGCAGCCATGCAATCGAGCTCGAGTGTTCCTTCTCCACCTAACCTCGGCGCAGCAATCTTGTACGCACCAATGGTGCCAGCCCTTGAAAAAGCAGTGGCTGTGGCGTGGGATACTCTGGTAGCAGCGATGCCTTCGAATTGCCGGCCTCTTATTGCAATCGGCGTTGGCTCCGACCAGCCTAGCTTCTCCGAGCGCTCTAGCTTCTCTCGTTGGCCGAATGTCGCCACGAATCCTAACTTGGCTCTTCCTTGCTCTAACCCGCGTGTACTTCGAGCAGTAGTCTCAACCGCTAGCGTAAGCACCCCTCACCTCTTGTTTTCTCATTTTTTCGTTTTCTCCGTGTGTGCAATTGATGTGCCCATTCTATTCTGTGTCTTTCCCTGTTATGCAATCAGCGCCTCCGAGATGTGGTTCCTGGATTTGCGGCTCTTGTGATTGCCATGGAGCCGTGGTTAAATGACGTCCACAGCAGCCCGGTTCGTACTACTTTTGCTATAGAGCTTTTTTGCCTATGCAATTGGCGCTACAGCAATCAATAATTTCAAGTTTTTATGTGTGTAAGCTGAGTTTTGTGAAGCCTCGCTCGTGCATGTACTCTTTTATACCAGTATAATAGATGTTATCGTGGTGTCTAATTTCAGGTTGAAGTAATGCGTGCTTTATCAAGGCCTTTGTGTCGAGGCGGCCTTTTGTTGCACTTGCGGGTTCATGAAGCAGTGCCAAGAGTAGGCTTATCGTACGCAACAAGTTATGCGAGCACTGCGGCCCATGCTGCTTGTTCGTGGGACTTGAGCCTGCCGAGCTCTGTAACTCTGCACACGAACAGTAGCAAGAGCCCTGAGAGGCCTACTAGTAGCAGTGCTTCGGACAGCGATGAATTCGCTGCCGTAACTTTTGAGGTGGTGTTTGCAGGACAGCGAGCAACAGCTGTGGCCGCACCGGGAGTTACCACTGATGCATTTCATGGATCGAATGTGGTGTTCACACGCAGCCAAGCGTCAAGGATACAACAAAGGTTAGGAGCATTC
>Ga0307931_1001854_pt1 | contig 13809 bp, 8 predicted proteins | sample OrgLakmetageno47_FD_201816 | JGI IMG/M metagenome (GOLD analysis project Ga0307931, IMG submission 201816) | Saline water microbial communities from Organic Lake, Antarctica - #47 | ecosystem: Environmental > Aquatic > Non-marine Saline and Alkaline > Saline | place: Antarctica: Organic Lake... | reverse complement strand
CGAAGTATTGCAAGAAATTTTGCAAGCCATCGGGCTCGTATGATCTTCTTCTAGGTATCGCGCCGTGAAGTTCATTACCCTATACGACTATTATGGCTCCAAAGCGCCGCTGGGGAGCGCTTGGGAGCACCTTTCTTGCCGTTGTATCAATCGTACACGCCGACGCGTTGATGGTGCGGCCAGCAACGACCTTGCCTCCGATGAAAAAGATAGGCTGCAGTGGCCGTGGTCCTACTAGAGCCCTCGGTGTGCCTTGGGGCGGCGGGGACTGTTTAGTCTCCAAAAAGGACGACTCGACTGCTGCTGCAACACGAGCGGGCCGCGTGGTTGCTGTGAGCGCTGGGCTAGGTTCATTGCTTCAAGGGTGAGAGAGATTGCTAACTTCAATTTAACTATCATACTATTATTTTGAAATGTTTCAACGCTTTTAGTCGCTATTAAATCTGAGTATGTGTTCATTGTGCATGTGTTAGGTACGACACTGGTGTCGTGGGCGGAGCTCTCTTGTTCATGGTGCCTGAGTTTGGGCTCTCTGCCTGGACGGTTGGGCTCGTGGTAACTGCCAGCACTGCTGGCTCTGTGCTTGGCACGCTTGCAGCGGCCAAGCTCTCGGACTGGATCGGCCGCCGGGGCACCATGCGCGTTGCTTCCTTGCTCTTCGCGATGGCTGCTAGTTTGCAACTATGGTCCCCTGTAGTGAACGTGGTGCTTGCTGGGCGGCTCCTCATGGGCGCTGCCATCGGCATCAGTGGCTCCGTCGTGCCCGTGTACATTGCCGAGTGCGCGGAAGCAAAGAACCGGGGCGCGCTCGCCACCGTGCCCCAGCTCTGCATCAGCAGCGGGATCCTGTGCGCGTACATGAGCGCGTTAGCCGTCACGGTCGCCTGGCACGGGGCCTGGCGGCTGATGCTGGGGCTCGCCCTGGTGCCAGCAATTGCGCAAGCCGCCTGCGTGCAGTGGCTCTTGCCCGAGTCGCCACGCTGGCTGCTGCGCCAGAATGGGCCTGCTGCGGTTGAGCAGGCCACGCACGCTTTGGCTCGGCTGCGCGGCGTACAATGGACGAAAGAGCTGAGAGACAAGGGCGCATTGCTGCCTCTGCCACCCGCCACGGCGGCAGAATTTACAGCCCTCGTTGACGGTGCTGCTCGCGAAAAACAAGCAGCAAGTGAAGCAGCTGGTTTCACTGAAGGCGCTGCTGCTGCTGCGACCACAGGAGGAGGAGGCGGTTCCAATGCGGGTGGAGGTTTCGGGGCACTGGTGCGTGAGCCCGTCTTGCGGAAGCTCGCGCTCACCTGCATGGGCTTGCAAGCCTTTCAGCAGTTCAGCGGGATCAACGCGATTGTGGCTTTTACTCCCATGACCTTGAAGTCGGCGGGTGTGCCACAGCTCTTCGCTGGGCTCGGCGTGAAGGACAGCAATGCGGTATAGATACTTGCTTACATGCAAGTTTATCAAGTGTCTCAACCCCATCTTTATTGAGGCTAGTACTCGGGTATCCTTTGAGGATACTTGATACGTTAAGGAGTTCTCGCTGCCTTGTTGTTCCTCAATTTACCTTCTTCCGTGATTCACTCGCTGTAATAACAGGCGGCCCTATTGGCTACTACTCTAGCCTACCTCCCCAAGATCCCCGCCCTCTTAGTGGCCATGAAGCTCATGGACGGCTTCGGTCGCCGCGCGCTGCTCTTGTCGTTCATTCCCGCCATGGGCTTGTGCCTGACGGCCATGTCCGCCGCAGTCAGCGGGGCCATGGGTCAAGGTGCGGTCGCCGGCACGGTGGCCTTAATGGCGACTTGCTTGTATGGAGTGGTGTTTGTGCTGAGTCTGGGGCCGGTCCCAAACATCTTAACGGCGGAGCTGTTTCCCGCACGAGTGCGCTCTGCCGCCATGGCCCTCTCGCTCGCAGCTCAATTTGGCGCCAACGCATTGGTAAGGCCTTCGTTGCCGTTGTTGCTCCATGGCTTTTTGTAGTCTTCGTTTTCGAGATCATTCAGGCTCAAACATACGTCATTGGGCAACATGCCCAAATATTGTTATCGCCACGATATCACTATTGTTGTATCCTATGTTACCATGAAAAGGTGGGCTTGGCATTTCCAGTACTGCGCGACAAATTTGGCGCCGAAGCGGTTTTCGTGGGCTTTGCGGGCGTGTGCGCGTTGGCGTGGGCGTTTGTGCACGCATTCGTGCCCGAAACGAAAGGCAAAGCCCTGGAAGACCTCGACATTGCGGTCAATGAAAAGAAGGCACTCACGTAATTAAAATTTTCATGTTATATCACCTTTTTTTATTTTGAAGCGAACCCCCTTTTGTCGTGCACCAATTTTAGTCTTATGTCTAGTTGAAATTCAATCCGAAGTACGAATTATCCCAGTGCGGCTATGTAGGCTATACTATAGGCTGGACTATACAAGTACCAGCTTATGTGTTTTGTTTCATGTTTGTGTTTATGTTTTATATCTCTACATATATATCTGAGATCGAGATAGGCGACATCCAAATCCAACATCTTTTTTATTTCGTCTATGTCTATGATGATTATGATGTCTATGTCTGATGTCCTTCTGAGCGGCATTTGGGGAATTGACTGGGCTTTGGCCTTCTATAGCCAAATGGGCATGGCACAAGCAAAAAGAAGAAGCACTTGCACATGAACAGGACTCAAAAGCAAAAGCAAGTACGAAGCGCTTGCGATTCGGTTCTAAATTTCATCGACTGTGTCTTTATGTAACCCTTCGTAGCAAGTCAAGCCTTCTGCGTTGAGGATCGAGTTGTCAGCGCCCTTGCCCAACATGTACTCTCCCAGCTCTTGGTGGCGGTACGCAAACAAGAAATGCAACGCCGTGCTGCCCGCGTGGTTTTGGTGGTTGAGGCTGGCGCCCCGGCGCATGAGCTCTTTGAGCAGCCGCTTGCTCCCCTGCTGCGCTGCCAGCAACAACGGGGTGTTCCCGTGCTCGTCTTCGGTGTCCACGTAGGCTTCTTCGTCCAGAGCTTCGACCACCCCGTCGTAATTGGCGTTTTTGGCCGCCACCAACAGCTTCTCTTCCTGAGTGGCCTTGGCTTCGAGTTGGTCCCCGCGGTCTTCCTCCAGCAACAGCCGAGCTTCGGGGGACAAGTGCGCGACGTCCTCGGACTCGATGGCCCGCGGCTCGGTGTTTCCCGGGCCTTCCGGTAAACCTGCGAGCTTGGCCACTTGGCTGTAGGCGCCCCCACCCGCCATGTAGTCTTCGCGGGTGCGCCGCCCCGACTCAATCTCCATCAGCCGCATCGTGTCGCTCAAGACGTCGCTCACGAAGAGGGTGTTGACCTTGAACGCGGACGTGCTTCCCTCGGCGATGATAGCTGCTTCGTAGTCATACGCCACGTCCTCTTCGGGATCCACCAGCCCCACCACGCGAAGCTCACAGCACGTGTTGTAAGAGCCGCCCGTAGGGCCTTGCACGTGCGTGGCCGTGGCACGCCCCAATATCCCCCCTATAGGCTCGCGCTGCAGCTTGCGCCACCCACCGCCTTTCGCGTCGGGAATCACCACCGTGGGTTTCGGGAGCTTCAAAGTGGGCACACTGCCACCTGCGCCACCAGCTGCACTACCACCAACGCCACCGCATGCGCCGCCTGCAGCACCACCTCCACCATTTCCTCGGCGCAGAGCGTCTTGTTCGACGGCTTCTTCCGCCGCAGCGTCACGGTCGTACTCTTCGTCTTCCGTCAGCAAATCTGCGAGCAGAGGTAATTCGTCTAAAGTGTGCGCCGAGGACTTGTGCGCAAACGCCGCTGCTTCTTTCGCTCGCTGCGCGCGCAGAGCTGCGGGGTCCCGCAAAGCATCCAACTCCGGCCCGAGCAAATAGCCTGGCAAACTGGGGTAATACAAATCAGCATCTTCACCGCTTGTCGCCACTGCTGCTTCCCCATCTCCGCCTTCGTCGTCTTCTTCTGCAAAGTGCTGGTGCCCGCCTCGCTTCCGCGCTACCGCTGCCGCAGCTGCCGCCTCGTGCTTCGCGTGAGCCACCGCGACGTCTTCCTCGTCGGCAGCGAGGGCAAGCTCGTCGATGATCTGAGGCGGCAAACCCAACTGGTCGGCGAGCAGCCGCAACAGCCGCGGGTCCCCTGCGAGCTCACGAATCAAGCTCTCTTCGTCCAGTGGCGCTTCCGGGATGTCGTCGTTGTCATCCACCAAGTCATTGTCGTTGTCGTTGAAAGTGTGAGAGACGGCTCGAGTGCCTCCACCGCCACCTCCGCCGCCGCCTTTTTGGCCAACTGTTCGGCCGCCGCCGTCGCTGCTGCCCAAGGACAAGGGCGACGCTGGGTCGTTGTTGGTCGGAAACGCATCGTTCTCCAGAAGTGGGACCGTGGGGCGACTTCTTTTGCTGCTGCCTCCTCCTCCGCTCTGCTGCTGCTGCAAAGTCAACCCGCGCTGCGCTGCTCGCTGAGCTGCAATTGACCCACTGCCCGTGCTGCCGCCCACTAACTGGTCGCCATTTTTCCCATGCCCGGGATGCCCTGGCAAAGCGGCAGTCGGCTTCAAGCCCATTTTCAAACGAATTTCTTCGTTTGCAATGTCCCGCTGCAATTGCCGTTTCGCTTCCACAATCTTTTTGGCGGCCTCTAGCTTCGCTTGTTTCGCTGCTTCCTTCGCTTCAGCTTCTCGCGTTGCTTCCATCACTTTCTGCCACGCTTCAAACGCTGCCAAACCCCCAAGGGAGATTTGGTACAGCTCAATGGACCACGAGGTTTCGTTCGCGGTGCGGTGGCGAATTTCGGCTAATTTCGTGAGCAACCGCCCGGAGTCTCCCTCTGGCCACCCTCGTGCGCGCGCCCCTTCTAAGGTGAGCACCCGCAGCTGGTCGACGGTGGTGTTCCCGTCCCGCAAGTCGATGTTCAGCTTGCTGCCCTCAATGAACGCAATCGCTTCGTCCATGGCCAGAGTCGCTGCCGCTGCGCGCAAGTGGGCGGTGAACAGGCCCGGGTCGGAAAACCCGCAGTGGTTCTGCGCTTGTGCTAATTTGGCGTAGTCCGAGGCGTCGCGGGGCCGGGTCAGCGACTTCCGGCAAGCTTCCGACGAGCACCAGCGGTGGGACTCGCCGCATTTGGCCGCGTTGGGCAACGCTCCACGAGACGTGAGGCCAAACATCCGCGGCGCCACTACTGGGTCGGGGAAAATCAGCGGCAGCGTCAGCACATGCCGCATCCCGCTGGGGAAATGGCGCCAGGTCCAATACCGGCGATGGCCCACCAGGGTTTGCCCTCCAGCGGCGGCTTTGCTGCCCTTGCGCCGCTGACTGCTGCTGCTAGAGCTGGTGTTCTTGGTTTTCACCGACTGGTTTTCTAGGCGCGCACCTGTGGTTGTGGAGGCCACGCTGGTTGAAGCCAAACTGTTATCGCCGTCCAAGGCATCGTCTTCGTCGTAATCGAGACCATCATCGCCATCACTTTTCGCGGCAGCATTTGGGTCTGCTGGATCAATCGCGTAATCGAGGGGGTCTTCCGCCGCGGTGAGCACTGCGATGGGCTCGGAGACACGCGCGTCGAGTGGCGTCTCGACTTGGCACTTGCGCACTGCCACCGGCGCGTTGACTTGAAACGGCAAGACTCCGTTTCCGGGGCTTTCGTCATCGGGCGAGGGGGCGTTCAAGCACTGGTGGACCCATGCCACGAGCGGGGGTGACAGCAGAGGGGTGTCGAGGGCCAAAGTCAAAGCTACCGCCACGGAGTTGGAGGCCCCGCGGCCGCACATTTCCGCCCAGGTCTCGCGCGCGGCTTGCTCGTCGGCCCGGCTCAACTTCCCGTCGCCGTGCTTGAAGCGGCCGTCGGCCTGGCGCGCCGCCCGGGCCAGCCGGGCCGGCATCCCGCCGGGGTGCCAGTTCGGCCCCGTCGGGCCGTTGGGCCCGCCCAAAGGGCGGAAATGGTGGGCAATCACCCGGGTTAATTCGGGCGTGGGCAGCGCACCCCCTGCGAGCACCGGCGTGTACTGAAACCACATCCCCGGCCTAGCCCGGCTCGCAGGGACCACTGTTGTGCCCGGCACCTGCAGCATGCACCCTTGTGCCGCCAACCCCGATGCCAGCATCGACAGGGGCACGGCATCAGGATCCCATTCGCTCAAGTCTTCCCACAAGTCCCCACCGATGTCCTCAACGCCACCATTCGAATCGAAGCGAGCTGCTTGCACAGCAGCAGCGCGGTGCTCTTCGGCTGCCACGGCAGCGCGGCGAGCCGCTGCTAGCGCTGACGTCGCAACGGGGCCAGGGTAGGCTGTGGCCGCTGCTGCCGCAGCCGCGAGTCGCGTTGCTTCCCGCTTGTCTGAATGCCAGGCCTTGGTACCCCCGCCGCGATCCCACTCGAGGGTGGCAGCCGCGGTCGCCACAGCCCATTCACCCGTCAAGGTGCCTTCTAAGGCACTGCCGCTAACTTCCGTGTTGGCGCTGCCATTGGCTTCAGTGGCGACCAATGTCAAGTCGCTGCTGGTAGTGATGCTAAGACTTCCACCGACACCGCTAGGATCGCCAACATTGTTGCTGTCAGGAGCACCAAAGGGCACTAGTGGGCCGCCAGCAAGAGCGGCATGAGCGCCAGCTCCAGGCGGAGGCAACGGTTGGTCCGACGAGGACATTGGCGCATCATCATCTTTCAGATCGTCGAGGCCGTGCACTGAGAGGGTAAACGCCGCGCCCTGTGGGCATGCATGGGCTTCGCCTCGCCCCTGTGCGGCAACCGGTCTCGTGCTCACGCCGCTGCTGCCTTCGCCGCCGGTGCCGTCGCCTTTGCCCGCCATGGCATCTTGCAGTTGGGCTCTGGCGTGTTCTTCCCCGAGAAGCCCATCTAGAGGGGTCCACCGGAGCAAAGGCAGCAGCAGGAGCGCCGCCACGTCAGCGCAAGCTGGGTCAAAAGGTGGGGGCATGGCGCCGCCGTAGCCCCAGGCAATGGGGTCGTCCAGCGGCTGGTCGCTGCCACCCAGCCCCACCTCCACCTCGTCTTCGTACGCATCGGGCACCTGGCTAGCCGCCAAAGTACGATGCGCGTTGGTCACATTGTCGCAAGCACCCGCGGCTTGCCTCACCCCTGCCTTCTTGCGGGTCTCCGCTCGTTGTGCTTCCATCTTGACCGTTTTCGCAGCTTGAGCAGCGTCAGCTGCAACCTTGGCAGCGGCCGCTTGCCTCTGAGCGACGATATCGGGCGAAATCCGCACCCGAATGTGGCTCGCTAGCCGAGTCCACTCTTTGGTGCCCACGTTGCCGGAAGCAGGAAGCCACCAGTTCAAGTCTCGCACTGGAGCATCGACCAAGCCTAAACGAGCTTTCACGTCGGCTACGCTGAAGTGAGCCTGCGACCACTGGGGCATGGGCATTGCCCCTCGCTTGGGCACATGCTTCCTCAGAGGCAAAACCCGCGCCACCACCACTACTGGAGTGGTGCCAGCGGCGTACTGGGCTAAACTCAGCTGCAAGAGGAAGCCTCGCTTCGCAGGGCCACGGTCGCCGCGCTCCCAGCGCTCGAAGGCTACCGCGCTTGAGAGTGGAGGCGGGCGAGGCAATGCGGGCCCTCCACCGCTGCCACTACTACTATCAGTGTGGCTGCCATTGGCCACCGCGCCGCCTCCTGCTTCTTCCACCTCTGGTGTTTGCAACAAACTGCGTTCGCGGTCGCGCGCTCTCACTTGAGCTACTCGCGCGGCCCCTGGAGGCTCAGGCTCTCGGGCAACGGGCATGCGCACGGCCTGCACATGGACCGCTCCATCGGACCGGGCGCCCCGCCACTTCATAGGGTTGCCTTCATGCAACGCATCTTCGGCGACGACCGCTGCGAATTCTTCTTCGAACGCGCTTCCTGCCTTCGCAGCTACGCCTTCTGCACCTGCGCCTGCACCAATCGCTGCTGCTTGCCGTTGCAGGGCGCGGCGCACATGTACGCCTTGCGCTGCGGCCGCCGCCACCGCGCGCTTCGCGACCCGCTCGGGCACCACGCAGCGGCCCTGGGCGCCGTTGTTGCGGTCGTACGCCGTGATGCGCCACAAGGCCGGGTGCTCTTTGGACCCGCGCCCGCCGGTGCGCCACCCGGGCCGTCCCGACCATGCGGGCGCCCCAAACGCGGCGTCTTCGTCTTTGCTCGCTTCAACATCCGCTTCACTTGCGCTGTGGTCATGAATGGTTAAACTTGCATTAGGCGCAGAATCTGCTGCTCTCGTGGCAGCCCCCCAGTCTTGCGACGTGCTACTCATAGCAGTGGCACTGTTCGCGTCGTGGCGCAGCTGTTCGCTTCTCGCCCAATCAGAAGCTTCCACGTCCCTGTTGGCCGCAAACGCTTCCGCCACGTCGCTCATAGCCAAGCGATCGACCATGATGTGCAAGTGCCGCACGGCGCTGCCGTCGCTGCTGCTGTTGCCGTTCGAAGCATCGCCAGAAGTCAACGGATCCACGTCAGCCGGCTCGCAACTCAGCAGGCGGCGCCAGCCCGGCGGTGGAGCCGGTAGGGCGTCTCGGCCAGGTGGGGCGTGCGGCTTGAAGTGGCGAAACGGGTCGCTGGGAGCTACGGTGCCCATGTCCTGAGGCCTCGGTACGCTGGACCAGGTGCGCCCTGGGGCCACGGAAGGAATCTGAGAGTTCACCGCCAAGATCGCAGCCGTGTCGCGGCGAAGCGGTAAGCCCCGGTCAGGCGGCGGCCGCAGTAGTGCTTCTAGCTCGGCTGCTTCGCGCGCTTCTTCCGCCGCTTCCAGCCGGAGCGCAGCGGCTTCGTCGTCTTCATCTTCGTCGTCGTCGTCTTCGTCGTCGTCGTCGCCGGCGAGCCCGCTGTTTCGTCGGAAGGCCGCTGCCATGGCTTTGGCTTTGGCGGCGTCGTCTTCGGCCGCCAGCACATGCTTATTGGCGTGGGTGTTGCGGTCCGCTGCGGCGTTGCGGGCCCGCCCGTCGCCAGCGTTGGCGTCAGTGGGGAGCCCCCCTAAACGATGCTCTCGAATGTGCTCCAAGTTCGTAAGCCATACCTGACGCGCGCACAGATGTTATACCAATTACAAGAAGGGCGTTAAAAACGAAGACACGCTAAAAGACCTGGGAGAGGTATAAAAACGACACAAAAGAGGTCCTCGACAGATACCACGCCAATTAATAACTCATATTGTGCCGATCACCGAATTGTGTAGCACCATTCTCTAGTGTGTCCAAAGGAGAAAAACAAATGCACGAACCTGGTGGACGTTGAGAACGAAGCGTCGCATGGCGCCCCGCTGCCTGGCGCGCATCAAACTTGCTTCGTTTTCGTCGGTGACGTTGCGCTCCACCACCGTGTACAGGAAATGCCGCGCCACCGCGGGGGTGGCAAAGAAGGCCCCCTGGTGCGCGTGGACTTGCTCCGACGCCAGCGTCGCCTGCACGTAGGCCTGCCAGGCCGCTTCGCACTCGGCTTCGCCTCGGTATTTGATGCCCAGGTCTTGGCCCGACCACGATGTAGGGCCCTGGAGCTCGGCGCGCAAGTCCTGCACTACTGTGCCGTCCTTGGACACGATTTTCCCCGACAAAATGGCTTGTTTTAAACCATCGGTGGCGGACACCATGCCGCCTCCCCCTTTGAAAGGATGGGCTCCGCCTAAGGTCGAAAGCGTGCCGCCGCTACTGGTATCTTCGCCTTTCTTCGTGGTTTGCTTGCCGGCCATTTTCTTCAATGCGGCAGCACCTACGTCCGTGAAGAGAGGACTGGCGTCTAGCTTCGGGTGGCAGTCGAAGCCCAGCTCGTGTTTCCGTTGCAGGGCGGCTGCCTGGGCAACCGACGCGTCTGCTGCGGCTAGCGCGCCCCGCCCACCCGTGTCTGGTGGGGCCTCCTCTGCCAACCCACCAATTTTAGGGAGGCTGCTTCGAGCGGTCTTCTTGGGCGACCGGGGAGTTCTGGCGCTTGGCCGAGCGGAGTCACGCCGCGCAGTGTCTAAAATAGAAGGCACTGGGCCAGACTTCGAAGCCAGCACTGGCAGCGCACCGTTGTCGGGCCCCGAGGAGGGCGGTGCACCCGCGTGCCACGTAACGCGCAACCCATCTGTGCTCACGTTGAAAGCTGTCTTTAAGCTTGACTTCAGCTTGGCTACGTCCGATTTCCACTGGTTTGGGTCCGGTCGACGTCCCGTTGCTGGCCCGCTGTGGCCGCCGCCGGCGTCGTCCTCATGCCCGTCGTGAGGCCCCGTAGATGGGCGAGACCTCTTGCCCTCTCTGGTACCACCGTTTCGCTCAAATGCGCGTGCCTCAGCTTTCTTCTTGGCAGCAACTTCAGCGGCTTTGCGCTCTTCTACCCTGCGCCGCCGTTCGTCGTCTTTCTCACGCCTGTTCGCGTCTCTTACGGCGCGGCGAGCACATTTCACGACGTCATTCATGAATTCTTGGATTGGCTCATCTTCGCGCACCCTCGCGGTTGCACCACCGCCGCCATGGGACGACATAGCGGCGTGTGTTACCAGCCCCTCCCTGCTGTCAACCTCCCTGAAATGTAGCCGCCGTTTTGCGTTAGCACGTTTCTTTTTGTACTATCTGTAGCACCTTTTTTTCCTCGCTTCAAAAAGGGGGAATATGATTGTGGGTATGTGCTAACGTAGTATCGATCTCTACGCCAGGAACGGAACCAGGAACCAGGAAGCGAGAAAAATGCAAAAGCTGCAAAGCTGCGCGCTGCACTAGACTAGCCTGTTTATTTGTGAAGGACAAGCAAGGAAAGTTTATCATTGTGCCCACTGATTCTTATTTGAAGCCTCCAGAAGTCCTCGTGCTCGCTGCTGCACGATCTCGTCTCTTTCTAGCAAGTACTTAGATTGTCGAGGCAAGAAGTAGACAGACAAACGAAGCTGGTTTGACACAAAGCCAGTTCAATGTCGAATCTTCTCTTAGCTTCTTCATTTGCGTCTCCGGTGAAATCGCAGACGACAAGTTCACACGTTGCTCCTTCATCTGCGCCCACTGCAAGCCTCAAAGGCGGTCCTCAGGGGGCTGCTGCATCAAGCGAAACGACTCGCAAGATCTCAACTCCATCTCCGAAGAAAACTGTGGGTTCTAAACAGCAAGCCGCGGCCGTCAGGGGAGCATTTACGCGGAGGCGAAGTTTATTCGGTGGACCGTTTAGCGGTGATGATAACGTTTTGGCTGCATCACCTAAACGAATTCGCTATGATGACACGAGTGTCACTACGCGAGACACGAATGCAGCTGGGAGCTTACCACTGCCTGTAGCCGACACTAGCGATGCAGCCGTGGCACTTCTTCGCGGTGCCGCTGGTCGTGTGGTTGAGGTGCAGTTGCCACGTGGCTGCGGCCGCGTGGGGCTTCGCGCGGGCATTACGTGGACCTGCGCTGACCTCAAAGCGAGGCTAGCACTAGCGCACTCGGCTGACTTCCCCGCGGGCGCAACCGGCATCGTCCTCCTTACTCGAGACAACGCAACTCCAAACCGCATTAGTCGAAGTAGCAGTCACGACGATCATATAGGAGACGCCCTGCAAGAAGCAGTTCCCTTAAGACCATGGCGGGAGTTGGAAGAGTGTGAACAAATACCTAACGGCGACGACCTCTTGATCAAGACTTTGGTTCGTCTCCATTGACTTCCTGGTCGCTGCGCTACTATTGCCCATTGCCTCTTCGAGGCAAAAGTAATGAGATCTATGGTTTTTGTCGGTTATTACTGCGCAGTAAACGCCTCTAGGATATATATAGGTGGTTATCGTTTATCAATTGTGATACTAGATATGAAAGGATATACCAGATAAAGCAGATATTATATATAGCACGCCTAAGACGGCCTTGACCTTGAGCTGCCGCATAGCTATTTACTACAAGCGAGCAAATAAACAAATATACGTAAATTAATAAATAAAGGAAAGCAAACTACCTGTATGGTACGTAGAAAAGTTATACATACACCGCCACACCACGGAGATCACATGGAACGAAAATAACATACATAATACACCAACAACTAAAAAAGAGCCCTCTTGCTCTCGTCCCCTAGCTCACGCTCACAGGAGTAAGCTCAAGTCGGCCCCAAGGACCAGAGCCAACACCGCGGCGCGCACGAAGAGCCCAGCCTCCATCTGACGAAAGTACGCTGCGCGCGGGTCATCGTCGCAGGCGGGGTCGATTTCCCCCACGCGTGGTAGCGGGTGCATGAGCACCGCACTTGGTGGGCACTTGGCCAAGGTGGCCGGCGTGACGACGTACTTGAGCTTGAGGGCTTCGTACCTGGAAGCCAAGGATGAAACGAAAGCGTGAACCGATGCGTGAACCGATGGGTGCGTGCTTCATTTGAAAGTGCGTGAGATATCCGTTTTTCAATCTCGCAACTTCTCACTCAACCGCATTTCACAAAAGCGCACAAGTACACTCACATTAACCATTGTAAGCACAGGACGGCAAATGAATACCAGAAGGGTAATTGAAATAAGTAAAGAGACTTACTCGTCGAGGCTGGCGAAGCGCTCCTTCTGAACCCGCGTTACGTAAAGCACGTCCACTTGAGCGAGCACTTGGTCCGAGAGTTCGACGTGCTGCGTGCAGCGGCACCCCTGGGCAGCGAGGGTCTCCAACACACTAGCCGGCATGGCCAGCTGAGGTGGAGAAATCAGGTGGAACTCTAGGTTGCTGCCGTAGGTCGTCGCTAGCAAGCTCACGAGCGAGTGCACCGTGCGGCCATGCTTCAAGTCACCTACGAGAGCTATGACTTTGCCGGCGACCAGGGCCCGTGCAGGAGGCGGTAGAGTACTCGCAAAGGAGTTGGCGTTGGTACTAGGGCTAGCAGTACTCGTGCCTTGATCTTCTGCTGCTGCGGCAGCTTCTGAAGCAGCTGCTGTCATCTTTTCGTGCTGCGCCCAGAGCTCGCAGCGAATGGTGTACAAGTCCAGAAGCGCCTGGGTTGGGTGCTCGCCCACGCCGTCGCCAGCGTTGAGCACCGGTTTCTGACAAGTGCCAGCTGCCCGCTTGGCCGCCCCCATTTCCGGGTGGCGAATTACGAGCGCGTCGGCGTAGCACTCGAGGCATCGGACGGTGTCCTCCAAGGACTCGCCCTTTTTGGCAGAGGAACCCTGACAACCATCACAACCACCCAAATTATTCACTAGAACGGTGGCACTCCAAAACCAAGCATAAATGCATTAAAAAAAAAAACTCTGAATGTATCAAACCATGTCTATACGCCAAAGTCTCTACCAGGACGCGGATTCATGCGCATTTGGTTCACTTCTCACCTCTTCTGTGACCATGATAGCAGTGCCCCCAAGCTTTTGAACTGCCGCAAGAAAGCTACAACTTGTACGAGTGGACGGTTCCATGAACAAGCATGCCAAAAGCTTCCCATCGAGAACTTTTACCACGCGCCCGCTACGAAACGCTTTCTTCACGCCATCTGCCACTTGGAATAGCAGCTCGAGAGCAGCCTCGTCGAACTGGGAAGTCGACAGAATATCTTGCCCTGCCCAAGATGACGGTATTTCTCCAAGTCTTGGTGCACTAACGGCGTGCGGCTCCTCCTACGCCCAAGAATGAAACGTTTTTTTTTTAATGCAATACTCAGCCGCGAAAATTTGCATCAAGTAAGTAGCATAGCTGAAAAAAAAAAAACAAGTCGAAGTGCGCGCGCCAAATTGTTCGGTCAACTGAAGTGTAAGAACAACGATGGGAAGGATAGCTCCCAAATCAAACATCTTTGAATCGAATATCTAGCACAAATCAACATCTATTTAAAGCCATTGTACCTGAAGCGAGGCCATCCTTTCGCTGAGGGGCTAAGTGTCCTAATAGATTCAATCACTTCGGCTAGCTTCTCGGGCGAGAATTTCAGAATGACAGCGATACC
>Ga0307931_1001852_pt1 | contig 13810 bp, 7 predicted proteins | sample OrgLakmetageno47_FD_201816 | JGI IMG/M metagenome (GOLD analysis project Ga0307931, IMG submission 201816) | Saline water microbial communities from Organic Lake, Antarctica - #47 | ecosystem: Environmental > Aquatic > Non-marine Saline and Alkaline > Saline | place: Antarctica: Organic Lake... | reverse complement strand
AGGGCCTGTGGCCCATGGTAGTGACTCGTTGTGTGCACGCAAAATGGCGCAAGCCTGTTCTAAATGCACTAAATTTAGTCTTAACGGTCTTGCCAATGCGCCTTTTTTCTATTTGAAGTCACGAAGTCATTTTATATGGTGGATGATAGACAAGAGAGAATCAGAATCAGTACAATTGGACAGTAGTTCGGAAGTCCAGTAGCCAGTAGTTCGACAGTCCGTAGCCGTCCTGGAAGTAAGACTTAAGACATAGAACATCAAACTAACAAACACGCGCACGTGGTGGTGGTGGTGCGATGGAGATAAACAATTGTTTAAACGTGCGCGAGCGCAAGTGGTATGGGCATAGGCTTCGGGTATAGGTATAGACGCACAGAGTTCGGCCTAACGGCACTAACGGGCCACGGGGATCTGTTGAGTATATGCGTTTGCTCTGTATTTGCCCAGTGCTCAAAACAAAGACCGAGTCAGAATGATACAAGTCTGCCATTGCGCATAAAGCATGGCACTATCGCTTTTTATTGGCGTTGCTCTTGGCTCGGCCTTTTGCGCCCTTTGCATTACCCCCCCCGACAACCCCCGAGTATTGCTCGATGGCCGCGTGCTTCTTTTTGCTGGCGAGAGTTTTGCCATCAAGAGGAATATACGCATATGGCTCGAAAGCACCGGCCTTTTTGACGTCACCACCTGCACCTTTCTTGCTCTTGTATTCTGCGCCGGGAGCTCGCTTGACAACTTTCACCTTTTTACGCTTTTGCTCTGAAACGGGAGCCGCAGCGACAACTGGAGCTTCTGCTCCTCGTTTCCGTTTCTGGTCGCGCGTTTTTTCAGCTGGTATGATAATCCGGCCGTCGCTAGCTACTTGAACAGGGTCTTCAGCATCGTCATTTTCCATCTGCTCCGCCCTTCTTCCTCCTGCGGCCTTCACTTTCACATGCCCGAGGATGGACTTATCGAGGAGGTCGACAACGCCACCGTCGTCGTCGTGGTCTGCCACCAAAAATTCATCCGCTTTGTCGTGAGCAGCACCGCGGCTTCCTGAACTGCGCACAGAACTCTTCATTGAACCCTTCGTAGAGCGCCTCATTGAACCTTTCACTGATCCTTTCACAGATTGCTTCCTTCCGCTCAGCATGCTTGCCATTTCGTCTTCTTCGTCATCTTCTACGTCGCCTTCGTCGTCGTCTTCTTGAGACTCTTCATCATCACTCACTTCTTCGCTTTCCGACATTCCGTTGGCGTTGCCTTTGCCTTCGCCGCTTCGTTTCCGAGCTGCGCGGCCAGCCATCCGCTGCAAGTACGTCACAAGAGCCACGTCGTCCTTCGGCAAAAGACTCGCGATTGGCTCGAAGCCATACAAGCGGCAAAGGCGTTTCATGATGAGCTTAATGGTGGCCCGAAACCGATTTTTCGTCTCACCCACCCACAGCATGAGACCATCGACTACCTGTGGCACCACTGGTTTCAAAAGCGTTGCATCGCACAGCGCCACGGCCACACGGATCAGCGACACAACCGCTTTGATGACTTCTTTCGCCTGTTCTCTCAACAGCACCAGCACCGTGCCCAGCATGTCGGGAATCATGGCCCGCAGGGCGTCGTCTTCAGGGCCGAGCACGTACAAGAGCCGAGCCAAACTCAGCACGGCAGCGGACCGCATGTGCGGCGTGACTGCTGCCAGCGCCGCCGAAAGCATGCTCACGAATGAGGTGACGTTGCCGGTGGCAGCACTGGTGGCGCGTGCCATGGCCAGCAAAAGGTCATAGGCTGCATCACGCGCCTTGGCGTTGGCATCTTTCGTGCAAAGAATCACTTCACCGAGCATGTTAGGAATAGCTTCAAGCTGGGTTGCCGTCTCAAAAGTGGCCACTAAGCTGCAGAGGCAACGCAGGCGCATCTGGCGGCTCGAGACATGCGAGGTCAGCAAGGATTGAGTAAGCAGCGTGAGTAGCTCCTCCAAGCGCCCTGTCTCTTGAGTGAATCTGGGGTGATGCTCGCACACCAAGTGCAGGATTCTATAGCAGCGCTTTTGAAACGTAGGGTGATCGTCCATGCTCAGCATGGGCTTCACGGCGTCGTACAGGAGGCCAATACTCGCCAAGTCCAGGACTGGCACGAGAGCGATGGCGAGGTCACACATGAGCACAGCCCGGTCTTGCTGAGTCGAGGCAAGGGTTGCTTGCAAGAGGCGCTGCAGTAGGGTTTTGAAGAGGACGCCAATGAAAGAAATATCGGCGACTCGTGCAAGAGATGAGAGCGTTTCGAGCGCCACTTGAGACTGTGAGGGTGGCAATCCTTTGTCGAGTAGCTTAAACAGCACTGGCATGACTTTTTTGGCAAGAGATGCGAGCACAGCGCGCTCCTCCACTGGCATGGGCCGCAGCTCCGCTGCCTCAGGGCTCCAGCCAACCAGAGTCTTGAGCGCCATGCACACAGCTGGCTGGAGTTCCTGGTCTTTTACTGCTTTACTTAAGGAAGCTTCAAACGAGGGCAGCACTTCCACGAGATCTACCGGCCGTGCGCAGTAACTCGGCAGCACTGCCCAGATTTGGACCTTGTGAGTCTTCGCCAAGAGAGAGGGTGTCGCAGCAAGCCTGTCTGCAAGTGGAAGCATGACGTCACGAAAGTGTGCGAGGGCACACGGAGTGAGGCGAGCGTTCGCTTTGAGAAGCGGCAAAATCCACGCTCGGTGAGGTGATAGACCACTGCCTCCTTCCAAGGGTACAGTGCAGAGGAAGAGGTCAGGACCCAAGGCAGCAATAGCGTCACCTACTGCCGCCTCCACCAAGGAAAGAGTGCCAAGAGGAGCAGCAGCGGGCGACGCTTCGAGAGCATCGTGTAAGGCCACCATAGCCAACAAGAGGGGCGAAAGCGCGGTCGTAGACCCAGCACGAAGAAACAGTTTCCCAAGCCTATGAAAGTTGAGATAAAGTTGCTGTTGTAAATAATGCTCGAAAAAAAGTGGTGGTAATGTGCAGCATGCAGGAATGACCCACATGAAAACAGGTGTTATCCTCACAAAAGCAACACAACACTAGTCACTTACCCAGGTAGAATATTTGCCCAGTTGCGTTGAAATCGATATTCTAGCAGCGAAGCAAGGTATCCCTGTACTTCAGAAAGTTGGACTGCTTCAGGCCCGGCTTCCGCTTGCAGGAGCTCGGCGTCAACACAGTGTTCCAGAACACGCCCAAGCGCGCTCACCGCACCCGAGGCCACCAATGGTGTAGGGCTCTCGCACAGAGCAACCAGTGATGCTACAACCCTAGGCAGCAAAGCAATCGCAGCGGCGCGTTGTGACGCATGGAAAGACACAACGGAAGCCGCTAACGCCGACGCCCACGCAGAGGCGATCTCGGGAGCGCCACTCGCCGCAGGATGCGCACTCACGAGAAGGTTAACCAGTTCCTCGAGTTCGGGTGGAGGCAGCGCATTGGTGGAAACTAGAGCTGAAAGAAGCTGAAAAGCTTGAGCCGCAAGCACAGGGCTGCTAGAAGCAATGGCTTGGAGAATTGACGCCACGACAGCGCGGACTTTCTCGAGCGGGAAAAAGGGCACCGCCTCGGCCAAGAAAGGCAGCACATGCAAGGCACGCGAGATGTCGGCCTTAACACCTTCGTTGAGCGCCGCTAAGGACACGTCTGCGGTGCGCGTAACCACAACTGACGCCGCTGGAGTTGCTCCGTGATACTTCTTTAGAACTGGCAGCAGCGCAGCATGGGCAGCTTTGCGCACTTTTGGGCGGCGATCTTCTACATGTACCAAAAGAAGCTCCAGGGCCTGGAGATGGCTTGGAGCAGCCCAAGAGGCAGCGCTGGTGTCTAGGCATAGCAGCGAGTAAGACACGCAGTCTAGGAGGTGGCGAAGCATTGAAGACCGACTAGACCCATCCTCATTGACCTCAGCATGCAACTGGCGGCCGATGCCCACAAAGACGCTTGAAATTTGCTTAAACTTGGCACGAACCGGTGGCGCTGGGGTGGTTGGCAATACCATTGTGAGAAGATTTAACACCTACAGAAATAGGCAAAGCAAACAAATATTAGAACTAGTACTCTTGCAGTATCTCTCAAATACTCCCTCTCCGAAAGAGATTCTATAGAAGTTGTGACTGTATCAATAAACCTCAAACGCACATCATCCATGTTGCTAAGGTCGTTTCCTCCTTCGCTCAGGGCTGTCATAAGTGCTGCGAAGTACTCGGTAGGAGATGGGAACTCTTCTTTGTCGCCTAATCTCCTGTCTTGAATTACTTCCTCCACCGCTGATAGAATCATACAAAGCCGCCCTTTAGGGTGGGCACTACCGGCATGCCGCCGCAAATCTTGGAATGGGTCGTCCTGAGTCAATAGAGGAGTAAAAATTTCGATGGGGTAGAAAATAAGACATATGTGAATGAAACTAGAGCATGGCGTTGAATCGTAAGAAGCACTCGTACACTCCTTGTTCCCCTCCAGAGTACACTCCTGTACCTCCATTGTCAACGAAATTTAAGTATAGGCTCGACCACTCTACAGCGTTATCGCTGAATTTTCGCCGACGATGTGAAACCTACAGTATACAGGGCAGGGTCGATTTTTATGATGGGGTGGAGGGTGTGGAGGCGAGGAGGGGTGGAGCTGCCTGCCTGGCTGGAGCTTGTTGCTTGTTGCTGGGTGGAGGGTGGAGCGAGCAGGAGGAAGTAGAGCATATATATCATATATATAGATATATAGAGCATCGTCATTCTATATTACTATAAGCTCATTTTAGCGGGCGAATTGTTCAGCACTACAAATCCCAATAGAATTTCCTGGAACCTTGCAAGGTTCCTATGTGGGGTACAATGCATCCTAAATTTCGAGCCACCCAAACTATCTTGCATTCTGTTTGAACTATTGCTAAAACACATTCCTAAGTATGTTTCATTTGATGGATACTTATCCTTCTCGATGCTATTGCTCATAGAATACAGCTAAAGTAATCCCTATTAATCTACATTTACTTTGTATAATGACTGGATTATTGATGCTTCTCTCAAGGTCCTTATTATATGCGTTCCTTTTCTCGTCGCCCCCAACACAACTGGCCACTGCGGATGCAGCGAATAGTAATTTCAGAAGACGATGGGTTGTTCAGATCCGGCCGACGCGGCAACTCTCGCGGCTGGCACCAAATTTCGTAGGCGGGAAATATGAAGTTGATTTGTACCGTAGCGGTAGTGTTGTGTTCAATGGCGCGCTGCTGGATGGTCATTGGGAAGTAAAAGAACATCCTTACGAGCTGCTTGATAAACTGTATGACAAGCTTTCAGGCCAATTTGACAGCGGCAACGCCACCCTTAACTTCCATTGCCGCCTTTGGGATAGATGCTTTCCAACATTGATGCCGCGTAAGATTACTCATGGTATTGTGACCCTCAATAGCTCACCACGCCTCGTATTAGCCACACTCAGTGGCCACGAGTTCACTGGTTGAAAAGGTTGTTCCTGGTGATGTGTACATATTATTTTATGTCATCGCATGGTCAATGTCAAACGCAAAGTAAATAAATTCTCACCTATGAATTCTCAAAGGAACTTTTTTCAATAATGGCAACTGGGTGGCATATTTCAGTTAAACCTAAACCTGCGTTTGCTTAACCCTATTTCGAGCAGTCAAGAAATAAGAAGGGCACACGAAGATTCTTATTGAGAAAATAGCGCCAACGCACTGCCATCTATCATAACACCTGAATCCATTCCCAATGAGCCAGCATACCACACAAGCCGGTTGGTGTTGGTGTTGGTGTGGGCATCTGATCATCTGAGATCCCTAATGCAATTGCATGTAGGATAACATAAGAAGTAATTCAGATTTCGAGAGGGGCGAGGGGCTAGGGTCGTCTTAGAGTCCAGGTTAGGATCCCGCGGTAAATTTCGCGGAATTCCTGCTGAAAGGAAAATTTTATACCACCCGACCACCCAGACGAGATTTCCGCGGCGGGGATTGGGCAGTGTGCTTTTATGACTACGGCAAGTAAAACCCGCGGAAATACCGCGGAAATGTCACGTGAAGTGAATTTTTTAGCCCTCGCACGGGAATTCCGCGGAAACGGGAATCGTAACCCTGCTTAGAGTCTTGGCTCTGTCTTTCTACACAGGCTTAGAGGGGCCGGAATAAGAGGGCTAATAGCTACGAGGCAGAGACACAATAAAACACATTTGCACCGCTTCGATGGGTAATCCCGCCAGGAAGAACCACGATATCTTATTGAGAATTGGCAAAATCACTTAAATTTTCCCTGCTGCAGCAGAACTGAGGAATATCATACGAGTTAAAAGTGAGGCGCGGAGTGACAACCCCAACCACACAGCTGAAAAAGCGGCGCGGGCTGCTTTTGGCAGCTGGTCTAGCCAGGCGCTGGGAACCGAGTGAGGCGCTGATTCGAGATGAAGCATTACAGGAATTGCTGAATGCGAGAGAAACCACACCAGTTCCACTCCCAACAAATGAAATGGGAGGGATTTTCCGATAATTAGAACAGCCAGAAAACGGAAGAAGCTATACCAGCCACGAGTCTGGAGGCAGGAAGCGAGCTTCCAACCTGAATATATTTCTAGTAATATTCCTTGATTTAGTGTTAAGTGATAGATTATGTCAAGTGCATTACCACTTCGACTAAGTGCTTGTGCGAAAACTGACCACACTGTAGCTGCCGGATAATCTTAGATCAGTCTGGGAATTAATTGGGTAAAATAAATTTTCCAGAGGTGATCTAGGAATAGTATCACCCATACCCATGGCCTTTTGAGCTCGCCCTTACTTCTTTCGTAAGTTTCTTACGGATTACGAAAGTTCTATTTAGGAAATGCGTTATAGTAACCAGGTCGTATGGATGACATTTAGACTAAGACGCAAGCGAACCTACCGATAGAAGCTAGTAAGCCTTTCTAGCTAGAGCTTGAACCCAGCAAGTGAAGCATAGCGATAAAACCACCCTCGCTGCTATAGTTACGTGCCAAGTGCTGACGTTTCACGCAGGCCTTTCTCTAGAACTCTTGAGTACGACCCTCGTTATGTAGGTATCTGGGTTCAACACCAAGCCCTTATTACTCATCAAAGTACCACTATCATGGCAGCTTCCGCAAGCCCATTTAAAACAGATTTGAGACAGACCCCCAAGGGCCGGAATTAGAAGGTTAAAAAGTATAGATAGAAAGGAAAGCAGAGCAAACTTAAAGAAGTGCTAGATTTTGCATTTCTTTATACCCACATTAACCACTGTGCTATGCGCTTTATTTCATTAAATTCCTCGTGTTCGTACTCTCGGCATGTTAGCTGTTTACTGTTAACTGGCTGCTCGCATAATTGGCGTCGCGCCCTCGCAGGTCGGCAGTTCGGGCCTGTGAATCTTTTCGTAATGTCTTCATATGCAACGCAATTTACCACCATGCACTCTGTAAAGTAAGCGCAAGACTCACATTTATCAAAAAGGCCAACGTAACCTTACTCGACCTAATTAGGGCTCGGCTCTTTCCGGATAATCTGATAAATGCGTAGGCTCACATCGCCAGGTCAGGCCGGGTGTGCGGTGTCGCCGTCCAGGCTCGCGGGCCGCTAACTATGAGTTGCGTGCAATCGCGTACTGGTACTGCTTTTTGCACGAGCATTTTCGGGGGCGGGAACACGCAATTTCATAAGTTCGTCGACCGTGCAATGCATGGATCGTTGCCCTTCATGCTCAACAAGTTCAGCAACTAGTTCGTGGTTGACGCTGTTGTACTCGAATTGACCATTGCATTTGTACACAACGCCGTCGCGTTTGAATGATTCGTGAATCATTTTCGAAAAATTCTTCCAGTCTTCAGATTTTTTCCTCCCACTATAAAATATTGGCAATCGATGATACAAAACGAAAGGGATTGCATGACTCTTGAAAAGCGTTGGCAATCAAATAAAAAAACACAAGTCAAGGATGTGTACTTACCCTGAATGGCGGTCTCTGATCGCAGCATGCCTGGCCTTCTCATGAGCAAAAATAGCCCCCTTCCGCGGTACTTCTCCAGCTCCATAGGCAATTGCCCTTTGCTCCTTTGCTACCACATAGCGACGACGACACTTCTCAAACGGATCTTCTGGGGGCCCACGCTTTCGAAGAGTCTGGGCCATACTTGTCGCCAGCGGAGGATCAATTGGAGCTGTAGGCGATTTCAAATTGATTAGAGTCTTCTGTTTTTGATTTCTGCCAGCAATATTCTGAAGAGTCGTTACTAAAGGAGCATTGTATGTGGGACTTCTAAATGAAGCCACGGTTGACACTAAGGGAGGATGAATCGGACCTCCTGGTATTATGAAGTTGATGGGAGACTTCCCTCTTCGAAGTCTTCGAATTGGGTGTGTGTGCTCAACATCTTTCTTTATCTCGAAAGAATGCGTATTTTTCTTAAAATCCTGCGCCTCATGAGCTGCCGCCATTTCGCCCACTTCCAGGTCAAATACTGCCTCAATGTCATCTTCGCGTTCAAGCATCTCTTTATAAATTGGGTTCGCGCCTTCTTCGTAATTCCCGTTGTGCGTGATGTCGCACAGCATGTGGGTTTCTTTGTGGGCTTCTTTGGGGCATTTCTCAAAAGATTTGAGATCCTTCTCTGGATGGCTACGCTTTTGAAGTGGCTGCACCGGGTAATCCTTGGAATTATTTCCTTTGGAGGAAGCCGTGATTATCATCGTAGGAGTGTTCTTCATTCCGTGTGGTTTGAAGTTCTTGGCATCCATCTGAAGAAACAGTTTTCTGAATCCGAATTACTTTAGGCACATATGATTTAAAAGCACAATTGGAATGTCGGCAGATGATATGCTTCAGCTATTAATTTGTCAACACACTCACAACAGTAAAAAAAATGCTTTGAAATGCACTAGCTAATGCACTGACTATTTCAAAACGCCAAAACTACAGTACAACACTCCGACACTCCAACCTCCAGCACTCCAAAACTCCAAACTCCAAACACAAAGAACTCAAGAACAAAAAAAAGGCAACAGTAGCGACTACGCGACTACTGCACACTCACTGCACCGACTAGCTAGTGGATAACTACAAACAGGCAGTAGCGATACTTAGCTTAGTGGGTATGAGCTACTCATAAGATATAAGTTAGCTATTTAAGTGTAGTGTGTATTAAACTGCGAGCCGGTGGTCGTACTTGCGTCCTTCCTCAGCGAAGGCTACTACACTTAGGTCGGTCTCAAGCACATCTCAATACTTTCAGGCTCACCTTAACTTCTTATCTTGAGGAGCACTCTCTTTCAGGCGTAGCTCTGGCTAGATGCCTCATGCCATTCTTTGAATTTTTGATTCTTTAGTTGGTTTGATGTAATGGTGAAGAGTGCATGCCCGTGCGGATCGTAGCAGCTTTTCGGGTGAGAATTACAGTCGTACTGTAGTCCAAGGCGGTGATCCTATGCTCACACTTGATTATTTAGTTAGAAAAACAGAGAAAGGGGTAGGAACTAGTGTACGTGTAAGCCTGCAAAGGTGAGCAAGCTAATAATTTCTTGAAATCATACATTCAGGTCTTAAGCTTGGCTGCAATGGCTGCCAATGCATCAAGCAGTTACGCATCAGAATTGGAAAACGAAGCACACCCCATTTTTTTCGTGACAGACACGCCTTTCTTTCCGGAAGGAACAAAGCGTTGCCGACGTTTAATTGAGACCTATGAGTCGATCTTAGAGACGACTATGCAGTTTCTTGAGACGCAGCAGAGAAAATGTTTAGAACATATCGATGCTAGAAGTTTCAGCGGGAGTCCTAGGGTATTAGATGGAGATCTTCATTACTTCAGCCTCCAAAACAGCATTGCAGCAGCCCGAGTCCTCGAGGCACAGTTGCAGCGACGGCTTGACCAGACTGCAATACATTGGGATATTAATGTGCAAGCTCTTCAAGTGCTTTGCCGCCCACCACTGAGTCCGGTTGCCGCCTTGGCTTGCAAGGCAGAGCCTTCAGAGCCATTATACCTCGCGCCTGAAGGCACGTCAGCATTCAACATTGACGCCAGCGTGAGGCGTTTCGTGCTCGTTAAGTCAACGGAACGCGCGAAGCCATACTCCGATTCCACGAATTATGACAATCCGCTGCAACTGATTGCCCACGTAGCCCGGGACTGGAGTCAAGAAGGATCAAGTAGCCGACAGGCGCTCTATGGCCCTCCACTCGCACAAATGGTGGACCTTCCTCCCGACGCGAACGTTCTTGTCCCTGGCTCAGGAACGGGGCGCCTTGCCTGGGAACTTGCGACTATGGGCTATCGTGTACTCGCCAATGACGGTACATGCATACTTTATTGCTTCTTGCCACAATAGCACCAATGATGATGCACTCTCGCAAAACTAGTATTCTATTGCTTGATGCCACAACCTGCTGGTATGTTAATGTTTCTTGATGCATGCCATATCTCATACAGTGAGTTTTGGTATGCTATCGGCGACTTCATCAATTCTAGCGAGAAAATTGTCGGATGGCTCTCTCAAGCTATGCCCTCATGTTCATGAAGAGAACTCAAACCAGGTAAATAGATGCAAAATCAACCCCTTTCACTTCCTCTTGTTCCCAATTCTCTACTTACTAAATAATCAATCCTTTTCTGGCAAAAAGGCGACTAATTCTCGGCGGTGGCGACACGTGGAGGTTCCCGATGTGTTTCCTTCTACTCAACTTGAGCATGTGCAGCGAATAAGTCTTCAGGTGCTCCAACCTCGTTAATTACATACATCATGACCTTTACCATTCTTATCCCTGTCGTTACTCCTTTGTGCACTGCACAGCATGGTGACTTTATGACTTTGTTCCGGTCCGAGGCCTTCAGTTCACATTTTGACGCAATTGTCACGAACTTTTTCCTCGATACAGCGGACAATGTAAGGTCGTCTAGGTTATCTATCTTTCCAATGAAGAGATTTTTCACTCCATGTTGTATTGCAGGTTCTCGAGTATTTGGAAGCAATACGGCATTGCCTTGTTCTTGGCGGACGGTGGGTCAACCATGGCCCTTTACAATGGCATTCGGCGAATGCTCTGGCACTCTCCTTGGAGGACCTTGTTGATGTCATCAATGCAATGGGTTTCCATTTCGTTACTTTTGAGCCCTCAAAGGGCCCTGTGCCCTATGGGTTGGACTATGAGGGTGAACTTTTGAAATCGGACCCGTACGAACCTGTATTGTGGGTGGCCGTCCGTACTTCTTAGCCAGCCGATATTCTCAAGAGGTTCGTTGTAGTAGCGAATGCCACTTCTGGCTAGGTCTATGAATTGATTATATCATCTTTACAAGACCAAGTTAATCAAATCTAATTAATTTCATACCACGACACAGAAATACGCCCGCAGTATTACCCACAGGGCGGAGGGGGATAATAGGGACCAACAACCGCGTTATTCTTACGCGCACATCAAGCCGTAAGCCGACGTGGATTAGCATCTAAGGTCTTCAGCACTACAGCATTAAGAACTGCAATCATCACCTTCCTCTTATTGTCTCGTCCTGGTCCTGATGTTCCGGTGGCACATGGCACATGTTGCTGAGTGCGCCAAAGTGTACTATGCCAGCAAGCAGTAAGGTGCGGAACGACAGCCTTGGCCGCACAGCTGGAGTAGCGGCGTGGGCCGCGTAAGGCAGCTGAGCAAGTGATGCGCCGGAAACCGCAGTTAGGCGCAGAGCCAAGACGAGAAGACGAAGACGAGAAACGAGAAGAACAGTTACTATTCCCATTCCCCGCTAAGGAGGAATCATCCGGGAGCTGGACCAGAATAACCGATCGATGTGAGGCCATCCAACCATCCACAAACTTGTTGGTTGGATCGCTCCAAGCACCAAACGTGTGCTTGCTGCTCTGCTTATCCCGGTCCATCTCCCTCAAATTTTTTCTTTTGTACCCTTCGAGAGGGGGGTACACGCGCCCGGCCTTGGGTCTCAAGGCGGGGAGCGAGCTTCCAACATGCATACTTTCCCCCCAAATGCCCATACTTGCCTGATTTAGTGTTTAATGATAGTTTATTCCAAGTGCAGCACCGGCTCGACTACTTGTGCCACATGGCACTCCGCTGTACAGCCCAAAGCCAAAGAAAATCCTGTCTCAAATTTTTGGAGTTGGGTGCGAGTAGAAATAGAAGGACCTACGTAATTCAAAGTCAGCTGATAGTAACTCGAATTGTAGATGAAGGGTACAGGTGTCAACAAATACCACAGAGCTTCGAATTGATGAACCCTTCAGAACAAGCCTGACTGGACTGGGCATAAAACTGTACTGTATGATGTATGAAGTATGAATGTTACTGAATGCGCTAAAGTGTACTATGCGAGCAAGCAGCAAGCAAACCCCACATGGGAATATAGCCAGCCAGCGCGGTGTGCCGTCCCTCATCTGATTGGCGAGTCGGATATCTTTAGCTCTGCAATCCGCAGGCCGACTTCGACTTCGGCGTTAAAAGCGAATCGCATCTCTTGATTCAAGCACCCGCCAACCAACAAGCAGCTGCCGAGCAGCTGTCGTGGAGTGTCGCCCGTGTTAGAATTCCCAATGGCATGCAATAGCAAATTTTCTGACCAGTGGTGCTCTCTCTGTCCAATTCGCCCAAGACCCTCCGTCCTCCGGGAATAATTTTCTTTTATATCCTTCAGGAGGGATGAGCCTCCCTACAGTACGAAAGCCTTCTCAGCTACCGCTTTGCCCCCCAATACCCAAACGTATCTAGAGTAGGTAGTTATTTAGGTAGAAATATAGTGGTGATCAAGCCCCTGTACCCTACGTGATATGTGTAGTGTTCTCACTTCGTCTCGGTGGTGCCCCTAACTTGCAGGCTGTGTCGATCTCTCAGGCGGATGGCGTAATTGTGTATGTAAGTGTGATATGAGTGAATTAGTGTGACGTGTAAACTAATTACAGAACTTGTGTATAATGTCAGGAGTGCGATGGCTCATATGGACCACTTTTTGTGGACATATCCAATGGGCATTCCTGCTAATTAGCTGCAGAACTGGCATAGAATTTTCTAGCTAGCCAGCTCTAGCTGCTGGAGCTCTGGCTAGCAGTCCTCAAGCTCCCTTGTTGCCACTAGTAGCCTGAATATGGAGTGATTGAATCATCATCTGGGTGCACGAGTCGAGAATGGGTACTATGATCACGCCTCATTTGACGTGCAAAGCTAGCAGGAGATTGATTGTAAGTTGACTTCGCAGATATTCATTCGTGCTTGTAGATTATGATACTTCCATGCTTATTTCCACGCATGTAGCATGCTTTAACTTCTCAAATGAAATGCACTCAATATCGAACACTTCTGATGTTACCTAAACCTAGAAGCTAGGGTGCTTAATATGCGCACTCAGGAGTTCGGGATAGGTGCTATAGACCAAGACGTGCCTACGCCACGGTGTTGCCTTCTGTTCATAGGCCGTACTTCGTTTCGTCTGCACTCATTACCTATAGAAGGACGCCATATGTGCTCAGTTCAATGTACGATGTGTAAGCAGCTCCTGTGCTGAATATTGAGCATGCCATTTGTGTGTCCGCGTCACAAGCCAAAATTCTAGCCAAGCTGGATTGTTGCCAAGGATTGTGCCAAGGATTGTGCCAAGGATTGTGCCAAGATTTGCGCCAAGGATCACCACCCAATATTTATGCCAAGACTTATGCCAAGGATTATGCCAAGGTTTATGCCAAGGATCGTTACTCAAGATCTAGCCAAGCTGGATGTTTGCCAAGAAATATGCCAAGGTTTGTGCCAAGGTTTGTGCCAAGAATGATTTCCCAAATTGGAGTCAGGCTGAAAATGTGCCAAGGATTTTGC
>Ga0307931_1001848_pt1 | contig 13821 bp, 13 predicted proteins | sample OrgLakmetageno47_FD_201816 | JGI IMG/M metagenome (GOLD analysis project Ga0307931, IMG submission 201816) | Saline water microbial communities from Organic Lake, Antarctica - #47 | ecosystem: Environmental > Aquatic > Non-marine Saline and Alkaline > Saline | place: Antarctica: Organic Lake... | reverse complement strand
TAAGCACCTGGGCGAGGAGATCTCAAAAGGAACTCATCTGAAGATAGGTTGACCAAGGGGAAAAAACATCTGCGAGTGTGGATTAAAAAATGCACGACAGACATTGAATCACCGCTTAAGATACCAAGCTTGAGCCATAAGAACTTTTAATATAATCGACGCTGCATCCATTGTGTAGGAGAGTTTAGTGTAGCGACTACTTCGGAAGCTACATTTTTCTCACGATCAGCCAACAGGCATCTACTCTTCCGGTTTTCGCAGCCACTCTTTTTGGTCTCCGCAAATTTTCAATTTCTCGTTATTTTACGCGAATTATTCCGCAAATCGCAGCCACTCTATTCTGTGTTCTGTAACCACTACTATGTTCATTAGTTCTCTTACTTTTTTACGGTAAAGCAGTATAGCAGTATGCGTACTTCTAGCTATAAGATTTACTCGTTTTCCCAAGAGGCGGGCAAAAAAACATTTGAATGGGAACCTGGTCTGGTGGTCCGAGTAGTGCCCATTTCCATATTGAGCCCCCTCCCTGGGGCGATGAAAATACCGAACTACCGCCCTGGAGTTGTCCGTTGGGTGCTCTATATACGGAAATAGCCTACCCCCCCTGGGGGAGGCGGGACAGAGGGTGTATTTTTTTCAGCCGGACGGCCAAAACCCACCTACCCAACCCACCCTCACGTCGCCTTGTGGTCTGATTGCCCACCTCTTGCGTTTTCCGAATAATGAGTATTTACTAGCTCTTCTGCATAGCCGAAGTGGGTAAAACCCCAGAAATCCCGCGGGTTTCTTGGTGAATGGGCAGTGTTCGTGCTCTATAAGATTTACTCGTGTTCCGAATTCGGAAAGGCCGAAGGGTCCGCCGCCTAATGGGGGAAGCACGTGCCCTTCGATTAGATGGGATTATTTGACCCAAAATGGTGAAGAATACTTCATCTTTTGTTCTCGTGAACACTAAAAAAATCGATTCTCAGAGGGAGGCGCAGGCTTCGAGTAATTATGCTATCTTTATCGGCCTGTCCTCTGATATGATACCCCATTCACGTCATCTCTGATCGCCCATTCGACCGAACGCGTGCTACCCACTCTCTAAAGAAGGCTGAGGCGAAAGGCCGCAACTAGCAACTGGTACATATGGTGAACTTTTACGAAGCCTGCAGCTATAAATTCGAGTTCGAGTCCCCCCCCGTAGTATACGTAGAAGTTATTCATCCAAAAACAACTTACTCAATTATTTGTCTGCAAGTGACATGAGGCTGCAGATGTAATCAATCAGCAGTTCTTTCACAGTTGTTAACATGTTTCAAAGTTGTTAGCAATTGACTCAGGAATTAGTAGCTGCTAAGGATGATGGGTGTTAGAGGAAGCGCAAGCGGAGACAGATAACCCCATAATTGGGTGCCTGATCCCCCCGTAGGAATGAAAAAGAAAAAGAATAATTGAGAGCCGTCCTGAGATCTGAACTCACGCACTTCTCTGAGGTACTAATATATCTCTGTCTTTATTAAAAATATCCACTGCTACCTTGGATTTGATTCAAATCCATGCGCCTGTTTCAGGTAGCTTGCTGTAATGTAGCGACCGTGGGAATCTCCGGCTCTTGAGTTCCCACTTCCTTCCTTCGCGGGGTTTGTGCCTCAAACTTGCACTCAGAGTGGCAATAGCACACTCGAACTCGAACTAATACAAACCCAAATGACACAGAAGCCAATGCTGCGGGCAGAAGTGTACGCGCGTGCGCTGTGCGCAAGTCAAAATCGCAAATAGGAAGTGTGTAGATGCGAGGAGGTTTGACCCCCCCCTCTCTAAAGTGGAAACTGTTCATGAAATAGATTTGGGGCCAGCCTTAAGTCACTTTGATGTCTTATATCTTCCATTACTATCCGCGTAATAGAATCGTTGCCTTGAAAAAGAGAGAGTCCTGAGCTCGCAATGGGCACGACACCGAGGTCGTTGATAACGCCTGTTAGATGGCACTCTTTCTTTTGAGACAGGCCCCGAAGGGCCGGAATTCTTTTAGTTCCCAAATCCAGTCCCCCTAGGGGTGGTCAGTTGGAGTTGAGTCTGCCTATCAGAACCCCACCGCGCCCTTTTCAGCGCGCATGGTTGGCCATGGAGCTTCTTTTTTTTTTTTTTTGCTATTCTATTCTGAGCCCCCCGATGGGAGAACTGGATTTAGTAACTATAAGGACAAAAAGAATCCACAGATAATACGGCAGGCTTCAGCCACTTCTGGTTCCCATCCTTGTTCTTGTTGGTAGCAGGTAGGTTGTCTATGGAGTCCCTCAGAAAAATGTTGCCAACACGGCAGCGCGGTTCGGGCCGGCTTTCTCTGAGTAGCAGATTAACCTCTTTTCAGGACGCGGGAACGGTTCCGTAAAATCTTGGAGAGTTCAGCCAGCGAGGCTGCGAATTGATGACAATTTTTTTGAGTACTGCGAAACTCCATGTTTTTCGGATGTCTTGCACCCGCGATGTTGATGTGAGAACAGTGGGGTTTACAGTCTCCTATAGGAGCTTCAGAGCAACACAGATAGGGTCCTTGTCCAACCGTGTATTTAGCCACTGCCACTCTTATTCCGATAACACACATTTGCACTTATCGAAACACCACCGAAGCCAAATGGGTTACTTCACTTGAAGCCCATTTCCACAACCGCCGAAGCTAAAGTTACAATTCAGGTATTTATCATTGAACCGCAACCCCTAAAACCAGCCGCTGTCGTCCGTTGTACGGTCAGTGCATATACATATACACGTTACTGAAGCGCACGCGACCATGGCGGCCCTACAAATCGCATTCTTATGCTTGCGGCGCTGCTGGCTGCTGTGGCATTAATGTACACTTGGGTACGCCAAGAGCGCAGCCTCTTTCTGAGGTCGCGGAATCGCGAAGGAAACAGGCCTTCTAAGCTAAAAAAACGTGGTCTTCAAATGGCCTTCAAACAAGGAAGTAAATGGCTGCAATCGGGCCGAAGACAACCGCGGCTGCTCCCAAATAAGCGGGCGTGAAATTTTCCGCCATGTTGCGCTGCACATGAAAGAATAGACAAACAGAAAGGATGGGGGATGACAACTACGAGTAAATTAGGGAGAACTTGAGAAGAAATGAAGAGAAAAATGATGAAAAAGTGATGGGATACTTTTTTTTTTTGCAAGGAAGGGAAGAAGCGATGGTATAATGAGAACCGACGAAATGTAACCGAAAATGGAAAACTCTAATTAAAAAAAATATTGTTATTCGTGCCTGGACGTAAATCAGGCCCAAGTAAGCTGCGGCTCCTAAGAAAGGCGCTACGGACAGGTAGCCTTTCAATTCGAGGACGTGATATGGGTCGAACTGTCGCTTCAAGAAACCGTAGAAATTGGCCACCTACAATTTGACGAAAAGGAAAAAGAAGCGAAAGGGAATAAAGGGACTCGCACATTAATTCCTCAGTAATGAGGAAACGGAACCTAAAAGAAAAAAAAAAGAGTTACATCAACGAACAGATAAAAGTCGTTGGGGTTGTGAAAACAAACGTACAAGAAACAAACAAAAGACCGAGCTGCAGAGAAAACAAAGGGAACGGCTAACAAACCCCGAACCGAACACAAATGTCAAGTGCGCAGCCGTAAACTTACGTCGTCGCCAGCCCACAGGCCCGGGGGCGCAGACGATTTGATGTCGGCTAAGTCGGTGGCAACAGAGCGGCGAAAGGAAGGCGAAAAGACGTTCATTTCGCCGTCCAAGTTGTTGATGCCCACGGCCTAGTGGTATGGATTACGCAAGCATTGGCACACCAGAGCACGCACACAGAAGCGCATAGATGTACAGGTGCATTAGAAGTGAGCGCACGGTCACACACAGTTGCACGCGCGAGCGTACACACAGACGCGCGCATGTAAGCAGGCAGAAGCACGCGCGCAGATATAAGACACACTGAGCGAAACACAAAGACGCCGATGTGCACTGCGAGAGTGCGCGTACACACCAGTGCATGACCTCAAGCCGTCTTCAGACAGGGTTTTTCGTCTTGTTCGTGCAACTCTAGGTCACATCACTCTTACACATAGCACCACTGCATTTCCTTCCAAGGAAAACCTTTCTTACACACTCATTTTCAAATAGCACTCGACAAAGCCACCAGGGCGCATGTGTCGGCTTACCTCGGCCATAGAGCCCATTGAGTCGAGCACGCCGCTCTTAGTGGTGGCGCCCCTCAAGGTCACCAGCGAAGACTACATGTCGTTCGTTTGACATAGAAAAAACAAGATACAAATACAAATGAGTAAAAAGAAAAATGAAGAAGAATGAAGGAACACCTTAGACAGAGAAGTGAACTTGCGGTACTATCCATCCATGCTATGTCCCTCTGAATTCGTTTGCATACCACATTTTCATACCTTAATCTTAGCTTCGTAGTCGTCGACCAAAGCTGGAGCTGCCCATGCAAACACATGTTCATAATAGGAAATAGTCAAACGATGGCATTAGACGTGTTGAGTACTAGTATACTCGACATGCATTGAGATAGGTCGGCTTTGTCAGTTAAGTGCGCAGGAGGTGTTACTAAAGGACTAAAGGATCTTGTAGAATGAGCTTCGAGTCATAGCTTACAGAAGGAGTATACTTCGTCAGCACCGCCCTCGTCAAAATCTGCAATGGCAGTGCCAGCAGCTCCAGCTAAAACCGCTGCCGCTAAGAACGACGCCGTTGCCACAGCGACGGCAGGTGCCGAAGAAGCACGGCGGCTTCGGCCTCGTGAAGTTGATACAGGCTCCACCTCCTCGGCATCAACAGTAGCGGGGCTACGGGCTGCCAGTCCACTGATTCTAGCAGAATGTATCGATTTATGAACATGCGGTCGGGCAGCTTGGGGCGCAAAGCCAGATGCTGGAGCGGCCAGAAGGCATACTGTTGAAGCAGCCAGGTATCGAGCCATTTTTGTGATATTGTTATTTCGGGAGGATAAAATATTACATTAGGATACTACAGCTTGATGAGAAGCCTTTTTTGACCCTTTTTTGTCTTCGTCTACCGTAAAAATAAGACTAATCCGATCGGAAGTACAGAAGTTCGCTGAAACATAAGCCATCCATCCGATCCATCCGCGTCCATGCGCCCATGCGTAACTCCATATCTCTGAGCTATACATTCAGTACCACCAAGGAGCGTATCGGTATCCGGTTCAAAATAGTCTGCTGAGTAGTCCTTGAAGCTCTGGCCACCGAGCTGTAGTGGTGCAGGAAAGATACCGTGGCATCGAGCGTCACTACATGTCGACGAAAAAGAAAGACAAGAAGACATCCAATCCTAGCAGTAGGGCTTGCTGCAACTGTTTTGCTTCCGAAGGGAGCACTGAAAGTGAGCTATTAGCCTGTGCTCGATGTGGCCTCGTGCTGTATTGCAGTAGGGACTGTCAACGGGCTCACTGGAAGGTCAACCACAAGCAGCATTGCATTTCCAAAGCTGATCGGGTACCGTCCTGTCATAACCCCCCACGATCTAAGAATGGTGCCTCTGGTGCGACGAATGCGAACCAGAAGTGCGTCATTTGCCTCGACTTGCTGGCCGGCGAAGCGACTTGCACGCTACCGTGCAGGCATGTGTTTCATGGTACCTGCGTGGCGAAACTGCGGAGCTTTGGGGTGAGTCAAGCCTGCCCGTTGTGCCGAGTCCCACTGCCTCCCGGAACGGAAAAACTCATGGAGGACGCCTCTCGGCGTATGTCCACCGTATACCGTTTAGTGGCGTGTCGCAAAGCGACGTGGTTTGCTCTCCCAGCCTCGGCGCAGCGTGACGCAGATGCAGCGGTCGCCGGGTGGCGAGCTGCCGCCGAGCAAGGCAACTTGCGGGCGATGCACAACTTGGCGTGCGTGCATGAGTTCGGCCACGGCGTCGCGCAGAACTCTGTGGAGGCAGTACGGTTCTTCAAAATGGCCGCCGGCCAAGGTGATGCGGATTCCCAAGGTGTTCTAGGAGTTCTGTACGCGAAAGGACGCGGCGTGGCACGGGATGACGCGGAGGCAGTCAAGTGGTACCGGATGGCGGCGGACCAAGGGCACGCAGAGGCGCAATACAACTTGGGGCGTTTTTATCATCAAGGCCGCGAAGTTGAGGAGGATCAAGTAGAAGCTGCGCGTTTATTGAAGTTGTCAGCTGACCATGGATATGTGCCAGCGCAAAGTGAACTGGGGGACATGTTTCGAGATGGCCGCGGCGTGGCGCAGAACGATACCAAGGCGGCACGGTATTACAAAATGGCAGCTTCCCTAGGACACTCAAATGCGCAATGCAATGTGGGGTTTCTGTATCAGACCGGCCGTGGTGTAGCGAAAGATTACATGCAGGCGTTTTCTTGGTATAAAAAGGCCGCTGACAAAGGGCTCGAGTGGGAGATGGGAGACGCAGTTGGCGCACACGACAGTGGTGCGGCAGCGTGCGATGTCGAAGCCTTTAAAAGGCACCGAAATGTAGCCAAACAAGGGTTTCGAGAAGCCTACTTCAACTTGGGAGTCCACCACGAAAACGGCTGGGGCGTCGCACAGAACTACAGCGAAGCAGCCCGGTGGTATAGGAAGGCAGCTGGTCAAGGTTTGGCTCTTGCGCAGAATAACCTGGGAAGGCTGTATTCAGAAGGCCTAGGTGTCAAGAAAAACGACGCTGAGGCAGCACGGTGGTATAAACATGCAGCGGAGCAAGGAATTGCGAGTGCGCAATGCAGCATTGGCGCCGCATACGAACAAGGCCTTGGGGTGGAGCAGAGCGACATGGAAGCAGCGCGATGGTACGTATTGGCTGCTGGGCAAGGGCACGCTCTGGCGCTGCAATATCTGTCCGTGCTGGGTCGCAGCATGGAAAAGAAGGCGGATGCGACAGATTCTTAGGCATTCGGATTGGCGACATGGCCATCACAGAAGGCAGTTAATCAGCGGTACGCGATGGTGCGGTGCAGTCCTAACGCCCATTCTAAGGCAAGGCTCTGAATTTACAAGTGGGCGAAATGGAGACAGCGAAGCTGCACAAGCCCTTCACGTTGAATACACAATAAGCCGCTTTATTCCCTTTTTGCCTGTTAGATCTCTAGTGCTGGTCCCAAAAGGCCTCTTTAGACACACGTAGGTCCGCCGAATTCCATATTTCGATTTCGGGGCACATAAGGTCTCAGTTCGTAAATCATTGATGTGCCACGTAACGCGGCACAGTCATTCACGGTGGGCATCAGGGGAGGGAACGGATTCCTAGGAACTAGGAACTCCGGGCCACCGACAGATGATGAACCCTTCCGTTATGAGTTTGCAGCACCGCTTGGAACTTGAATTATCCGTGGGACTCTCGCTTGATCAAAGGCAGGCACAATGGAGGATTGATTTATTTTGGCAGCAGCTACAAGAATTTTCAGCACGATCTTGCCGATCACTAGCGCGGAACCTGCACTCCTTAGGGTATACGCAGTCGACTTGCTCTCAAGGTGGAGGGCCTTGCGAGGGTTTCGATAAACGCTGGAGGACGACCACGACTAGCGTCCGTGGCGTTTGATGGAAGATATATGGGTTTAGCTCTTTGATAGGGAGGGGCCGCTAGGCCACAAGCGGCCTGCTTGCATATTGTTGTTTGTATTTTGAGGGGGGGCTTTTCTATTCACTGCCACTCCGCGGACGAGGAAGGAGTTCCTGTCCCGTCAAAGCCTCTTATGGCTCAGGGGCAGAACAATAGGCGCCTTGCGCGCTGAAAGGCAAACTTTGACCTCTGCCGAGTGGACCTCGTGTTCCGCATGTCACGAGCTTCTTTGCTCGCGCGCCTTCCTCTTTATTGTTCTGCGGAGTGCGCAACACCTACAAATTCCTCGCTTTTTGCAAATTTTCCGAGGAATTTGGCCTCTCCCTCCTGAATCATTCCGCACTTGCATTGTTTGCGCAACGCACGTGCATTCCCAATTCTGCCCGCAGCATTGGCTTCTGTGCCATTTGGGTTTGTATTAGTTCGAGTTCGAGTACACGGCGACCGCGACCGAAGGCTGGGTTTCTATTTGGTGCTAGGAAAAACATAGGGCTTTGGGCTATTAGTCCATTTAATTATGGATCAATAGCGCACCACCCTGTGTTGGTAAGTCTGAAATGACAGATGACAGAAACCGCAAATCAATTAGCCAAGCGGGCTTGTTTGGAGGAAAGACGCCAGTTGGTGCCTTCATTGGCATTGTGAAGCGAAAGTAGAAAGCAAATTCCGCTGTGTTTTGTGTACATCAGTGAATCAGTGGCTCTGCTGTAAATCTCCCGAATATGTATAATATCGGCCATTTAGAACGAAAATCAACTTCCGAATGGATCTATTTTCGAAAAAAAAAAACGATTTCATTTTAAAAAATGCGCCAGTATTGTTTAAAGAATAAGAGTAAAGAGAAAAACCGAATTCACTAAATCCAAGAGAAAAACTGTGCTGCTCGCTAGCTCTATCCCGGATTATATGGGGATTCCAGTGATTTATCGATCTCCAGTTCGGGGTCGTAGTTAAAGAAACGAGGGTTAGGTTGCGCCATGGCGATACAAGGGCCATCTTGCTGAATAAAATGTCTCTCTGTAGAACAATTAACGATGGCCACATTTGTAGCTGTGGAATTGAGGAAATCCGTTGACGAAATTCAGAGATGCCGAGTCAGTGTCTTGGTGGCTGTGGCGCATACTGAACATACCGGCAGCCTTGAGGTGTTCAGAAACCGCGGTGAGGAATTTCGACGCTTTCGGAGCGTTTCTCGAGACGCCAACTCTGCGACCTGTTGCTGCTGAGCTACAGGGGAGAATTTAAATAATGACCCCACGGCCCACTGCTGAACCAGGGGACACCGTAAAACCAACCGCTCAACATTTACACCGCTCAACCTCCCAACTAGACCAAGACAGCGCATATAGCTTGTGCTGAGCTTGCTGATGAGCTAACTAGAGCACGCGTTAGGCGGAACATTGCAATGCTTTTCTTGCAAACATCTGGCGTTGAGTTTATCTACGCAGATCGGGAAGGCGCCAAGCAAGTGGGGCTAGTACAACCGGGAGAGGTGTGTGCCAAACGAACATCGAAAAAAAATTACGAGTATGACAGTGGCTCACACTGGCATCGACCGCTCGCGAAGCGCATTCTAAAAGCCCTCCATGCGCTATACTTCAGGTGCTATGCATTCGCTCCGTTGACGCGGCCAACAATCGTTATGAACTTGCCAAGTAAGTATAAACATAAACTCTCTGTAGAAGAAGAGAACTGCCCTAGTGTATCGATTTTGACATTGTTCTTAGAGACCATCACTCGGCGACTGTTGTTTGAAATAACAGAAATTGCCAGTAACCAGTTTTATCTTTTGTGGTTGCTCTACTTTGCCTCTTTAGTAGCGACAGTGGCAAGTGGCTCCTTCCTCTAACGCCCTTGAAAGAGCTCCCGCACCGTGCTATGGAGTCGAAGCACAGGTCCGCCTTGTCTCCACGGAACCATGCGAACGCCACTCAGAGTAGCAATGTTCGTCGAGAATGCCAGCCCGGCGAGAAGGAATCTTTACCTGATATTAGCAGCAGCAAGACTTGTAGCAAGAACCCATCTACTGGTTGTAATATTCGGAATACTAGTAGGAATACCAGTACTAGCAGCAAAATCAAGAACAACACTAGTCACAGGAACAGCAAGCTGAATGACAAATGGACCAACAATGAGCGCTGGTTGAAACGGTTGACCATTTTTTACCAAAAATATTGCCCTTCGAAGGTGAGTGCAAAAACCTCTCATACTTGTACTTATATCCCAAGGCAGTCACTACAGCGGTGGCTGCATTTTTATCACAGTAGCGTACTCACACTCTTGGGAACACCCACGCCTGTTTGAGGGTCAGCGCGCTGCACTCGTCTCTATCTATGCTTGGCTCATCTAATTTATTTACCTTGTTCGTGTTTTGTTTCTTGTCTTGTGAAAGCTACCAGCTGTGCCGAATATATTGGCGCAATTTCGAGGTCGCGAGGTGGAACTGTGGGCCAAAATTCAAGAAAAGTACTTGCCCGTTGAGATCAGAAACAGCGGGCTGAATCTAGCAACGTCAGCCGGAGCAGCTAGCGGTGCAGCGGCGGCGCAGATTGAAAGAGACAAGGACGATAGAGACGAAACCGAGGAGGCCAAATCTATCAACCCAATATTGGTCTCACAACACGACGTCTCTGAGATTACCAGTGAAGGATATGGTTCAACCAAGCCAACGAGCTCTGAGGCTATTGCTGTTGGTGTTGGTGCTGGCGCTAGTACTGCTGTCGCCACTGCTGATGTTTCTGTTTCTGTTCCTGTTGTTGGCTCTAGTACTGCTGCAGCTAGTACTACGGTAGCTGCAATTCCTGTTTCCTTGACGTCCAGCAACTGCGCCAGCAGCAAAAGTCACAGTAGCACCAATGGTAGCAGTAATAGTCGCACCAGCAATTGCACTGTTAGTCATCATGGGCGTCAACGCACCCTTGCATCGAAATTGGCTGGCGACGCTGCTGAAGCAAGACAGAGAGCGACGGCTGCTGCTGCTGCTCTCGACAATGTTGGCACTGATTGCACTGGTTTAGGTGGTACTACTGCGGCTGCTCGAGCTCTCAATCCTGACATGAATGCTTTGGCTGCAGGGGATGGTGACAACGGTGATCTTCGGCGGGATAATGCTGCTAGCACGGCAGAAACCACCACGGGCAGTTCCAGCTCGACAGCGATGACTTCTGCCGCGGCTGCCGCCTCAACTGTGCTTGCGCACTTGTCTGCCGACCAGGTTCCTTTCAAGCGAATACTGCACAAGAAAAGATGGAATCGTTGTGTCGTTTGTTCGCTTTTCCGCCCAGTTATGTATCTTTCATCGTTGCCTCCTTAATACTCTGCTTCACGTCACTTCTCCTGCCCTCTCCCTTTTTTCCCCCCTATCCCTCGCCCTTTCTTCGTCTTTCAACCTCTTTTCTTCGTTATGTATGGCATACCAGCGTGCTCGATTGCTAAAGCGTGGCGCTCGCGAAGGCCGTGGTTGTTCCGCCGGCACGTACCAAGGAAGAGATGGCAGTGGCAATAACAGTGGCACTTGTCTTACTAGGAGCAGTAGAATGGACGAGGAAGAAGGAACTGGTTTCAGCATCGGAAGAATTCGTCCACCATCAGCTAGCTCTAGCAGCAGTCGGGTCGCTCGCAGCAGATCTGCATCCGGAATGCGCCATCGAGAAGGAGACAATGATGAAGGAAACACAAGTAGAAGGGCGCCCGTGGCTTCTTTTTCTTCTTCTGTCGTACCGTTGCACGATGCTTGGTCCAGCCTCTCTCTGGGTGGCGCTGCTGCTGCCTCGGTAAGCACACACTTGTTGGAAGCATTGGAATTTTTTGGTTTCAACAAATTTGCCCCTTCTCCTTTTTTTTCTTTTAGCTTCTTGATTTATTGGGGACATTTCTTTTATCCGCTGTTCAACAACTGCCTGATTTCTGATACATGCGAAATTACTTTTTGTCACTTCTTTCTACCTCGCTCTTCTTCAAGTTCTTTGTTTTCCCTTTGAACTAACTCTGCTTTTTATTGCATCTAAGGCCATGGGTGGGCACGACCGGGATCGGCATCGGGATTGGACCCGACGGGCCGGCGGCACCGGCCCAAGCATCGGCAATGTTATCGAGGTGGGTCTTATGCATAATATAATAACGCATAGGCCGAATCGCTCATTCCTTTATTGGGCTATGCAGACTTTCTATATTTACGAAAATTGATGATTAGTGGCAATTCCTGTTCTCAATTGTCTGTTTGACCCCCCAACCTGCTCCTGTAAATTTCTCATGTTTCTTTACGGTTACTACATTAGGTTAGCGAGCGAGCTTGTGACGAGCATCTCGTCGCTTCAGCAGCGGCTGGTGACTTAGAGGCAGTGAAAGCGGCCATCGCAGCTGGCGCGCAGGTGTGGTAGCGAACGTTTTACAAATGTGTAGCGTAGCCAAGTGCTCTTTTGGTAATTTTTGTCTTTAAGTTTGCGCCTTCTTCTATGACCGGTATTACGATTCGTGAAACTATTAGGTGAATGCAGCAGTGCGGCCCCGAATGAGCACTAGAGGTGGAGGCAACCAAAACGAAAATGGAAGCAGCCAGCGACGAGAAATGCCACGACGACGAAATCAATCGGCGAAAGGGCGCGCTACGACAGCGCTCATCGCCGCCGCTGCAGCTGCTGGAGCTAGCGCTACTGCTGGAGGAGCTAGCACAACAGGACGAGGCGCAGCAGCAACTGCTAGTGATGCAGAAGCCAGAACAACTGGAGGAACTGCACGAGGGGGCGCATTAACGCGAAGTTCTGCTTCAACTTCCGGGATCGAAGTGCTTGAATTCCTTTTGGCGTCGGTGAGAAGCGTGTGCTCTCATCTACTTCTGTCAAACGTCTTCTCCTTCGTCCCTTTCTACCTGTTTTCAACTACACTTCTGTCCAAGGAAACAAAAACGCTCACTGAATCCCAACACAGGAGGTCTCTAAGCCTTAAGAACAATTAATTTTGTTCATTGGAAACACCCCGTATTCATCACTTCTCCTCCTTCCTTTTTTCCTCTTCATTCCATGTGCATATTAGGGCGCGGACCCGAACTTGGACCTCGGCTGGCTGCGTGCTTTGCCTCCGCTGCATCACGCCTCTACTCCACAAGCTGCCTTGGTAAAGAAAGAGCGAAAGAAAGACAAAGTCTGTTTGGCTGTAATAATCTTATCTATTTTATTTATCCCTTCCTCCTCCTCCATTCTCTCGCCTTCTTCCTAATTTTGGGTCTCACTCCTCTCTTCAAGTACCCAAGTATCTTTATTTTCATCTTGCTGTCTACTACACCTTCCTTTCTGCACCTTCTTCTTCTCACTCTCCTTGTTTTCGTACTTCTAACTCTTCTCCTATTCCTTCCTCTCGTCCCTTTTCTAACTTTTCTTCTTTTTTCTTCTTCGACTTCTGCATATGAATACGTGTCCTGGTAGCTGCTCTTGCGGTACGGCGCCCGCAGTGCCCCCTCCGACAACCCCCGAGAGCCTCCACCAATATGGTACCACAAACAACGGCAGCGGCCGGAGGTACTTGAGTTAATGAATGACGATTGAAAGTATAATGTTTGTAGGTATGATACTGCCACCACGGCAACTGCTGAAGTCTTGTACAGGAAAAGAATAGGCCGGCGACTTTGGGAATGGGCCAAAAATGCAAACGAGAAAGACGAATGGGCATTCGGCAAGGAATGCGTCTTGGCTTGTCCTCAAATTTTGCTTCATGAAATACTCGCATATAGATCTGTAGCTTACATGTGTAACGTACTTTTCTTTTTTCCTTCTTTTTCTTGCAGGTGGCGGCGTGCATTAAAGCATGGCGTGCCGCTCACAATCAACCCTCTTCTTGGCAGCAAAACGGCGGTGCTAGTAGTGGCGGTGGCGGTTACAGCAATGGTTACGCATTGGGAGCAGGAGGAGCTTCTAATGGTTTACTCGCGGCCAATGGCGAGTATGGCAGTGAATCTCGAGTGGTGTACCCAGGGCTCTCGGTGCAAACCATCCGTTTGGCCCTTCAGCGCTTTCGCTGCGCTCCTGCCTTGAAGAAGCAAGCAGGCAAATTAAAGCTCGTAACGACAGAGTCTGCACAGGAGGAAGAAGAGAGCAATTGTAGTACAGGAGGCTGTGCAAAAGACGAAGAAGAACAGCATAAGAAGGAAGACGAAGAAGAAGACGAAGTCGAGAAAGCGGTCTCTGCAGCGGAAGAAGAATGCCCAATTTGCCTTGAAGAGCTTTCGTCAGACCCCCCGCCAAATTTAGGAGGAGCTGGGTCCCATAACCAGAGCTGCAGCAGCAGCA
>Ga0307931_1001847_pt1 | contig 13828 bp, 16 predicted proteins | sample OrgLakmetageno47_FD_201816 | JGI IMG/M metagenome (GOLD analysis project Ga0307931, IMG submission 201816) | Saline water microbial communities from Organic Lake, Antarctica - #47 | ecosystem: Environmental > Aquatic > Non-marine Saline and Alkaline > Saline | place: Antarctica: Organic Lake... | reverse complement strand
TTTGCTCGCGCGCCTTCCTCTTTATTGTTCTGCGGAGTGCGCAACACCCACAAATTCCTCGCTTTTTGCAAATTTTTCGAGGAATTTGGCCAATGCCCCTCTCCCTCCTGAATCATTCCGCACTTGTTTTGTTTGCGCAACGCACGCGCATTCCCACTTCTGCCCGCAGCATTGGCTTCTGTGCCATTTGGGTTTGTATTAGTTCGAGTTCGAGTTCGCGTCGGGCGCGTGGTGTTTTTGTTCGGTGTTTCATTTTTATACACAGGCACTAAATGGCCATCTGGCCATGGAAGTGATGGTAGCGGTACAAAGTAGCCGCCTCGTGCTCTTGTGTTTGTGTGTTTACGTTTACTGGGGGCTAATCGAACGGGAACGGTGAACGGAACGCCGAAATTCTGGACGGCACCACCTGCTGTTCGACACCTGTCATCCTCTGTCATCTCACTTCTGTGTCATCATCAGAAGCGGCTGAAAAGATCTTTAGCCACTTCAGCCCGCTTCTATCTTCTTCTACATTAACTTCGACTTCTTCTTGCAGGCGTAATGTCGAAATAGGCTGCATTTTGATTAAGCATTTCTCTAGTTCCTTCTTCGATTTCGAACTAGAAAGAGGCATCCAGTGGGAGTAGTGCTTCTTCATTCGTGGTCGTCGTCACTTCGTCTCCATAGGGCATGACGAAACGAGCGGTTCGTCACAACTCTACTCCACTATGATACTCCAACGTGATATGCTGTACTCCAGTTCAAGATTATTCCTAGCATTTGACTTACTCCTTGCTCCCTCACTGAGGTCGATGTTCATGTTTGTGTCTTCGGGTGTACTTACACTTTTTACTCCAGAGAGGCACAGACGCGGAAGTTTCTTTGCCACCCGAAGAGCGCGATGCTGTCTCGTGGTTGCAACGGCACGCGCACGCCATGCGCTGGGAGCTTCCCGCGTACAGCGAAGTCGAGCGCTCAGGCGAAGCGCACGAGCCTACCTTTGTGTTTCGGGTCGTGGTGGGGCCAGTGAGCGCGACGGCGAGTGGCACCAACAAAAAAGTGGCCAAACAAAACGTGGCTCGAGCCGCCATGCTCCTCGCCAAGGCAGACGGCTTGGTACCTGCAGAAAAAGTTGCCAAGATCAAGTCGCATTCGCAGAGCCTTTATGAGCTCGTCCAACGCCAGGTGAATAACTTTTCTTCGCCCCTTCCTAGCTAGGAGTGTCCAATCGCAGTTTCATCGAGGGATACCCTTGGTTTCATTTTCTTTGTCGAAATGCTTTCCCGGCCATAGATATTTCGAGCTTTATCTTCACTCGATTCACGTCTTCTGAGTAGCGATTGATCTCATCCGATTGTCTTGGTGCACATCCATTGTTGTTGTCAATTTTTTTTTTTTTCCTCCGAACAGGGTTGGACCCTCGAGTACCCATGGGCGCAGCCCTCACCGCAGGACTTTGTGTGCGCGGCCGTGATCAACGGGCGGGTGGTGGCCGAAGAGCGGGGCGTGACCCGCCGCATGGCCCGCGAAAACGCATCCCAGCGCGCCAACCAAACTCTGTGCCCCGAGCCGACGCGCCAGCCGTTTGCCCGTGAGGTGCGTGCTTGGAATCGTAGCGGGTTCCTCCGTACTGCGTGTAATCGGCTACTTGACGTTGGCTGGTGCTGCTTTACCCCCTATTCTAGCGTGCTGCGAAACTGCGAACCTTCTCCGTGTCGTTGACATTCCTTTTTTCTCCTCACTTGGCACCTTCTTCCTTATAAACACTACATAGTATCACAGTGCACTGCTATGCCCCTCTTTTTACCCCCGATGACTGGCTGCAGATCGTGCGCATGGCCATGGCCCACTTCAGCGCACTCACCGAGCACATCCGCATCGCAGCCAGCACCTGCGTGGCATGCTTCGTGCTGGAGTCGAGCGACGGTTTGCGCGTCGTGGCCATGGGCAGCGGCACGGGCTATTACGCGGATGAGTTCGCCCCCCAGGACCCTTCGGCGGAACTCGTAGTAGACGGCCACGCTGAGGTGCAAGAAGAAGTGAACTGAAATGCGAGCGTTAAGGGCTGCCTGGAAATTAGAGTCTTTCTTGTCCTGCTGCCTCTCGCTTTGCTATTCTAGAGCAGCAGTTGATCTCATCATGTCCTTCATATTGACAACAAATCTGCGCGTAAATAATCTTTCCACTCTTACACCAGGTGCTCGCGCGGCGGTCTCTCTTGCGCTTCCTATACCACGAGCTGGAGCAGTTGCAACGAGGGCAGCCGAGCATCTTCGAATTGGCCGCCGCCAAGAACAACCCTGCTAGCCCAAAGAATGGGCTCTACTCGCTTCAGCCCGACGTGTCGTTGCATCTGTACATCTCGGTGCTCCCCTGTGGAGATGCCAAAATGGTTGCAGCCGCAGGAAGCGCTGGAGGCAGTAACTGCGACCACATCCAAGGAGCTGGAGCTGGAGTCGGTGGAGCTTTTTTGCGCCCTCTGAGGGCGATTCATTCTCACAACGGCTGCGGCCACCCTCTGCCAAGCGCGCAGGACCTTAACGCGCACTGGCCAACGACGGGGCGGAAGTGCGAGGGTGTGTTGCGGGCGCGCCTGGACACGGGAGAGAGTTATTCTCCGCTTCCACCGCCGCCAGCAGGGCAGCGAGGAGTGTCAGGAAGCGGGGGAGATGATGGAGCGGGAGGCGCGGAAGCGATTACGTCACGGATTCGGAAGGTAGAGCATTGTTAAATCTTGGAGCAGATGATGATTTACTGCGGAATACCTGCATCTGTCTTCTTCTTGTTGTTGCTTTTCTAATTTTTTGGCGAAGTCTTCCCACGTGGCATGTTTTCTTTTCCAATCAATACGCGATGGCAGGTGAGTTGCAGTGACAAGATTTTAGGGTGGAACGTGCTGGGCTTGCAAGGCTCACTTCTGGCTTCCCTGTTGACCGCGCCCATCTACCTTCGAAGCATCACGGTGGGCGGCAAATCGTTCAGCCACGGTGCGGTGTCGCGTGCTTTGTGCTGCCGCGCTGCCCCCATGGCAACCCGATTAAATGCGCCTTATTCCCTCAACCACCCCGCGCTGTTCTACGTGGGCGACGAGGAAGTGCCGGGGCAGCAGGAGCCGGCGGGCCACGGGGGCCACAAGTTGAGCGCCCTGGCGTGGTGCTGGTCGCACGGCGATCCCTTTCCCGAACTCCTCGACTGCCGCTCCGGGCGCCCCGTGCACGCGATGCAGGTATGACCTCTTCTTTTCTGCTTGCTTTTTCAGAGGGGAAAGACGATTGCTACGGAGCTTTTTGCTCGTTTCTCGTTGCAGGAACATGATATATATATTTGCAACAACCTAGCTCCGTAGTTCTCTTTGAAACTTGCAAGGGTTGGAAAGGTGGTACCCAGCTTTCTTAGATATGATTGAATTCCTTTCCGTGCACTCCTTCCTCCGTTATGACCCTCACTTTTCTGCCCTGCTTCTTTTCCTTGCATTTTTGTGCTAGTTTGCGGGCATTACCAAGACCGCAGAAGAGGCAGGAGCTACCAAGGCTGTCGCTGCTGCTGCCACCGAAGAGCAGGAAGCTGAAGCAGCCGCAGCGAGCAAAGACGGCAATGAAAAGGAAGTGGAAAAAGTCGAACAAAAAGAGTTAACAGAAGTGCAGGATGCGGTCTCCGAGCTGAATCATTGCGCGCAAATGAACGCTTGGCCGGTGGCCATTTACAGGGACATTTCGCCTCCGAGACCGGCTCCTCCACGTGATTACTACGCCGGCGCCTCACCAGCAGCAGCCCTAGCAGTAGGTTATCCCTTTCGAGATGGAGCTGTTGGGATCGCAGGGCCGGAGACTGCGAGGGTGGCTCTTCTAGCTTCAACGCCCGCGCAAGTAATGCCCGCACAAGGCGAGTTTCAAGGCAAAAGTACTGCTTTTGACCCGCCAACGTTCAGCGATCCACTGTACAGCTCCGAATGCAGCAGTGATAGTCTGAATGGTTCTGCATACGGTGCTACTAGTATTTCCGATTTGTATGGCCAAGGTGGCCAGGTGTACGGTAACACGCCGGCAGGCTTCAGCGGCCATACTCCACTCCCTGGACACGATGCATTCGGTGGGATGCCTCAGACCCACTGCTCTGCAATTGCGCCACCACCACCCATGCCACCGCCGCCGCCAGGTTTTCGTCTAGGGCAGCCACCACCAATCACAGGCCTTTCCTTTGTGCCTCAAACCTTGACGGGCAGTGGTGCCAGTGGTGCAAGGAGCAGCTCCGCCTGTATTGCAAGCAGCACTAGCCCTGGCAACAGCAGCAGCATTCATGGTGGCCGCATGATCCCCACTTCAGCCGCGCGCGTGTTCTCAGTAGAGGTCACGTGCGACGTGCGAGGGCAAGTGTTTACGGCCCAGGGCCACGCCAAGAGCAAGAAGCAAGCAAAGCAGGCCGCTGCCAAAGCCATGCTGGATCAGCTGGTCTCCAGCATGGGGCCGGTGGTCGCGCGGCCGACGAGCGTGGTGGCGGGGGCTTCCCTCTTTGCGCGGTATCAAGCACTAGTAGCAAACTCGTTAGCAACGACAACTAACGTTCAAGAAAATGGCAACAACACGAATGACAAGGACAATAACAACGGCAGCAAATTAAATAACGGCAGCAACTTAAACGACAGCTACGACGACAACAACTGCAACAACAGCAACGGCCACCACACTGGTAACGCTGACCACCAAGCACTTACAACATTAACAGCCGACACCATACGTGTGAGTTCAAATGTACCAGCAATGGCGCCATCACTGAGCTACTGGCAAGCGAAAGCAGGAAGCGAGCACTACCGAGCCGTCAAGCAAGCTCTCCATGCATTCTACGCTACTTCGCGCAGCAGCGGCGGGATGGGCCAACAGTGGCTCAGCCGCCGGCTGCCCGCTTCACAAGTGCTCGGCTACTGTGGCTTGAGCGCAGCCCAAACCTCGTCGTCTGCTGCCGCAGATGTTTACGCGGCAGCTGCTGCGGCTGCAACGGCTGCAGGTACTGCGGTGGCTGCGGCCCCACAGGATGCAACAACAAGCAACACTGCGTTAGCGCCACCTGCAATGCCGGCTGGCCTTTCCTTTACGGCGTCAGCGGTGGATCGCGATGAAGATTATTCCAAGTGATTCAACGTACGTGCTATGGGCTCGATAGAACTACGATGTAGCTAGTTGGCGAGTAGAAGTCAGAAAATAAGTCACGCCAAGGCAGCAAACGAAAAGGTGGTGGCTATTCCAAAAGAGAGCAAGGTTTCAGTTGATGTAGCTGGCCATACGAAGAAAAATGCTCGAGGTGAATCTGACAAAAGAGAAAAAAATAAGCAGCTTACAATTACACAGCCGAGTTCATTTGCGAGGTAGGGAAGTATGACAAGCGCCTGCGCCTGGAATATATGTATAGCACATCACATTACAGGGCGCGCGCAAAAAACATCTAGCGTATACGTATGCGCCACTGGCCTCTGGGAAGTAAATTATCTGATTGGCTTCGGTTCCGTCTTCCGTTATTCCCTCGTATTTACATTAGCCAACAAAAAGCCAGAATTTGGCATGGCCGATTACGCACTAAATAAAGAATAAAAACGCAGCACAAAAAAGTGCTGAGGATCTGAGAATTATATGTCTGCGAGTTTTGGCTAATCAGCACAATAAACGCAACAGTCTTTCTCTTTCTTTACTGCAGCCCTCGACAGCTAATAGCTATCTCTTCTTGAGGGGGTAAGTCCCAAGCATTTCTCTTGCGGCAGCAATCGCGCGCTCCACATTTGCGTTGCCGCCGTCGTCTTTCGAAGCCGGTTTGTTCTTGCTCCCGTAACTTTGCAAGGTCACGCAACGATATCGAGCTCCGTTGGCCGCCGCAACGTGAGCAAATTGCGTCGGGTGGGCTTGGCAGCCCGTGAACCCCAACTCGAGCAAACTTTGCCCTGGGCTGAGCCATAAGGTGCCACCCAAGTTCCCACCGTGGACGCCTACGATCAGAGCGGCGCTGCGCCATAAGGCATACTGGGCCAAGTACGACATCTACGCGGAAGAATGGGATAAGTGCGTGCACATACAAGGTGTGAGAGAGACATGTGAGAAAGGAGTAACGTCCAGCATATGGCGGTGAACAAAATATTCCGACAAACAATTATTCATACTTCGCTCGAGCCCACTTTTTTTGATACAAGCATTTGACTTTTTCTTTATCTACGTATGATCAAAGAGGCAGCCAAAAGAAGAAGTGAATGAAGACACAATTATGTTGTTCAATTTTATTTCGTTCATCAAATTCACCTTTGAATCTGTCACCACTCGAATTAGAGCGTGTCGATGCCCAAACTTCTTCCTCAAAGTTTTCCACAAATCATCGACATTGTGCACGGCGCGGCCTCGGCTCGGAGCTCGGTCCACTAAGATAATCAAGTCGCCGCGCAACAGCCAATCCGAAGGAGACGCCTCAGACAAGGTCAAAGCTCGTACGGTTGCCTGCGCTCTTCCTTCTGCTGTAAGCATGGAAGACGCATTTGGGGAAGCTCCAGCAGGTGCTCCAGACGAACTACTATGCATCACGCTGCCAGAGGAAACAGGATTGCTGTGGGCCCAGTTGACCCATCCAATTGGATTACTAGTAGCGGGCTCCAGATTGCTCCCCTTGTGTTTGCGCCCTTTCTTGTCTACACTTTGTGGCGATTGGATCGGCAGTGCTAGCATCGCCGGCGAGGGCCAATGCTTCGCCAAAGCACGAGCCAGCACGCGATTGCCGACCCCACCCTGAGTCCAGGCAGCCCACGCCAGCGCATCTAAGCACGGCCCCGCGCGTTCTCGGAAAGCCGCCAGCGTGGGGCTTCTGCGCGCAGCGCGGCAAGTGTGGGGCGCCCACCAAAACGACGACATGCTGTTGGGCGGCAAAGCAGCGACGGCGATCTCTTCGCCGGGTTCAAAGGGCGTAGCACCAATGAAGGGTTCATCAAGTTTCACGTCCCGCTTGGTATGGAATTCATTTCTAGAAGAGCTTTGACCTTTGATAAATTCAGGAAAGCTCCGTTGAGGATGTGTAGAATAGAAAGCTTCTCGTGTCAACACTTGCCCCCCAAATAAAGCGTCCCAAACGCTGTACACAGGCCATCGGTCGGCCAGCTCAGCGGCTGCTTGTGCTTGGGACATAGTTGCATTGGTTGGCTCCTCCTCCTTCGCAACGGCTGCTGCAGCGGCTGCTGCCTCTGCCTTCGCGGGATCACGCCGGTTGTCCTTGTAGTAATGATGGCCGTACAGCAGCAATGCAGTCCAAGGTGTTGGCGGAGTAGTTGATCTCGCAGCGCCGTTGCTTTGTGTTTCGCTCGTGCTGCCTCTATCTATGGGCCTGTTTACTTTACCACCACTATTCTCTCCGGTAGATGAGGAACCATCCAGGGAAGCGCGCCCGTACCGGTGGTCTAATTGAGCCAGCACCAGAGCAGCGTTTACAGGGTCTGCGTGGCAGTGCGCAGGGTTGAAAGCTGAATGCTGTTTTCAGAAACGTTTTCAAACACAAACGGACGTGTTAATAATTTTTTAAAGCTACAATTGAAAGCCAAAAACTCCTTTGTACGCATAAAATCCCGTGAAACAATATATTATTTCTCCTTCATATCTTATCCCTCACCACTCTTCCAGAGAGCGCTGCGGCACGAGCTCTGGCAGCGCCGTCTGCTGGTAGCTTGGGCAACAGGAAGCTTAAGAGCTGCCGCCGCCTTGTAGGAGATGCCTCAATAGGCGGACGACTCGAAGATGGCGGCGACGAGAATGTCATCGTTCGGCTGTACAAAACTGTGCTTCGACGATTTGAGCGGTTGTTATCCTTTGGTAGCAATGTCGAAGCCTCCGTTTTAGGCTCTATTGTGGGCTCTACTTTCGGTTTAGGCGGCTCGACTACTTCATGCCTCGCAGAGCAATCGCCCATGGACAGATACACAAACCGGCCTGAAGACGCACGCCCTGACGGAACAGCTCTCTCAATATCAGTCCCAGAAGAAGCATCTACCTTAAGAAATTCAGACGATGGTGCAGATGGTTTCAGCAAGTGCGCTGGCCACTTCGAACGGTCAGACACGACTTCCACCAGACGGCGCCCAAAAGGTGATCGGCTTGATTGCTTGCCCCATCCCCGAAACAAGGGATGTTCTGGACTGCCAGGAGTGCTCCTGATAAACGAGAAATGTAACAAAATAATTTTGGAGATAATACTTAAGTACTGTTGAATAAAATAATTGCAATTCACGTCAGTGCGCTTCTCAGTCCTCACCGAGACAGAACGTTCGTAGCCCACCACCCTGAAGGTTGGCAGTAGGCTTTGAAGCGACATGCTTGCGGCTCCTCTGCAAAACCTCCCCAACGGTCATCGGCACAAGCTTGGGCACCGTTCTTGTGTAGCCCACCTCCTGCAGTAGCCGAAGGCGCAAAGAGCCGCTCCACCTACACACGAGCGGCAATTGAAAATTGATGAAGTACACACGATGGAGTAAAAATGAATACTTTGTGCACGCAACACCCACATAAAAGAACGTAACGCACCCAGCAGAAACGGGCAACTGGGTCGTTATTTGCAACAGTTCCTTTGTTGGAATGAATCGTGCAATATATTTTCGAAATGGGGCCATTACAGATCTTGATAGTGTTGTTCAGGCGCCGCTCATGCAGAGCCCAGCCACCTTCCCACACACTTTCGTCGCACTGTTTGAACCCGTTGGTTTGAGCACAACCGCCGCGAGGCCCTTTGGCAGCCCCCGTGCCGTCCTCCGTGCAGTCTAACGAAAGCGGCAAGAGAGTCGTACCAGCGCTTTGTCTCAACTCTGATGGCCGCAGCGGAGCAAAAGCAAATTGGGTTTGATCGCCTGGTATTGCAGCTGTTTTTACTCCAGCGATTTTTGCACCTTTGAACGTTTCCAGTACTTCTCCCAGTGTAACTAATGACATAGTATCCGAATCTGTTGCCGATGCACTCATTATGCTCCTTGTTTTCGACTCCTCCTCAAGGACCCTTGGTGATTCGAACGCTCTTCTTAGATCCGACTCCGTGGCTACTGCCGGTGCAAGGAACGAAGCACTACTCACCGGTTCATCTAAATTTACAGAATTTCGATTCGAACGTGCCAAAGGTCTAGTTATTCGCTCGTCTCCATTTCGATGAACTCGCATCCCATGGTGGTGCGCTGCATTCACCTCCATAGGATTTCCCACTTGATCACGCGACAAGAATGAGTCACCAGCAGATTGCCAATTCCCAAGGTCACCAGCGTTATGTGAGTATTTGTAGCCTTCACCTGGTCGAAATTTAAAAGGTCTACTGTGGCCTGGAAGAAAATCTATTCGAGATTGATTTTGACTGCTGCTGCTGCTGCTACTGTCAGGGGTTTCGTGAGGCTCCAACGGGGCTAGTGATATATCATACAACTTCGAGCACTGCCAACCCAAAAGAGCTACTATAAGCAACGGAGCAATCCCTCCACAATGCAAGCTACGCATTCTTGTTATCATATAGTGGTCATTTGCTAGATGCTAGGAGGGTTTAGAAGCGGAGAAGTGTGACATTGCGTGACGCGTGACTGACATCGTCAACATCTTGTCTAATGTACTGTACAGTACTGTAACTGTTACACTACTGTTACTGTACACTCAGTGGATCTCACGAATGTGATGTATGTCTTCTTATCAAACCCCATGTGGCATGTGGCCATGCGACACCGGATGACACAACTGACACAACGGACATCGGCGATAACGATAGGCGAGGGCGCGCACCCCCGTGGATGTGACTTGTATTATCCTTGGTAGATTGAGGGGCAAAGGAAAGGAAATATTTTACGCAGCGAACTCGCCTCGAAGCATAGAAGTTGTTAATGCGCCCTGGGCCTTTGGTGGGCCCTGTTCTTGTTGTCTGTTGTCTTGTGTTTTGTATTGCAGTAGTACAGTAGTAGTAGTAGTAGTAGTAGTACTAGTGCTAGTAGTTGCTGTTGTTGTCCATAGCTGTTCTACGTTCCATGGCCCCGGTGCTTATATTTATATTAAGGGCCTAGCAGGTAAAGCAAAGTAAAAGGAATACAGCTCATCTACTAGCACTAGCTACTAGAAGTAGAAGCTAGAAGAAGGGGTTTGCCTGGTGCTTGAGGCGGAGGGTGCCAGTTGGAGCCTTAATAATCGGCCTTCTGGAGCGAAGCTGCTAGTTCATATGCAGCTCGAGTGTGCCATTATGTTTATGTGCCTCTGTGACGGCTTCGTACTTGCCTTTCTTTGTTTTTGGGAAAGTCCTAAATAGACTTGTCTAGAGGAACGAGAACGACAAGGCGCTTGAAATCGCAAAATCCGTACTCAAACTTAAAAGGTTTGCCTCTATTAAATATTGGGCGTTGACTTCGCCTATTCACTATTCCTTCGGAAATCATGATCCAAGTAAGAATACCTTTCATGCGGTGGCGCGGAGGTTCTTGTGCTTGAACAGCATCGGTGTACAGAGAATAGGGATTTCTCATATCTCGAGGATGGGCAGTCCACTTTTTAGGCTGTGTAGATATCCACGAGGGGGACTTCAATCATGTCGCCCGCCTTGGCGCCGGGCGGCAACTTGACTTCTTGTTGTCCACCCGCTGGGGTCGCGAACGCAATCGTGCCACCGTCAGCTGCTGACTCGGGCACTTGAATCTTGATCGTTTTCACCACGGTGGCGCGGCTCGCCTGCAACGCAACGAGCGGGTTTTCGTCAAGAAAGTGCTGGAATTCATCCACGTTGTCTTTGACGGTGCGGCCTTCCGCAGGCTCGCCCACGGCGTGCATGTACCAGTCTTGGCTGCCGCTGCCTTCGGCTGAGGCCCGGTACAGAATGCACATGAGGAGGGCCGTGCAGTCGAGGCGCTTATCCGAGGTAATGTCAAACGAGGCAAGCTCATGGGACGTCGTGTTGTCGTACAGGCGGCATTTGGCATCTTTAACGTCGTTCAATTTTTGCCCCGAAAACGAGTTGATGCAGAAGCACAGGTAGGTTGCTTGCGGGTTCACGAGCTCAAGGTCGAAGCTGATGGACTCGTCGTCGCCCTCTTCGTCGCCTTCTCGCTCGTCGCCGTGGTGCACCATGCTCCCGTCCTTGGACTTGAGTTGCTTGAACGAAATCGTGTCAACGACGCTGAGAGAAGCGTCCAACATCAAACAAGACGCGTCCAGATCGATGTTTTGGCCGTTGGTGACATCCCTGAGAGAGACAGACAGATAGACAGACAGAGAAAGCGAGAGAAAGCACCGGTGACAGACAAGTAGCAAAATTTCCAGGCTTATAACATAGTGGATTGCACCCAGGAAAAATCCAATAAACAAAGAAGCCATCGCGGCCAATAAAATGAATTAACTTGCACTCACCAGGCGAGGCCCATGGTAAAATGGTCCGCGATATGGTCCGTGCAGTCGGCAATCTTGAATCCCATGGTCTTGCTCAGAATGGCCTTGCATGAATCGTGGGGAATCTAAAAAAAATAGAAACAGGCACAGCATCGTGCAACATCCTAGTCAGGCGAGCGGGTGCAGGCATGTCATCAAATGTTACTAAACGGGACACACAAATGAGAAGAAATGGTGCCCAGTCGTTCTTCGTCTACCATACCTGCAAAGGTGGGTGTTCTTCCTCTGCTTCTTCTGCTGCCGCAGCGCCGCCGCCGCCCATGCCACCGCCACCAATAGCAGATGCAAGGAGGGCTCGACCGGCATCTCCCAAGCTTTCGGCAGAAGTGCCGAGGGAAAACGAGCACACCACGGTGGAACCTTTCTTGGCCCCTGATCCCTGCATGTTGGCCAAAGGAAAGGAAATTGGGGTGGTTCTCGCACAGTGAGAGTCGCGTGCGCTAAAATAAATCGAAATCTAAGTCTTCAATCGTAGTGAGCATTTTTTCAGCGAACCGCTTTCGAGGTAAGCATGCAAGATAGCAAGCAACCAGCGGAACATTTTCATGGACCCCCCCCTCCCTCTCTCTCTCTCTCTCTCTCTCAAACACCTTGAGGTACAACGCTTGCTCCTTTGGAGCTTCTCCGTTCGCGGTGACGTCCTGCCAAAGCGTGAGCCACGGCACTTGGGCCGACCCGAGCCGGTCGCACTTGGGGGAGTTCTGGTTCTTGTCGTCTTCGTCCCACACTTCCAACTTTTTAAAAAAATTGGAGTCAAAGTTTCAAGTAAAGAAGCAAATTGAGAAGACGCCATTCCCTTAAAAAAGAGAAAACAAAATGTTCAGCTAGGAGCGCGAAGAATGGCCAAAGGCTAATAGAGGGAGTCGTGAGTGAGAAACAATAGAAAAGGACGTTTTCATGCACAACCCAAGTGAGCAAAGAGCCAGAGCTATTGTTTACCCCCATCCTACCATAAACGGCGCCAGTTTGCCACCCATGGGCATTTTCGCCGACAAATCAATTGCGAAGCTTTCGTTCCAAGTCGGGCTGAGCGTGTCGCGCATGGTTTTCGTCGCTGCCCACCGCATCGAAGCGCCCACTAGGCCCGTCAAACGCACAAACGGGTCCGACACCCCGAAAAAGCTGGAAAAACAAAAGGAAAGGGGGGGGAGGGGGGGGTGAAATTATTAATCAAGTCGCCCATCATCAGCCATCACTCAAGAAGTAAACAGCATCACAAACATATATCAAAAAGCCGACAACAGTAACTGAGCGTGCGAAAAAAAAAAGATGTGCTAGAAGAAAACCCACGCGTGAATATCTGTGCGCGTGGGCAAAATTTTAATTGCCTCGATGACACGCCTAATAACACCACATGTACAGCCACTATTGTTGCTACTTTTTTTCCTCTTCGATGTCCCAACTAAAGCATCGAATTGACCTCTTACCCGTCAGCGTTGCGAAGTTTGACGCCTTCGATCACTCTTACGGAGAAATCTTTGTAAGGCCGCACTTGCAGCGTCACGGAGCCTTTCGCCTTGGCATCTCCACCGAGCACTTGGGTGATCGTGGTCCAGCCGTTAGGGTTGCTCGTGCAGGTAGCGAGGTCAAAGGAGGCGTTGCCCAAAAGCACCTGCCAAAGATCGCATTACCGTAAAAGCCATCGATTGAAGGTAGTGACTTGCATGAAAAGAGGGATGAGAAAAAGAGAGGGAATAAAAAAAAAGTTTGCTGTGCACTCACGTCTTTTCCGTTCACGAGGGTGCCTGTGTTCGAGTCAAACACTTCAAGTTTGAGCATTGCAGGTACAGAGGCTGGAAGCGCAACCAGCATGCAGCAATCCCACACAGGATTGAGGTTGTTCTGCACGACTTCCGTGCGTTCGTTCAGCACAGCAGGCGCCGTCGGCGTGCTTATTTTTGCATAAGGATCACTCGTCGCCGTCATGCCGCCGGCATTGCGGACCCCAGTGGCCTTTTCCACTACAACGATAAACGATGCTGTTGACATTTTCGAGCTCGGTGAATGGTTGAATGCAAGCCCTATTGAAGGCTGGAGTAAAAGACGTCTAAAAGCAAAAAATGTGTCGCAGCAGCGTCGCGGAATGAAGATACTTTTTTAACGATGTGGTACAGGGTGGGAGTGGTGATGAGAAGACAGGGTGGGAGCGGTGTTGTGGTGTCGCTTATGGCTATCAATACTAATTGATAGGGCAGCAATAACGAGCACAGCAGAAGTTCTCAGCCGACTATCGTGCTTCCTCCGAAGCCGAACTCTTTAGCTCCCTTGTCCTACTTCATAATAACTCGTGCCAAGATGCTCCATACATGCTGCTGAGGGAACGGATTCCTAGGAACTTCGGGCCACCGACAGATGATGAACCCTTCCGTTATGAATTTGCAGCACCGCTTGGTACTTGAATTATCCGTGGGACTCTCGTTTGACCAAAGGCAGGCACATTG
>Ga0307931_1001842_pt1 | contig 13848 bp, 6 predicted proteins | sample OrgLakmetageno47_FD_201816 | JGI IMG/M metagenome (GOLD analysis project Ga0307931, IMG submission 201816) | Saline water microbial communities from Organic Lake, Antarctica - #47 | ecosystem: Environmental > Aquatic > Non-marine Saline and Alkaline > Saline | place: Antarctica: Organic Lake... | reverse complement strand
GGAAAAGCTGGAGGAAACTGCTACTGCAGCAGAAGGCAAGGAACATGATCGTGTTATGCGCGAACAGGAACTGTCGATGCAAGTAGCACTGGCGAATGAGCGCGCTGCAAAATCTTCCGAAGCTGCCCGGTCAGAAATCGCAGCTCTAGAAGACGCCTTGACACAGTCAAAGTCGGAAGTAAGTGCCTTGAGCGCACAAGTTTCCATTGTTGAAGCTCGTGCTGAAGAGGATTCGACTTCACGCACAGCGCGCGAAGAGGAGCATATCCGCGAGCTGCACGAAATTATGGAATCATTAAAAGCGGCGACAAACGACCAAGCTACGCTTGAAGACGAATTGAAGCAAGCCAATGCCAAAAGAGTGGATGAGAAAGCTGCTCATTTGGAGAAGATTAAAGAAATGCAGCATGATTTGGAGGGCTCGCGTGAATCTCTGAGAAAAGTTGAGGAAGCTTCCTCAATTGAGATCAGCTCATTGACTGACAACTTAGCTGTTGCTGTAGCCAAAGCAGCTACAGATATTATGATGAGCAAGGCCAAATTAGAAGCTGCAGACGCTCGTCAAGCAGCCCTTGAAGAGGAGGTCAGCCTTCACCTTACGTCACTCGAAGCGCTAACAAAAGAAAAAGACTCCTTGAAAAAATCTTTAGCGAGAATGGGAAGCAAAGCAGTAGAAGAGAGTGCTACATTCGAGCGTATAAAGAAAGAATTGGAAGATTGCATAGCCTCCATGAAATCAGCAGCGCACCAGGCAGCACTGACTTCAGCGGCTGAAGCAGCATCTCTCCGGCATCAGGTGGAAGACACAAAGAAATCATTATCTCAGGACCGAGCTTCATTTGAGGTGCGAGAGAAGGAGCTTGTTGCACAGTTATCAAAGGTCGAAAATGAGAAAGAAGCTGCTGAGGATGCATCGAGCAACAAAATAGAGAAGTTGACAGCAAGCCTGGCAGCCGCGAATGAGCTGGCAACCGAAACCCACAACATGCACGTAACCCGTGAGAAGGATCTTGTTGGCGAATTGGAGGAGCTCAACAGGCAATCCTTGGCCGATGCTGCTGCGATAACTTCTCTGGAGAATTTGTCTCAGGACTTGACTGATAATGTAAATGCACTGACGTCAAATCTATCAGAAGTACAACTGGCTGCTGACAAGACCAGTGAAGAGCTCGCCAATCGAGAGCGAAGTATTGAAACCAAGGATTCGACTCTGAAGGCACTTACCTCAGAATTGGATGAAATGAAGGGCTCTCGAGCATCGATCCAACGCGAGCTGATCGAAAAGGAAGCTTCTCACGCAAAAATTGTGAAGCAGCTGAATGATCGAATCGCTTCGGACAAAGCAGCAGCTTTGAAAGCATCAGCAGCTACCAGTTCTGAAGTTGAAGCTCTCACGAAAAGTCTTTCTGCAACCAAAGCATCCTTGGCTGAAATTCAAATCTTTCGTAAGGGGCGTGAGCAAGAGCTGCAGGATAAGATCCAAGTCCTTGAATCAACTGCAGAAGATTCAGTCAGCAAAATTCGAGTGCTCAGCCAGAAACTTGATGTTGCAAATGCGAGCGCAGATGAGAAACGTTCCATTCACGAAGAAAGCCAAAAAGAGCTTGAGGACCGTCTTGAAGTGTCCGAGACAAAAGCGACAGCTATGGAGGCAGCCTTAAACTCTGCGCGCGCTCTGGTTCAGAAGCAGAAAGAAGACGCCCGTGAAGTAGCGAAGGTCCTTCAACGTGAGCGGGCGGTAGCACTTGAAGCAGCCGCAGCTGCAGATGCCTCTCTTGCTTCAGCTCGTAGCGAAGCAGAGAAAGCGGCAGCAGCATTGAACTCGGAACATGATGCCTTGAAAGAAACTCTCAAATCTGCTGAAGAGTCGCACAAAGAGTCGCTTGGAGAGCTAGAACGGAAGAAGAAAGCCCTGAGCGATGCTTTGCAAATGCAGCGCTCTGTGGCTGAAGCGAGAACCAAAGCCATGCAGAGCGAAGCCAAGGACCTTGAGAGGCGCCTCACGGAAGCGAAAGATGCGAATGATAGGCGTGCTACTGAAGTGTTGAATCTTCAAGCTGATGTCTCTGCGAAAGAAGCTGCCGCACAAGAGTCAGCTGCAGAAGTTGGCCGTCTGAAAGGCTTCATTGCTGAGGTTGAAGCCAAAGCGTCGGTAAATTTGGATGGGCTTGTGGAACGCACGCAATTTCTGGAGACTTCCTTAGAGACGTCGTCCGCTGAGTTGACGTCGCTTCGTGGAGAAGTTTCAGACATGCGCATAAAAGCTGACCAGAGTAAGGCTGCGCATGCAGAGAAAATTGAGGAGCTCAAGGCGCAAATCAAGCTGCTGGAGAAGAACGAGATGATCTTGAAAGATTCGGCTCACAAGGAAGTTGATGCTTTGAAAGCAGAGCTTGCAGCGACCGAGGCACGGTCGAATGAAGCGCTTACTTCGGAAGCATTCAAGGCATCATCCTTGGAAGGCAAGGTGGAGCGAGCAGGGGCCGAGCGAGAATTCACCACTCAGTTGGTAGCCCACCTCAAGGAAACGTTGAACCAAGCGAGGGTGGGGGAGGCAGAGGCCAATGCTCGTGCACGAGAGGCAGCTGCTGCCATGAAAAACTTCACTTCGGAAATGGATGCACTAAAAGAAAAGCTGTCAGCAACGAAGGCCAAACTGGCGACTGCTGAGGCTGCAACGATTGCACAAGAGCACAAATTACAAAGAGATATTGCATCCGCTCAAGCACTTACCCGCAAAGCAAAAGATGATCGAGACTGGGAAATTAAGAAGCTCACTGATGAATTGAACACCTTGAGGAAGACAGCTGCCGAAGACAAAACGAAACTTACGGAGAATGAAGTGTATGTCCGACGCGAAAAGGACTTACTTCACAAAATTGCCACGCTCGAGGAGGCAACCCAGGCCGTGAAGGATTCAGCTGAAGCTGACAAGAAGATTTGGGCAGAGGAATTATCGTCTCAGAAAGCTGCGGCAGCCGATGCAGATGCACGGCATGCTGCTCGAGAAGAAGCCCTGTCTTTGGAAGCACAGAAAGCGGAAGCTGCTTTAAAAGCCAATGGCAAAGCTCTGGATGACCTTCGATCCAAGCATGCGATCTTGACGGCAAGCGCCCAAGCCGCAGCCGACGAAGCCAGCCGAACGCACGCGTCTTTGCGGGAGTCGTTAGCTGCCGCCCAGAGGCAAGCACGCCTCGACCAAGCGTCCTTTGAAAGCACGAAGCTGGAACTAGAAGCCCTGGCAGAAGCTGCGGCGTCGAGTAGCCGTGACAGCTTGAAGAGCGAAGCCGCCAGCGCTCAGGCCAGTGCTGCAGCTCATGCCGTGGCAAAAGAGGCTCTGCGCCGACAGTTTGAGGATCTTCAAGCCGAAGCGATGGCACGGGAAGCGGCTGCGACCAAGGAGCTGAAAGCTTTGACGGATTCACTTGCCCTCACGCAGAAAGAGCGCGAAGCGGCCCGCCACGACATGGAGCTACTGGAGCAATCTACTGCAGCGCAAATCTCGGCTTTGAAAAGCGCTAACCGTGAAACGCAGGCGAAAGCAGCCGCGGAAGCGGCCAGCTTGCGGGATCAAATTGCGGCCACCGAAGCGAAAGCGGCAGCAGACAGAGAGACCTTCGCAGAGCTGGAGCGCACGCTGAGAGATCGGGTCAACCAGAGCCAGCAGTCGTGTGCGGACTTGGCGGGGGCCGTGCAGGCACTAACCGACCAGCTGGGCGCCGCTGAAAAGCGGGCGTCGGCAGCGTCGGCCGACCACGCCGAGCAGGTGGCAACACTCCAGGAGCAGTTGAACGCCAGTGAGATGTGCGGTGCCGAAGCGCAGGAAACGATGGAGGACCGGGTGCAGGCGCTAGAAGCAAGTTTGGACCAGGCTCAAAGCAACGCGCGCGAGGCCCAGGCCGCATTCGAGGCCTGCGAACAAGCACTTCACGAAGAGTTGGCAGCTGCTGAGGCGCGGCAGCAAGGCGCGGCAGCAGCGGCCCAACAGCAGCTGCTCGAGGTGTCTCAGCAGCTGGCCGCCGCGCAGACCCACGTGGAAGCCGCTACGGCAGCGCACGCTGCCAGCGAAGCACAGAGGCTCGAGGATCAGGCAACGGCTACTTCGAATGCACAGGTGACCGAAGCGGCGCTGGAGTTAGCACGAGTAGAGGCGGCCAACGCGGAGATTGCGCACCGTAACGCAGCGGAAGCCATCGCGCAAGAAATCAATCGCCTAGAGGAGTCCCTAGCAACGGCTGCCAAACGTCATGACGAAGATCGGCAAGAGTTCTCGCAGCGTGAAGCGAACTGGCTGGCCGAGAAGGAGGCAGCGGCCACTCAAGCAGAGTCAGCACGAGGAGTACTACAGGAAGAAATTGCGACGCTGAAAGCAGCAATCGAGAGCGCCAAAGACGAGGCAATCGCAGCCAATGCGGTGCACGAAACACGCGCCATTCAATGGCAAGTAGAGATGAATGCCACCAAGGAATTGGCGGAGACTACAGTGGCAAAAGCAAGTGCGGAGGTGGAAGCACTTACAGTGAAGATGCAGAAGTGCGAGAGCACCATGCAGCAACGAGCTTCGGAACACGCTATGAAAGAAGAAGCTTTCCAGAGGGACCTGGCAAGTGCGAAAGCAAGTCACGCCGAAGCTTCTGCCGCCAACCAGCAAGCGTTGCGGGAGTTGCACGGCGAATTGGCGAAAACCATTGCAGCAGCTGCAGCCGATGCGGAAAGCGCTCAGGAAGCCATGACCAGTTTGCAAAGCTCGTCGGCAACAGCATTGAAAAGGGCCGAAGAGGCGAAGATTTTCGCCGAAGACGAAGCGAACAACTTGGAGCATGCTCTGAAGGAACTGCAGGTGCGGAAAAGGGAGCTCACTAAATTATGCTTTATGTATCACATTGTTTCGTGCTGATCACTTGAGATTGTTTTCAATGTTCTTATTACTTGGAGATATCTGCCCTCCTTGGTAATCTAAATTTACGCGTTACTTTCTGGGTTTAAACTTCTTTTGGAAATTCTTCCAGATCAAAGCTGCTGAAGACAGAGCCGCATCTAGTGGCCGAGAACAGCAATTGCGACGCGAGTTAAGTGAGGCGCAAGCAGATTTTGAACGTTTGCAACGCACCTCCGAAGAAGAGGTGATACTTAACCTTCGTGAATGTCCGGTGGTATATTGAGATCTTTCTTTTTCTATTCTCGACACGTACTAAGTCCTCCTAATCGTTTTTAAATGGTATTTACCTCGTCTCAATTTTCTAGTTGGCTCGCCTCGAAGATGAGCATGCAGCCACCATGGCAAAAATGGAAGCAGTTCACACCGCTGCCGCCACCAGCCATGCCGAACAAATGTCGGCACTGGAGGAGCAAGCCTCTGCTACTGCCCAGGAATCGTTGTTGCAAGTTCAAAAAGCCGAAAAACGGGCTGAGGCAGCGGAGGCTAGTGTTATAGAAGCGGAGGCCGCTGCTCAGGTAAGCACATAAAAGAGACAGTGATATTCTTTTCGCGTGATATGTTGGAGTTTCCTTTTCATTGAAACCCCTGTGAGAGCTAGTGGTGTGCTTGCTGCCGTGGTGACAAGACCATCCCTAGGTCCAACAATTTCTCAATGAAATCAATAATCTTGATAGTCGTTTTTGATGCCATTTCTATCGCGACAACAGGTCGCAAGCAACGAGGCTGCTTTACGTCAATCAGAAGCAGAACGAGCCTTGAAACAAGCTTCCGAAGAAGCAGACCTTCGCCAAAAGGCTTCGACACGGGCCAACCAAGCTGAAGAACGCATCGACGAATTAAGTGGTCTTTTGGCGGGTCTGCAGGCACAATCCGCTACCAAGCTACGGGAACAGCAGGCGCTACATTCCGCTGCCCTGAAGGCACAGGCAGAACAAGAGTCTGCTCGCTTGGCAGCTGCGGAAAGTGAGAATGCGCGCCAGGCGGCAGTGCTAGAGGCTTCTAAATTGCAGGGAGAATCCGCGCTGGTCCGTAAATTATGTGTCTTCCCTTCGTTTGATTTTCATTTCTTTTCTTTTGCTTTCTGTAATTTCTCTCCCAGCCTACGCCCTCTTGACTTCATTCGTTGCCTCTATTTCATTGCTTTAATTTTTTTCCATGTGAATGCCTTATGTGTATGCGGGTGTGCGTGAGAATAGGCAATCGCGATGGACGAGGCCGCAACGAAAGCACAAGAAGCTGCTGAGGCTGCGGCTACAGAACATGCTCTTGAAATGCAGCAAGTATTGGCTGCTGCAGAAGCAGACGCGACCGATAAACTAGCAGCTAAAGTAATACTATTCGCTACTGTTTTACATTCGAAAAGCATGAAAGGGAATAATCGCCTGTACTACTCTAATACAACAGCTCTGACGTTGTTCCAGCTCACTGTGATTCTATGATTTTCCTACCTATTTGTAGCCTGTCTTGAGCCTACATCTTAAAACTTCTACTGACTTTTTGATTGTATTGCTATTCATCACAGGATGCGGAAAGAAGCAAGATCGAAAAGAAAGCTGCCAAGAGAGAAGCCGAAGCCAACAAGACAGCACAGAAATTGCAAGATCAGTTGACTGAAGCTCAAACAATGCTCGTCGAAGCGCGCACCCTAGCCGAAAAACAGCACGCAGTCCTCGCAGCGGGCACTGCCCGTGAGGCCCAACTCGCCAACTTGCTGAAGGAGACCCGCACCCAAGCCCGTCGGGATGCCAAGGACGCGGTCGCCGCCAAAAAGCTGGCCGCAGAAGTGGAGGCAGCCACCAACGCGAAGTTTGAAGATGCGACGCTAGCGCTCAAGAAGAACTTGGCCAATGACCGAGCGTCGCTGGCAGCAAGGATTGAGGCCCGGGCACAGGGGGAATTGTCGGAGCTGCGCGCGCAGTGCGACAGCGCTCAGGCCACGGTGCAGGAGCAGCACCAGACTCTGGCATCGCAAGCAAGAGCACTAGCAGAAGCGGAATCCAAGGCGAAGAAAGACGGGAAGCTAGCTTCGGAGCTTCGTACACGCTGCCAGGAAGCAGAGAAGCACAACCGAGAGCTGCGCACTGCCGCCGAGTCCGCTCTCAGCAAACAGCGAGACGCGGAGGCAAAACAGGCTGCTCACATCAAATTGCAGAAGGACTTGAGAACCAAAGTAGATGCCCTCACCAAGCGCAATAATGCATTGGAATCAGAAGTTGCCGACAGCCAGGCAAGGAATGTGCGGGCGGTGGAAGAGCGTAAATTTACGGCGCAGTTGGTGAAGAAACTCAAGAAACAGGTGAAGACAGCAGAAGCCAAGAACCGTAAAAGCACGCAGCAACCACACAAGCAGCAAGAACATGCCGAGCACGAAGAGGAAGAAGTTGAAGCTTCGTGGGCGAATGCAGCAGCTGCAAGTAGCGGTGCTGGTTCTGGTGATGGTGGCAATGGGGGCCACGACAGTAGCGACAGCGACCAAAGCGACAATGAAGGTTCCAGAAGCCCGTCACCTTCTTCTTCATCTGCAAGAAAGGGCGGTGCACGCTCTCTTACCCCGCCCGAAAGCCCTTCCAAAGCACATGTAGAGGCACTTCAACCTAGCCATGAACACAGAGCTGCAGCCACCACCGCGACAACTGCACGCAAAGCACCACGAAAGTCAAGGAATACTACGGCGAATGTGGTGCCAGTGGAATCCATTACATCCTCATCATTATCAGCAGCAGCAAAGTCGGCAGCTACAGTTCCCACTGCAGCGATGTCTTCTTCAACACTGCAGCCTTCTCCCACTCCTCCGGACACTAGCGACCAAGTCATTCACACTAGCACCAAGGGCAGCACAACGAACGAAGAAGGACAAGAGCAAGCAGATGAACTGACAGTGCAATTGGCCGCCGTGCGCAAGGAAGCAAGCGTTGCTGTGGCCCGTGCAGAAGCAGCTGAGGCAAAGGCGGCACAAGTCGCTGCGGCCCTTGAGAATGCTCGGGCAGAGGGCTCGGCTGCAGCTCAGGATGCAGCGTGGGCTGCCAGTGCTGCCGATGCATACCGCCGCCAGGTAGAGGTGTTGCAAACAGCAGCTGCTGCTGCAAATGCAAGTGCATCAGCCGCAACTGCAGCTGAGAAGGGGGAGAGGATAAGTGAAGACAGTAATGAAGATAACAGTGAAGACAGCAGCAGCAGTGGGAACTCCGGTGAAGACGGCGATGACAATGAGAAGAAGGGAAGAAAACAAGAAGAAGAAGTAGACGGCAAGGGCGCAACAACAGCAGTAGCATCGCAGCAGCGTTGCAAGCACCTGGAAGCCGAGCTCGCAGCCAGCCAGCGGTTAGCGCACGATTTGCAGACCCAAGCGAGCTTCCTCGCAGGCCGCGCAGACAAGGCCGAACGGTACTTGGCCGCCCTTTCGCTGAAGCTGGATGCCGCTTCTACCAGTGCTACTACTGGCACGAATAATGCTAACAGCAGCGAAAGAAGCGGCAACGCCAGCAACAATAGCAGCAGCAGCAGCAGCAGCAGTCGCCCTGCAGAGTTGTTGGGCCTAGAAGCAGAAGTTGCCAGGCTGAAGCAACAACTAGCCGCTCAACAAGCCCAACAACGAGAAGTGAAGACAGGTGACGACACCAATGATGCAACCACCACCGCAAGCACTGACACCAACGATAATAACGCCACTCTTGCGGCAGCATCACCAGCACCACCACCAGCAACCATGTCTGCGCATGAGGGAGTCAAGGCTGCAGCGGAGATGGCGTCAGCGCTAGCTCGCGCCGAAGCCCGCTGCGCTGCTTTAGAACACAAGGCGATGCAAGAGCGCGAGGCGGCAGTGGCGGAAGCAGTCGCCAACGAGGCAGAGGCAGCCCGCGCTTTACTGGACGTGCACATGCAGCTGAGAGCAGCGCGGGAAGGGCAGGCAGCGGCTCAGGCAGCATCGCAAGCCACAGTTGCAGCACTCGAGGAGGCCAAACGGGCAGAACAGGAGGTAAGCTGGAGTTTTACAATTTGTTGGCGGGAGTTGTAGAGGCATATTCTATTCGTTTCTCTATTTAGTTTATCGAAGTCTTGCAATGTTCCCGACCATTCTTTGACAATTCAATGCTGATCTTGCAGCTTGTCTTTCTTGTGTCACCTCTTGGTTTAATCACTCTCCAGGCTACAACTCGCGCAGCACTTGAGCCCGGGCACGCTGCTGCCGCTGCGGCTGCGGTTGCCCGTGCAGTAGCTGCTGAAGCCGCCGCTGTTGATGCCGCAAGCCGTGCTGGCAAAGCTGAGGCTGCGGCGTATGCAGCGAGCCAAGAACTCGAGAAGCTCCGAAGTGCTGGAGCAGGAACTGCATCAAGAACCGCAGCAAAGGCAAGAGCAGGAGCAGCAGGAGAAGCGGCACCATCTTCGAGGAGACGCAACGACGACCACCGTATGTCGCTTGACCGCCCTAATGGGATGCCGTCATCGGAACCACCGGTGGTGTCCCCAAGTGGCGTGAGCGACAACGGTTTGTTTCAAGAGAATGAACCAGACGCGGAAAAGACGCCAACTCTGGAGCTTTATCATCGCCGTGTGCCTCGCATGAAAGTGCCCAACTCTTCTTCCTTGACAGCGGATAGCACCGACTTTAATAATCGCCATGACGATGTCTCGAAGCTTACTGACGCACTGTGTGAAGCAGCGATCACAGGCGACTTACCTCAACTCAGAGCTTTGCTCCAGCTTCCAACTGCTTTTTTGGCCCTTAATGGTGGTCCATCTACTAGCAGTAGCGGTGGTGGTGGTGGCGGTTATATGTCTCCTCTGGCACGTGCTGCGCGTGAGAACCAGGCGGAGGCTGCAGAATTGCTTTTGGAAGCTGGCGCGCATGTCAACGGAGGCACTGGTCCAGACAACAGCAATGATGATGGTGGTGGTGGTGATGTGGGCACAACTGGCAGTGTGCCACCTCTCTTTGCAGCCGCCGAAGCTGGAGCCGAGGATACCCTCGCTTTACTCTTGCGCTGGGGCGCCGACCCCAATTCCCCCTCGAATTGGGGTCACCCTGGCCACAGGGTGCGAAGTGATGGCGCAGCATCGGACGAGGGCACGCCACCCGTGCTAGCTGCGGTGCTAGGCGGGCATGCCAACTGTTTGGCGATCTTGCTGCGCGACGGCTGTGCGAACCCCGAAGGCTCCTGTGAAAGCCGCCACAGCAGCAGCAGTAAGAGCAGGGGCTGTGAGTCTCAAGGCACGCGCCCGCTGTTTGCGGCTGCGGCCACTGGCAACTTCCCTGCCGCTCAGCTCCTGCTCGACCATGGCGCGAAGGTAGACTTGCCGTCCGGCAAAGGTACCTCCGGAAATCTAACCCCCCTGTATATCGCGGCGCACCAAGGCCATGCCGACGTTGTGCAACTCTTGCTGGAGCGCGGCGCTCACCCGCAAAGCACTGCTGGCCACTCGTCTCCTCCTCCTTTTCATTCATCAAGGCGCTCTGGAAAACTCTCTTCTTCTTCAGCAAAGCACAGCGCTGCAGCAGCCAATCAAAAGACCCCTTTGCATGCCGCAGCCAGTCGCGGCCACGTGAAGGCAGTGTCCGCCCTCTTGGCAGGCGGAGCAGGTCTAGCAAGGCTCGATGGAAAGAACCGGACGCCGGAGCAGTGTGCCTTGAGCAACGGCCACACCGCATGTGCTGCTCTGCTGTCGAATGCTCGTCAAAGCCTCGAAAACTACGATGACTTCCTAGCAGAAGATGGGTACCAGGGCAACTCCAGACAACAAGGAAGATTAGCGGCAGTGTCGGATGCAGCGGAGACGGCATCATCGCGTGGTTTACCTCATCAGCGCTTGTGGCGGGCCCCACCTTCACGGAGCTTAGAAGCGTTTGTTGACAACGGCGACGAAGACGACATCGGCGGCGGCGGCGAGTACGACAACGGATCAGACGACGACGACGACGAGGAATACAACAGGCTTATGCTAAGGCCCAGCAGCCCTCACGGCAGTCCCCGCAGTCCCCGTAGTCCACGCGCCTTGCAACGGCTTGCTGCAGGAAGCAAAGAGCCCCTGACGCCGCCACCAGTAGCGCTGAGCCCAGCAAGCCGTTTCTATGGAGTGTCCGCGTCGGTGTTGTCTTCTATCCGCTAATTCACGCAATTGAGTCGACAAAGCTACTGGCAAATAAGTCGGTACCTACATAATAACAAAGAAACCTGTCGATTCAAATTCAAATAGAAAATAGTTCTGTTGTAAATGCGCGTGCGATTGCCCCAAATTTTCCTATGCGCTATTAGATGCGATTGGATTAGATTGTAATCCTCACAAATGCAAAGAAACAACAACAAGGAACAAGTAGCACAAAGCTTCATTTTGATGAATCCTACAGAGCAAGTCTGGCGTCTGACTGGGCTGAGCGCTCTTTTGCGTAATGAATGTTCATCTTTACTCACATGAACCCTGTTGGTTCAATTCTCAGAAGGAGGAAGGAGGCATAGGAGCTATGCGGTATTGATTTTGATAGACAGAATGGCAAGCGAGAGGAAATGTGAATCTATGGAATCCGGTTGTAATGCTTTATGCCTTATAGCTGCTATAGCTACAACGGCAGAATCTTGCATCTCGTATCGGGGAATAGGGAAAAGTTCCCTTTTTCGAGTTGGGGGCGTGGAAATTGAGACATCTTTCCTCAATTAGGACCAGCCCGGGTAAAAGAAGCCTGTGAGTTGGGGGTACATGGCGACATGGTAATTTGGTTTTGCAACCACAAGACTACAATAATGCTGCACTTAGAGGTATAGAATTTGTGAGTTATCAACTATCAAGCCATGCCCTATAGCTTGGGGTACCATGGTTGTATATTGATTGATCCAATGACCGCTTTGGAGTAGCAATTGCCAGACCGTACCCCAAATATCCACATACTTCATGACGAGAACCAGGTGAGGCCGGTACAACAAGCGCTTTTCTAAGCTTGGATGCTTCCAGTCAAGCCCAAGAGACCTATTCATAGTCGATGTTGGGCCACCTGGTGAGGAGTAGAGTTGCCAATAACGTACCCGTCAAGCTTTGATGCTCTCGCTTGGCTTCTGGGCTTCGCCTGAGTGCATGTACAAATGCACCCCCATCACAATGATATATAGTATTCAGTTAAGGGACTGAAGGCAACACGCTTTTCTGTCGCAAAGGCATGTTTAGAAACTGTTGCGCATTGAACATAGTTCCTCTGATCCTTATGCCGACCAACCATTAAGCTCCGTGAAGTGATAGAGGCATTCAGATGCCCAAAGCGTAATGGCAAAATACATTGTCTTGCTTATTTAATAGAGACTAAGATTTTTATTCTCGTGAGTGGCATTTACGTGCTTGAGGGGCAGCTTCGATTGAACCAGCAGATATTCTAATGCGGACGATACAAGAGGATCAGCCACTGCTGTGAAGTCAGCTAGCGTAGCAGCAGAACACGAGGCCGACTCCACGCTGTAGTCACATGAAGACGGATTGTGGTATTTTGCATAACTTGCAATGCTTGCTTGTGACTTGAACTTATTTTCTACCAGAATATCTCCAGACTTTATTGAAGGCACATGGTTTGCACGCAGGTGCCCTAAGCATGGTATCGTTGCGTATAAATGGCTCGTCAAAGATTTTCTTTGCCAAAGGAGGTCTGCATAATTTATCAGTACTGTTGGCACTCCCGCAAAAATCAATCGTCGATGAAAAGCAGAAAGAGCAACGAAGAATTCGTCGCTAATTTTTCGGTACGCAGCTGGGTTCTTGCGCGAATGAGTCGAGAGCTTCATAAGAACGCATGGAGGAGTCCACATAAGAACAAAGACTGGCTTCATAGCACCTATGCCAACTGCAGTATAACGTTCAGGCAGGCTCAGCTTCTTAGTAAGATATCTCGTATCCGATTCCATGGCACTTATTGAACGCAGCATGTTATTACACGGCAGCAGCTTGTTCATCAAAAGAACTTTCTTCGAGAGATTGAAATACGGTGCTAAGGATTCGAATCGCTTCGATGGCGAAGATACAAAGCTGTAACCTTGAACACGCTGCGGCTCGCACTGCCACTGCTTTGCCGGACACGTCGTTGCTAGTTCAGAACTCGACATGAGCAAACCTTCAAGAGCAGTTGAGCCCGCAAAGCACCGCACCACTAGATAAAGTGCGACGCGTTCGCCGTTTGAAAGGTTGCATACAGCGAGGCATTTAACTCTTTTGTGACGCTGTGACCAGGCGCATTTAGTCCCCGGCGGTGCCTTAAATGACCTTGTTACATTTTTGCTTGTGAAATTTGAAGCGTTCATGAGCAATGGAGTCGTGAAGGAGCTAGCATTCAAGTTATCGAAGTAAGCTGCCGAAGCAAGAACTTCGATATAATTTACAAAGACTAGCAACACCAGCGACCTCTGAGAGACCATGATATATCAATGAATGTAATTATAATTCGACAGCAACATTCCCAAGATAGTCCTCTTTCCGCATTGGACGTCTTACTAGATTGTCTGTAGAAAAATGTCAAGCGGCATCTTTGATCGATCCTCATTGATGCTACTTTCGTCGACATCTTGTGCTTTGCGATTTGCGATAGTTTGCTATGTGTCGTCATTTGTCTTCCACAGACCTCTCTTCCATGATATATCGGTATATATTAGTGCACACAACTGTTTGCGAAGACGATGCGATGAGTCTTCATAATGTGGACGTTACCCAGCACTTCAGTAGCTTTTAGAAGCCACTCTCTACTTTAGATAACTTCTTAGTACACCTTGGAAGTGTAACGCCAACAAGCTAGTTTTACTCGGTAAGTAACACTCTAGAACTAGGCCCCTAACGGGGTGGCTACGCCAAATTCTGAGAATTCCTTACCGGATCAAATGCGTACTCAGTACTATCTGATCTATCAAAGGTACTTTAGTCGTCTGCAAATAGTCCTTCTGAATGAA
>Ga0307931_1001841_pt1 | contig 13849 bp, 19 predicted proteins | sample OrgLakmetageno47_FD_201816 | JGI IMG/M metagenome (GOLD analysis project Ga0307931, IMG submission 201816) | Saline water microbial communities from Organic Lake, Antarctica - #47 | ecosystem: Environmental > Aquatic > Non-marine Saline and Alkaline > Saline | place: Antarctica: Organic Lake... | reverse complement strand
CGTTCCCATCTGCATCCGCTTCCTCAAAGCATTGTTGCGCAGTTGCAGCGGCCATCTGAGCTGGCGAAGCGCCGTGTGCTTGGAACGCGGGCGTGTGCGATAGAGCATCAAAGACCGAGGTCAAATATTCGGTGAACTCACCATAGTCTAGTACGCCATCGCTATTGGCGTCGTACTTCTCAAAGAGTGCGCGTGCTTCGCTCTGCGCAATCTTCACGGTGTTTTGTGCGGGCAAGCGTGCTTGCGAGCGGGCCATCGACTGCTCGTGGAGTTGTTGGCGCTGCTTGCGCTTGGCCAGGAGGTCAGCCACTTTGCTGTGCAAAGGCGACGCGCTGTCTTCGAGAGCCCCGTCTGCGCCGTCCTTGGCACCGCGGCTGCCTTCGTAGCCTGGCGCCGGCACCAGAGGCACTCCTTGCTGCTGTTGCGCCATCAGCGCTGCGTGGGTTGCGGCTTTTTCGGCCTTGCTCGGCGACGAGGTCCGTGGCAGGCCGGTGGTGACGCCCTTCTTGTGGTGATGGTGGACGCCGGGCCCTTGCTGCGTGAAGACGTGCGGCTTGAAGGTGCATTCCGCCAGGTCCCGGGCGTCCAAATCGTGGGACCGGTCAGCGGACGCGGACAGGCGCTCGAGCCCTTTCGCCACCCCGCGCTGGTACATGGATTCACAGCGCGACGAGCCCGTGGCCACTGAAGTCGGCGACGAAGCATTACCGTGGGCGAGGGCAGCAGGCCGGCCCGCAAAGGGAGACCCTGCGCGCTGTGCTCGCGCTTTCACGTCGTCGACGAGGGTGCGCACCTGACAACAAGATAAAGAAGAAAAAAAGCAGCGCAAATTTGAACGGAAAGAGTAGGAACAGGAAGTAAGCTTTACTACTGTTCGCTGCAGACATAGCGACCTCACGGCGGTAAGCTGAGCGTTTTCTTTATTCTTGGTACGGCGCGCTTATTTCTTTGAATGGTGCCGCCTATACCTGATCGGAATGGGTGGAGCCGCTCAGTGACGAGGCACTGCGCGGGCCCTGCTCGCCCTGGCCCGAGTTGCGGGCTTTCTTGGGGTTGCCGGCGCGCGCTTGGGCGTCGTCGAGGGAGGGCTTGCGGAGGCGGGGCGCAAAGGTGTGGTCGGCCGACAGGAAGGCACTCCCCTGGTGCATCGCGTTGCGCTTGGCCAAGCTTTCTTTGCCCTTCTTGGTGAGGCGCTCGTACGCGGGCAAGTTGGCATCGGGGTCGGCACTGGCAGCAGCAGCTGCGGTGGCGTCCTTCTTCTTCGGAGAGGACTTCTTCTTGGGCGGCGAAGGTTCCGAAGATTCAGGCACTCCACAAGCGGCTGCTTTCGCCCGTGCGCCCGCGGCTGCCGCCGCCTTGTTCGGCGACAGGTCTTTCTTCGGCGAGTGCTTCGGCGACGCTGGCGACGCGGCAGCCGCAGTAGCAGGAGAAGAAGCTCCACCTTTGTTGCTGGTTTTGCTGCGGTTCGGCTTGAAGGGGCATTGCGCCGCTTCTTCCGCTAAAAGCTCGCGCGTCTTGGCTGCCTTGCGCGCTGCTTTCGCCGTCGAGTCTTCGTAAAGCTTGTCGTACCTGAAAAACGTGTGAAAAAGCATCGAGTTGTGAACGAGTGAATAGTGACAGGAATGCCAGTGGTGCGTGTGCGGCATTGGTATACATGTCCTTAAAAAAAACATGCATCCACACATATACTAAAACATACCGAGCTTTCGCTGCGTCGGCTTCGGCGTCAAGTTTCTTCTGTTTCGCGCTCTTGGCCTTGTAGGTAGGGCGCGCCGCGTCGTCGTAGAGTTTGGGCTGGAACGGGCACTGCTCAGCCGCGAGGTTCACTTGCTTCTGGAGCTGGGCCAATTCCTTGGCTTGAGTAGACGAGGCGTCCTGTGGAAAAAATGACAAATGCATGCGGGAGAGGGGGCGATGAGTTCGCGGCATGAACACACGACTAAAAGTTCGCAACCGTAGATACAAAAGACACGTAAAATCGCCAAGCCGATCTAGAGCCACTCGCAACCGGTCATTGTTTACCTGGTAAAGCCGTGCGATAGGGTCGGGGTTGAGTTTTCCCTTCTGCACTGCGGCTTCCACCAGCGCCTCCGTGATCTTATGGCTGGCGAGCGAGCCCGTGAAGCGGTTTTCCTGGAACTCCTTGGCCTCGTTTGCTTGCTTGCTTCGGAGCTTCGCGTCGCGCTGCATCGCCTCTTCGAACAGGGCGTCGAAGCGCTGGGTGCCCCCGACCCCACCCGTCTTGGCCCGCTGAGACTCGGAAATTTCCGGCTGGAACTTGAACTCGGCTTCCTGGGCGCGCAGCTGCGCGCGCTTGGTGTCGTCCCGGCGGGCGGCGTCCGCATAGAGGCGGTCGAAGCGGGGCTTGTCCGAGAGCTGGGTGCTGCTGGGCGCGCCGTCGGCGTCGTGCAAGCTGCTGTGCTTGGGCTCCTTGTCTTCCAGCGGCTGCACCACTTTCATCGACGCCGAAATGTCCGGGGTGAAGGTTTTCGCGAGCTCGCGGTCTTCTGCAGCGCGCACTCGAGCCTGTGAAAAGTTAATGAAATTGAAAGAAGGGGAGTAATGAGAAAGGAATAGACAAGAAAGATTTGAAAGTCAACCTTGAGTTATATCATAGTGCAATCTGCTAAGCAAACGAACACAACAAAACAAACAACACTGTGGCAGGAAAGCTACATCGTAATTTCGCATAAGACAAAGAGCAAGTGTGCTTCGATCACCTGCGACTCGCGGCGCCGTTGCGCGTCCTGGTACAGGGCGTCGGTGCGGTCGGGGTCAAACTTGCGCACCGGCTGTTGCTCTTGCCACATGGCTTCCGCGGCCTCCAATTCTTCGGTGGTGGGCGACGCCGGCGTGGGGTTCTTCAACTGCTTTTCGGCTTCCATGCGACGCCGGCGCTCTTCTCGGACCTACGGGTAGACGAACAATTGTTCACATATAAAGGCACGGTGCGCGATACATGAGAAAAATCGAAAGCTGAGATTTGAAAGGGAAAAAAAAAGACAAATGAGGAAAGGGACGGACAGAGGAGAACAAGACCGGAAAACAACAACAAAAACTGGAAACTGCGCGCCCAGCAATAGGTCCTTTTTCCTTTGATATACCTTGCTGTCTTCGTAGAGCACTTCAAAGCGGGGGCGGGTCTCGGCCACGGGCATGCTTGAGGACTGGGCGTTGGACTTGAGGCTCTTGGCGCTGAGCACCACCTGGGGGCTGAAGGTGCAGTTCGGGTCGGGGTTCGCCCGCTCGAGCTCCACCTTGTGCGCCTGCCGCTCGCGCCACTTGTTGGCGTCCGAGTACAGCCGCTCGTGCACTTGGGGCCCGCTGTCGGTGTCGTCCGTGGACGGCAAGGAAGCCACGCCGCCGCCGTCTTGAGAAGACACTTCAACGAACGGTTTGGTGGAGCGGTGGGTGTGCTTCTCGGTGGGTTTGCGCTTGGCAGTGAGCTGTGGCATGAACGAAAGCTGGGTCTGCTCAGCCTTGCGCAACTCTTCCATGTTCACCTGCGTTTGTGTGTCAATCAGAGTCCCAAAAAGAATGGCGAAGGGTGCCAGACGAAAGCGATGTGAGGCAGCAGTTGTAAATATACGACAAGAAAGTGTGCGTAGCTCTCACACTTGGCAAAGTACAACTACGAGAAGTAAGAACAAATAAGCGGGCATTGTAAACACACAGGTGATATCATAGAAGCGCGCTTTGCGAGGTGTCTTCACTGCGATGCGCACGGTGTGTTTCCCCCATCCCACCTGACGGCGTTCGGCCTCTCGGAAGAGGGCTTCCGTGCGCTTAGCAGAGGACTTGCTGCTGCTGGACTCCACTTTCGAGTCAGCCACTGGCGCTTTGCTGCCCGGTGCTCCAGAAGCCGCCTCTGGGTGCGATGGGTCAGGGCCAACGGCGGTGGGCGCAGGAGTCATCGAGGCCTCCACTGAGTCCTCACCGCCCGAGTCCTCGTCTTCGTCCTCGGGTTCCTCGGGAGGGGTCGACGCACCCGCGGCCGCTGCTGGTTCGTTGTCTGCATTATTTGCAGCATCTGAGCCGCCTTGCTCTTCGCCGTTGCGCTGGCGCTGTGTGGCCAGTTTGTCAGCGAGCTCAGCGTCGGCACCGGCTCCGGGAGCGGTCTGCTGCTGCGAGAGCATTGCCATGTTGCGCTGCGCCATCTGAGGGAACAGACATTATAGAATGAGAATGAATAATTGCTTGCTTCAACTGAGCAACCATTGCGCGTTTGTGAGAGACTCAAATGCAGATGCAGTGTGAGATGCTGTGCGCTCAAGCGTGGGCCAGTTTATCTTCATCATCGTTGGATGATAAAAGAGGTCACCAGCGCGCTGGGAGCTGCACTATTTCGTACCATGGCAGTCATGTTGATCTTGTCTTCGAGGGAAGTGAAACGGTCCGTCATGGCGGGCGCCTGCGAGGTTTCGTTGACCTCGCTCTCCACTTTCCACGTGAGTGATGACGGGAGGACCAACTGTCTTGGATGATGAAATATTTCGTACGTTTTACCGCAAAACACGCCTCAAGAAAAGTCGTTGGCTGTACAGCAATATCGTTCGTTTCATGTTTCACGGCATGAATGCATGCGAGCATGAGACTTCTACCGGCACATCGATTTCAAGACCATAGGCATTGACTCTAGGATTAACCGCCTCGAGGGTTTCCGGTAGCATGCCTCTGCCGGCTAATTTTATCGCTCGGAAGTGTTCGGAGCCCAGCTTTTTTTTTCGTGAGTCTGTATTCGTCGATATAATGATCTTCTGCCTCAGTGGAACATCACTTGAATCTCATGATTCACAACTGCTCTCGCTTTCTAATATCTCATTAGGCGACCCGGCTCCTACTAAGCCGTTAACGCTCCCTCCACTTGAACCAGTTTTCCATTCAGGGAAGCCGTCCTTAAAGGTGCGGTAATTCGGCAAGGCGTATCTTCTTGAACACGTCAATAGCCGAGGTCATTATATTCTCATGTTGTCTGTTTTTTTTAATGCGTGTGTTCATTCAACACCAGTCAAATCTAGCGTACGAGTCAGAAAATTCAGGAAACTATGGTCAAAATCAAATGGAGGGCTTCCCTCCCGAGTTGCTGCCAGTCAATCTGGCCATCAAACGCAGCAAGGGCAACGCGTTTACCAATTCCTTCGTGGCTGGAGCGTACCGAGACACTCGCATGGGCGTCGACGACCTCCGCGCCTTGCGCATAGAACGCCTCAGAAAAAAACAAAGTGTGATTGATGCTGCGAAAGGCGCTGTGGCCGCCGACATTGAGCGGTTGAAGACCCTCACTGCGCTTGCAGCGCAACGCAAGGCAGACCGGCAGCGGCGGCGTTTTGAAGCGATGCTCCACAGGGGCGCGCTTGCCTTGCAAAAGTTGTGCCGAAAGAGATCAGCCAGGGTAAATCGTACTCAATCGCCTTGGGCATGTGACCGTTTTGTATGCCTGCTACAATTGCGTTGCGAAGTGTTTACGCTTGAATTTGCTATCATTGTAGATTGAAGCTTCAAGACGGCGATGGGACCGGCTAGTTCAAAATCGAGCAGCCCGCATCATTCAGCGCTGTGGGCTCAAATTTATGGCATTTAAGTACGTCCTTACCTCGCTCTTTTTGCTGCTTTTGCCTGGTCGATTTCATCATGATTTTGTGTGCTCATTTTCACGTTGTTGCTCCGTCAGGTATGCCACTCGTGCGCACTCGCAAGTGGGCAAGAAGCGCACTGAAGAAGAGCGCAGTGAAGACGCCCGCATTGCGGCGACTTTCTTGACGAGTCTGATGGAGCACAACGAAAAAGGCGAAGACAACGAAGGCAATTTCATCGTGTCCATCGAGTTTGGGTCGATCGAAAAGCGTGAACAAGAAAAGCTTCGCCACCGGTGAGTTTATTGATGCGTATTCTTATCGAGCAGGCAAACGTCATTTAATAAATGCTGCTTCTGGGAATGATGCTTTATGCTTGATTGACATTCCACATTCGCTTATTTGTTTTGATATCCTGCCTTCAAAAAGGTGTGCGAGGCTCATTCAGCGGCGCATGCGACGATTCATCGCTGCATATCGGCTTGAAGCTGAAAAGTTGCGGCTCGGCACTTTGCGCAGTTGTTTCGTAGGGTGGATGCTCTTGCACTGGCCTCAAGGGCCTCCCTCCGCCGGTGGAGCGCCCATTGAAGCACCCGCCCCCATCTCACCGTCCCCGAGCCTCAGCAGTGGCAGTAGCCCTTTTGGCGACTTCCTGGCGCCGCTTCAAACCATGCTGCACCAGCCACCTACTGTGACTAAGGCCTCCCCCGACCCGAAGCCTCCCGCAACGTCGCCCATGAAGTCGTCTGGCTTGGAGCACCTGAAAAGCGCCGCCGCGTCGGTCACGAAGAAGAGCCGCTTGGGCTCGGACGACAACCATTTCCACGGCCACGACTCCCACCACGACGCCTTCACGGGCACTTTCATTCCGGGCTTGATTGCCAAAGCCAGGCGCGAAAAAGAAGAAGCCCAGCGCGGCGCCGCCCTCGCGGTGCAGTGCTCCTGGCGTTGCCTGGCTGCACGCCGGAAGCTGGGCGTCAAGAAAAGACAGAGGCTGGAAGCGTCAGCTATCGCAGCTCATCGCGCAGCACAGGCGATGGTGGCGCGCCTTCCGAAAGTATGTGTCTGAACATCGCCATGCATTCAATATAGATTTTAAGATTTTTTTTTAACACGGAAGACTTGGTTTCTTCACATTGTGTTTTGCATCAACTGATGTATGAATTGATTTTCTCGTCTTTTGCAGGAAGTGCCTGAGCGTACGCGTGCCCCGAGATGGCTGGCTGATGACGCGTCCCTGGCCACTTCCTTGCCCAGTCAGCGAGCGAGGCGGCACGCAGCAGCCATGCAGCCTCCAGTTGGGGTTATGAGCCTCAGCCGCACGGCGAGGTCAACGTTTTGGCTCGACAACGACCCGAGGTAAATGAGGGTGCAAGAAGTGAGTCGGTGTGCTATTCATGTGTGTCATAATCTGAACGCTAGGATGCTGTTCTAAGATAAAGAATAATGCAACTAAAAGTTTATCCTCTTATTTTGCCTTTGTTTTCTACTCTCGTTCCGTACTTTTAGTTTGGGCCCGCCACGAAGCGGCGTTCGGCAATTGTCATCGTCGGCGCACGGCAGTTCAGTGCGCTCCATGCTTGCGACTTTTCCCAGTGGAGGAAGGAAATGAGAACAGCCCATTACATAACAGCATGAATTCGGACCACATCAGATAAATACTAAATTCTTCATGCATGCACTGCACTTGTCACTTAGATATTTTAACCGGAGATCAAATTGAGTTGAAGTAAAAGTAAAAAGCCAACGGATTTCAGACTGCTGGCACTGGAACTACAAATAGACCTAGTAACTAGAACTGGGAAATAAATTGGCACTGAATAGTTCTTCGCACCGACGCCGACTTGTCCGGAGGAAAGGCGCCAGTTGGAGCCTTCATTGGCCATCTGGTTCTGGAGCGAATTTGCTAGCGCACATGCAGCTCAAGTGCATTATTTATGTGCCTCTGTGACTGTGACAGCTGTGTACTTGCCTTTCTTTGTTTTTTGGGTGAATGTTGAGGAGTAACCAAGAAAACCGCGGGTTTACCGGTTTTTTACCCACTTCGGCTGAGCAGAAGATCCGGTGAATACTCATTTCGCTCGAGAAAAAACCAGGAGCCCTGTGGGTTTTCTTGGTTCCTGGTGTTGAGTATTAACTAGACTGAACTAGTGACTATTCTTTATGTGCCTCTGTGGCTGCTGTGTACTTGTCTTTCTTAACTAGACTGAACTAGTGACTAGACCGACGCCGACGATTCGAATAACACATTACTCACAATCATAAACCAAAGCACCTAGCGAGCTATCCAATTCACTTCATCGAACTGCTGTTTCTATTTGCCATTTCTTCGTTTCGCATTGCGCATTAGAGTATTAAGCACCACTATATTGCCGTTACAACTGAGGTCCTATCGAATGATCCAACTGTTAGTCATCACATAACACGTCGCCACATAATAAAGCAGGTGCCTTCCGCCTCCTCCGATTGAGTAGAAGAAAGCATTTCGGTGTTCTCCTGCTTCGTTTTTGACGTACTGTAGATCAAGAAAACGTTACTAACCAAACTCATACCGCCTTCTTCGTCGTCGTTGTGTGTTTAGTAGATCACCACGCAGCGCAAGCACTGGCCGCTCTTGAGCACCGTCATGGCGTCGTTGGTGGCCCCCACCCCTTGCAGAGTGTGGGTCACGTAGGCGTCTAGAGGCAGCTGGCCGTCCAAGTGCTGGTCCACCAGTTTGGGCACGTCGCTGCGGGTCTTCCACCCGCCAAACGCGGTCCCCACCCACTTGCGGCCGGTGACCAGCTGGAAAGGCCGGGTTTTGATCTCTTGGCCCGAGGCTGCCACGCCAATCACGCACGACATGCCCCACCCTGTTTCGCAAGTTGGTACAGTAAAAGAGATGCAATCAAAGGTGAGGTCACCAACAAAGAGAAACAAATCTGCTGGCATGTACCCCGGTTGATCTTTAAAATCCACTGCTTGCACCAGTACTAGTACTTGGTGGTAAGTACGTGTGTGTGCATACCTCGGTGGGCGCATTCGAGAGCTGCCCGCATGACTTCCACGTTGCCGGTGCAGTCAAAGGTGAAGTCGGCGCCCCACTTGGTCATGCTCACGATGTGGGCCTGAATCGATGCGCAGCCCGGCGGCAAGTCGAGCGAGTTCACAAAGTCCGTTGCACCAAAGGCCTGCAGTTGACGTTGAGACGGATGGTTAAGACGAGAGGTCCGCGGAAGAGGCACGCCGCACAGAAGATAGGTTCTTTAATTTAACGGAAGTATCTGTCCTACTAGGAGGAAACATGAGAATTCCTGACGACTCCTCAACACAAACTTATTCTTATTAAAAGAATGGGTGCATGCGTGTTTTCGTTTTCTTCCTACCTTGGCCGCGTCAAATTTTTCGGGATTCACATCCACCGCAATGATTCGCCCAGCGCCCACCATTTTCGCAGCTTGCACCACCGCCAGCCCCACTGCCCCCAAGCCAAACACCACCACTGAGGCGCCCGCGTGCACCTTGGTGGTATTCATCACCGCCCCTAGGCCTGTAGAGACCCCGCAGCCCAGCAAACAAGCTTTCTCCAAAGGCATTTGCGGGCTGATTTTCGCGCAGGAAATTTCGGCGAGCACCGTGTATTCGGCGAAGGTAGAGCACCCCATGAAGTGGTAAATCGTGGATCCGTCGCGCTTGAGGGTGAACCGGGACGTGCCGTCGGGCATCACACCTGCGCCCAAACAAGAAAAACAATGGTTCAGAAGGTAATAAGATAAGCCTTCACAAGAATCGTACATAAAAGAAGCTACTACGTAGGTAAAGAAGAAGCGGGCACATGACGGAGAAAGGAAAGAACGACGAATATGAAGCAGTGGGGTTCTAAACTGCACCTTTCCCCTGGGTGCCGCGGATGGCAGGGCACAGGTTGGTCTTGGGGGACTGGCAAAAGATGCAGCTGGTGGCCGAGCACTGCGGCGTGTAGCCGGGAACCACGTGGTCCCCCACCTTAACAGGGGGAAGAAAAGAAAAGGGAAGTGAAAAGTAGCTTAGTAGGCAAGCGGACAACAGACTATGATTACACGGTCGTAAGTATGATGATGGCAGCAAACAAGAAGACAAAGAAGGCCACAACTTTATGACTTCTCAGTAACTAATATGGTATACTGAACGTCCTGATCTTCCTAATACAGTCCCGTCACCACGGGTAAGTCAATTCAATCCAAGATTAGTACAGTCTGTAGCCTGCCTCATCTACCTTGAGGGAAGTCACGCCGGGCCCCACGGCCTCCACTACCGCGCCTGCTTCGTGGCCTAGAATCGAAGGAAACAAGCCCTCGGGGTCTTGCCCGCCCCAGGTGTACACATCGGTGTGGCAAAGCGCGTTGGCAATCACCTTCACGCGCACTTCGCCGTATTTGGGCGCATCCACTACGATCTATCACAACCAAGGATGAAGAGATAAATGAGCCACGCTTGGAATAGGGAGACTCAAAGCAATCGCACGCAAAACACGTTGATGGGCTTAGTTGGTCGAGCACTTGAAAAACGACACAGGTGCAACATCACCCACCCTCCTCTTACCGTTTCCAGCTTCAGAGGCTCCTTGGGGGCAAACGCCACCATGGCTTGGCACTCAATGGGAGCTAGCGTGGAAGTTGCCGCGGCAGTGCTAGCCGCAGCTGCAGCCTCCTCTTTGGCCTTGGCCTCCGCTGCGGCTTCTGCCTCGGCGGCCACTTTGGCGGCCTTGGTACGGATCCCTTTCGCCGCAAATTCCACGTGTTCCGCAATGAACGAGCTCACGAAAAAGTATGAGTGGTCGTACCCGGCGTGGGTGCGGAACCGCAGCGGTTGCTTGGCCACCTCGGCAGCGGCCTGCAGGCGGCCTGGTGTGAGTTGACTGTTCAAGAACTCGTCGTCGCCACCCTGGTCCACGAGAATTTCCCCGAGTTGGTCCTTGAACCCGCCACTGCCCGCGGAGGCTTCCAGAAGCTTCACCGCGGAGTAAGCAGCGGCTTCTGCACCCTCTGTACCGGTAGCCAGGTAGCCGTTGAGCGCTTTCGCACCCCACGGGCACGCTTCAGCCCCCGCCGTTGGGTCCACGATGGGCGCCAGCGCGGACACGGAGCACCACGCTTCCGGCTGCTTGAAAGCAATGGTGAGGGCGCCGTGTCCACCCATGCTGTGGCCCGAAATGCTGCGGTACTGCAGGCTGATGCGGTGCAGCGGGTCCATGGCGTCGCTTGCGAGCAGGGCAGGCAGTTCTTGGGTGACGTAGGTGTACATAAGGTAGTGTTCCGAGTAAGGCGCCTTGGTAGCGTCCAGATAAAAACCAGCGCCAGTGCCGAAGTCGTAGCTGAAGGAAATGCAAAAGAATTGAACGTCAGAAGCGATTGATGATACGAAGCGTGGCGATATTACAAGCTATGAGCATTAGTCTGTCGATAGACTCTTAAATAAGTATGTTAGTTCACAGCGGTACACACAAATTCTTTCTTCTCCCCCTTCTTCTACTCCAGCTCATTTTAAGAAGGCTTCGGCACTAGGCATCTATACCTGTCGTCTTCTCCAGGAGCACCGGCGCCGCGAGGGCTTGTATCAGGCATCACAATGGCAAGGCCTTCGTTTGCGGCAGCAACGAAGGCGGGTGATGCCTTCTGAGCAAAGTTTTGGTCATTGCATGTCAACCCGCTCAGCCAAAAAAGGGCTGGAAATCCGTCCTTCGGTGGAAGCTTAGTGGGTGGAGTAAAGACTGCGAAAGTCATCTCAGTCTTTGTAGAAGAAGACGCATGCTTGATTCGGCGTAGCGTGCCGCCACACACCTTAGTAGTTGAAATAATCTCCATTTTTCGCGAATGACTAAGTACTTGTTGCTTGTTGGTGATGATGTGTTGTGAACTGTGATGGGTGATATGTGATTTTGTGATGGTATACTGAATCGACCCTGTATTGCCTCCAGAATTTGAGATTTTGACGACGTATAAAAGGTAGAGAGTTGTGCTGCTTAAAACACGTAGCACGAGGCCAAGGTGACTCTCGGGGTGCCTTACCACCTAAACGAAGCATTCGGATCCATAAGTTCACTGCCGTCTAATCATGTTTAGAACGTCTGGACCTGCTCCAGCTGCACCTTCGCCAGAACTGGACCCAAAGGTACATCTTGCCTCAAGTGCTCGGCTTAGCTCCAATGTGTGACTTCACGAAATCTTTTGACCCACTCATCTTTTCTTCCGTTCCTATGGTGTCGCTTAAAACCCGTCGTCTGGCTAAGGTCGGCGACACTGTCACCTTCGATCGTAGCAAGCAGTTCACTGGAGAAATCATCAAGCGCATGGGCATGCGCCTCCGCATTCGCAAGACGGACGGTAAGGAGGTGTGGGCGGAGGTGAAAGATGTGCTGACAATTCACGATCCTGCAGCGTTAGCCGAGGCTTACGAATCTGCCGCAAAGGTTGCCGCTGCTGAAGCTGAAGCAGTGCAGAAAGCTGCGGACGAAGCTGCGGCTGCCAAGGTATTTTGCTTTTTCTTCGACATGGTTACAATTTGGGGCTGTCCTTCTGTGCTCCTCTAAGAAATGTACTTGCATCTGGAATTCTAGGCTGCGAAGGACGCTGCAGCTGCGAAAGAGAAGGAAGAAGCCGAGGTAACGCTTCACCTACTTGTTTTATGGCTTCTTGTGTTAGAAGTAGCTGTCTGATGCTAACAAAAGAAGTTGCTGATTTTCTTCTTGGGTGGCAAACAAAATCTAGGCGGCAGCTGCGGCCGCAGCTCAAGCCGAGCTTCTCGCGAAGAAGGAAAAAGAGGAAGCCGAAGCTGCCGCAGCCGCTCAGCGAGAAGCTGAAGTAGCAGCCGCCACTGCCGCAGCAGCTGCCAAAGAGGCAGAAGCGGCTGCTGAAGCTGCAGCCCAAGCGGCTGCCAAAGAAAAAGCCGAAGCAGACGAGGCAGGTCGGGCAGAGGCCGAAGCAGCTGCGGCCGCCGCCAAGGAGCAGGCCGAAGCCATCGCGGCGCGAGAAGCGCATGAAGCTGCCGCGACCGCTGCAGCCGAGGCGCAAGCTCGAGCAGCAGCAGCGGAAGAGGGCGCAGCGAAAGAGCAAGCGGAAGCCGACGCCGCGGTTGCCGTGCAAGCTGTGGCGGACGCGAAAGCGGTGGCGGAAAGAGAAGAAGCAGAAGCCGTGGCAGCCTCCAAGGCGGCTGAAGAGGTGAAGATTCAAGGATTTACCAGCTGTATGGTGCATTATCAAATCATTTGGTTTTCATGAATTTGATTCAATTCCTCGTGAAGACCCGAGTATCCAATTGATTTTATATTATTTTGCGTTGCATGTGCGTAAAACCAGGCGAAGGCGACATTAGAGCGGGAGCAGAAAGAAGCCGATGAGTCGGCAGCAGCTTATGCAGCCTCTCAAGCTCTCGCGGCAAAGGAGCAACAAGAATCCAAGGACGCAGCCGCAGCGGCCGCGGCCGCGACGGCAGAGGCAGAAAGGGAGCAAGCCGAGGCATTGGACGCAAGCCAAGCCGCAACTGCAGCTCAGGCCAGCGCAGAGAAGGAGGCTGCTGAGGCCGTCACGGCCACCGCAGAACAAGCAACTGCGGACGAGGAGGCAAGCAAAGCATCAGCTGCGGCTGCGGAGGCTGCCACCGATGCAACGGCTGCGGCGGCGGCTGCGGTGGCCAAAGCACAAGAAGAAGGAGCTGGCGGAGCTGATGGCGCAAAATCAGTTGAGTTTGCGGATAAGTCCAATACCGATAACGCTGTTGAGACGCCTCCTGCAACTCATGAAGAATCAGAAACAACCCAAGAAGGCGACGAGAACAACAAGGAAGGCGATGATGACGGGGAAGACGAACTCGACGAAATGTACACGTCCTTGTTGAATTCCGCAGGTGGGCGCACCCGCGGGTTGACCCTGCAAGTGGTGAGCGAATGGGACCAAGTGTCGGAAATTCTGGAAACGGGCACCGTAGACGCAGACACCATTCGAAAGCTCTTCGAGGTAATGTGTTCGGGTGTTGAAGAGAAGGAAATAAAAATGAGATCAAATCGACGCACCCCGTGCAGCTAAGCTCGTAACTCGTCTCCTCGCGTACTAAATTTCCCCCATAAAAGTCGTTTATGTCCCATGGTGTTGTCACCGTACACTTAATTGCTCCTCGCCCCACCTCCAATCTTTCTGCCCCCCCCCCTTCAGGAGTGTTTCCGCGAAGCCGCTGTGGGAGACCAGGCGTTTCCCGCTCTTCCTGTGGGCGCCCTCGAAATGCTGCAGTCTTCGATGCAAGGTCGGACATATCCTCTTCATGCA
>Ga0307931_1001837_pt1 | contig 13859 bp, 12 predicted proteins | sample OrgLakmetageno47_FD_201816 | JGI IMG/M metagenome (GOLD analysis project Ga0307931, IMG submission 201816) | Saline water microbial communities from Organic Lake, Antarctica - #47 | ecosystem: Environmental > Aquatic > Non-marine Saline and Alkaline > Saline | place: Antarctica: Organic Lake... | reverse complement strand
AACAGGAGGCAAGTGCGCGAGGCCACGGGCCCTTGTGCCATGCCGGTGGCAGCACAAAGGTGCCATCCCTGATGACTGCCCGTCCTGATGATACATCTAATATAATAGCATAGTCCCCCCCCCCCCCCTCACTCAAACTCGACCTCGACCTTATACAAACTCACATGACACAGAAGCCAATGATGCGGGAAGAAGTGTACGCGCCTGCGTTGAGCGCAAGTCAAATTGTAGAGAGAATAGTGCGGAGAGGGCAGGAAGCATAATACTTCCACCACCCCCCTCTGAAGTGGAAACTGTTCATGACGTATCTTTGAAACCAGACTTAAGCCGTTCCTGCATCTGTTTCTGCATTGAAGCGCGCACGCCGTTGTTGGGTCTTCTGGGCACGCCGCGCCAGGAACCTCCGCTTCTCCTCTGGTGTAACTCCGGTACCGCACCGAGGTGGCCGCAGCTGCGGTCCCCCCCCCCCCACCCACACACTACACACCCATTCGATATAGCAGCCCATGTCGCCCTTTCGAAGATGTATACAGTAGAACCCGAGTCTTCTGGCTGAACGCGCTACAGCGCACTTTGAACTTTTGAACACTGGCTCGATATGAAGGCACCACCCTTCCACTCCGTGGCTGATGCCTTTTCACTCGCTGCCGCCTCGCTGCGCTCTCTGTTGCTGACGGGGCAGAATATTCTCCTGGTGCTGGTATTGATAATGTGGCCGTTTTGAATAAGGCGGTTGAGAAGAGCACCTTCAGTGGCATGCAGGTGATGGCCGATGGCCGTTGGTGACGGCCGTTGCACGCATTTTTAATCATAGCAATTGTAGATAATGATAATAGATAATAGCCATTTATCCGTTCATAAGTCATAAGAGACAAGATATCCGGGGGGGGGTGTTGCGCTACTTCAATTTTAAATATTAAATACATCGAAGAGATTTACAAAATCGCATGGAATTTCCTTTGGCTTGATGACTATGCGCTTCAAAACTTTAGAGCGAACTCCTTGTCGTTGTCGTTGTCGTCGTATGGAGCTCAATTCTTATAAGTGAATGATTTGAACACTTCCGTTGTTTGCTTTATAGCTCTCGAAATTTGTAATTTGGCGTTACGTTACGTTAAGTGATTCAATGTTTGAGGCAGATATATTTACGCTTTTCTACTTGCATGACGTAAATAGGCAAGGCCTGTATTTATCTTCTTCGCGCCGATTGAAGGTACCTTCTTTTCAGATTTCATCTTGCTGTGAATATTATGACCTGCCATCTTGATGTGTCCAAATGCATGAGTGAACACGCCGCCGATGGCCACATTGAATACATTGCCCGCAAGCTTAATTGAGTATGTAATATCGCCGTCTTTGACTTCGATGCGTTTGGCACTATGCACAATGCGTCTCCCGTTAGTAGTGTGCAGGCAGTCGCCTGCTTTCACGTTCTTCGCCTCGACGGTCATATCACCAAACTGTTCCACGGCATGCTTGAAAGGATTTTGATTGCTGATACAGGCATCAAAAGTGTGGTGTAGAGTCACTTCAAGGTTGCAATTTCCTTTACCGGCCATGATGATGTGCACAAAAGGCTCTACTGATGGCCCGTGTGGGATCGCCTCAATCTTAGCAAAGACAGGCTTTGCATGTTGGTCGAGTGCGAGGACTTGGTCGCCTTCAGCGAGCTCCGTCAGCGGCACTTGCACGGTTCCAAAGCCATCGGGCAAGAGGCGAGTCACTGTGGAGGTGTGATGATAACATGAGCCGACTGGCGAGTGCGGCGTGGGAATTGCCGTCGGGGCAGGCAATGGCAATACTGTCGGGATGGGAACTGGAAGAGCTGTCGGAGCGGCCACGGGAAGAGCAGTTGGACTTGCCAAAGGGAACAGTGTCGGGCTAGGCGAGGGGAGCGCTGTCGGGGCAGGCAAGGGCAATGTTGTTGGAATGGGAGCGGGCAGAGCTGTCGGGATGGGCGCGGGAATGGCAGTTGGACTTGGCAAAGGGAACAGTGTCGGGCTAGGCGAGGGGAGCGCTGTCGGGGTAGGCAAGGGCAATGTTGTTGGGATGGGAGCGGGCAGAGCTGTCGGGATGGGCGTGGGAATGGCAGTTGGACTCGGCAAAGGGAATAGTGTCGGGCTAGGCGAGGGGAGCGCTGTCGGTGCGTTCACAGGGAAATCTGATGGTGCATCTGAAGGAGGTACAGTCGGGCTCGAGGAGGGGGGCAATGACGGACTAGGTGCTGGTATAATGGTTGGGTTCGACGATAGACAGTACGATTGCTCTAAGCTGATCACGAAGAATGCACCCGCATCAATGCTCCCGTCGTCATCAGTAACTGCGCCTACGATTAAGTCTGCCACACCATCACCATCAACATCACCAAGGGATGCTACTGATCTACCAAACAGATCGTCTGCATCGAGGGTGTAAAAAGAGCTGAAGTTACCATAGAGATTCGACAATTTCTGGGCACCTTTCACATTAGCATCTGTATCGAGGAAGATGATGAACAACCCGCCCGCACTTGAGCCTCCATCATCGTCAAACATGGCACCTACGGCCAAGTCCACAATGCCATCGCCATCAGCGTCACCAATTCCAGCGACCGAAGCTCCAAAAAGGTTATACGATTGAATTGTATAGAATGCGTTCACATTGCCGTAAAGCGCAGACAGTTTCTGAGCATTTTTCACGTTTCCGTCAACTTGAAGGAAGAAAATATAGGCAGCTCCCGCGTTAGTGCCCCCGTTGTCATCACCAAAGGCACCAACGGTCAACTCCACGACGTCGTCACCATCGATATCGCCCAGGATCGCTGTCGATATACCTAAACACAGGTCGGTGTTCTCCGCTTCTACAAGCGTGTAAAATGCATTGATGCTGCCGTAGAGGCTTGATAGCTTTTGAGCGCTCTTGATCACCCCATCGGTCCCGAGGAATATTACATACGCTGCGCCCGCGTGTCCTCCCCCACCGCCATCGCGATAAGCGCCCACGGCCAAGTCCAACACCCCATCGCCGTCAATATCGCTCCCCGAAGCGACCGCAGATCCGAATCGGTCGTCCGCTTCGAGTGTGTAATATGTGTTCAAATTACCGTATTGGTTTGAAATCTTTTGAACATTGTTAACGCTTCCATCTGTCTGAAGGAAAATCGCGTGCACTGCGCCGGCACCTGAGCCTCCATCGTCATCCAAATACGCACCAACGATCACTCCGTCGCCATCCAAGTCGCCGAGTGGAGCTAATGAAGTCGCGAACATGTCACCCGCATCAAGAGTATAAAACGTGCCGAAATTGCCGTAGAGCTTGGAAATCTTTTGGACATTTTTGATATTTCCGTCAGCTTGGAAGAAGATGATGTACGTTGCGCCCGCAGTAGTGCCGCCGTCGTCGTCATAGGGTGCTCCCACTGCCATGTCGACCACTCCGTCGCCGTCGACATCTCCAAGCGCACTGGCCGACCAGCCAAACTGGTCACCGGCGTCAAGGGTGTAAAAAGTGATGAAGTCACCGTACGTCATAGAGTGTTTCTGGATACTCTTCGCATCACCATTCGTAAAGCATATCGGACTGGCCACTGGCATGGTGGTTGGACCCGGCGTTTCACAATACGATTGCTCTAAGCTGATCACGTAGAATGCACCTGCACCAACCTCCCCGTCGTCATCAGTAATTGCGCCTATGACCAAGTCTACCACGCCATCGCCGTCAAAATCACCAAGGGATGCTACTGATCGAGCAATCTGATCGGATGCATCAAGGGTATAAAATGCGCCAAAGTTACCATATAGGTTTGAAAATTTTTGGGCGCTTTTCACATTAGCATCTGTATCGAGGAAGATAATATACGCGGCGCCTGCACTATCTCCCCCATCATCGTCATGAAGAGCACCAACGGCCAAGTCCACAACGCCATTGCCATCTGCGTCACCAATTCCAGCGACCGAAGTTCCAAAAATGTCACCGGTTGTAAGTGTGTAGAACGCGTTTACGTTGCCGTAAAGCGCAGAAAGCTTCCGCGCATTTTTGACCTTTCCGTCTACTTGAAGGAAGAAAATATAGGCAGCTCCACAGTAAGTGCCCCCATCATCGTCATTAAAGGCGCCAACGGCCAATTCCACGACGTTGTCGCCGTCGATGTCGCCCAGAAATGCTGTCGAGATGCCAAACATGTCACCAGCTAAAACGGTGTAGAAGGCATCAAGGCTGCCATAGAGGCTTGATATCTTTTGAGCGCTCTTGATCACCCCATTTGTCTCGAGGAATATTACATACGCTGCGCCCGCATATAGGCCCCCATCGCCGTCGCGATAAGCGCCCACAGCCATGTCCAACACGCCATCACCATCAACGTCATTCACAGTAGCGACCCCAGCTCCGAACCGGTCGTCCGCTTCGAGTGTGTAATATGTGTTCAAATTACCGTATTGGTTTGAAATCTTTTGAACATCTTGAACGCTTCCATCTGTCTGAAGGAAAATCGCGTACACTGCACCGGCACCTGAGCCTCCGTCGTCATCTAAATATACACCAACGGCCACATCCATCACTCCGTCGCCATCCAAGTCGCCCAAAGGCGCTAATGAAGTCGCGAACATGTCACCCGCATCAAGAGTATAAAACGTGCCGAAATTGCCGTAAAGGTTAGAAATCTTTTGAACATTTTTGATGTTTCCGCCAGTTTGGAAGAAGATGATGTACACTGCGCCCGCAGTAGTACCACCATCGTCATCTCTAGTTGCTCCTACAGCCATGTCGACCATGCCGTCGCCGTCGACATCTCCAAGCGCACTGGCCGACCAGCCCAGTTCGTCACTCGCACTAAGGGTGTAAAAAGTGCTGAAGTCACCGTACGTCATAGAGTGCTTTTGGATACTTTTAGCGTAACCATTAGTAAAGCACGTCGTTGACGTCATGCGCCGATTGTCGACCAACTCTTTACCTGGTGTGTTGTTCATTGCGGCTGCACATGCGCTGGGCACGAGACCTGCAAGCAAAATCAGGCATAAAAGGAGCACTTGCTTGACACGCTGGTGGCATAAAATGTGCTTCGTGAACATCGTACTATGGGCACCCTCCTTGAAGGAGGATGAATTCACTGATAGAGTAAGGTTTGCTTGGAAAGTGCTCGAGGGCATGAGCGCATGAACTACCACCTTGATCACATCACGGAAAAAAGAACAGAGACCAGAGCGCAGAAAAAAATGTGAAGAGGAAAATGCAAATGCAGAATGCTCTCGCAGCAGTCAATTCACATTCTATCATTCCCGAAGGCCCCACCTCGCAGCTGGAGTCACCAGAAGCACACACTCCGCCAAAAACAATTTGGCCCGACGAATGACCATTCGTGAACGTTTTCTCCTCGCGCAAGGTGCCAAAGCCGCGCTCGTGCATGGGCTGCACGATGGGTTCGTGCGCACCGCTTGCTGAGCAATCGTTGAAGTACGGTACGCACTGAGGCGCTGCGCCTTCTTCGCAGACGGGGAAGCGCCTGCAGGCTCCTTTCGTGTGCATGGTGAAGTCTACTGCACCACTCTGTCTGGCGTTGGTTGGTGGATTGCCTTCCCTTCCTGAAAATTTTCATTTATGAAACAGCCAAATATTTTCTACAACAGCGCATCCGAAAAACATATACTTCTTGGATGCTGGATGCTCGATGCTCTGGTATTTTTTGTAATTTTCAACCCTGTAGCCTGTGGCCTCTAGACCTCCAGTCTGTCGCTAGCCCCGTGGTGCCCTCTGGAGCTTCTTGGTACATCCCAGCAATAGACGTGCTTACGACGCGGTCGCTCATACTTCATCGCCATGTGCGGTAAATTGGCTCAGTCTGAATCATTCCGCACTTGCATTGTTTGCGCAACGCACGCGCATTCCCACTTCTGCCCGCAGCATTGGCTTCTGTGCCATTTGGGTTTGTATTAGTTCGAGTTCGAGTTCGCTCAGTTGTTATGCCTGCGTTGGTTTGTACGTGGGCTTTTGGCTTTTTCCTGAGATCTGAGACCCCACGAATTTAGAAACCAACAGACAGAGTTCTTTTTGTTCCTGGCAGCTAGAGGAGACATAGGTGCCAATTCAACTAGAATTCCATGCCCGTGCTACGCAAAAGGAAAAATGTGAAGAGGAAAATGCAAATGCAGAATGCTCTCGCAGCAGTCAATTCACATTCTATCATTCCCGAAGGCCCCACCTCGCAGCTGGAGTCACCAGAAGCACACACTCCGCCAAAAACAATTTGGCCCGACGAATGACCATTCGTGAACGTTTTCTCCTCGCGCAAGGTGCCAAAGCCGCGCTCGTGCATGGGCTGCACGATGGGTTCGTGCGCACCGCTTGCTGAGCAATCGTTGAAGTACGGTACGCACTGAGGCGCTGCGCCTTCTTCGCAGACGGGGAAGCGCCTGCAGGCTCCTTTCGTGTGCATGGTGAAGTCTACTGCACCACTCTGTCTGGCGTTGGTTGGTGGATTGCCTTCCCTTCCTGAAAATTTTCATTTATGAAACAGCCAAATATTTTCTACAACAGCGCATCCGAAAAACATATACTTCTTGGATGCTGGATGCTCGATGCTCTGGTATTTTTTGTAATTTTCAACCCTGTAGCCTGTGGCCTCTAGACCTCCAGTCTGTCGCTAGCCCCGTGGTGCCCTCTGGAGCTTCTTGGTACATCCCAGCAATAGACGTGCTTACGACGCGGTCGCTCATACTTCATCGCCATGTGCGGTAAATTGGCTCAGTCTGAATCATTCCGCACTTGCATTGTTTGCGCAACGCACGCGCATTCCCACTTCTGCCCGCAGCATTGGCTTCTGTGCCATTTGGGTTTGTATTAGTTCGAGTTCGAGTTCGCTCAGTTGTTATGCCTGCGTTGGTTTGTACGTGGGCTTTTGGCTTTTTCCTGAGATCTGAGACCCCACGAATTTAGAAACCAACAGACAGAGTTCTTTTTGTTCCTGGCAGCTAGAGGAGATATAGGTGCCAATTCAACTAGAATTCCATGCCCGTGCTACGCAAAAGGACACTGAGTCCAGTCAGCAGGCAGGCTTCTTCAGGAAGATTCGTCAATACGCAGCTTTATGCTATTCCCTATTTGCCAAAGTTCCTTTGCAACTGGGGAGTATAATCCAATCTCACTTAAGGAGCAAAACCCCCCGAGTGCAAACGTATTTTCCGGGGTGTAATAGAAGAAGAAGAGACCTGCCAAAAGCTGCCCTCGGGCCTACGTTAGAAACACTGCTACTTCGGATGCACTCCTGTTCCTGCTTCTTGCTCTTGCTGCTGGCGCACGAGCAAGGCAGCGTCTTTCTGCGCTTGGTGCTGCGCGCACAGATCGCGCACTTGAGGCATCACGTACTCAAGCTCGTTGGTCTCCAAGTAACGGTCCAGCTGCTCGTGAATGAACGTGGCGTCGTTGATCGCCATTCGGTCGCAACATTCTGCCGACAGACCGCGCAAGCAGCTGCTGTAGTAAAGCTTGGCCTCGTACCTAAAAGCCAATGCATGTGTTTGGTTTCCGTTGCCCCGACAATTTCCCAAGAAAGCAAAAGATACGTAATAATATTGCAAAATAAAGCGAAAGAGTTTAAAAAGGTGGTATGTCAACGTTTCCTCAAATGGAAAACGGCAAAACTCTCGATACAAGAGAGAGTACTATCGCAGCTGCTCTTCCTTATACAAACCCAACTTACTCGGTGCAATTGAAGAGTTCGCCAGGGTGCTTGGGATTGTTCACCACCAGTTCAAATTGAGGCCGCTTGGGGGCTAAATTCCATTGCTCGCTCAAACCAAACATCCACTCTAACGAGCCCTGTGCAGAACACAAAGATAATGATGACGATGTTAAAGAAGTCGATGATGACCAACAAAATCTACGACACCAATTCTCACATACAGACATGCACGATCGCTGACCTGCTGAATAAACACAATTCAAGCTGTGCATATCGCGTACCTGTCCTCCTTCAGCAAGCAACTCTTCAAACCGCACGTGAGCAACGTTGGGCATCCAGGTTTGCATGTTCCGGAAGTTTTTTATCTAAGGAAAGAGGGCGTACAGTACAGCACAGCACAGACAGGGTGTTACAACAAGAGAATGTAAACGGGGGGGCAGATTCATAGAGTCAAACGGACGTTTCTTTCGACAAAGGTATGGCACAACCAATAAAAAGCTCCCTTCAGTACACATCATTTGTTTCTTTTATTCAACAAAAATGACCTTAGCAAAGGAGACGAGGAGCGCGCACACACAACATCTCTTTCATACCTTTGCCGAGCGCATTCTCAGAAGGTTGGCAAAAGGTCTATGGGTGTCCGGGTTCAGCTCGTAAAACGGCGGATTAAATTCGTGCAGAAATTGCGGCGAATCGGCACAGAAAGCGTCGTACTGCCACTGCAAGTGTCGCGGCAGTGCTTTTTCGCAGTATTCCCCATTGCTGTACCTGTGGTGGCATATAGGAAGAGAGGGGGGGGGGGACGAAACGAGGAAGACGAAGAAAAAAGATATAGATAAAAATGTAGTCAATAGAAGGAATGAAATGAGAGAAGGCTGTCAAATTCAAAGCAGTAAATGTTGCCATCACTACTCTGAACTACTGGTATTCGACAACTATACCATTTTGACTGCCATAACTACTACAGATTTGTAGCAATTTATTTCTGACTAATCCAGATCTGTACTACTATCGTCAAACACGCAAACACAAGATAATTGCACTCAAACGTACCGGAATAGTTCGTCTTTCGAGTTGGTGGAGAGGTTGTGAGCGAGAGGGCGGTGGTTGAATTGCACGTGCTTCACGTCATGCACCAAGTCTGACGCCGAAAGCTCGTAGGTGTCCACCTTTATGAGGGTGAGTGAAAGAATGGGAAGAATCACAGGCGCAACAGTGGGTACATTCTACTACATTTTTTTCGAAACTCACTGATTTCATTTGAAGTCAAGATATTTCGTGTAGTCGTTCACGCGTGCATTTCAAAAATCAAATACACAAAGTTAGTGGAGAACTTAAATGGGTACACACGCACACAGATACATAGCCGCTTACCAGTGCCATGGGCCTTCGAATGAAATCGCTGAACGAGTTGCGAAAATGCATGTGCATGTGATAAGGGTTGCGGTGCATGCTCAGCGTCCAATCAAAGACGTTCTTCCACAGCACAATCTGATCATCATAGGAACGAGGAAATGCACAGGGAATCGAAAAAGATCATTTTAATCGCACAGAGACAAATTAATTGACTTAGGCGAAACACACAACATGTTTACACAACCAACAAAAAGTACAAAAGTTTGAGCTCCTCAGCATGAGTAGTATAGACTTCTTCCTACCGCGAGCGTATTGTTGAGCAACTTCTTTTCTGCTTTGCTGCACTGCGAGGGGTTGTGAAAGAAATGCTTCCAACCGCAGAAATGGTTCAGCACCTGCGAGTGTTGGTTCGGACGTAAGAGGCATTACTTTTTTAAAAAAATCCCAAGTAAATCAACATTTATATCGCACCGAATAAATGCAAACGTCTACAAACAAAGATATGTTCGCGTGTTTTCATAGAATCTCTCCAGCATCTTTGAGCCATTGTGATAGTCGTCCTCAAGAGAAGACACCTCACCGTCACATTGAAGTTTTCTTCGAGAGTTCGAAACAGCCAGTTCGTGCCGGTGTTGCGCTCCCCCACCACCACGAGCTGGGTGATGGTGTCGCGATGAGGCGCCGTCGGGGTTAAGAGTTTGTGCACAGCTTGAGACGATGCGCCACTCTTCTTGGCCGTGCCGCTGCTACTACTGCTGCTGCTGCCACTGGTGCTAATACGAGCATATTTAGAATCGCTACTTGGATTCGGCTCCTCCGCCTGGACGACTGTCGCCTCCGCTGGACGTTGTTGCTGTTGCTGCTGCTGCTGCTGCCGAGCTTCATACCTAGCTGCGGCTGCTTCTTCTTGCTCTGGCTCAATGTCCTTGTCGTCTTCTGGCAACAGATCTGCGATGTTTGGCTCCTGTTGATTTGCAGCCACCTTCTTGCTAGTGCTACTGGTGGTCTTGGGCTGCACAAATGTCGCGGCGGTCTCTTGTTTCACAGGAGCCGAGGGCACATTTCTGTCGTGTGCGTGATGGGTGTTGGCCGGCCGGCTAGCGCTAAGAGCGGCGGCCACGGCAGAGGCTGCGGCTTCTGCGGCCACAGCAGAGACGTCGCCCGTTCGCACTGCATTTGCCTGGAGGCGATTGGCTAATCCATTGTTACCTCCTGTTGGGCTGCCTGCTGCCCCCATTCCGCTTGACTGCACGTTGGAGTGAGTGATGGTTAAGGGCTCGAGACCTTGTTCAACCAGAGCTGCATTTACAGCAGCAGCTGCGTCCGCAAAGCGCTCAAACACTTTTAAGCCATGCGTCGTTTCTTTCTTTTTGCCCACTTCCCACATGAGTCCCTGGAAGAGGCAGCTTGCCTGCCGCTTGATAGCAAACAGGTGCGATGGAGACTGGTGGCGCCACACCATCGAAGGAGTACATGTAGTGCTGCTGCTGCTGCTTTCCACATTGGCGCTACCAGCAGCAACAACTCCTGGTGTTGCCTCGGGCGTTGACGATGAAATGAGCGCAAGCAACGCTAGATATAGCATCTGGATCAGACGCCCACACCGCGGTGGATACATCGAGAAGTAGAAGCTCTATTACGAGAGCTATAGCTAGAGAAAAAATCCAATGATGATTGAGTTCGAGGTCGTGAACAAATATGGTCGTCCGAATATACTCGGAGAATTCGCTAGTTACTCGTCATGCCTAGCTAGAAAAGAGGTCTCTCCTCAACCTTGCCACCATCTCCAGCCGGAGCTATCATGAGCAGCTTGTTACCAAGGTAAAGAGTTGTTACGGATCATCTGCACTTCCATTGCCAACGAGCCAACGAGGGCAACGAGCCAACGAGCCAGCAAGCAACAGGGGACTCACTCTAAAAATTCCCGATGAAGCGCGCTCATTGGTCAATTGATTCCCTTCATAATATTGTCGTGCATCTCGTTCTGGGGTCTCGAGTGAGGAGTGTGCGCAGCAAAGAGGGCTCCCCGTGACTCCCAGCATGTCAGGCGTAGAGATATCAAAAGGCTTGACCGATGTTCCAGCTGTTAACTATGTCATCATCGGGGGCGATGCGCAGGTCAGTGTTTGCGTGGAGGCACATGCGCGTATTGTTGAAAGATCGCGAAATATCGCCACTGGAGCGCGCTTGTGCCAATGATGCCTTTTCTATGAGCGACCAACCAAAGACGCGCTCGTGCGCGTCGCTACTGTGTCTTTTAAGCGACGAAGTTTTATTAGCCGTCCCGCCAGTGCGCTCTTTTTAGAAAGCGTAAATTTGAACCTTTGGCCGCCCCCTGAATGCGAGACAGTAGCCCCCTTTGCGTCTGCGCCCTGTTATCTACTCACCGTAATGTGCGCGCCTCATTCCCTTCTGCTTTTGCGTAGATTCTGAACTTAAAGCTGGGCCCTAATGAAGACGTAAAGTGCGAGCCTGGTGTTCTCATGCACAGTACGTTATTATTACATGTGTTGAAATGACCCTGCCTTGCGTACTGCAGTTGGGGTTTTCCTTATCCGGGCGTGAATTTTACTCATCTTGGCTCTGTGGCCATTCGGGAAGGACATGATTAGTTTGTACAGTGTTCGATATCACTTTCATATTTTTAAGGCGCCTTTTTCGCCATCATGTCGGTGATTTGCGTGCTTTCTTTTTGCCATCCTACACATTTGTTTTTCGCAGCCTACACTGAGCTATTGTGTACTTCCTCTGATCCTGAAATTGCGGTGCCCACTTCTTCTTGATTATCTTTTCTGTGTCGCAGTGGAGCCGGGGGTGTATCCGTACACCTCGTTTGCGTGCTCCATGAAGCGGTGGTGCGGCGGCGAGGGGCAGTGGAAGACCAACTTCGTGAACGAGTCCAAAGAGCCCGCCATCATTGGCCTCACGCCCAACCGCCCGGGCAAGGTGGGGGGGTTGGAATCAAGGAGGCACTTTTGCTGCATTGCTTCGTCGATGAACGCTCATCTCTTCTGCTTTTACAATATGCCCTTGTGCTTCGCGTGAATGTTCTGTCGAGAGCTTATTCTATGAGTCTGTGCATTTCTCTTTACGAATACATTTCAGTTGAAGTAAATTGTTAGAACTAAAATTCCCGTTCCGTACGCTGGTGTCTAACCCTCTGTCTCTTTCACTCGCATTCCCATTCTTTTCTCCACCCCCTTAAGGTGGTGCCGGTGGACATGGGTGCAGTGAAAGCGGGCGGCGCCACCGGCCTGTACTGCAAGCAAGGCGCGTACATGGCCTCCATCGGGAAGGTAACGAGTTACTGCTATAGTAGCTAGTGGTGTGGCGCTATCATATTTGAGCTCCAATCTTCATCATCGAGACTTGCAGTGCTTACGCGAGTGAAGAAATAAGTATGCAGACTATGTTTTCTCAGTGCGTTCCTTCTTTGTGTCCAATTTGAATGGACTGCCTTAGCGTTATGGGCACATGTTTGTATTCACTCTACGCTTGCGCGTGCGTGGATACATTTCTTGTGGTTGCATTCCCTGCACGGCCACTCCAATGAATGACTTTTGTTCTGCTTCATTTTCTCCTCTCTCTCGGGCTATCACATTAGGTGCACTTGTCGTTCAGCACCGAGTGCAACCCGTGCAAGTGCTGCTGCACGGGCCAAGGCATGATTCGCCTCATGATGAACGGCACCGGCACCGTGTTTCTCGAAGGGCACGGCACGGTGAGACCAAGCATCCATGCACACCTCTAGAATGCGAATGCAAAGAGAGAGCAACGTGCAATCTTCCAACTTTTGTGAAGTCTCTTTTACCACCACGACAACCATTTCGTATTGCTTCTTTTTAGGTGATGACCAAGGTGCTAGGGGCCGGGGAAAAGATTGTGGTGGACCAAAACTCGGTGCTGGCGTGGGCCTCTACCGTGGACCTCACGTTTCGGCGAGCGGGCGGGTGCTGCGTTATGTGCTGCTCCGGCGAAGGTAACTTTTCTTGAAAAAAAAGAAGATGAAGTACCGAAGGAATGGTCTCGTGCGCAAGGGAGGAAACGCTTTGATGTCAATTTCAATGCACAATTCCGAACTCCCTAGTTCTTTTATCACCCTACGTACCCGTTTGTTTTCCCGTCCTAATCGACCGCCACTTTTAATCGTGCGCTTCATTTCTGCGTGTGTGTGCGTGCGCCTCAGGTATGTTCAATGCGATTCTCGACGGAGGAAGCAAAGGCGGCATTGTGGTGCTCGAGAGCATGCCGTTCAGCAAATACCGCCAAGCGATTTTGAACCCAACTAGCAGCCAGCGCGGCGCCGAAACGGCGAACGTGTAGGAGAGATTCAAATGCTTGGTTCATGACTTGACCAACGAAGGGTTTTCCCATATCACGTGGGTTTGATTCTAGCACCAGGCGAAAGCGGCCCGTGTTGGTATTGCGATTGCGTTGTGTGTTGTGGTGTTGCAATGAACTCGAACTAATTCAAATCCACCAAGTGACTTGGACACAGGAGCCAATTGCAATACCCATGTTGATTATCACAACAACAACACATCTGCCAGTTCCATTTCAACTACGGCACTAGTCAGACTTGTTGCTTGTTCAACTTGTTCTGAAGGTTCCATTTAAACTATAGGCGCGGCATCTGAAGCATTTTGGCCTCGCGGACGACGGCGGAAAAGCGATCACCTTAACGGAATGGGCAGCCCTGGCGCAGGACCGCGCTGGCTGGCTGAAGTCTAGTCTAGTCTAGTTAATACTCCCCAAAATACAAAGAAACACCACTGTGGCAAATAGCAACAGAAAAATGTAACCTCCAGAACAAGTCTGACTGGGCTGAGTGTCCTTTTGCGTAATGCAA
>Ga0307931_1001836_pt1 | contig 13869 bp, 8 predicted proteins | sample OrgLakmetageno47_FD_201816 | JGI IMG/M metagenome (GOLD analysis project Ga0307931, IMG submission 201816) | Saline water microbial communities from Organic Lake, Antarctica - #47 | ecosystem: Environmental > Aquatic > Non-marine Saline and Alkaline > Saline | place: Antarctica: Organic Lake... | reverse complement strand
TGTTTTCCGAATGATTTTTGGGTCGATTTTGTAACTGGAATCGAGCTTAGGGCCTCAATATCGCTAAAAAGCCTCTTTGTTGGGTGGTATTTTGCGGTCCACTTAGCGACGTGATAAATCATTGGCCCCATGCAGCAATAACGAGGGCAGGCGATGCTGAGAGCAGCTGGCGCCCACCGACTGGCGAGATCACCGAGCCGATTTCCCCCTCGGGAACAATAGCCAGGAGACATTCCTCGCGAATCAGGGAGGTTCTTTTCTTTTTTTTTAAGACTGGCCCCGAAGGGCCGGAATTAGAAGACTAACAGGTAGAGAAGAAAAGCAAAGCAGCGCAAACTAAACCTAAGAAGCTAATCAGGCGCTTTTTTTAATCCTGACTCCTGGTCCGTTTTATGATGAACTTGCGAGTGCGTGCGTGCGTGCGTGCGTGCGTGCGTGCGTGCGTGCGTGCGTGCGTGCGTGCGTGCGTGCGTGCGTGTGTGCTAATGAATCGGCAACTGACTTGTTACTTTCCTGCGTGTGTGTGTGTTTTTTTATTTGGGGGGGGGGGGGGGGTTCCTTTCGAATGCGTTTCCTTCATGCGCCCAGATGTTTGCCTCCTCTTCGTGAGTACTCCGCCATTTAGAGTGACGATTCAAGCGAGCCTTGCTCATTCAGCTCCATTCTCCCATCTGAATAAGACCTGGTGTTCGACTTGGCCTGTGCGCGATTCGGAGGTTTCTTCATCTTCGGCGGCTTCTTTTTGAGGGGTGGGAGCGGAGTCACTTTCCGCCCGCGCATGTTTACCTGCTTGTCAGAGGGCAACAAAGGCTGCGGCAGTTCAGCAGTCGGAGGCGGTAGGCCTTGCGCTTCAGCGAGTGCTGCCTCCGATTTCACATGCTCCGCTTCGAGGCGTTCCACAGCCGTGGCAGCCAGCATCGCCCGTCGGCGCAGTGCCAATACTTGCTCACGCTCAGCAAGAACCAATGCTTTTTTGGACGCTTCTGTACGTTCTTTTACGACTGGCGACAGCTCCTTCCAGGCCATTTTGCGGTCTGGTAGCTCCTCTTCCGCACGCATGCCTCGTTGACGTGCCTCGGCGCGGTTTTCCAGGCCGTTCAGCTCAGCGCGCAAGGTATTCAATGCAGCTCGCTCTTGAAGCAAGCTTGCCTCAATGCGCTGCTTTTCTGCCTGGGCTATCGAAATTTCTGTGCCTGGTGCTGAACTTGAATGGCGACTCGCTGCCGCTTCCCATTCGGCCGTGTTCGCAGGAGGGGCCAAGGAGGCGTCACCTTCGCACTTCGCTTGCGGCTGGCCTTGCCATCGCCGATAAATGACGCAGCTTGCTTGTGCAACCACCGTCACGCCAGCAATAAGCAACAGCACCAGTGCAAAGCTCGAAAGGCCCCAAAAGCCACTCTCGTCAGATGAATGTTCCAAAAAGGTAGGGAGCCCCGAGGGTGTCGGCGAAGGCTTTCCGGTCGGAAGGAGAGTCGGCGTCGCGCTCGATGCGCGGACTACTACCACCTGCATAGCGCTTGCAGCCGCCATTGAGGGTGCCGAATTCAAGCTTGCAGTGGTGTTGAGGCTCAAGGCCGATGAAGCGTGAGCAAGCGCAATAGCAAAGCTTGAGCTTCCGCTGCTATCATCAAACGCACTCGTCAGCTCGCTTTCGAGGGTGGAGGCTACAGAGGCGCCATCCGTGGTCCCCTGCGCCGTAACAGTCAGCGTGTACGCTACTTCAAGAGATAACGGGGTAAGCTTCCTTTGGTGCGCTCGGTCATCTGAAGGCTGATTCTCGCCCATTCTTAGACCCAAGCGGCGGCGGAGGTCCGTGTACGGGGAAACCTGCGTGACTTCGATGTCGTCAACGGAGGCTACGGATTCAATTGAATTCGCGAGAGCTGTCTTGAACAGACGTTTTTGGTCGTCATCGAAGGCCCACGGGGAGTCAAAACCGTTGAAAACCGCAGCTGAGGATGCCTTGATGCTCACACCAATCCAGAGCAGTGACGGCGCCACGGTGGGTTCTTGAGACGGCCTTGACGGCAACGGCGAAGGTGGGCGGCTGCGCGTCGGCGCTTCTGACGGCGCTGCAGTGGGCGAGTAAGTGGGGCCATGCGTGGGCTTGCTCGAGGGTAGGGACGTTGGGTATGGCAATGGCTGTGCCGTCGGAGCTGACACGCCTGGAGTTGGCACTGGTGTGATGGTAGGGCTCGCAGACGGTACACTGGTCGGTGGCAGGCTGAGCGTGGGTAGAACCGTGGGGAGCCGACTAGGATAAGGCGTAGGCTCACGGGTGGGTTCATGAGTGGGTACGTGCGTGGGGCGAGCTGTAGGCGCAAACGTTGGCTCCACGGTCAAGCACCACCCGAGCTCCAATGCCGACGGGTCCTCGTCGGTGATTTCCACGAAAGCTTGCGCGCGCTCGCTATCGATGTCCGCACCACTAGCCGAGGCTAACATGACCACAAATTTTTCCGTCGGACTCAGAGCTTGCTCCCAGATGAAGTCCCGGAAAATAGGCACTGCCACGTCTACCCATGCCACTCCGGGGGCCATGGATATGGTTTGGGGGCTACTGTTGAAGTCGCCCGTAGTGGCGCAGTCGTCGTTTTCGCTCTTCGAGGCTGTCGCCGTGCTCCCAGCCAATAGGATTCGCGCAGTAACCGTTGTGCCGTTGTACCCCATGCGCCGCACTCGCGCTACTCCGCTGGTGCCCTCAACAAAAGGCCCAAAGGACGTCGCTTCGAAGTACAGGGTAGGAGTTTCGGGCACGTAGCAGCTGGAGACCTGGTTAAGTTTCGTGGAGCACACAAAGCCGCTCTCGACAGTGCAGTTGCTGGAGCATCCGTCGCCATCCATGAGGTCGCCGTCGTCGCAGCCTTCGGCCGTCGTGCGCAAGCCGTTACCGCAAACGTGCGACACTTCAACCACTTCGGCAGCAGTGGTCTCCACTGAACTCGCGGTGGCTACAGCTTCAGTGCCAGTGGAGGCCGCGTTTGCAACAGCGCTCACCGGCATGGCTGATTCCGGCACCACACCGCGAATGTCTTCGTTGACAACCACGGCTGCGGCCGCGGCACTAGCGTTGAAGTGCTGAAGTGGAGGCACATCACCGAGCTCTGTGATCAAAAGGCCGTCCGACGCAGGAGCAAAGAGAAAGCGCACCGTCCACACGGCAGCACTGGCATCAGGCTTGAAGACTTCGAAAAACTCGTTGGAGAGTTCAAAAGTGTCTCCTTCTTGAAGCCCCGACCAGACCATGCCCTCAAGGCCGGCAGAGAATTCGGCAGCTGTTGCGGAGGCAGAAATAGCGGGTGTAACTCCGAAAGCACCCTCATAGTCACCGGTTGCATTCATGATGAGCTGAAATGTCGCTCCAGAAATGGCCGCGGAAGAGATAGACACCGTTTGCTCTTCGTACGTGTAGCCTCTTCGCCCACTCCCCGCGCAAGTTTCCGATACTGTAGCCGTGGAAACACCCGTTAGCGAGGATGTCACCACTTCTAGCAGTGGCAAATCACCCAGGTGATAAGGGTAGGTGCCCGTTTCGCGGCTGAATTCGACATACACCACTATAGCCGTTGCTTTGTTGGATGCAGTAGTCACATTTGCGGTGACCATGGCAGTGCCTACAGTATCAAGCACGTTGATAGCAGCTGACAAGGTGTCATCAGTAGCAAACGCTGACATACTGGCCGTGGTAGCGCCGTTGTACGAGAGTTGCCAAGTGCCGCTCATTGCGCCTGTGAGCACTACTGTCTGGCGCTCGTTCATGATTCCAGTGCTTGTAGCGCCGTGGTCACAGGCAGCCCAATTGTTGGCCACTGCCACGCAGCTGGTGCCGTCCCCGTTGGGCACGCCTGTCAGTGGAGATCCAAATAGAAAAAAAAAAGAAAAAAAAAAAGCGTGAAATCCTGGGGGTCTTGGGGTTTCAAAAACAATATTCATAGGAAATGCAACAGTCATTTTGTGTGTATCTGGTAACATACCGCAAGCATCGGCACAAGTGGAGTTGTCGCCATTGATCACGCCACAAGCGTCATCGCAAGTAGAGCTGTCACCACCAGGCACCCCGCACTCGTCATCCGGCAAACTCAGCGCAAGCTCCGTGACCTTGTAGCCCGTGTCCAAAGTGCCACTGCTCGACGCCACTACTAGGGCGTCGGCTCTTGACATGAGCTCTTGGTAAGTGGACTGACTGGTGTTGGTAACGTTGCTAACCGTGGAATTGGATTCAGACGGCGACAAAAGAGACCTGCGATGACGGCGCTCACCAGATGACCTCGGGCTCGAGCATAAACTCGCAGCACTGCTTGACGTGCAATTAGCTACAGTAATGTTACAACCGTCGCCGGCCCATCCGAAATCGCAGACACAAGCCCCTTGAGCGTTGCAGTCTCCGTGGCTGCCACACACTACATCCTCGCACAAGTCCAGGGCGCTGAGCTCGAAATCGAGGGCAAGCCCATCGTCGTCGTCGTTATCTAGCAATTCCCGCCGTGCGAAACTTCCTGAGTCGAGAACGTGTTGCCACTTGCCGGGGTCTTCCGCAGCGAGGTCTCGGAGACGGCGCCGCCGGTTCCCTGGGACCACGTTGACCACACGGATGCGCGCAGGGTTGATGTTGAGAACGGCAGCAAGATTTCTAACGAAAGAGTTCGACTTGACAATGCTGCCGCCGTCGGGGTCATAATTGGCCGCATAAGTTGGCGGTACCATCGAGCTGTAACTGCTGTCGATGGCATTGGGGTCCAAGAAGTTGTCGGTGAAAAACTCGCTGAAGGTGACGGAGACCCCAAGCCCCACTGCCACCACGTCCAAGTGTTTGATGCGCACTGGCTTCGCAGTGCCGCGCACCACAAAGCTGACCACTTTGCTCACGGGGTCAAGGTAATTGGTCCCTGCTGGAGCTGATAAAGTGACTTGGTTGCGGCGCGGACTCGCGGGCACTTTGGCACCATTGTAGTAGAAGGCCAGTTTTACGGCTTTCATGAACTTGATGTCAATCACTACAGCATAGTCGTCGTTCACGATCGGCGCGTCAGTCAGGGACACCAGCTGGTACTCCAAGAAGTCGTCATTGAACAAGGTGATGTCCCCCGTGTATTCTATACGGTAGTGGCCATGGTTCACCAGGTTGGCCAGGTAAGGCTGCGTGTAGCGGCTCAGGATTGGCGAATACTTGTTGGGCTCCTTCCCCGTCATCGGAGGCATTTGCGTGCCGCGAGGATCCGTGTAGTCGCGGTAAATGTCGACGTTCGTGTCGCCGTCTCCAGCGAAGATGGACGAGCCATAGTTCGCGTCGTACATGTTGATGTACCCGACAGGCCCGTACAGAACTTCTGACCCGCTGACAACTTTTTCTGGGATGAAGGACTTGAGTATAACGTATTCCAGGTTTTTGCACAGTTTGATGTTGTTGTTCAACGGAGTCCCATCCGCAGTGAAGATTTCTTCGCAACTCGCGTCAGGGTACTGGGTCCCGCTCAAACCAGCTTCAACCTGCCCTCGCAACTCTTGGTTGGTAATGGCTGACCGCACGTTGTCGTATTTGCGGAGCCACCACAAGCAGGTCCCCTGGCCATCGTAATCGTCGGCATATCCCGAGTAGGCCCAATTCTGACAATCTCGTACTACTTCAGGAGGCCACTCGTGTGTCTGAGCGGACTTCAAGAAGTATGTCTCAACTCCAGCGTCCAAGAAACTTGACCCGCCCATGATCGAATGGTCCGGGTCAAAGACCGTGCAAAGGGCCCATTGGACTTCTGCTGTTGTTGGGCCATCGCTGAAGCGCAGGCGAGCGTAGTCAGGCGTTGCGGGAAACGAGCAGCCGCGCACTTCTACAGGGTAACACGTAGCTTTGCCAAAAGACGCTCCGAGCGCGCGCGCAGTGCCTTCGCCGTCTCCCGCCATTTCGTTACTCAGCGCCACGTTCGAGCGGCCGCAGCTGTCTTTGCCGCTGAAGCCATAAAACTTGAGGTTTTCAAGAAGGTAACGCATGGTGGAAGTCTCTCCGCTTTCCAACTCACGCACTTTCAAGTCGTCGTACCCAGAGCCCTGGGTTATCACGTAGGGCCCCTGTGCCGCGAACCCGCTGTAGGCATATTCCCGGAAGAACCGGAAGCCGGTCAAGACGCCACCAATTTTGTGGCCAATGTGCCACGGGTGGTCCCCGCCTCCGGTCCATCGCTCGCAACTCTGTGAGCGCACTGAACCAGCCACTTCAGGCGCACGGCCAACGATGGTGCCGTTGTACACTTTCTCGAGGCTCCACCCTGCTCCTAGCCTATCGTCCGGCAAATTCGATTTTGCGTCCGGCCACGTTATCCACTTGCCACCAGTGATGGCTAACCCGTTCTCCACCATCAAAAAATTGCCGACCTACACAAATTGAGAACGGAAGTTTATGAGTGCGTCAAGCCCAATTAGCGACTAAACATGCCTATGAAGGGAGTGAGGATAGCCATCTGATTGCAGCCTCACAGAAAACTACTCACGAAGTACTGGTAAGAAACAACAAAAGATAAAATACTACAACGTTACCTCTGGCATGTTCGCAGTGACGCCTGCTGAGTTGCGATAGCCTTCGAGAAAGAGCGACCCACACGCGCCTTCGTCTTCCAAATCGAAGCCTACAGCGTTGCCTGCGGCAACATTGTCCTCCCAAGAATAAAAAGTGGAGCAGGGTGCCAATATGCGGAAACCACCGTAGCCTCCGTAGACTTTGTTGTGTGTCACCGTGAGGTTGCCCAGCCCGGCGAAAGTTACCATTTTGGTGGTGGGGCACGCTGTTCGGCACTCGTCGCCCCCAAAAAAGAGGTTGTTGGACACCTCGGTGGAAACGCCAGCGCTTGAGTTGAAGAGCACCGAGGTGCCCACGAAAATGCTTCGAGTTACCACCGTGTGCGCAGCTGCGGTGGAGCACTCAACCTTGGAGGCACCTTTGTAACCATCGGTGATTTTGGTGCAAGTCCACAACTGGCCCGTCAGCGGTTCCGTGAGGACCACGCCTACTAAGGACAACGACGATGACTTCTCGAGCATGACGAGAGGGGGTTCCCGGAAAGGGGGCTCTTGCTTCCACTGCTTGCCCATTGCGCGAAATCGCATGTACGAGAGACCCGTAATTTCGCCCGCAGGGTAATAGTTTACTCCGAAGAGCTCGTAGCCGCTCATGGTGTCATCCCTGTTTCAATTGAAGTCGAAAAAGAAAAAAAGAACCAAGCACAGGCACCATGAGGCATGGGACAAGGAAAACAAGATTGCAACGGACCTCAACAAGAGCAGTCAACTTTCGAGTTCATGAACGAAGCAGGCGCAACTCGCTCACCATCCGTCTTTGTCCTCTTGCCACGCGTCCCACAAACGAATCGTGCCACCGTAGTCGGTCAAGTCTGGCCCCACACCACTAATGTAGTCGAAGTTGGCGTCATAGCCACCACGAATCTCGACATTACGGGTCAGCAGCGACACGGTAGCGCGGCCGTCAAGTATTGTAGCTTGCAAATTGTTGGCTTGATCTTCGATCTCCACGGTAGTCCCAATTTTTGAGGTGGCAAGAACCCCCAAGCCCGTGCGAGACGCGTTGCTCAATTGGAGGTGCAAAATGGAACCATTGACAATGCCACCTACCGTAAAGTACTCGGGCACGCCCCCGCTTTCAGTTGAAGACACAATCACTTCATCGCCAATCTTCCAACCAGTGAGGTTGCCGTCCAGGTGAAGCACTTCGTCGCCAGCAGCAGCATCGCGGATCAACGTGCGGGAAACGACCTCCACAGGCTTCCCGAAGACTGACAGTTCACCGTTCACAATAATTTGCTTCCAACAGCCAAATTCAGAGACGTACTCGTCGTACGGTTTGGTACATTCCTTGCCGTGGAAATACATGTCGCCGTGCAAGATGAGTTGAAAAAGAGGCCCCACGAATGGGTGCGTTGAATTGCCAATGATCAGTTTGCCGCCCTTGATGTTGATGAGGTTGGCGTGAAGTTCCATGGCGTGGACTGCGTCATGCTGCACGATCAAGCTGCCGCGAATAGTCAAAGTGTTCAGGAACGGCGTTGTAACGTCGAGAATGACCTGAATGAAAGACGCCACGACGGACAGGTAAAGAACCGCAACAATGAGTTTCAACTGAAGTGCCTACCCAAGAATCGAAAGCATGCGGTACAGGGATATACATAGAAGCAGCGTGCTAGAAATTTGAAGTTGATGCGGATGTCTAGCACATTGTATCCCTGTCCGCATATTTGGATTGTGGTGAGTGATACAGTAATATTGAGTACCGTCCAGCCTTTAGCGATAACCACGTCTGCGCAGCCGTTGTCGCCGCATGGATAGGCTTCGGAGCACATGCGGTTGCCGTTCATAGCCGCTGGATCGTGTTGGCATGGTACTGATGCGTTGAGCGCCAACTGCTCAGAATCCGGAACATGTTGACGAATACACGGTAGTGCGAGTGAGTGAAAAGCTGAAAAGACTTGCGAATCTATTGAGGCATCTAACAGTGCAGGAGTGGCCAAAATCTACTTCTGTGGCATTCTCAAATGTAACGTGGGAGGAACTCCAAGCTGAATGATGCATAGGTTGCGCAACAAGGAAAGCAGTCTCTGGAGCATTCAAATAAGAAGGCACGTGCCCTGCTTCGAGCACTCTTACCCAAGATGCGTTGTCAGACCACTTGAAGGTTGCCTCCGTGAGAATGTCCGGCTTAAGGCCTTGACAACCTTCTTCGGGGCACGAATTGGTTTCAACCACTAGAGTACTGTTTCCTGCAACGACAACGCTGAGCACTGACGTGTTCCACACCGTGTAGTCTGCGAACAAAAGAACATTCACATGTACGCACGATGATTTGTGAATTGAAAACTTGTTTCATAGAAAGCATACCAACTAGTGCGCCAGGCCATGCACAGAGACAGAAAAAGATTATGAGAAATTACCGAAGTAGGACTTCGCAGCGCCGACCGAGGAGATGGTCTTGTAAAGTTCTTTGGAAGTCGACAAGTTGTGAACGTTCATCGGCTGCACCACGCCGCGCGTGTTCCAGTTGCGGTACGCGTCAAAGTAGTACGCGCCATGCACGGAGGTGCTCACCGTCGTTTCCACGTAAAAACTACGGTCCCAGGCAAAGTTGCCACTTCCGCAAGCGCGCAGCGTTATCCCGTGTTCGTCTTTCGCCACCCCGTAGGCCCACCCCAAGCACAGATCGAACCCTGCAGCGCGCGCTCCCATGCTCACGATTTCGCCCGACGACGCGTCGAACGACCATTCTTGGGACGCGCGCGTTTGGTCGCAAAAGGACACTTCCACGGCGTACTCGTCGCCCCACGCTGCGGCGCAGGCTGACGGAGTCTTCAGAGTGAGCGCGCAAGCGTCTAAGCAAAAGTATGGACTTGAGGCCAGAGTAATCCGGAGAGACTGCTCGTGCACAGGCTTCGTGCTGAGAGTAACGCCGTCTTCATCGCGCTCCAAAGCATTCACCCATAACTCTTGCTTGCCAAACGAGGCCTCATCGTACCAGTTACCCTAAAAATGAGAAAAGAAAGAGTTGGTGTAAAACACACAGAAGAATATCACAATTACAGCAATAGGGGAATCAACAGGGAAGACTACCTACTCATTTGATCGTGACTAGCGCGCCATGAATAATACTAGTACATGTACGGCCGAACTCAAACGACAAAGCACAAACCAAGACAGAAGACAGCACTTCGCCGGAAGCTGGCGAGTAAAAAAAAATCTTACCAGCCAATCGTAACCAAATTTGAACCGCTGCAGGTCGTTTTGGCTCGAAAACCGAGTGCCACATTCGCCCCACGACAAGGTTACCCCTGTTTCGTCGGCCAGCGACGGCAATGCGTCCAGTTCCACGCACAAGTTACTGTACATGTAAGGCTGCGCGTCATTCGCAGCGTACGTCTTACTGCCATAGTGCACTGAGCCAGAGTTGGGGTGCAACTGCCCGCCGCTGTTGGTGCGGCCCGTGGCGGCCAGCGTCAGCGCAGGGCCGCGGCTTCCGCTGCTGCTGGCGCTTGCTCCGCCGCTCAGCAACGTGATGTTGGGATCGACTGCGAGCTCAGGAGCTGCAAAACCGCCCGTGTACATGTATTCCCCCCGGTCGCAAGAATCGCTGTAGGACTCGGTGACTACAGCCCCCGACGCGCAAGGGTCTGCCAAGGCGTCACCAGAGTGGTCCTTGTACGGCACGGCGAAAATAGGATGCACCTTGCAGAAAGCAAACAGGAGTCGGCTGAACTGAGGAAGCTGCCAATAAGAAAAGGAAAAATGCTCGTCTACAAGTGGTTACTCAGATAAATCAATGTTTCAAGCTCCTGCAAATTCAGGAATGCAGAACATGGCGAAAAACAAGTACAATAACGAGGTGAAAAATACACACACATATGTATGCCTCCCAGTTTACCACGGGGGGGCTCCACGCTCCGAAGGCCGGGTCAAGCTCGCCCCACGTCTCCACTGAAGACTGCGCTACCGACGCGCGAAGTGGGAGCCGGGGGTACAGGGGTGGCCTCTGGCAAAACTGCAACAATATAAGCTCGTCGGGCTTCATTTTGGTCACACTGATGCGCACGTCGGCGGTAGCTCGAATGTAATTTTGGTCCTGGGTTGGAATGAATTCAAAACGTGAAGAACTGGGCAGAAAGGTGATCTCGAGGAATAATCGAAATCCAAAGAACTGAAATGGGCATAAACGTAGATTCGAATTCCAACAAATTTATCATTTCAAGAGAAGACGTCAATATATGCGGGCGGCGTGGTTGAGTACAACGACCACGAACACGTACCACCCAAGTAACGAAGTAACGTCGGCCCACAGCTGCAAGAAAGCTATACTGAAACTTGGGCGCCTGCTCAAAGCACGCTTGCGCGCCGAGGGGCGTGGCGCCGTGCTCCAGGCCACAGGCGCCGTCATTCATGCACGACAGGCGCGTTTCGTCCATGTAGCGGTTCCATTTGTCCCACGCTTCGTCGAGGTGCTCGTTGGTCACATCGACTGCGATCAGGAGCGGGTAGAGCTTTTTGGTATTGGTGTCCCACCAAGGGCTGGTCCAGCTTTCAATGGCCACATTTACTCGCCTCACCATACTCGCGCAGCTGGTGTACCGGCCCTGACCAAAGAAGAAGCAAAAGAAGCAAACAGCCTTAAGGATACGAAGTTGAGAGCTCGTCGAAAACAGTGGCTGTGAAATGACAAAAGTGGTGTTTTTATTTTTTTTCATGGAGACTAGTGGTACTGAAATTCATCGCTGGGTTACTCCGTTTACCCCCATTTCTTGAACGCAGTTCGGGTTGTTCCGCCATTGGCCCGTCGGTGGCACCACAGTCCCGCCGGGATGGCCCGACAGAGAGCCGTCCCCGTCGATCAAGATGCCGCCCACGCCGTGCTTGAAGTGCGCTAGGTGCTCCACGTTGTGGAACGACACGTTCCAAAACTCCATTTCGTACCCGCCGCGGTGGGCCACGCACCACGCGCAGCCGTAGAACGCGCCTTGGTAATTGTGGAAACTCGAGTTGTGCACCTCCACCTCGGACCCAATCCCGGGCAAATGAATGGCGTGCGTCCACAAGTTGCCCTTGTCGCCCACGTTGGGGTAATACCACCCGTGCTGGTCGTCGCCGACCGGGAGGGGCCCTTGGCAATTGCCAAGCTCCGCGCACTGCTCTGACTCCGGCGTGTCAATTTCGTCGTGCATCCGCCCCACGAAAAGGGAGTTGGTAATCACCGTCGTCGCAAACTTGGCGTCTCGCCCGTTGATGTACTTGAACTCAATCCCCGACTTCACGTGGTCTGCGAACTTGAGCCCATCGAAACTGACGTCCATGATGAACTCGCCCCACACTCCCATGTGGCGGTTTTTGAAGCTGGTCAAGTTGCGGAACGTCGCAGGCGCTGGCGTGGCTTCCGTGGGGCAGAAATACCCACCGGCTACCGGAAAGAAATTGGAAATCTTGAACCCGTGGCGGCCCGTCGAGTGAGCCACGTTGTCTCGCACGTCGCCGAGTTCGCCCCAGTTCGGGCAGCGGGTCATGCTCGCGTCAGCAATGTTTTGGCCCGAAATCCCGTCGGGTTCCGGCAGCGCCCGGAACCAAAAGCCGTAGTGGGAGCTCCCACCGCACACATTACCGTACACGTCGTTGCTCGGGTTCACGATCCAGAAGCACGACGGTGACTGGTCCACGAGGAGCACGCTCCAAATGGGCCGCACCACCGCCACCAAGTTGTAACGAATGACGTTGAAGCGTTCGGTGCCGTCCTCGGTGAAGATGGTGTGGCCGCGCGTGTCGAACACCACGTTGTGCTCCACCAGCAAGTTGTCCACGCCGTGCACCGTGATCCCACGGTTGAAGGACTTGGCCACGGAGCAGTTTTTCACGTACGACAGAGACACGTTGCCCACCATATGGAAGTGAATGGGGTACTTGCCCAGCTTGAGGCCTTGTCCTGCCTGGCGCACCTCCACGTTGCTGAACTGCCCAATCAGAGGGTTGTCGTCGGTGTTGGTCTCTGTGCTCAGCACGATCTGGGCCCCGAACTGCTCCTTCTTGCTGAACTTTTCGTCCCCCTGTACGATCACGTTGCGGCTCAAGAGGCCAACGTCCGCGCGGTAATTTTCCATCTCGTACCTTCCGTCTTCGGAGGTCCACCCGTCGCCCCAGTGGTCGAAGTCCAAAGGCAAGTCAAGTTCAACGGTGCGGCCGTCGGCTGAGACTCCAATGATGGTGCGTTCTTCGGCTTGAAGCATCGAGTATTCTGTTGAGGTCACAAAGATGCGGTCGCCCACTTCCCATTCGGTGTTGTCACGTAAGACCAGGGAGGTGTTGCCAACGTGGGCCGAAGCACCAAGCTTGGTCCAGGGAGGATACCGAGGGCGACCATGGAGAGACAGCTCCGCGGTCCGTACGGCAATGCACTGTGCAGGCGGCGCATCATTGAATTCAATATCATAAGGAAAATGGAACACACAAAACACCATTCACAAAGTAACGAACTACGCATTTGTACGATCATGCAATCGTTCGTCGCGATCAAAGCTTTATGCGCAACACAGGGATGCGTACCTTGGCGCCGTACACTGGAAGTTCGTAAGCATCTCGGGAGCCCACCAACGTAATTGTGGCAACATTCGTCGCGAAAGGGTTCTCAGCAGTGCCAACAATCAGGCGGCCATAGTGAAGCACGATGTAGCTGGCGTTGAAGTTCAAGTCGCCCACGTCACGATGGAAGTCAAGGGTGCCCTGCACCACCACCAGATTGAGCTCCGGCGGCGAAACGTCGAGCACGATGTATTCCCCGTGAGTGATCACGACACTGTCGCCCTCTACGGGGGGGTCGTTGCCTCCCCAGGTAGTCTTCGAGGACCACAAGTTCATGTAAGACCATTCAACGTTCTCTGCATTAACCGCATGGCCTTTCCCAGCTACGGTCACTACCACCGGCTGATCGAAAGCATCACCAGAGTAGTCCCAGGGCCCTGTCAGGCACACGATGGAAGTCCCGCCGTCGCCCACTCCCAAGCCGTCGCAGTTCACGCCTTCCCATTCACAAAGGTGTTGCCCGCGGTAAACCCCCACTTCGTCGTAGGTCACTGCACATGGAATTCCTGCCAGAGTCACAGTGGTAGAATTGGCTACGAAACCGCTACCCCGGATCTGCACTGTAGTGCCACCAGCGGTGGTGCCATTCAAGCGGCTGATCCACTCCACGAATGGGGTGAGGGCTTCGTCGTACGAATAGATCAATGGCAAGCTTGCAGACGGAAGCACGAAGTCGAAGTAATTCAATGGATCTGTGCAAAAGATGAAGGGTAAAATTGACAAGATCGAGGGATAAATGAAAGTCAGATGCAAAAACGGAAAAAA
>Ga0307931_1001834_pt1 | contig 13875 bp, 17 predicted proteins | sample OrgLakmetageno47_FD_201816 | JGI IMG/M metagenome (GOLD analysis project Ga0307931, IMG submission 201816) | Saline water microbial communities from Organic Lake, Antarctica - #47 | ecosystem: Environmental > Aquatic > Non-marine Saline and Alkaline > Saline | place: Antarctica: Organic Lake... | reverse complement strand
GGTGCGACAGTAGCCCACCTCCCCCTCCCACTGACAAGGAAAACAACCCTCGCCGATCCTCTGCTTCGAGTGGCAGTGGTGTAGAGCCTCGAGCTCCAAGAACGCGTACCAGCAACAGCAGCAGCACTGCTCAGTCTTCTTCAACTGCGAGCAGCAACCGCGATGGCTTAAGCGCGGCTTCGGTAAAATAAAGTGGGCATAGAAAGATAAAATGGGACGTCGCGTCTGAAATGATTGATTACTCGAGGACTTTGGATGACAGATTTGCAACGCCATAAGCTTCCGTAACAGTGCCTATTTGTACCAGCACGTTGACCAATTCTGAAGTGGCATGGTCTTGACGTAGCATGTCTATCGGCACATGAGCTCACGTTTTGATCGTCGGTGTATAACGCTTTCCTTCCTTCTACTTCATGTTTCCACTCTTTCAACATCAGATAACCGCCAGTTTTGAAGCAATTTTAACACGGCTCACCACGTTGGAAAAAGCGCACGGGGAAACGAAGGTGTCTGGAAATGTTACCATGCGCAGCCATTATTGTAGTTTCCTTCTTTTTAATTTGTACAGTTTATTCTGGTATACATCTGGTTGTGCCCACTTATTTGACATACTTTATTTGCCTTTGGTAATATCCGCAGCCATCGGTAACTTTTACCATTTTCTTCCTGTTTTTTCCTGATACATTAGGCATCGCTGGCGGCTGCTCTCGAACGCATTGACGAATTGGAAGAGGCCGCAACGGCCAAAGAACAGGTGGACAATTAGGACAGTTGGATATAGGCGACCTGAAAGGATTGCAGCGTGATCATTTCATAGGATTCACATTTTAAAAAAGTATGAATCCAATCGCAGTAATTGAAATTTAGCACCTTCCGTCACCGCAATCATGCATTCAAATAACGGCATATGTACACATCTACATTTTGATTATATACGTGATATACATATTTATTTCGATAAACGTACCATTTTAGGCGGAAGTGGCCGAGGCCCTAGCGGCCTACGACCGCGGCCAAGAAGAGTTGCGCGCTTCACAAGCAGCTTTTTTAGAAGCGCAAGAAATGGAAGCAATGGTCGAAGAAGAGGAAGAAGTCGTAGGAAATCATGCGGTAGTTGCAAGTACAGAGGAAGTAGAGAACGAAACGGTGGTCATTGACAGTCACAACAACAACAACAACAACGGTGCTGCTCTCAGCTGCGCTGCAAAAGAATTCAAAAGGACAGGTGAACTCACTACCGATAGTGAAAAGAATGTGGAAGGCTTACATGTGGACGCTGCAAATTGCGGCGGCGCAGCCTCTGCGTCATCGATGGTCAGCTTAGCGGCTCGAGTCTTGAAGCTGGAAGCGCTAGCAGAAGAGTCATGGGCCAAACAGGTGTGGGCTGCTTTTCTATGACACAGCTGCCTGTAGAGCACCACTCCTGTGGTCCTCAATAGTGCAGCTGCTCGATTCATGTTTTTTTTGTCCCTTTTCCCAAGTCCCTTTATGTACTTTTTTAAATTGCTTTTTCTTTTTGTTGTTGTCGTAATGTTTACTTTTTGTTTGTTGTGGCAATGGTACTTCCGCAGGACTCGCACGGGAAAGCCCTCCTTGAGATGCGTGCTACATTAGGACAATCATCGGCAACAGTAACAGCAGCAGCACGTATGCCGATGTCACCGCCACAGAAAGAGTTGACACTAGGTGCAGCAGCTGATACGACAACGACGACCATGACTAGCATTGGTAATTTGACACCTGCAGCAGCAAAGAAAGCAGCAGCAGAGACAAGAGCAGCAGGAGCAGCCATAGCATCCGTTGAGCCGACGACCATTTCAGCCGAAGCTGCACCGCCGCTGCTGCGGCTCGAAATGAACGACTTGCGCGCCAGTTTAGAAGACTTTGCCCGAAATGCGATCCTGCAAGAGGACGAAAAGGTGAGTGTGTGGATGGCTGTCACGATAATAGCGACTCAAGCACCCCCCATCCACCTATCGAAAACTATCACCGTGCGACTTTGGAATACTCTTGATCATTCTGTTCCGATGTGCGTTCCTTCTTCGCATGGCGTCTTTCTTTTGATATGTTCTCCTAATCCCACGACGAACAGGTCAACGACGGCGGCGACGACGACGACGAAGACGAGGCCAACCGAGGAGTGCTCCGCGCGTCTCTGCTGCACTTCGACAACGATTACGACCATGATGATGGCGATGGCGAAAACGGCAGAAACCATCGCCGTGATGGGCCCTGCAGCCGCGATGATACTCGCTTTCGCCACTGCCACAACCCTCACCATCCTAATGAGACTACCACTCGAAAGGATGGGGATGTTATCGGCAGCGATTGCACCGCCGACTCTGCTGATGCGTCATCTGCTCATGCGTCGGTTGCAGCGGTGGGTGTGGATGGAAAGGGCGCAGATAATGTATTTGCGGATCAAGAAAGTGGCAGTTTGCGCGCAACTGAAGGATCGCTGTTTGGTGCCGTCAATTTGCGCGCTACAGAGGTGGGTGGGTGTTTGAATTGAGATAGATGAAGATGTCGATCACGTTGTTGTCAATTGCGATGATATATTTGTGCTCAGTCTACTTGGTCCGTTTCTCGCATCACTCGTCTCAACTTTTTCGCCTCTTGACTTTTTCGCCTCTTGAAGATGCACTAAATCCCATGCCTCACTTGGTTTCTCTCTTCCTCTCTCTTCCTCCTTTCTACTTCTTTGACTGCAACGTCAACGAACGAATCTTTACAGGACACTTTGGTTGGGAACCACGCTCGCTACTCAACTCCTAGCAGCAGCAACATTATGAGCAGGAACCGTGGCACTGGCAGTGGCACTGGCAGCGGCACAGTGAGTGGTAAATTTGATCGTTCAGCTGCAGAAAGCGTAGATTTAAGTGAGTTGGGCGAAGGCATTGCCTCTGCCTCGGTGCCGTTGTCAAGCAGCCAAGGCTCAAGCAACAGCATCAGCCAAAGTGCAGAGTTGGAGAGCCGGCAATCCACGGAAAAACTGGAATACGCAGGAACCTTTGTGGATGTTCGTGGGCCTCAGAAGAGCAATGCCTCAAAGCATGGCCATAATTCAGCCTTTTCTCCTCCACCGATCAGCAGCAACACAGTAACCGTAGGGCAACGAGGAGGCGCCATCCGGTCGAAACACACCAAAGGGGCCTCCGATTTGGTTGTAGAAGAAACTGACCCAAGTCCCTCTTCCTCCTCTGTGAACACCCGAGTAGGCAACATCAGCAGCAGCAGCAGCGGTAGTTCAGGTGCGGCAGCAGGAACATTGAAGTCGCCAACAGCAACAAATGGAGGAACGATGGCGGCATCTTCGTCGTCGTCATCAGTGACGTCACCGGAAGCGCAGCTCGATAAGCTCCTTCAACTCGAGCTTTCGTACGCAAGGGCGCTTGCTATGAATGCGCGCCCTCCACCTCCCCTGAGCCCTGAATTGCCCCATTCCTTCGCTGACGATGACGACGACGATGATGACGACAACCACGACCATAACCGGCGCAGCAACAACAGTGGCAGCAGCGGTGGAAGCGGCGCGGATCTCAGTCAACAAGGGCAGCGCACCAGCCGCGATAGTGGAGACGGTCCCGTTTTGCCACGCTTCCAAGCCATCTCGAGCCCACACGGTACTGGTAGCAGCAGCAGCAGCAGCAGTGAGAGTGGTAATAGTAAAATCCGGAGGAGTCTGATCTCGGCCTACGTTGACAGCCGACGGCTTTCCTCGTCATCTGCCGCGGCCATTGCTGCGCGGCTCGGCCATTCTGCTTCAAAAGCTCCAGGAGCAGGAGCCAATGCTTCGGCTGAAGCAACTTCGCGCGCCAACAAAGATGGATGGAGTGAACCACCGAGGCCTGCTTTGACAGTAATGCCTCGATCGCCCCTCAAACCGCCGCCTCCCCTGTAATATGCGTACTTGGATGCCTGCTTGGGCCTCCAGTGCATTTATTTTTTTGGGGACACTCGTTTCCGCCGCTTCTTGGTGCTTAAGCTCGTCTTCTGGAGCGGGTTTGCTAGCGCATTTAGAGCTCAAGTGCGGGACTTTTGCGCTACTGCGACTCTTGTGGCCGGAACTCTTTGTTTTTGCATCTGTTCATCCGGGGAGTGTCTGAGTGTCGGACCCGACTTGGTTTATATCTTATAATCGTTCGTCTTGTCAGTATACTAAACCCTCGACCCACACTTTTATTGAAAGTTATTAGTTATATTAGGCTTGCTGCTTGCTGCTTGTTCTTATTGTGCTACACAACACTGAACGCTGAACGCTATACTGCTATCTGCTATCTGTTATGGCCGCTTGTAGCATATATCGGCATATATGGCAGGGTTCTAATCCCCGTTTCCGCGGAATTCCCGCGCGATGGCCTAAAAAATCACTCCACGTGGCATCTCCAAGGTACTTTCTCGGTATTTCCGCGGGTTTTCCGTGCCGCAATCATAAAGGCACAAGGCACTGCCAAATCCCCGTCGCGGAAATCTCGTCTGATTGGAAAAATTTCCCGTTCCGCCGACTTCTTAGCTGATTGGAGTACTGTGTATACTATCTGTACGTACCTGAGTTGGATGAGATGCTTCTTACTCCCCCGCATGAGAGGGATCTTTACCTTGAGCTCCTTCTGCCTGCTGCAGACCTGATTCTGTAACCTCCCAGGAATTTCAAGGAATCTAAAGGAATTTTTAGGATTCTGGACCGGAGGGAACATTATTCATTCGCCGGCTGGTGCTTACTGGTGCTAACCTCAAACTGACTCCTTTCAGACGTCTGCTTCACCGGTATTTATCCTTTTTTATCATTTTTTCGCCTCGCTCATTGTTCCATAAATTAGCTTTCGAAGCCGGGCTTTGTTTGATCTCCTGAAAGACAAAGAGCCGCGACCCCTGCTAAAGAATGCCCTCGTCCATTTTCAGGGGTAAGTTTAAACTCTTGACTCTTGCTGTCGGATGATTCAAGTGCAATGAGTAGTAAAGTGCGAAACCATCAACAGGGATCAAGGGCGAGGGCTTGGGATTTGAAGGGGTGGAGGATGGAGAAGGAGAAGGAATGCCCGCGTCCAATTTCAGGGGTAGTTGAAACCCTTGACTTTTGCTGACAGAAATATCAAAGTGTAATGAGTAATGAAGTGTGAAAGTGCGAATCCATCAAAGAGGGATCAAGGGTGAGAGGGGAGTTGGTATTAGAAGGGGTGCGGGGAACGAGGAAGAGAGAGAGAGAGACAAGAGATAAAAACCGAGGTGCTTCTTCCCTGCTCGCAACTAAAACGTGCAGGCGATCTTCTTCAATAGAGTCCTTACATATCGTAAATCATTGCTCTTTACTAAATGACTTGTCTATATTTGTTTGTAGGGAGCTGCCAAGATGCTGACGCAGTTGGTAGTAGATGCCTCGGCCTCATCGAATGTCCACATGATTCAGCCCGTACAGCAGTATCAACTGTGGCACCACCGACTCTATTACGCCTGCTCCTTGCTATCATTGTTGGCGTACTCGCGTTACAGAGCTTATTTGTTGACGTGGCTGCTGTTGTTACGCTGATCAGTGGACGATTTGAGGTAAGATACTTTTCTCTGCCACGGTCCTCTGTCCTTTCATTTGCATTATCTGAGGCCAATGATACATAATTTGGCTTATGGTTTTGTTAGCCTTGTGGAACTCATGTCCCTTTTCTTATACTGCCGCACATTTTGTTTTCGGCTTCTCAATACTCGCTCCTTATTTCGCACAGCTCATTTATTTGCCTGCCGAGTTCTTCGCGGGCAAAGTTCGTGACACTACTGGGTTCTCTGGCTTCAACGGCTTTGAAGCGATAAGCTCATCTTGGCACTTCGTACTCGAGCCAACTGGCACACGCCGCCACCTCACCGACTCTGAGTGGAACTCAACCCAAGCCGCAATGCGGGCCGATGCTTTATCAGAAGCCAAAGCGGTCCGTTAATTAGTTATGGTTAGAAATCTGTATTGTTGGGTCAGCCTTTTTTGACACCACCATTAATGACCCACTTCGTCCCAAATAATTTGCGCATTTTTTTTCTTCATCCACTTCCATGTCTTGGCGTTTTTTTCAGGAATGCACTTGCGGTGGCAGAGTGGCGTCAACAGACACAACGACAACGAATTCAACGAAAGCTTCATTCCTGGCAGCTGTTCCTGGGCCCACAGTTGATCCAAGGTCGACCGTAATTCCATCATCCAAGTCAACGCCACCAGCAGCACCAGTGTTGTCACCAACGGAGATTGAAACATCATCTTTCTATTCGTATTCATATGTAAATATTACATCTTCCGAGCCTACTGTCGTGCCTACTCTGACGAAAGAATTGCCGTTCACCTTCGGTGCAACAAGAGCGACGAATGTGTATTCATTTTCGTATGCAAATCCTACCGTTCCCACTGCTGTTCCAATATCGGCGCCAACTTCCTCACCTTCGCTTACCAAGCAGCCAACAGCACTCCCATCTTCGAGTTTCCCTCCATCCTTCGCTCCGAGCTTGCAGCCTACAACTTTTGACACGTTTTCTATCTCTACGTCATTTAGCATGACCACATCCGCGGTTCTGGAGTCCCAATTTTCATCTCTCATGCGAACAGCCGTCGCCAAGCAGGTTACAGATCTGTAGCACTAGTTTTGTTTCCATGAATAAAATAACTTTACAGCACGTTGGTTTTCGTTATACTCCTCTTGTGCGATCCCTTCCTTTTGTTGTCGTCTGATTATTCATAATCTGTGGCTGGTGGTACAACTTTTATAAGATTGGAGTGGACGTTTCCTTGGTGAAGAACCTTGTCCTCGAAGATGTCACGCCCGACGCCCCTTGCGGTTGTGAAATCGTTGGCGGTTATAACTTCTGTAATTTTGATTACGGTTTCACTGGCTTTTGCGAGTTATGCTCGTATTATATCACGAACGAGGTATTTGAAGCCGTTGATTCTGACAATCTTTTGTCTCAGTTGTTTTATATCAAAAAGACTGTGTGTAAGATCCTTACGTCACGTACGGTTTATGCTGCCAGGATTGTTACACAAGTGGCTTCGAATTAGCGGGTGCTGAAGACTGTGCGTTTCGGTGCTTCAAAAAGGTAAAAAGGTCGAATTATTGAGGATTTGTCCCGCTATGCTTTCGTTCGTTCGTTCAATTTTATTATGTTGCGCCTAACCTTAATCTTCTCTCACTTTTCCTTTTATGCAAAGGATTTCAATCAAACTCTTTTCGAAGCCAATTTTAACTCAAACTACTACTACAGTGTTCGCCGCTTGTCTGAAGAGCCACTGGAGCCTGAGCCTATTCCTACGCGATCTCAAAATCTGGATGTGCTTCCCAGTCGTCTATCGAGTTCAGCAACAAGATACTTGACCACACTTTATGAATGGGGCATATCATTTGACGTAACGCAGTCTTTGGCCGACAGCAACGTTTCATCGCCGGCAAGTGCCTTTGTTCTTGTCAAATGAAGAATATGTCATTCATTGTACACTTATTAACTTCTGTGCACCCTTTTATCAATAAATACAACAGGAATCATTTCTTACGTCAACTTTGACGAAGTTGCAAGAAGTAGTTACTCTAGAGGCTGAGATTGCGTCTGCGCTCGATATCGAGGTACACTGACTCGAGAAGTTTGTATTTATAACATTTCGGAATGTGCTTCTTGATTCATATTGCCGCCAGCTGTATAGTAGACCACATAAACAAGCGAACCAATCTCTAAGCACCCGCCGGCTGTTCAAGCGGTGTCTTATTGCTATGCTTGCTTCTTCTTCGCGACTCTGTTTCAAATTCTTACTCACGTGGGGTCACTGCCAAATTGTTTACTCCAGTTTGTTACTCAATTCTTTATTAATTTTTCGAAGGTGGTGGTTGATAGTAGCGGTGTCACTGCGATAGTCGCGACGCGAAGTCCATCGCCAGTGCCAACGATGGCACCAAGTGTGGCGTGCCCTGCTGGGACCATTTATATTGCGATCGGTCTAGCTCCTCCAAGGTGGACTTAACCGCGTTTGTATTGACCTTGCAAATCTTGATAATCGTCAATCGGATGATTAATTGGCCTATCTTCTAATTTATTACTTGTCACTACATTATCTGCTGCTCTGTGCCTCTCCAGTTGCGAACCGTGCAAAGTGGGCAAGTACTCTAATACTATCAAACCCCCATGGAACACTGCATGCACATCGTGTGAAGTTGGACGGTGAGACTTTTTCTACAATTTGATGTGCGTGCAATTTCATTCCTTTGCTTTGGCATGAATGCGCTTCTGAAAATCAAGCCCGAAAACATTTACGTCGCGATGATAGGTACGCCGATAAGAATGGTAGTAGCTACTGCGCACTATGCGATTATGGCACAGTGCAGCCAAACTCCGGGAGCAAGTCGTGCATAGATTGCCCTCCTGGACAATTCGAAGGTTCCTTAGGTGCATTGAGTTGTTCGGGCACGTGCGAAGCGGGCAAATTTTCCACAGGAGGAAACAGGAATTGCTCGTACTGCCCTTTGGGCTTCATACAAACATTTACCGGGCAGGCGTCGTGTGTTTCATGCGCACCTGGCGAACTCGCGAGCGACGACCGATTAACCTGCTCCAGCTGCGCCGCTGGCACTTACGTCGAAAATCGTGCGGTGCGTTGTCAATACAATGTGCTACGATAATACTCTCTTCACTGGCATTTGCTGGTGTCTTTTGGTTCAAATTGAATGCTCGATTGCTGTGCACGTACAATATCATTTGTCAAACTCAAACTTTTCATCTACTCGCAAATGATCTATTGCAGATCTGCGTAGATTGCGATGCTGGACGCTACGCTCCCACGGCTCAAGTTGACGAATGTTTAGCCTGTGACGCAGGCTCTGCAACAGGATTAAACATAGCGGCCATATCGTGCACCAAGGTGACTAATACAAAAACTAAGAAGCATACCTAACTTATTTAGGGTGCAAATGAAGCTTAGCATTAATGCACATTTGTCAACAAAATTGTGCTACTTTTCTCCAGTGTATCGCGGGGACGTTTAGCAAGGGTTTGGTTGCAACATGCTCCAAGTGCCCTGTTGGCCAAACTTCGGCCGCAGCAGCCGAAGAATGTACTGTCTGCGAAGCGGGTAAGTTCAACGACAAAACTGGTGCGCAGTTGTGCACTGATTGCCCTGCAGGAAAGTTTGAAGTGTCGAATTCGTCGATCGCCTGCACGGAATGCCCCGTGGGTCGAAGTCAAGTTGCTACGGGCCAGTTGTCGTGCGCTGATTGCGTCGCCGGTACTTACAACCCCGGTACGGGCATGAGCGCGTGCGTGGCTTGCGCTGGAGATACGTATTCGAAAACGGCTGCCACCGAATGTGATGCCTGTGTGCGTGGCTTCTATTATTCCAACGATGGTTATTGCCTCGAATGCCCAATCGGCACTAGTTGCGAAGTTGATGGCGCAACGACTCAGCAGCAGTTGCTGATAAAGCCAGGCTACTGGCGCATCACTCCTACAACAATGGTGATCCGGCAGTGCCCACTATTTGAAGGGTGCCTCGGCGGGACCAACTTTTCGAATTTTGGCCTCAGCTATTGCAATGAGGGCTACATGGGGCCACTCTGTGCAACCTGTGTGGTACCTGGATACTTTTTCAATGCGGAGCTTCTTACTTGCGAGGAATGCGAGGCTGATGGTGGTTCATCGCTACTCACCTCAAGTACTCCTATTATCATAGCTCTTGTCTTTGTATTGATGATAATTGCTGCTATATCAATAGCATGTAGTACCTCAAAACCTCCAGTGAGCAAAGGAGAAGCTGCTAAGAAAAACATTCTCAAGGAAATGATGGACAGTGCTTGTATTCAGGCTTGGCTCCAATGGATTATGGCGACGAACAAGAAAATAAAAAAAGCCTCGGTAAAACTCAAAGGTAAACACGTCTCATGATTTTCCATTCTAAACTGTTGTAAGATTTTTTCTTTTCTTTTTTGCCTGTTTTTGAAAGCGCTGATGGCCTTTTCTCAAATCAGCGTCAATGTCCAATTCAATTGCAGCATTCAATATCCTGTAAACTTCACGAAATTGCTGGATTCTCTGGGATTTGCCAATCTCGACCTACTGCCATCGCTTGGCATGCAGTGCTACGTGAGCGAGTTTGACTGTGAGTTCAACTCATCTTTATCTCGTGCTATCTTTTGATTCGTAGATGTGCCGTTTGACCTGCCCATTCTTAGCCGCCTTTGCTGTGTACGCGTATCTCTAAAATTGCTTTTCACCAGATATAAGCAGTATGGTCTCGGTGACGATTATCCCCCTCGTGATCGCAACAGTGCTTGGGGTAGCATATCTAAGCGTGGGTTGCTGTAAGCCTCGCCCAAAACATTCAATGCGGAAGCTGCGCAAGAAATACGTTGTTCCACCACCGCTCAAGGCTGTTTTCCCTAATGTAGCCATCGTGGCTTTTCGCCGAACTTTCGCGGCTTATGACAACGATTTTAGCGGGACTGTGGACGCGCAAGAGCTCATGGACATGTTCAAAGAAATAGGCCAAAAAATTTCGAAAGAGCAAATCGACGAAATGGTGAAAGAGACCGACCTGGATGGAGATGGCGAGATTTCTTTCGGCGAGGTAATTTCGCGAATGATTGCATGCTTCCTCTGCGTATATCGAAACTCGTTGAATTTTAATCAGTGCATACATCTCACACTTGATTATTTTTTTGCGTCGAACTGCGATGGGACAGTTTTTGTTCATGATGCACCGCTCTCGTAACCGGAATCGTTCTGGCACAGCGGGCCTTGCAGAGCTGAGCTACGCGGTCGAAGCAAAAGCCAACTTAGCTCATGGCCAATCAATCTTTTACGTGTTACTGCTGCTTACATTTTGCGTCCTCATCAGTACTTCTACCACACTCTTCCGTAAGTTCAATTGCAAAATTTGCTTTATTTTTAACCATTTCTCTTTTATGCATCAGCGTATAACAACTGCACGCGTATTGATTTCCAGAATACTTCAAGTGCAATTACTTTCCAGAGGCTGAAGAATACATGGGCGAACCAAAGGGGTGGCTTTTCAAAGACTACTCTATTGACTGTTATTCAGCCCGATACAAACAATACACTCTCTTCGCCTTGGTTATGATTTTTGTCTATCCAATCGGTATTCCGCTATCGTACTATTTGCTTCTGCGCCAACACCGCTACACGCTCTTTGATGCTGACGCTGTTGCGCGGGAAGCTAAGGAGGACTTCCCCACCATCGGCCATCTGATATTTTTAGTAGAAGCCTACAAGCCCAGATATTACTACTTCGAAGTGATAAAAGTGATTCGCCGCCTGTTGCTAGCATCAGTAATTGGCGTGGTTGATGCAGAAAGTGCAGCTGCACCCACGATTGGCTTACTGATTTGTTTCGTATTCTTGTACATTTTCATCGACTTCAAGCCGTACAAAAGCAAGAGCAATTGCAACTTGGGTATCATCCTGCAATATTCAATTGCACTTCTCTTTCTCTCAGCTCTCCTAATCAAGGTCAACGCAACCTCTGACAGTAATAATGATCAAGTGATTTTGGGCTATTTCTTAATGGTCGTTCTTCTTGCTGGTCCCACGATGATTACCTTACAGCTCATCGGTACTTTTTATAAAGTGAAGAAGCACTCAAATGCAGAAAAGCTTGCACAGGTGAACACGCTTGAAAATGATTATCTTAAATCAATTGGCCTAAATGGAGTAGAAGGCACTGCTTTGGGCAATGTTGATGTTGATGAAGGCGTAATCGATGTAGCCAACCATTTTGGGGTGCTTGATGATGGCAAGAAGGTTCCGATGGCAAAATGGTGCAAGTGTGGCAACGACTTCCGGGCTGATACTCTTTTCTGCCGGAAGTGTGGGTCCCGCCGGCCAATACTCAAGGAAAAAATCTCGGAAGGCAAAGCTGACCAGGGTGCCATTGTATTGGATATGAAAGAAGTTGATAAAGTCGACGGAGAAGTCATTAAAGAAAGTGAAGAAATTGTGTTGGACTATCGCCAAAGCTCCACTTCTTCGTCAGAGTCTCTCGAGCTTCCTGCGACTACAATCAAATCTTCTGATTCACATTATTCGCCATTCATTGAAGGAAGTGAAGTGTCTCTTGGACCTCGGAAGATGAACACGGAACCAACCCCTTTTGCCCAACGTGCTTCTGCAAAGTCTCCAAGTCAACAGTTGGCGAGCAAGACTTCGAAGAATTCTTCGAGAATGAAGAGTCGTCCAAAGGTCGCGGGACCAAACCTCAAAAGAGGCAAAAGTACAGAAAGGTCGACCACAACATCCTCACTATCTACGAGTAAAAGTACTCGCCGAGAAGAAAGAAGCAAGCCTGAGCCGTCTAAACGATCCCCAAGCTTAGATGCTCTGCCTGCAGGAATGCTGACCGCTGAAGTAAAGTTTGCTGAAACCAATTCTTCAGGCCATCGTCGCGGAGTGCATTCATCAAATTCTCACTCTAGCCGAACTGACGAGCGCATCAACAAGGGCGGGTCACCAGACGTCAAAACTGGCCATGCCCAGGGACAGAAAGAGAATGAGGCAACCTCCATTGATATAGTATGAGGTGAGACGAGCGTATCAAAAGACAGAGCTCTCCCAGCAATATTGCTGAGTGCGCCAAATCGTACTATGCCAGCAAGCAGTAAGGCGTGGAACGACAACCTTGGCTGCACAGCTGGAGTAGCGGTGTGGGCCGCGTGAGACCGCTGATCAAGTGATGTGCCGGAAACCGCAGTTAGGCGCAGAGCCAGGACGAGAAGAGAAGAGCAGTTACTATTTCCATTCCCCGCTGAAAAGGAGGGATCGTCCAGGAGCTGGCTCAGAATGACCAAGCCGCCGCTTGAATCCAACCACAAAAACTTTAATTGGATGCGCTCAGCGCACCAAAACCCGCGCTTGCTGCTCTGCTTACCCCGGTCCACCCCCCTTTAAAAAAAATATATCCCCCCAAATACCCATAATCGCCTGATTTAGTGTCAATGGCAGTTCATTCAAAGTGCAGCACCGGCTCGATTACCTGGCCAAGAAATTGGAAAAAAAATCGAATGACTCAAAAGAATAAAATCATTAGAACACCACAAATAGTCATGGTGTTGGTGTATAGGACTCAAGGAGCAAGGAGAGATAATTCGGGAAATAATCGAATATAAATTTTGATTATAAGCAGAACGATGCTTGGGCCTGGTTTTCAAACAGCAATACCTGTGCCTCCTTCCGAGAACCGACCCTGAAGGGTTCATGAAAGTAAAGATGAACATTTCATAACGCCAAAGGGCACTCTGCCCAGTCAGACTTGTTCTGAAGGATCCATCAAAATGCAGCTCTATGCTTTTTGTTGTTGTTTCTTTGGAATTGGAGAGTATAATCTGATCTAACCTAATCTAATAGCCCGGGGTGAAGTGCCACATAAACGGATATGATAGGACCTATATCTGGGCCGTGACGATTTACTGGCACCTAGGAAGTTCCGGATGGCCGTTTGTTCAGTGCCGTTGTACACCAACGCCCCAAGTCGGGCACAACGCGACTTGCCCTGATTTAGGGCCAAAGGAAAGGCGCCAGTTGGGGCCTCGATTAGCCTTCTGTAGCTCTCTTTATATCAGGACTGCTGTGTACTTGCCTTTCTTTGTTTTTGGGAGAGGATTAACTCGACTAGACTAGGGCACTCAACCCAGTCGAGTGTATTGTGGAGAATTCATCCGTTTGCAGCTCCGTGCTATTTGTTGAATATGTCATTGCAATTGGGGTGTGTTATCTATATAAGATTAGATTCTAGTCTAGTCTAGTTAATACTCTCCCAAAAACAAAGAAAGACAAGTACACAGCAGTCACAGAGGCACATAAAGAATGCACTTGAGCTGCAAATGCGCTAGCGAATTCGCTCCAGAAGGCCAA
>Ga0307931_1001830_pt1 | contig 13891 bp, 9 predicted proteins | sample OrgLakmetageno47_FD_201816 | JGI IMG/M metagenome (GOLD analysis project Ga0307931, IMG submission 201816) | Saline water microbial communities from Organic Lake, Antarctica - #47 | ecosystem: Environmental > Aquatic > Non-marine Saline and Alkaline > Saline | place: Antarctica: Organic Lake... | reverse complement strand
ACCTGGGACGTGACACACGAACGAGCACTCAGTCCCGCCGACTTGTTCGGAGGAAAGGCGCCAGTTGGAGCCTTAATTGGCCTTCTGGAGCGAATTCGCTAGCGCATTTGCAGCTCAAGTGAATTCTATATGTGCCTCTGTGACTGCTGTGTACTTGTCTTTCTTTGTTTTTGGGAGAGTATTAACTAGACTAGACTAGACAGCAAGTCCCTCGATAAATCGACCTTAACAGTGTAATGTGTCCAATGTGGAGCCACCTAACGGTAACGATTTTTCAGTAGAGGCCGATGTCTACAAAACTTTTGCGGCGATCCTCCTAACGACTGATGATCCAAGCTTACGCTGATTTGTTGATATTTAATGGTCACTAGACCCCCAGGCATATTCACCGAGGGCAAACAAGGCCGCAGCTGCAGGTTGATCTGTAGGGTCGCCATCTCTACTGACCCTACCTGCAATACCATCGTTTCTCTTTCTGCTACTGCTGCGGCTGCTAATATTGATGCCACCACTGCCATGCAGTCCCTCGTAGTGTTTTGACAAAGCGAGCAGAGGAGCATTAAACATCTCAGGCCATATTGTGAGAGGCGGCTGCCCAAACGCAGCTTCGGCCCAAGCTCGAAGGCAAAGCTTCAATCCAGGGGGGTACTGTTGCCGATTCGTGGGGCGCCGCAGCAGCTTGATAACTTTGTTTGAATTGGAACTTTTACTAATATGATGCCGTCTTCGCCCCATCGCAGTTCCAGGGCCTAGCTTGCTACCACCACCACCACCATCGCCACTTGTACCGCTTCTTCCTCTGTGCGTCGCATGCGTGAGGGTGTAATTGGGGTGCAGCGTGGCTTCGTGGCCACGAGGCACGGCGTAATCGCGCGGGTGTTGCCCGTACTTGATGAAGTGAGTCAGCCGGGAAAACACGCGGTGCTCGCCCTGAAATGGAAAGCAGAAAAAAATAGAACTCACACCGACCCAAACAGAATTCTTTTGTTGAGAAGCAGTGTCACAAAAGTAATATAAATTCGAGTAGGTTCGACCACTGTCATAACTCTCCTAAAATAACAGGAAGCACTGCAGCCTCACTATTTTAGCTCCACGTGCCCCAAAGATTCTCTGCAAGTACTATTCTAAGTACCTATTCCTTCTATTCAAGCAACTTTACCGCTCACCTCATGAAGTAAGCTCACAACAAGAAGGCGGTCTGCAGCCTGAGCCGCAGTGAGCAGCTGCACAATTCGCAAGTGGTACGCGTCGCGGCAGAGCACCCAGCTCTGCAACAAGTCCCAAGGGTCGCGCCGCCAACAGCACGACGGGTCTTGCCCGCCGCAACGCGCGTGGCGCGTCACGTTGGATGAAGAAGGCAGCGTCACGGGTGATGATTCGTAGTCTGTGGAACTCGCCGTGCATCTGGTGCTACTACTATGAATGCCACTGTCGCTGCAGTTAAACTTCATACCAGCGCTGCTGTTGTCACGACCACCCATTTTGTTGTTGTTTGCAGGAATTTCTTGGCACGACCAGTGGTGGTAGCTCATGCGGCTCACCACCATGTCGAGCAAGTTTCTGGCCGTGAGCACAAATTTGACCCCAGGCGTGCAGGCGCAGCGCTCAAGCACTTTCAAGCCGTTAGCAGCTCCACGAGGCGACGCAAAGGACATCGTAGAAATATTGAGTAAACGCAGTAAATTAGCTACCTCACTAGTGCCAGTCTTTTCCAACCCTAAATTAACAACTTGCCAACGACAGTCGCCGTGGTCAGAGGGAGCTACCCTCGTGTCTACGCTGCTGTTCGATTTCGAACTGCAACGTTTAAGACGTGCTTGGACCGCTTCGAATGAATTTTGAATGTCATGCTGCTGAAGTTCGTTACATTGGTGCAACGGCGGGGGCGATGGAGTTTGGTCAATCTCATCGAAACTATCCGGAGCTGGAGGACACTTAATAGATGTCGTATCTAGCAACTGGAAAGCTAGTATAGTTGTTATTATGTAACCGATGAAGCGACGATAGAGCTTCATAGGTGATTATTTAGAAAGATTTATTCAAGGAATTATGTATGACATTGCCTTTCCAAATGGCATCCTACTACAAGTTTTGCTAATGCATTTCAAAGTCTGATATTCGAGAGCAGGCTGAGTAGACACCATAATAATCGATGTCCTAGCTAGTCGGCTCTAAAAGATTGAATTGACGAAGGATTCTACCAGTAGCATTGCAAGCTCCTTTACTCGCAGCGTGCAGCTTCATAGTCTACTTCATAAGCTTAGCCTAATGATAATGCCTTCACACCACGCTAGCCTTCCCCTTCTTCATGCTTCATGCCTACATCGTATCGGGAAGTACACAACAACATCAGGATTTTTACCGACAACAAAAAAAAGTCCAGAAATGTGATCCCGCGGTGTTTCTGACTTCATGATTCATTGTTGATCACGCGACCATGAGGATCTACTTTTCGTAACATCGATGGTTCCAGGCAAAGGATGCTGGGGCAGTTTCTGCCATTCTCGAGTGCAACTCTGGGTATCCTTGAATCAGTGAATTAGAGCAATGCCGCGCTCCACTCCATCGCCCCAGAAATGGCGGTAAGCATCTCGAATGAAGCTTTTTCGGTGCCTCTCTTCGCGTACAATTTATAAGGAGTCGTTTGCAAGGTTTGAGACGTACTTTGGAGTACATTCCTTGAAACTATGCGTAAGAAATAATGTCAGCTTTATCCTCTCATTTTCCGGCCACATGTATAGCCCACGCCTCTTAAGAGAAATCGCCGTTGCTCATATGTTTTTCTTGCATTTGTATTTTCAGTTATTCTGCCGACGGAACCCGCCGCCCATCTTCGACTCGAGGACCCGCATTCTTGCTGGGCGTGGAGCTCTTCGCAGCTGCACATAATTCATCGAGTCCAACGCCTGGTTCGGCGGCGAAGAGTTCCGAGCAAGGGCCAACGTCGATGGTTGCTGCGACTCCGCTTCGCAGCGGTCAATTGTTACAGCGTCGAGGAAGCCTAGCCAATTCTTTCAGCGCACCTGCCGACCACGAGGTTCAACCCATCACCAGCACCACAGGTACTGCTGCTGATGAGTTGCCTGCTGTCGAAGGCGCCGAGGACTATTGGGCCGGTTGCCGGGCAGCTGCTGCGAAGGACCCGGTAACAGCGGCGAATGCATGGATGGCAGCAGCTGCTCAAGGCCACCGCAGCGCGCAGCGACGGTTAGGCTTTGCGCACTTGGCTGGGTCTGGCGTGGAGCAAAGCAACGAAGAAGCTTCGTTCTACTTCGGGCAAGCTGCAGCTCAGGTATGACCTTGTTTAAATTTTTTAGGTCGTTCAAACCTCTCTCGACAGAGCCATGCTGTCATGCACCTTCCGTTGACTTCCCTTCACCCACTTGTTTGAAAGTCAAAATGTCCCTACTGCTAATGAATTTCAAATCTTGGCATGACAACAGGGTGATTTGGTAGCCAAGACGGCCCTGGGGTCCCTTTACGCGCTCGGCAAACAACCGAACAGCGACGATGGGGCACCGGACTTCGCAGCCGCGGCTGCTCTCTGGGCCGAAGCCTCTAAAGGCGGCGACGACTTGGCTTCGCTCAAGCACGCCACCCTGCTGTTTGAAGGCGTGCCGGAAGCTCGCCTCTCTGCGCAACCCTTGAGAGCCGTGCAGTGGCTCGCAGCTTGGGCGGAACTCGACGTGGGCACTGGTGACGATGACGACGACATCAACAGCAATGGCGGTGGCGCGGGTTACTCGGCGCGCGCTGCTGCGGGAGCGCACCACGCAGCGGCCGCTGCAGTCGCGGCGGGCCACCCGTTGGGCTCTGGGCGTGGCGGGGACGGCCGCACGCTAGCGCAGCTGTTGCTCGGCTGCGCAGCCGAAGGCGGGCATTTGCCCTTGCCTCAAGCCAGCGGCGCGAATGGGAATGATGCCACTGCTGCTGGCAGCAGCTACAGCCGCTGCGGAAGCAGCGGCAGCGTGGGTTTTGTTGGTGGTACGTCGAGGAGGTCCAGCTTCGATGCCGAGTCTGGCGCAGTGCTAATTGACGAGACAAGCCAAGGCAAGCGCGACTTAGTGCTCGCGCGGCGCTGCTTTAGCGCTGCCCACTTGGCCGGCCACCCTCACGCGAAGCAGCGGATGAACGCGCTGGCGGCGGCAGTGAGCAAAGTGCGCCACGCCACGGTGCGTGCGAGTGCGGTTCACTCATTCGAAGAAGCAGCCGCCAGCTGGGAATCGGGTGGGGTTCTGGCTGAAGATGTGTCAGCGGCAGGTACGGTCGAAAATAGCAGCAGCAGCAGCAGCGGTGGCGGCGGTGGCGGGTCGACTGTTCTGCCAAAGGAGATTAGCCAGAGCTTCGGTGATAGCACCAGCTCTCGTACTGACAGCTTTATTTCTCCTCTCGAAGAAGCTCAACCGACTCCACCTCGGCGCCGAACTCCTGGCGCGGTGTCTCTGGATTGGTCCCTTCGGCCGACGTCGCGACTGCGAGCTGCGCCCCCGCCACTGTCCTTCGCAAAAGACTTGGCGCTGCGCGCCGAGAGTCGCAACAGCCAAAGCAGCAGCAGCAGCAGCAGCAGTGGTGGAACTGCACGTGCAATGTCGGCGGTGTCTTCATCGTCTTCAGCTTCAGCCACAAGTAGTAGTGGGTACACCTCAAGGCCGGCCCGGAACAGCAACAGCAGCAGCACTGGCGCTAGCAGCAGCAGTGGCAGCAGTGGCAGGAGCAGTCGAAGCAGCAACGAGGGGAACTCAAGCCGCCGCGATAGCTTCGAGCCCAACGCTGTGTTGGAACTCCAGACGACTACTACGGAAGAGCTTGTGGGTGCCTATTCCAGCACCAGCTCGAGCCCCGCGAGCCACAACGAGTCACCTCTGACGCCGCGGGGTTTTACGGTCGCGGGCCCCCGTTTGGACGCCTGGAGCTCAGCTGAACGCGACCACAGCAGCAACAACAGCAGCAGCAACAGTTCAGCCAACCGGTCAACGACGTCGAGGCGCCCGAACCCAAGCCGCCGCAAGCGCCCAAGCTTGCACTCGCCGTTCACTCCGTCATCCGAAGGGAGCTGGAGCAGCGGAGCGAGCAGTAATAATAGTAGCAGCAATGACAGTAGCAGCAACAGTCGCAGTGGCAGCAGTAGCGCTAACCCTAGTGTAGGCGGTGGAGATGATTATTTGAGCTACGGAGATGCCAGCAGCGATCAGAAGCTTGATTGCTTCTCAATGGATGAGCTGCACGAAGAAATGGCGCGCTTCAGTCGCATTGTGTCTCAAGAAGAAGAAGAAGAAGGTAAAGACAAGGATGATGACCTTTCGAACAGAAGCAAAGCTGTCGAGGGAAGAGGAGGTGAAGAAAAGAATGCTACGAATGAAAATGAAGGCAGAAGCGAAGCAGGTGGAGGAGGTGACCATGATGAGGAGGAAGAGGAGGACGACGACGACGATGATGATGATGACGATGATGACAGTGATGAAGAAGTTGACGAAGAAGCCGCAGGTGTGCAGCGCTTTTTGGCCCAACCTGGCGTGCGCGAGTATTTGCTTGCTGTGCGTGCCCTTGGCGTGTCTGAACTCGACGCAGCTGCTCAGATTACCTGCCGCCGGTACCGCACGCCGACTCAAATCGAAGCCGACGAGAAAGAAGCCTTCGCTCGTGAAGCGGTTGCGGAGAATGTGGCAGATGAAGATGAGGACGGTCACGAAGAAGGCAACCAAAAAGACGAGGTTCAAAGCGCTGATGACAAGCAAAGCGAGAACAGAGACGACGATAATGACGATGTAGAAGTTGCGGAGGCATCGGATGGGGAAGAAAACGAATCGAACGAAGGGGAGGAAGAAAGCAGTGGTACGCAAGGAGATGCAATGACTGTGGACGATGCAGCGAAATCGAGCGGAGAAGAAGGCGAAGGTGAAGATGAAATTGATAGCATGGGAATAGCAGAGGTCGCAAAGGAAGGGGGCAGTGACAGCAGCAATCGCAGTAGCGAGGCTGGATCGCGAGATACCTCGCCAAACCGGCCACCGCCTTCGTTTGTCTTTACGGCTGAAACCAGCGAGTACGCTGGCAGCCAAAGCATGAAACGAATCAGTGGCGGCCGCACGACAAACTACCTAATCGGAGATAATGGTTCCGAGCGCCAGGTCAGTTCCGATGGCGAAGGAGAAGATGACGACAATGGTGAAGAAAAGGAAAGACGAGCAGCCCTTGATTGGACTACGGCGGCAGCAGCCTTAGGAGTGGCAGACCAACAGTCCACAGAAGGCATCTCGAATAGCAAAGCTGATAGTGGTCACCACGAGTACTATAGCAACAACGATAAAAGCAGCAACAGCAGCCACTCACCGTCCAGTAGGTCGGTGTCACCTCTAAGCGCATCGAAGGCTCCAAGGAGTGCGTCGTTGTTCAACCGCCTCGGGACAAAATCATCTACTACTCCTGGAAAGGCTGCGAGCAGCAAATCACTAAAATCTGCAGCTTCTTCGAAGCTGGCATCATCCTCTTCGTCGTCGTCATTAACCTCTCCAGTACCATCGCTACAGCGCACTCCCAAATCCAAAAACTCTTCGCGCAGCCGAGGATTGACTCCCAGGCTCGAAGGCATTACGCCCAGCCGCCGCCGTGCCTCTTCTGCGCAGAAAAGCGCCTCAACTCCAGGAGAGAGTCGCGCCAGCAGCAGCAATAGGAATAAGCCTACAAGCAGACCAGTGACGCCATCACGACAGCGTCGTGAAGGCGAAAGCAATGCTGCGACTGCCACTGCCACTTCAGAGTCTACGAGTCGGCACTCGTTGCCTTCGAAGGCATCGGATTCTAGCTGGCGAAGCCCAAGGCCACAACTTCGAAGCACGAGCAATAGCAAGGCTGCTCGAGACAACTCAGCCAGCCGAAGTTTAAGCCGAAACCACAGCAGGGGTCAAAGTCGCAGCCAGAGTAGAGACCACAGCCGAGGTCACAGCAGCAGGAGCCGCCGCGTACCGTTGCCTGCACAGCCTCACGAAGCGCTTGAAGCATTGAAACGCGACTTGAGCCGGGGCCTCTCAAATGCTCACTCCAACCCTTTGCGCTTCTTTACTTTCCTAACTTCGCCTCCCACCTTAGCCCTTCCAGCGGGTGCAGGGTCAGGTGTAACGGTTACACCAGTAAAAAGTGCGTCTTCTTCGTCTTCGGTGTCAGCGTCAGCAGCTCGGCAGGGGAGTCTTTCTCGCGGCCGCAATCACTCCATGCTTACTGCTAAAGAGCACCACGACCGCAACCGCAGCAGCAGCCGCTCCAGAAGCAATGCTCGGCCTTCTTCATCTGTTGCTGTTACATCTGCTGCAACTCCTAAGGGTAATTCTGAAGGCAAGTCTGGAGAAATGCTCCTCTCTGCTCCAGCCAAAACTTTAACGTTTGGTGCTTTGGATTTAGCTCGCGGCTGTGAGCATTTCACCAACTATGAAATCAATGCAGACGGCTCGGACATGGCCGTGCAACAACTCCTTGCTCTTCTCAAGGGCAAAGATGAGGGCGACAACAACCACCACAACAGTGATAGTGAGCTTAAGGTGTCCTTCGACGAATTAGAAGCGAGCTGGTCGAAGCTGGTGAGTGACACAAGCTCCGTCTCATCGTCGCCGAGGCCGCCGCTGCGCCCCAACTCGCCACCGTTGCTTAAAGAAAGCTCAATCAAGGGCGATAATAGCAGAAGCCGCAGCAGCAGTAAGCACCGGAGTGAGGCTAGCTCACCCAAACTGTCGTCTCAAACTCAACAAGCGCCTACAGGAGAGGACGACGTGCTTTCCTTGCTGGTGTCGTCATCTGCTGCGACGGACTCCAAAGAGCTTTTAGACAGTGCGGAGGGCAGTAGCTGCGGCACGTCAGACAACGAAGGAAGCAGCAACGCAGATGATGCCGATGATGACGACGAAGAGGACAAGGGAAGCGGCCAGGAGGGAATGCCATCGCGGACATCGCACGTCACGCCGCTAGCACTTTCATTCAAGTAAAGAAGCATAAAATTCAACATGGCCTACAGGACTCAACTCTCAACTCTCAAGAAATCATGCCGCAAGTTAAGCTAAAGACAGACCAGCTCTAGGATCGTGCTGCCTTTCGCCTATTTAGTTATTTGAAACTAGAGAATATAATATATAGGACGCTTACTTTAATTCTAAAGGAAAATGGCAGTGGTGTGTGCGTCGCTTATGCATGGCCCGGTACGCGGTGCCCGGTGCGTGTTTTTTTATTGCAGTTCCGATTTCTATGTCTTAATGGCACTTGACACAGACACAGCCCCCGAATCATCCGAATGCCCGAATGCCCGAACGGCCAACGAACCATAACTACCCATTTAACAGTAGGAGACTAGCGATTTAGTCCTCTGGTGGTAGAAGCCGAGTTGAATTGCTTTGCGTTTCTGCCTGTTAGCTCTCGAATTCTGGCCCGTCGGGGCCTCTGTCAAAGAAGGGGTAGTACAAGGGAATGTCCGTGTGAGAACTTGTGAGAACAGTGGGGTTTGTAGTCTCCTTTGGCCTTTAGAGCTGCAGAGCTATATATGGAGGGTTCCTGTTCGACACACACCCCTGAGGATTTGACTTTGAGACCTTCCAATAGGGCTGAAGGATGAAAGAAGTGAAGATTTCATAAGGTGCAGGATGCTCGTAGTATTGGGACTGGGACTGGGCTCTCCCGCTCTCCGCATCGGTGTTCAAAGTCCTAATATTGTACTTTTTTGCAGAATAGTTGATCGGCCCAGAAAAATTCTGCAACAGTTCTTTGCTTTTGTCGATGACTGACAAGCACGACCACGTTGCTTTTAGAATAAGGACGAAACAAGCATACACGGTTGCAGTAGACCCTACAACATCACAGGCATGTATCACGCATGGAATATCGGCGTGCTCCTTTTGGCAACTTCTGCGACTTCCTTCCAGTTGACTCGCCCCGCGACCGTGCCAGTTTTGGCCAATGCTAGGAGGCCGGCTATGCCCCGCGCTGCATGCCGTGTAGCTCCGCGCGCCGTCGGCTTGGAGGGCATTTCTGACGTTGGCCTCACCTTGGCTGCGACCGCCGCCGACTACGAGTTTCAAGGGTCCTATGCAAGTCTCTATGCGACGCTTGGCTTATTTGTACTGAGCTTCCCTGGCATTCTGAGCCTGGTCACGCGGTCTGTCAAAGTGTCGCTGGCTCAGAAGACCTTCGTGGTGCCTGGCCCTGCCGCGCCGGACGCCAAGGAGACGAAGCAGGTTGCGGCGGAAATCATGGCGTACTTCACGCAAAATAACTTCAAAGTAGAGTCGGCGACCGACACGATCGTGTTCACTGGCAACGTGCAGGCCTCCAAATCCCAGGCGTTCTTCCTGTCGTTTTGCCTCTTTGGCGGCTTGGGCTGCCTCGCCTTGGTGCTTTCCATTCAGGTGCCAGTGATTCTAGGCACGGAAATTGGCAACTGGTGGTACCTCATGACTTTAGTGTCTCCGTACGCTGGGGTGTACTACTTGCAAAATGCCCAAAGCAAAGAGGAGATGAAGGTGCGCATGGTGACGTCCACCGATGCGCTTTCGACAGACATCATCGTGCAGGGCTCAAAAGAAGAGGTGGACCAATTCGGGTCCGTGATGGATTACGACGAAAAGGGCAAGATCCGGATCCGGGGAATTCTGGAAAAGAAGGCATGAGGGAATTCAATTGGCTCTGTGCTCAATATGGAAGTCTAAAGTCTGGAGTAATTCTTAACGCTCGAATTAGAACCATATACCATAATACAATAAGCACAGCCATAAGCCATAAAGAGACTCCCCAATCACGAATTAAAAACAGGTAGACGTAGAGGCGGGCTAATGGAAAACCTGGAACTACAGCACCATAGAACCGCTTGTCATTTATTTTTAAGCCGATTATTAGATTATTGCTCATCGACATTTCAAATTAAATAATTTGAATAAGGCGCAGATCAATTGCATAAAAACATTTAAAGAGCTCCAGGTTTCAATGTGCATACTACTGGCCCGGATAGCCTTCTGGGTAGTTGAACTGAGTGCCAGGGACGTGCTTCGGAAAGCATGGCAACCGCACGACCATGACTGTAGTGTCGTCTCGGTAGTCGCCTTCTTTCTCTTTCCAGCACCGGTTCGACACGTCCAAAAGCTTCTTGATGGCCGTTTCGGCGGCTCGGGGGCCTCCTCGGTCCACATCTTGGGCACCTTCGCCATGCCCCATGGTTTTGTGCACGATGGTGGCCGCGGTTTGGGAGTTCACGAACTCGAAAATCCCGTCGCTTCCCAAAATCAAGTACTTGTCGTAGGGCAACATTTTGCGGTGCGTGACTTCAGGCTCAGCAATGACCCCCACCTAAGGAGGAAAAATAAAATAGCAGGAGTACAGAGGAAGTTGGCCAAGGTGGCTGAGGGCAATGGACACGATCGGCGATGTGACGTCACAGAAAACTTGTAAATCAAGTGAAGCCTCTTCCACCCATCCTTAACTAGAAACAGCAAACCTGTCTCTCGCTCTCTCTCTCTCTCTCCTTCGCTTTCGCTCTCATCTCACCTTTCCAAGCACGTGGTCGCCCAAACTGCGGGACACCGCCAAACCCGCCGAGTTTTTGTTGCGGTCTCCCCACGCGCGGGCGGGGCCATCTAAATCGGACTCCTCGCTGACCCACCCGCCGCGCTGGATGATCCGGGCTTTCTCTGCGGCCACGTCCGGCTTGTGGTCAGTGCTCAAGTCTTTGGAAATAACCCGGTCCAAATTGTCCGGGTCCACGCCACACACGACGGCCCGGGAGTCGCCCGCATTAGCGGTGTAAATTTCTTTGCCCATCACCAGGCAGCACACCGCGGTAGTGCCCGAATACGCGGCATCTTTGGCCAAAAATTTGCGAATGCCCGCGTCACAGTCCAAGTAAGCTTTCTTGAAAGCTTTCTCCGGGTTCAATTTGCTCTTGCCCATCAGCGCGGCCGCCAGCAGTTCGGGCAAAGCTTTGATGGCGTACTCGGCGATTTTGTCGCCGGCTTTGCCGTGGCCGTCCATGGCACAGAAAAGCGCCATGTCGTCGCGCTTGCAAAACGGGTACACCATGCAGCCGCGGTCTTGGTTGACCTTGGTGGCTACTTCAAAGCCCGCTTTGGAAAACTTGGGCTCCAAGCCCCGGCAACTGAAGCCTGCGCCAAACGCCACGGCAAACGGCAAGTTCGGCGAGTCTTTTGACAAGTCAATTTCGTCGGGCCCATTGCCGTCGTTGGTTAAGCGCTCCGGGCACAAGTAATTGAAGCCAAAGTCGAGCGTGGGCGCCGTTGGAGCAGCAGCAGGAGCAACGGCCTCGCCTGCGCTAGCAGAGGCCTCGGCGTCCTCTGGGTTTGAAGCCTCAGTAGCAGGCGCTTCTTCGCCGAGCGCTTTCACAGCTTGTAAGTAAGTAACCAAGCAAGTTTGCAGCTCGTCCGCGGAACAGCCCCAAGTTGCAGCTGCGCTCGGCTCGAGCTCTAGGTCCCACGCGCTAAATTCGCTTTGCCACTCTAGAGTCAAGCAGCGCGCCGACGCCGCAGCGATCTTCTCACTGCTTTTCTCTCGCTTTTTGATCGAAGGCTCTAGCTCGGAAGACACTGCGCCGTTGAGGATTGAGCCAATCTAGAGCATGTATCGAGACGAGAAGCGAGGGGTGAGAAACAGTTACTAATTTATTTTTTCTTGAGGAGTAGTACTGCCACCATCGCAACAAAAAAGAAAGATTAAGGGATAAATTCGAACCTGGGAAATATTCTGAGAGTTTTCTGCCTCTTTGCCGTAGTCTTGAGGCGATGGTCGCAAGTCCACTTTTTTCTCGCGCTTTACAAGCGACAGCCGAGCGCAGTCTGCTGATAAGGTAAGCAGAAGTGGCTTGGTACCTAGGCCAGACGAATGTAGAAGGACAATATTAGTTGGTGAAAGTGCTCGAAAAAGTCTTTATGTAGCACAAGCACTAATTAGGCACCCATACTCTAACTCAAATCGAACGGGAAAAGTGTAATAGAGGAATGCGAAGCAGGGGAAGAACGAAGAGGCGATATGCTCGAAGCATTCGAAGCAAAAAGATTCGCATGTAAATAATCACTGAAGTTACTCATTTCCGAAATTAGATTAACAGAGTTGCGATGTGAGCAAAAGGGTGGCGTACCGTAGCTTCCCCCCATGAGGGCCTTCTGAAATTTGTGCTGGAGAACGGGAATGCCGGTGGAGCTAAACACGGTCTCAAGCGAGGGCCCTTCCGGTAACGTGGTTGATTGAAGGAGTGAGTCTGGAGTTTCTACTTTCGGAGGCTCCTCGACAACCTCGGGTGGCGGAGAAGGCCGCTTGGCCTTTAGGGGACGCTTTTTTGGAGGCATTTTTTGGCCCTGTCTGTTCTGACAAAAATGGCATTTGTTTGCAGAGACAATCTCTGTCGGCATTTTCTCCATTGGCTGCAGGTCTCCTTTCTCTTGGATCTCAGAACAGGGAGGGGGTGCTTCGTTGTTGGTGGTGTACATCATTACAACGTTCGAGTCGAAGCTAACTTTCGGGCTACGGGCGTGGGAATTGATAAAGATTAGAGGCAGCCGTTCCCACGGACATTAGGCAAAATTTTCTAAACTACAATAGAAAAGAGACATATATTTGGATTCCCTCGCCATTATGAATGCCGATGGTGAAGATACTGTACCTCGGTTGCAGCAACGGATCACTGATCGCACTGGACGAGGCGGTGGCCGCAGCGGCCGCGGCGGGCGGGGCGGTGGGCGTAGGAACAGCATAGCTTTCTCGGCCCCATCTCCATCGAGCACTGGGTTTAAGCCTGCTGTTCACATGCCCGCTCCTCGTGAAGCCACCCGTCGGCGCATGACAATGGGAGCTAAAGCGATCCCCGAGACGGTTGACGATAAGATCGGCGACGGCGCCGAAGCTGATGCCTTTGACAAGGGCGAGTTGAGCCGTTTGGCGACGCGGAAAGCAGCGCTAGACAACGAACTGAATGCCTGCGTGGCTACAGGCGACCTGTCGGACCCAGGGTTGCAAGCCACTGCCGCTAGAGTGTGGGCAGAGCTCGAAGAAGTGGGGGCGACCACGGTGAAAGTGCAAGCCGAAGCGGTGTCTCGAAGGGCGTCGTTAACGGCGACGGCAGCGCAGCGGCGAGCGTCCATGCCCATGGCTGCGATGGCTGAGGCCATGTCCCCGGGCACCGGCAGCAGCGGCATCAGCAACGAAGACGACGGCCAGGTGGAAGTAGACGCCGACGCGTTGTTGAGCCTTCACGAAGAAGCGGAGAAAGCCGCCCAGGTCGCCGCCGAAGCAGCCGCGGAAGCCGCCGCACAGGCAGAAGCGGCGCAAGCAGCTGAAGCACGAGCGGTAGAAGCTCGGGCCGCTGAACTAGCGTTAGCACACGAGAAAGCGATGTCTACAGCAAGTGTGGAAACCGTAGGAGCACCGAGTCCGCCGGTAGAAGCGTCAACGACGGTATCGATGAGCGCAGAAGCGGTGGGTAAGTCGACACAAGGCACACATGTGCCAGCTTTTGCTCTTCCTCCAGCTGCTCCTGCTGTCGCTACTGTGACTGCCACCACCGCAGTCGAGGCTCGGGCCAGCGCCGATTCCGCCGCTGCCGCTGAATTGAAGGCCTCACTCGCTGTTGCCCAATCTCAAGCCCTGGCGGCTGCACAGGCAAAAGAAAAGCTAGAAGCGGAAGTGGCAGCTGCGGCAAAACGCAGCAAAGCGCTCGAGGAAAAGTTGGCGTCTGCCACTGCGCAGTTGCAAGCGGCCACGCAGAGTGAGGCAGTCGCGGTCGCGGAGAGCGCCGCTGCCAAGGCGGCTGCAGAAGAGGCCGAGCGCGCTGTGGAAGTTGCTACTGCTCGCGCTGACGCTGCTGAAGCGAAGGCATCTGCGGTGGTAGTAAAGTCCACTGCTAGCAGCACCAGCA
>Ga0307931_1001829_pt1 | contig 13892 bp, 10 predicted proteins | sample OrgLakmetageno47_FD_201816 | JGI IMG/M metagenome (GOLD analysis project Ga0307931, IMG submission 201816) | Saline water microbial communities from Organic Lake, Antarctica - #47 | ecosystem: Environmental > Aquatic > Non-marine Saline and Alkaline > Saline | place: Antarctica: Organic Lake... | reverse complement strand
CCCCTCTCCCTCCTGAATCATTCCGCACTTGCTTTGTTTGCGCAACGCACGCGCATTCCCACTTCTGCCCGCAGCATTGGCTTCTGTGCCATTTGGGTTTGTATTAGTTCGAGTTCGAGTTCGGGATTCTTAAAAGATTATTTCTAAAATCAAGAGTCAGAGGTATTTGAAGAAGACAGGAGCTTTAAAGGAACCTACTCTACCTAGAAACAAAATTGAACCTATATCCTATATCCGCTCAAGCTCAAAACTCAAGAAAGTACCTTTGAGCGACTTAACATCAGGGAATGAATGTTTCAATACCCAAAAAAATACCCAGAAGCACCAACAAAAATTCGGGCGCTGGATTAAAAAAACAGTACACATTCCCCCCTCCTAAAAAAAAATTTTTCGCCCCCGCGCTGACGCGTCAGGGGGCGAGGGGCTCTGGCTTCGCCAGAGCCATCACTCCGGTGCCAACTAACTTTCAGGGCGGTTTTACCGCCCTGCTCATAACGTCTTGTCCTTCAGTCCTTGTGCCTTGCGCATGCCTTATTCTTATCCCAGGTATCGTGGTGAGATGGTTTGAACATTGAATGATTAGAGCTATAAGAGTTCCTTATGATTCCAAGGCAATGACAATGGAAATTGGATAAGATGGCCCTCAAATTTCGGCCCTTTCGGCTTTCGGGGCCTGTGGGAAAAGGCGAAAGGGTAAATTGGGAAAATGCCTTCTCTTGAATATTTTACATTTACTTCCAAAGCTTCTGCACAGACATATCCGAGTCCAAATCCTTCTTCATGACCTTTGCAACGGCCATTTCGAAGTCTTCCTGAGTGACATGGATCCGCCTTTCTCGCAGTGCGAACATGCCAGCCTCTGTACACACCGCCTTGCACTCCGCACCAGATGCGTTCGGCATCTTCTCAGCTATGACTTTCAAATTGATTCCGCGAAGCAAGTTCATTTTACGAGAATGGATGGTCATAATGTCCATGCGCGACGCAACCGTGGGGTTTGGGAATTCCACTTTGCGATCAATGCGACCTGGCCTCAAGAGTGCTGCGTCCAATATATCAATTCTGTTGGTGGCCATGATAACCTTGATGTTTTGAACAGGCTCGAAGCCGTCGAGCTGATTGAGCAGCTCAAGCATAGTGCGCTGGACTTCCGAATCGCCGCCACCGCCACCATCCATCCGTGCACTCCCAATAGAGTCCACTTCGTCCATAAATATGATCGATGGAGCGGCCTCGCGGGCCATAACAAAGAGCTCGCGGACCATTCTCGAACCCTACATGGAGGGCACCGCAATAAAAAAAAAGCGTTATTAGCCTATCAGAGTGCTAGGAGAAAGATGAAAACTGCACTCAGGAAATTCCATAACACAGTAATTACCTCGCCGATGTACTTTTGAACGAGCTCAGCACCGGACACGCGGATGAAAGTGCAGTCAGTGTGGTGCGCTGATAAAATAACAACATCGGTCAAAGGGAGACAAAGAGCAGGACAGGAGGCGACTGGTAAGAATTTGGCAGATTTGAAAGAGGACAAGCAAGTCTGAGCGATGGAAACATAGTAGGATCGAAATTCATTCGTGTCATAGAACATACCGACAGCGCGCGCGAGCAGGGTCTTCCCAGTGCCTGGAGGGCCGTAAAGCAGAACGCCTTTTGGCTGCGCGACACCAAGCGAATCAAATAGCTCCGGATGCTTGATTGGAAGTTCAATTACCTAGTTTACGAGCGAAAAGCATGCAAAAATAAATAAATTGGGGCATTAGAGCTGGACTTTGAAGAGGTGAGAGGATCTGCCATACCTCTTTGATTTCACGAATTTGTTTGTCGAGCCCTCCGACCATGTCGTATGTAGAGTCCGGGACCTTTTCCACCTTCATGAGGCTCACCAACGGATCCACCTACGGGCATGTAAATCAGATCACTCCCACGACAGTTCTCAGAATGATAAGTGAACAGCACCGGTACCTTAGTAGGCAAAATCAGGTGCAAAGTGTATGAATCGTTGCGCAGGGCGACTCGAGTGTTCGGCAGGCACTTGTTGATATCAATGTCCTTGTCAATGTCGACCACATATTTCCCCTCGGGATTAACTTTTACCAAAACTTTTGTCTTTCCCATTGCCTAAAAGTTCAGGAAACAGGAGCGAGGGCGAAAAACGCGTTTTTAGCAAAAATTCAACTGAAAGATAAACATGACGAGTACCTTGACGACCTCGCCAACATAGCTACCGGGCTCTTGAAGCTGCCCGAGCTCTTCTCGAAGTAATCTCACGCGCCCATTAAGCTCGTTACGCTGAGCGGTCAGCCGCTGTAGATTTTGAGTCTTCTCACGTACTACCTGCTCGAGCTGGTCGATTTTGCTTTGGTAGTACGAATGAATGCCAACCTATGAATGAAGTAAAAATGTTAAACTAGTCATGACTAGTAGACATGAGACATCCATTCGGTACTCGTGCAGAGAGACAGAGGGTTCCGTGAAGGATTCAAGCTAAAGGTGGCCGCGAATCACGTATAGGTGATACCTCCGCCATTTCTTCGAACCCAGCTATTGATTCAGTTCTTTCTCCGAGTCTCTTTTGTACTACGCCCCCAACGGGGTGGCTGCGCCAAAATAGATCAACGTAGTTTGATGTTTAGTACCGGCATCTCAAAACTGCTCTCACTGAAAAATGTCTGTGTGTGTGTCACATCACATTTTTATCTGGGTACATATGTTCTGACACGTTGTCACGTCGCTGACATCAACCATGTTATGACACCTTGTCACGTCACTGAAATCAACTACGTTGATCGTGGCGTGGCGGCGCGCACGCCGCTGCAGTTCTGAGAATTCGTGTGGGCTGCGGCTTATGATGGTTTCGTTCTAACCCACGAATTGGAAGACCCAGTTTTTTTTAGTTTAGTTTTTTGAGGGGGAATTTTCGGTTTTATTGGAGTTTCAGAAACGCCAAGCCGCGTATTATATTTTCACTAGCAGACGCCAAAGCCCAATAAGACCCGCGGGGGGGGGAATGGAAGTTGGAGGGTATAATTCAAATTAGGTATATGGGCAGGATTTATTTCGGGGTAAAGAACCCAATTATTTGGGTTTATTTATTTCTTTTTTTTTACCCCGCCCAAAACTAGTCACGGCTGGTAGGCATGTGTCATGGGCGTTGTGTGGAATTGAGTCGCCGGTAGGGCAGTACGGGGAAAGTGCGGCACCGGAGGTGCAACCAATGGTGTGTGGTATCATGCGTGGAGTTGCCATCGCGGTACCAAGTTTGTCGTTGCTCTGGAGTGTCCGCGAGGCCGTGCGAGTAAATCGCAAGCCCATGTCGCTCGTGCTCTTTGCATCTCTTGCTCTGTGAAGTGTTCCATATGTCGTGCCCGTATGTGGAATTGTTGGGGGTCACTTGTTCTAACTTCTCATTGTGGAGCAATAACTCTGTCAGTGCTCCCGTTGATAAGCTGACCATTTCATTCGCTGCTTTTGGATTAGCGCGTAACTTGACAGCCAGGTTGCTATGCGCTCGGCATCGTGCCAACTCATCGAACGCTACTAGACTAAATATTGCACTCTGCGCAAAGCGACGACCGGATAGTAAGAGTAAATGACGAAGAGCTAATTCCAAAGATACTGGCACCCGCCTTGGTGAATTTGGCGTGCCTATGCCGAAGCAAAATAAATCTGGAAATGCACCGCCGTAATATTTGCTGTCGCGGCTACCAAGATACGTATTTGAGTGCAGTACTTGAAATCGCCGTATGGGATCAACTTCTTTGCCTGCATCTTCATCGGGAGATGCAGGGGACCTCAAGTCGAATAGCCCACCTGATGTCTCGACCACAGAGGTATCATCAGAATTGTCGTTCACTGTATTTACTCGACTAGTTGACCTCTTTGATAAGGTTACCCTCTGCGTCTTTCACGCATATGTGTGGATGAATATAGTCATCTTCCATAGATTCAATTTTGCTTTGACACCTCCGCACATCTACGTATGCAGAGTTGTGATTCGTGAGAAAAGTGGTGAGTTCGTTCACACGATTCTTGCGAACGCGTGCAAATTTCTTCTTTGCATAATCTATATCCTTATCACTCGCGTTCGAAAAAAACGCTTGATAATCTTCGCGGTTGATGTCTTGTGGAATGTATGTGCTTGCTGGGCCAGGTTCATTAATTAGCGCCACAGTGTGCGAATGCAATTTGCGTCGCGTGCTATTGCGGCCAATAACCTTTACGAGACCACTGATAGGTGCTAAAGTGACCATTTGTTTTTCTGCCCATGAGGCCCCATGGAAACAACTTGGTATGCCACCAATACCCCAGCCATTCGCTATAGAAAACTTCGGCGGTGAACGCAACTGCGATTTATTCAAGGAGGCGTAGCAAGACTCACAAAATCGAAGCACCGAGCATCCGCCGTTTTGGGCTGGAATAACACCGCGCTGAGATAACGCAACGCCACTAATCTCGTGCAAGCGTGAGTCCACTTTCGAGACATCGTAATGTTTTCGCACCTCGTCTGGTTCATACCCTTCCCAACTTAAGCGCACATGCAGTTTCTCTACCCAGTGATCGTCCACATTGACGTCATGAGTGGTCTCAGGCCAGCACAGCTCGTCACAGCTCGCACAGGTACTGAGCTTTACAGCATTCAACTCTAAGTACTCGTTAATCAACTTCTGAATACGCTCCTTCATATCGCCACTTGGAGGTTCGATGTGGCCTTCCCCTCGGGCGCCTCTAATTGCAGCTCCTTCAGTCAATGCACGAACCCACGCCTCGGCTTCGCTACCTACAGGGGCGCTCTCAGTTGAGTTGTACAGATGTTCAGCATTGGGATGGGCCTTGTTCCATTTAGTAATTGCGTCGCACAATGCCGATAACCTTATTAACGTCGAGCGACCACATCCTGCCCGAGCAGAATTTATGCGCGCAAGAAGTGCTTGATGATCTCGCGGTTTGGGAGGGCGATGATTTTCTACAAAGAAGTCATCAATGAAGGCCTGCATTTTTTTTACCTTCGGTATCTCTGGGTGGGCGCGTTTCCATCTTGAAATTGATTCTGACAGCGATGACTCACTGCACGACTTCTCATTGCTTTCTTCTCTCACTTCACTTATTCGTGAACGCAGCTCATCAGTCGTTGGAGGGCGACCTCTTTCTGCATATATATCATCAATACAAGCACGTACAGACTTCTCCTTTTCAATTTCTGGATGAGCTCGTTTCCAACTTGAAATTGATGTTGACAGCGATTTTTGACTGTACGACTTCTCATTGCTTTTATCTCTCACTTCACTTATTCGCGAACGTAGCTCATCAGTCGTTGGAAGTCGACCTCTTTCTGCATATATATCATCAATGCAATCATGTACAGACTTCTCCTTTTCAATTTCTGGATGAGCACCTTTCCAACTTGAAATTGATGTTGACAGCGATTTTTGACTGTACGACTTCTCATTGCTTTTATCTCTCACTTCACTTATTTGCGAACGTAGCTCATCAGTCGTTGGAAGTCGACCTCTTTCTGCATATATATCATCAATGCAGTCATGTACAGACTTCTCCTTTTCAATTTCTGGATGAGCTCGTTTCCATGTTGAAATTGCATCACGAAGAGACTTCAGACCAACCAAAGCGTGGCTGCCTTTACTACGCTCATCATTGACTAGTGGAAGGAACTCTTCAGCCTTCGGCTGGCGATTCTTTTCCGTATAGAAATCGTCAATGAAATCATGAAGTTTTTTTGATTGCGCTACCTGCGTATTTCTTGACATACTCCAAGACATCTCCAGCGGGAAGTATATTTCGATGATCTGCACAGACGCAGGTTTACAGGAACCGGCAATTCAGGGATTCTGGGTGAATGGGTTGCAAAGAAACTGCGACACAAACAAGATTTTTTTTTGCCACTCTTGCTGATACATGTGCATCCTACAACATGCTATAATTCGTAAAAACTAGTATGACCGTGAAACGATTTTATTGATTTGGCATTTTTTTTGATTTTGGCAAGAAATCTGCAGCATCCTGGGTAATACAATTCTGAATTCTCAGAATTTTACTTTGTGGACCCAATCCATGTCGAACCCCCTTTCATAGGGTGTACTGCACTGTAATCAGTCTGCACTTCTTGCCGTTTCTTACGTATCAATGATTTCTTATACCACATTTTTTTGTTGGACGAGTTCAGGTGTTCAGGGGCCCGCGCAACGCACGGCTCAGGGGCTCCACTCGGCCTTGCAGCTACTTTCTTGGCCTTGGCCTGTATTTCGTGAAAATTTTCGCAAAATTTGGGGAGATTTCAGGAAAGAATGCTTTTCACGAAATACGCGAAATTAGGCACCTTCTGGGCGAAATTAATTCCGTTTTGAACCACAGGAAAATTTTCGTAATTTGCCAACATCTCGCGTAAATAGTATGGTGTTATTCGGAAAATTAACTAAGAAAACTTTTCTAAATGAAAATCGCGATTTAAATCGTACCTGGGTTGGGTCTCAGTAATTCGAGAAGCCCCATTATCGACTTTGCTTTCGTGTCCATTTCTTTAATTCCCGTGGGGGGGAACTGGATATATTTGAATATTTTCGCGAATATAGAGCGAAATTTGGGCTTTTTTAGAGCAAAATACGAAACGAAATTTGGCCCTTTTCAAACGAAGTACAGGCCAAGGCCAACTGCTTTCCCACCCTTCCCGCCCTGAACAGTAAACTTTCCAGTCCGCCTGTCCGGTTCTAGTTCTGCGTGCTTCACCTAAATCTCTAAGTTGGATGTCGATGAACGTGTGCGTGGTATTTGTTAACTTACGGTAACCTACACCAGCACTCTTCACGTACTAACCATAGTTATCCGTTCTCCGTTCTCCCTAAAAAGCTAAAAGCTAAAGCCAATTCCGCGATAAGACGAGAGACAGACAAGGACAAGAGCAAGTCGGACAAGGCGCTTTCCCTTCCACTTCCACCAGCGCTTCAGCGCTTTAAGCTTAAACTTGAACTTCCTAATGTTCAATGTCCAAATTGTTTTTCGCTTTTCGCCCCCGCCCCTCTAATCTTCAAGCCCGCTGTTGGAATGCGATTATGCAGGTGCCAAACCAACTAAGCCAAGTGCCCAGCAGTCGCGAACACCTATATATAGGGCAAGGGCAAGGAAAAGGGTAAGGGCTAGATTTTTATTTCCAGAGTTTCAAGAAAGACTTATTTGGCCAGTTCAAACTTCGCTGTAGTTCATGCAGATACACGGGGGGAAAGTCACGAGAAACCGGTTCATGACCAACAGGAGCGTCGCTATACGTTTTTTCCGGACAACCGGCACTATCCTTTATCCTATTTTAGTTTTAGTCTAGTCTAATTAATACTCCCCAAATATAAAGAATCACCACCGTGACATAGAGCAATAGAAAAGTGTAAACTTCAGAACAAGTCTGACTGGGCTGAGTGTCCATTTACGTAAAGCAATTGTATTCATTTACTCTTGAGGTGTGCTTCACCTTCACCTTCTTTAGCCGTCGCCATCATCAGGCATCAGGCATCACAAAATCAAGAGTTTTATAAATGAAGTGAGCCAGTTGCCAGTTGTCTCCACTTCAGCCCGCCCTTGGCAATTCTGATCCATTCATCGGACACTTCGGAAGTCCTTTGCACTTAAGCGTGTTCTCCAACAACGTCACTATCCGCTATGAGCTATAATTCTGTTAGCAATTATGAGCTGTAAGCTGCTAGAGTATGGTGCACCCCTGTAGTAAACACTGTGCATCTTTCTTGTATGCGCCGATCCCTTATTCCGCGTTAGCACCGAAACTTCAATATAAGCTGTATAGTGTATAGGCTACTAAGATATTAGATATAGGAACTCATCAATCGCCTCCCATGGACAGGAACACTTAAATTATAACCACTTTGGCTTTGCATAATTCGAAACCGAGTGGGAATTCCAGATCACATAGGGGCTGTCTTGCCTCCCAATTAAACCTCTATTTCACCAGCCGCAGCCGCGTGAGCGCGTGGGCCGAATTCGCGCCTCAAACTCGGGCAGCATTTAGCTGATATCTTTACCCCACTCGTGGTTGTTGATCTCGTCCTCGATCTCGGCCTGCATCTCGGGATAAAGCTCGTACAGTTGGTCCAGAGTTGTGTGGTAGCCCATCTAGGATTTTGCACGCAGCAGCACATGGTCAGAACAGAAACGCGAGAAAAGCCTCAACCAAGCCGATTCAAACCTTATTGGACTCCATGGTAGCCGCAAGCGCCTTGAGCACAACGATGCGTTCTTGCGACTCAGCAACTGACGCCTCCGCTTCCTCAATCTATGGACCCAGGGAACAGGGCACATAGCAAAAACGAATCAAGGTCGAGAGGCTATTATTAGCCAGCACCACAAGAGAGGAAGAACTCACAAGTTTAGCAGCTGTGGTCTTGATGTCCGCTTTTTCTGTGCCCACAGGAGCCTTCTCAAGGTCTGCCATGGTAGGGTATTCCAGTTTCATGTAGTTTTCCTGCAGGTACAAATCAAAGTGTCGATTAATCCTCGAACATGAGTTTCAATATCAGGATGGCAATGAAACCTGAAGCTTATCCACCACGTCCACGGCTGTGATCTTGGCCTTGTATGCGGCAAAATCAATCGGAGGAGGCGGGGCGGAGTACATTTTCGACAAGGCCTAAAATCATTAGAAGTAAGTGAATGAGAAACACTTGGTGTGTAAGGATAATCAGGGCCGAGGGCAAACACAGCTTTAGGGCCTTTGATCTTACCGCGACTTCACCGGCCACACCTCGAAGACGGCTTACTTCTGCCTTAGCACCGTCGGTTGCCAGTTTGCTCGTCATGGCCGCCCTATATTCCAAGCACGTTTGAAAGCTGAATTGAGCAAAATGGATATTGTGTGTCATAATGCGAAGGCATATACCAGTCGAAGGCGGCGGTGCGAATGGCAGTACGACGCATTTTTCGAGAAGAGCTGGCGACTGTGCAATATTAAAACAAAAGTAGATAAGGAATGCCGTTCATGACATAAAAGAAATGCCACATACATGGATAAAATGCAGAGCCCCGTGAGAGCGCAGTGCCCCGCTTATCTTATCAATACCTGTCGCGTTCTTGCTTAGCTATGTGCGATGCACGATGCACGCTGCAGGTCAATGAACGATCTCTAATATTATATAACAATTCAGGCCTGAATTAGGTAAAATTCCGGCAAAAAGAAATCGTCGTTACGAAGTAAAGTTGTTACAAAAGTACTCGTACGAAGAGGGGAGTCCTAGCTAGAGTATTGGGTCGGTTCCTTCCAAGATCATGAAATGCTCGATAGATTACAAGATTTGATAATATAGTATTAAACTCAGTCGATGCGCGCCTTCAGTGGTGTGCTATAGCTCGCTATGTCCGTACGAACTGCGCAAAACACATACGAGGCACCAGCCCAGCTTTCCAATTCTTCGGGTCGCCGCGGGCGTGGGGAGGATCCAGACCGACCCCTTAATACTCCCCCGGTGAAAAGAAAGACAAGGGCAAAACGCCTTAGCTTATACATGTGATATGTATGCGCTCACTCCAGGAAGGCTCTATCTGGCGTCTTTCCTCCGAAGAAGTTCTCGAACTCGAACTAATACAAACCCAAATGACACAAAAGCCGAGAAGCCAGTGCTTCTGGCAGAAATGGGGATGCGCGTGCGTTGCGCGAAGAATGCTGGTGCGGTGAGTACGGCACGATTCGTGAGAGAGGGGGTGTGTGTGGGGGGGGGGTATTGCCCATGCCCCACGTAAAATTTGCAAAAAGCGAGATATATTTGGGTGTCGCGCACTCCACAGAACAACAACCCAAGGGACAAAAGCCAACACCCCCGCGCTCGTAAAGGCGGCCATGACGCAGAGGCCGCTTACGATGGTTATATGAACACCAAGTCTGGCTTTCAGTCTAACACAACCATACAGCGACATCCAAGCGGGTCGCTTGGGGCCTACACCTCTATGTTTCTATATGTTACAGGGTTTGTATCTGTGTAGTGTTGATTAGACTAGACCAGACTAGACTAGACTAGCAGTCCCTCCCTATCAGGGCTAATCTCCCATCAAAAACCGTGGTCGCTACTCGTGGTCATCTTTCAGCGTATTTCGAAAACCCTTACAAGGCCCTCCAGCTCGAGTGAAAGTCGTGTGCGCATATTCATGTATGTGACATGTGCTCTGTATTTAGGATACACGGGGGATAGGTGGTTCTGTAAATGCCTTCGTTTATGCATGAGCCACTCGCTAGTCATGCAAAGTAATAATCACACGTTTACGTAGCACGTTCTCCCATATCTTAGTTCAGCGACAGTTCCAGTCGTTGGTTTAGAGTGCACAGGGCTTCCGGTTAACTTTTAGGAATGGCGTGCCATAGCGGGGGATAGGTCGAAGTGGAGATCGCGGACCTATGAATCATTCCGAAAATTGGTCCTACAGGGACCATGAGAGTAAAGGTGATTATCGCGCTACGTAAACTAATCTGATGATGAAAGGCATGATGAAGGCTGACACGGCACATGCTAACATTGCATTACGCGAAAAAACACTCAGCCCAGTCAGACTTGTTTTGGGAGATGCATAAAAACGCAGCTTTATGCTACGTGTTGTTGTTTCTTTGCAATTGGGAAGTGCAGTCTAATTTAATCTAATCCAATCTAATCTTAATTACGCAGGAAGACAATCGGCGCTCGGATTATTTAGACTTGTTTTGGAGGACTCCTCAATACGCAAAATTTTGCTATTTGTTGGCGTTTCTTTTCAATTGGGGAGTGCAATCTAATCTAATATTAACCTAACCTAATCTAATCTAATCTAATCTAATCTAATCTAATCTAATCTAATTTAATCTAAGCAGCACTCTCAGAGCACGGAAAAGCGTGCCACTTTGAACCGCCATCATCACTTCCATGGCCGAACTCATACTCGCACTTATATAAACCCAAATGGCACAGAAGCTAGATGCTGCGGGCAGAAGCGCACGCGCGTGCGTTGCGCGCAAGTCAAAATCGTAAAGAGGATATAGCGTCGAGAGCAGGAAGCTTAACACCACCAAGCTACTCGGGCATGTGCGCCTGATTAGCTCCTTAGTTTTAGTCTGTGCTGCTTTCTTTTTCATCTCTACCTGTCATCCTTCTAATTTCGGTCCCTCAGGGCCTGTGTGAAAATATCAGCAGGTCGCAAGGCAGGTCACGCCTTTTGTTAAAGCAAGGGTATCAGCCACTATTTTTCAAAGGCTCAATGTTGTGGACCTTTATAGCTGCTATCACAATCGGGTAATTCGTTGGACTGGCCACGTTGCTCGGATGCCTATGACTCGGGCGCCGCGGCGGTTGCTTATTGGTCGGGTAGTACACTCAAGGCCGAATGGATGCCCTGAGATGACATGAGGTCGGCCACTAAAGAAGGCTCCAAAGTGCAAAGGGCTACCGGTCAACTTCAAGGAATGGCGTACCATAGCAGAAGATAGGACGGAGTGGAGATCGTGGACGTACTCGAAGCCTATGCCTTCTTCCGAAAATTGATCCTACAGGGATCATGAGAGTAAAGATGAACATTGCATTACGCCGTCGTGTTATAGAATTATCCTATGATGACCCCCGTCGCAAAGCCTTCCTTGAAATTATGTACAATGAGTTCGCCACCAACCTCTTGACGGGCCTCCCGGTGCAGGGCGTGCTCTTCAAGCCAGCCATTGGAAAGAACAAGTTAGCGTTTACATGGCACTACCTCCTCGGAAACTCGCAAGTCTATGAACCAGCATATCATCATCGAAGGTGTTATCAGAGGAAAAGTAGACTCGCATGCCAGCAGTTTACTGAACTCTCATTACGCCACTGGTGGAGGCGCATCTCTCAACCACAACACGACCCTGGGCAGCGTTGAAGTGGGCTTACACGACGCCGGTGTTCCTTACAAGTCCACTGGATCTACTAATGGACAAGGCGCCAAGGGCACCTTCCAGGGACTATTGCCTCCAAATCTGAGCGGCTCTTCACTCGAGAAATCAAACAAAATCATACCAGATCTTGTGATAAGAGCCTCCCATTTATCAGGCAGCAACGGTGCCGGTTGTGACTTAGACGGTACAAACCACATTGTGGACTTCAAGACTCTACGAGGCCTTTCACACTACGACAACACCTCTACTATTCCCGGGGAAACTCTGGAGAAAAGGCAAAAAGCTGTCAACAAAGAGTACCATTCGCACAAAGAAGCTCGAACTCGAGCTGCATGATACGCAGGAAGATCAGAGAGGCCCAATAGAGAGCGAACTTAATGAGCTCGGCCACAGCGGCCGTGTTCTTGCCCCAGTCATTGGCCGATACGGGGGTGCTTCCTCTGACCTCAGCCTCATTTTGGACCTCGTCGGGAAAAGGCTCGCAGACACACGGCATTCTATAACATTGGCTTTTCGGAAGCCAAAGCCTTGTTCAGACAAAAGCTTACACGCAAATAGGGTCACGCAATTGCTCGGGGATGGTCGACTCTTCTTCTGGATCGCCTGAGGGACTTCGTTGTAGTCCCCTCCTCTGCGGGCGGAAACTCTTCATTTGAGCTGCATTCTCAAAGCACGGAAGAGCGTGCATCACTTCCATGGCCACTCGGGCATGTGCGCCTGATTAGCTTCTTAGGTTTAGTTTGCGCTGCTTTGCTTTTCTTCTCTATCTGTCAGCCTTCGAATTCCGGCCCTTCGGGGCCGTCTCAAAGAGACACTCAGCCCAGTCAGACTTGTTCTGGAGGTTCACTAAAACGCAGCTTTATGCTATTTGTTTATGTTTCTTTGCAATTGGGGAGTGTAATCTAATCTTATCTAATCTAAGGGTATCTACATTTGGGTGCCAGCTCTGCTACTAATATGAAAAAAATGCGTCCTATGTCCCTCCGCATCTGTTTTTTTCTTCGCACGGACTTTGAGGGTCTAGTCTAGTCTAGTTAATAAATAGTCTACTCTCCCAAAAACAAAGAAAAATAAGTACACAGCAGCCACAGAGGCACATAAAGAATGTACTTGAGCTGCATATGCGCTAGCAAATTCGCTTCAGAAGGCCAGTTAAGGCTCCAACTGGCGCCATTCCTCCGAACAAGTCGGCGGGACTGAGTGCTCGTTCGTGTGTCACGTCCCAGGTCCACGAGGCAATTCTCTGGGCTATTTTTGCCCCAGAAGGGCATTGTTTCAATGTTTAACGTCCATGGCATTTGATGAAGATATATGGGTGTAGCTTCATGACAGGAAGGTACCGCTAGGCCACAAGCGGCCCACTTGCATGTTTTTTGTATTCGAACTCGAACTTATACAAACCCAAATGACACAGAAGCCAATGCTGCGGGTAGAAATATACGCGCGTGCGTTGCGCGCAAGTCAAAAATCGTAAAGAGGATAGTGTATAGAGTCCAGGAAGCATAATAGTTCCCCCCTCTAAAGTGGAAACTGTCCATGAAATAATCTTGAAACCAAACTTGAGTCGTTTCTGCGTCTGTTTTTCGCGCCTCCCCCGAGGGGAGGATTGGTGTTAGTATCTATACAGGGGAAGGGTGCCATTTAGGCGGCATCATAGTCGGAAGCCGGATTCGGGGTTCATGTAGCTGTCATACGCAGTTTCTTCGTCGTGTTCGCTGCGGTAGTTCCTGCGGTTGGAGTAGCCGCGGGGTGTGTTAGAGGTGCTCACGAGGCACCGGCGGTCGAGTAGGAGGCGTGCCCATCCAAGGTGGGCTGTCAGGCCCCAGGATCGGTACAGCTGGTTGCGGAAGTAGGACCGTACCGTCTTGGGTTTTTTGTCCGAGTAGTAGCTACAGTGCTCGTTTGCTAACTCTGTTGCTACCGCGTCGGCGATATGTTTGACATCGTCAGACATTTCCCCAAACGCACCAATGACCGGTCCTAGGACCACTCCGTTCTGGCC
>Ga0307931_1001828_pt1 | contig 13897 bp, 5 predicted proteins | sample OrgLakmetageno47_FD_201816 | JGI IMG/M metagenome (GOLD analysis project Ga0307931, IMG submission 201816) | Saline water microbial communities from Organic Lake, Antarctica - #47 | ecosystem: Environmental > Aquatic > Non-marine Saline and Alkaline > Saline | place: Antarctica: Organic Lake... | reverse complement strand
AGTAAGGAAAGTCGCCGATATGCTGCCGCATTGAATAAAGGCCCGAAGGCACCACTAAACCCAGCAGCAGCGTAAGATAAAGTGAACCAGGAGATATGCGCGTGTCGCGAGCATCAGGACTCACAACTTAGCGGGTGTGGAAGCAGACCCGTACGGGCGGTCACTCGTGGCCCAGGCGAACATTCCCGCGGAGGTCTTAACGTCCTGGGCGCAAGACCCAGCGGTCATGTTTGAGGGGGCGCCGCAGTCGGTGTTCGATTTGCACGATGGGTTAGACGCAGAGCCGTGCTTGCGTCGAGCCGCGGTGGTCCACGAGAGCAACGCGAGAGCGCAGGCCATCATGAGGCGTTCGGTCAGCCGGGCCAAACAATTCTAATTAGAGTTAGCTGAAAATGTAGCCGTAGAGGGTAGAGTTCGATTCAACTTGATGGGCTTGTTAAACGAGCAAGATTTTTCTACTTAATTGCCATTATCATACGTCATACGGGCGCTTCCCGAGCTGACAGAGAACTCGGAGAAAAGGAATAAGGCAAGTAAGGAGCAACGGCAACTCGTTGCTCCTACTCGCTCCTCGGACTAAGTATAAGTCCGGTATTTAAATCTGAGACTCTAGAAGTTTATAACCAACATTCTCTGATATCTGATATGGATATGGTGCTTGTACGGCGCTAGATCTAGAGAATGGCTTGAGGTAAAGAAAACGCTCATTGGTTAGATGTTAGATCGAGATCGAAGGCACAAACACACCGGGCAACGCACACAGCACACAGCAGGCACATTTAAGGTTGCGTTTCACGTGCACGCGTGATTCGCGCGTGGAGGCTGAAAATTTCCTTTCCGCGTGATTCACGCGCCATGTATATGTCTAGGACATTTTAAAGTGCGAACGTGAATCACTTCGGTATCGTTTAAATTTCACTTTCCGCGTGATTAATGCGTGATTTCCGCGGAATTCCTAACCCAGGGAACACTATCACACCGCAATCATAATAATGGATAATGGGCACCAGGCGCACTAAAGCTCTTTTATTGAAATTTTCAGTTCTGCTCTTCTCTGTTCTACTGCCAAATAGCACAGAAAACCATAATCCAATGCGCTGTATGCTTCGAATATAATCTATAATGGCATGATGGATGTTGATGTATGTGGGAGGCGCCGTGCTATTGAGGAATTTCCCCTTTACAGTTTACAGTGGGGAAATTTCGACTTACCTTTTTAACGAGATTAAGAGAATGGAAGCAGCGACGAAGAAGGCGTACGAGGAGCGGCCTCGGTGGCGGTGGGCGTGGCGAGGCAGTGCGTTGAGTGTAGCGATGGAGCAGTGGCAGGCTCAGTGAACTCGGTGGACGTGGTGAGTGGGCAGTGTGCATGTGGAGTGTAGTGAAGGAGCAGAGGTAGGCTCAGTGGCTTCGATATCTCGCATTTGGTTTGGTAATCTAGAAAGTAGAAATCAGATACAGCTAGGTTCATCTTCGGACATAAGAACAAGCGCCCCAGGAACAAATATATTTAAGCGGAATGCAGATAAAAAGCAGTAATACTTGATGTCTTCCGTTTTAGAGTTCTTTTGACTTTGAGACCTATAACTTGCAATATAGGCCTCATGCCTCATGTCTTCAGGGACTTCTAAACCCACTTTGTGCCAGTTCCCGAATCTCGGCCGTGAGCTCGTCCAACTTCCGATTGACTTCCTGTATCGCAGCGTCTTGCCTCTTTGCGCGCACCACGCTCGCCATAGCTGCCCTCGCATTTGCTTCGGCTTGGTCCGTTGAAAGACCACTGCCGTTGCCGCTGCTTTTGCTGTCTTCACTGCTTTTTCCAGTTCCCTTGCGTTGAGCTTCCAGCACAAAGCAGGTGCGGCTGGGGATCCATTCCAAACTCAAATCATTAACCTGCTGCCGCACGTAGCTCTCAATCCCGCTGTCTTCGGTGGGATCTTTCTTCCGCAAATACGCGACGTAGTACACGTATGACCACAAGTCGTGGTCGCTCGACAAGTGCTTGTCAAAAGTTGGTGCAGTGGGTCCTAATCCCATGTCTTCATAAGTATTGCGCTGCAGTCCACAAACGAAACAGTCTGACGCAAGAATTTCTTCACGGGTGGCTTTTTCTTCGCGAATTGAAGAAAACGTGTCCACCATGAGGCCTGTAATGATGTTCATGAGAACAACGCCAACCCATATGAAAAACACGGAGTCAAAGATGATCCGCAGCGGGTAGTCCGCACTGCCAGTTTGTGCAATTTGCAAGGCAGATTTGATGTTGCCCGCCTCGCTCAAGCCTTGATAGGCAAGCAAATAAAAGCAGCCCAGAAGAGAGTGGCACTCTTTGTTGATTGACTCTTCCAGTTCAGCATCATAATAAGGGACTTTCAAGCTTGCTGCAAAATGATTGCGACCGAAGGATGCATAGATCAGCACGGACACACAGAATAGGTAGAACACTAAACCAAGAGCGATGCCGGGCGAGGTAACACTTTTGATAATATCTGCGATCACGGGTGAAATGACCACGATGTCAAGCAATTCCAAGGTGAAGAATTCTTCGTTCACAAAGAACCCCAATATGCAGCAAGCACCCAGACCCACGTGATTGCGCAGAAACGAGCGGTGCACCAAAGTGTCATAGACAATTGCATAGCGCCGTTGCTGCGGTGAGTAAGGAAAGTCGCCGATATGCTGCCGCATTGAATAAAGGCCCGAAGGCACCACTAAACCCAGCAGCAGCGTAAGATAAAGTGAACCAGGAGATATGCGCGTGTCGCGAGCATCAGGACTCACAACCCCTGAAGTCGTAGAACTGCTACTGGAAGCTTTAAGCAACGTTCGCCGCAGTCGAGTCAACGTGTCTGAAGAGGATGCATTGTAAAGTTCATCGTCATCTTCGTAGTCAGGAAAGAGGCCTTCGTCCGCGGGAAAGTTGAGAGCATGAATGCACCCAAAAAGCACGCTGCCTGCAATGCCACTGAAGAAAGGCGCCCATGCACTCGCATCCCAAGCCTCTTTTGGGGGCCGCGCTAAGCCTTGGCGAAGGGCGTCTTCCAGGGCCTCAGCGGCAGCATCATCGAGTGAAGCTACTAAGAGTGGAATCTCAGTTACCCAAAGATTTTTCACAATGATAACATAGCCTGCCAGGACCAGGCACATCAGCACGGTTGTGAAGCATAAGCTGGCGAGCTCGAAGAAATCTAAAGGACGTGCTCCACTTAGGTGCTGTAAGAAAGCATCGTTGGCACAGCCGCCGAGTCGAGCCGGCGCAAACAAGACGTTTAAATTGAGGATCACCACCAGAACGTAGACGAACGATTTGAGCCTGGGTAAATGCTTGTGTAAAGAACGGTATACCCGCGATTGTTCGGCTTTGTGGTAAATCAGTTCCATTTCTTCGATGAATGCAGAAGAAGCTTTTAGCAGAGCTTTCATTCGCTTTTCAGAGGTTTGAAGGTCCACCTGTCAATTAATGCCGATGAAAATTCATGTCAGACGAGAATAATGTTCAATCGAAGGATAATTAAGAAAGCGCAAGGAATATAAATTTTCGATCGAAGAATAATTTTCAATCGAAGGTACGCACCTCCTCAAGGAAAGCTGCTCGCGTGTTGTCGGGCAAGTAATTGATTTCAAACGGCAGCGGAAAGCAGCTGCGTTCGGTTTTGCCCCGCCACGCAATTTCGACTTGCCCCACGAGTGGCCCAATCTCACGGAGCGCGTTCGCGTGCGCCAACTCGGCAGCCCACTGGTTGGCATTGAACCCCATGTTCAGAGCACCTCCGCCTAGCTTCATAGCAGCACCGAGACCACCTTTCAAACCACCAGTCAGACCCCCTGCTACGCCCGTGATTCCACCTGCTACACCCGTAATGCCTCCAGCAACACCCGTTAAGCCGCCCCTGAGGCCTCCTTTGAGGCCTCCTTTAAGACCTACCTTGAGGCTACCCACGCCACCGCTACCCAACTTGAACGCAGCCCCAAGCCCACCGGTCCCTAGCTTAGTCAAAGCGCCCAACCCCCCTGCACCGAGTTTCATGGCACTGCCAAGACTAATGGCGGCGAGCGCACCGTTTACCTTGGAAAGAACATCATTGTTATCAGAATCGGGACTCGTTCCATTGATAGACCGGTCTGGTCCTCCTATTTCTACCAGGACCGTCACCACTGCCATGAGAGACGTCTGCAAGGTTTTGATTTTCAGCATTTCGTCGGGCGTCGGCAAGCGCTTTTCAGCCTTAGCTGATATGATGCACTCGCGCACTTGAGTGTCAAGCCAGTCTCGGTACTCCTCAATCGCATGAATTTCTAAGCGCCGCTCAAGTTGAACATGTGTGTTGCGATCCTCGCGGCCCTCGAGACATGCTGCCATCAGTACACAACTGAGCGCTCGAAGAGTCAAATGGCGTGGATTTGCCACAGCACATGCTTCATCACGCGCATTGACAGCAGGCAGCAATGAGTTGAGCGTGGGAACCAACTCAGACTTGGCCAAGAGGTCTTGGTTGCCCGCACACGGCCCTAGCATAGCGTCAATAAGCGTGTTCAATAACTGAGCCACTACTTCCAGTTCTAAGTGAGTAAAATGTGAGCAGACAAAGGAAGACGCGCACTGAGCAACCACAAGGTCACTGACAGCCTTCACGAGGTCCAGTGACTGAGAGTTCATCGGTTGCACACGAATGTATTCTTGGAAGTCCTTGAAGTGACCTTCACATAGGAGCTGCAAAAATCGTGCGCTCACAATGGCACTCTCGCAGTCTGGAGATGCCTCGTCATCGTCTGCATCGTCATCGTGTTTCGTTGACGCTGTACGCCTCCTTTTCGCTAATCCTTCAGATGCTTTTTGAATCCGCCGTCCCACATAGCTTAGCAGCTTGCCCTCAGTGTCATCTTTTACCAAATGAGAATAAAGCGTCCGCTGCACTTGCGGATGACCTCCATTCAAGAGCTCGCAGAGGAGCTCAAGCGCTAGATCAGGCAGCGCGCCCTCGCTCGTGTCCAGAGACAAACTGGCCACTAACTTTGCCAGGAGTTGAGTTACACCAGCTTCATTCAGCAAAGTCTGCTTATCTTGGTACGCCTGTTGCTCTTGTTCGTCCAAGTCTCCCGTGGATACTTGCTCAAATCGAGTTGCAGTTTCGAAAGCCTCTATCGGCAACCGTGCTCCGTCCGCAGTCATTGGCCGCGTGCGAGCTTTAATCAAATGCGCCATCCAAGTGTTCAAAATGAGGATGCAGGTCTTATGACCGGACGATCCTCTTGGCTCCCAAAAATGTTCTTGAATATACTCCACGAAGCGATGGACAATGTCCACCCAATGCAACTCGACGGCACCAGACAGTGCATTCGGGCGGTTCCCACCGTCGTTACGCGCGCAAGCTCGGATTTGATTCATTGTATCGTGAGCTTGCTTCCTTCGAAAGACTCCTTGCACAAGGTCCGCTGCTCTAGCCTCCGTCATTCCGGACACGTGGATCTTTGCTTTGAAAGAATCTTTCTTAGAAGTTGAGGAATCCTCAGGTGCAATTTGCCCTGCTTTGGGCCTGGCTTTTTCGTCCGGTCCGCTGTTGAGTGAACGAGGCTGCTTGCGTGGCTTCTTTGAGGCATTTGGCAGAGGCATTGAAAGGCTGCGCCCGACACCCTCTGGTGGCCCTGGACAGCCTTTCTCCAGTATGGAGACCATTTTGAAGCGGCGGCCTTGCATGGAGTCCTGGATGAAGACATTCGTTGCAATCTGAAAAACAAAAACAAAAAGAAAAGATGAGAAATAGGTATGAGACCCACTAGAAAAGGCCACATTCATTATTGATGAGATGCATACATGAATAGGCAACAACAACTTACTCCTTCTTTAAATGCTTGAAGCTTAGTTGAAGTAGAAACGATTTCGCCAGTAAGGAACAGTTCTTCATTCAGACGTGGATTAGTTGTTTGGTCTGTATTGGTCATGACAGAGCTTCGCTTGAAGTGCTTTGTTGAAGGACCATGCGCCACATCCCGTCGACGTGCACCTAATTTATCATGCCGGTCAAAGCGCTTGGCACCAAGCTCATTCCCTCGGCCTTTGTGAATGTGCACAATTCGTTCTCCACACTCCACAGTTCGCAGACTTAAGCGGTGCCCTTGATGGTGTAAAATATTGCTTTTCTCAACTTTCACATCACTAAGAGGTGTGACATCGCCTTCACTCTCTGCAACCGCCTCCATGTCAGCTTCTCGGAGGGACTGCTTCTTCAGCTTCTTTTTCAACTTATCCTTAGCTCTCACAACGGTTACATTCTTCATCAAGGCTTTGTGCTCCTTAGACACGGAATTCGACCTCCTGGCATTCACAGATGCTTTTGTCGCTTCATAAAGTGCTTCGAATTCATAAATGTCAATGCCACCAGAATTATCGGCGTCAGCTTTGCGAAATTCTTCTTCAAGTTCCTTTCTACGTTTCTCGCTGATATTCCGAGCAGCATTTGGATTCTCAGTGAGTTTCACAACGAGCACAACAAATTCTTCCATTTCTAGAAAGCTTCGTTGATGCTTCTCCACTTCGTCCAAGAATGCGGTTTTCAGAAACTCAGGCGTCTTTTGACGCTTCGAGAGCAAAGTCTCGATGTCTTCACTCATGTCAGCCAATGCGCGTTCCCTGGAAGGAATATCTTTGATGCTATCGAATAGTCCAAGACGAACTAAGGTGGTCATGAACTTCTCCAAGAAATCAACAAGGTCTGCGCATATTTCAAGTTGCCTATCATCCATAGTGTGTAGTCTTCCGATTGCTTCAAAAAAGGGAACAGCGCAACGTTCAATGAACGCCCACAGAGCAGGCGACATAATTTGGTCCGTATTCAGGGGCAAAACAAAAAACTGTTCGACAAGAAGGCTCAGGAGCTCAGCGCCAGTGGATCCATCAAGAGTAACAAACTCTAAAACTACCTCTGGGCTTAATGAGCTGTCGTTTTGCCAAGACGCGTCAACGTCCTCAAGCATTAAAGCACTACGTAAAGGGCTGTTTGCGAAGTAACGTTTCGCCTTCGATGCTGTCGCTTCAGCTTCCTCGCATTGGGCCACCAGGGCTGAACAAGTAGCATCAATGGTAATGCCCGCCGTTTGTTGCAATATCGTTGCAGCTTCTTCGTTACCACCTTCGAGCACAACTTTGACGAGCCGAATGATTCGAGATGGATTCTTAATATCAGTGCTGCTAGTGGCGACTGGACGCATAAGTTGACTTGTTGTATAAACAAAGCACGATGTTAATGCTTGAAAGAGACGCTCAAGGCCATGATCAGATGTTTGCAACGACACCAGAAGTTTGCACGCAAGTATTTGGTGCTCGCGGTCGGGTGTGTTTTCAGGTTTCGCCAAAATGAATATCAGGTCCAGAGCAGGAGACATCGAGACATCAGGGGACAAATTGGCCACTTGGCAAAATAAGGCAAGAAGACTTGGTTTCACTCGTTCGCAAAGGCCGGTGTTTGATCGCAAAATGCTTTCAATGAGATATTGAGAAAAGTCACAGGCAGCATGCGGCCATTTGCCTTGTGGATTGAGACTGGCTTCAGCGGCCATACGTTCTTCTTGAGTACGTGTGTCGAGACCATTGGCATTTCCATCCTCATCATTTGTGGCTTGAAGTGCTGAAGGCGTAGCCATTTCCTCAAGCGTAGACATACCCACGAATAGGAGCTCTTGATTGGTTTTGTTGTTGTATACAAAAGCAGTGCACACACAAAGAATGGCTCGCTTGACAAGTGTCAAGCGCCGCTCCGACTCAACCTTCTCCTGGTCCGAACAAATGCTTCCTTTCCAAGCAATTTGGTGGTCCAAGCGTACGGCATCTATCAAAACGTCATGGATTTTGCACGCCCGTAAGACGTCTTGATGCTTGGCCTCGACCTCGTTGTGGCCACTCAAGTCCACAAGTTTAGGCCCCCATCTCGCAGCCATATCATCGGACCATAATTCTTCAGGATCACCTCTATTCTCGTGCTCCCTTTTCTGCGTTACAGGTTCAATACTTTCATTCGGCCGCGCCTTCTCTGGCATCTCAGCATTTGTGTGCATGAACACCATAAGACGATCAAGAATTCCCATAATGTTACCGAAGGCTTTGTTGTCAAACGATCCCGATACACGGCTGCTCACGCCCCATACAGAAGACGTTCGAGCCAGATACATAAGCTCGCTCAGGTCGGATCGCAAAACATGAATGTCCCCGTATACAGCAAGGTTAGGTGTCTCCAAGAGCTCTACATTTTGCAGAGCATTTTGTAGAGCGCGGCGCTGCGCGTAATTTGACTCAAGAAGCTCTAAAGCAGCAGCCATGAGCGTATCATCTTCGTACATCATGGTGTCAATCAGCGCCTGGTCAATGTCTGGCTTATCAGCCAGCGCTGCGAGATCGAGCTTGGCAGCTTCACCTTTGCCTCCCGGAAACATCGCTTCAAATTCATCAAAAAGAACCCTCGCAGACTCAATGTTGCTTTGCAGAATAAAATCCCTCGCATCAGCCTCTTTGGAAGAAAAGGAAACGCTTGCAGTTGGTCTTTCATCATCCCACCGCATCTCCGCACTTTCCCAAATTTGTACTCGCTTTTTGAAGCTCTGAAGAAGGCAAGCGAGTCGAAAGTTGGTTCGCAAATCAATCACCCCAAGGAAGGTTTGGATTGCACCAAGTTTTAATTTTGTCACGTTTGCAGATTTCGAGCCCATGTTACGATACCGTGCTTGCGGTGGATTGAAGTGCGTTCCGGGCTTCTCCAAGTCAGATCGCCCATCTAGCAGCTGGCCATTAGGATGGCACAAATCGCGTAGCTTGACATAAGTCGATTGGAAACCAAATTCCAGCAAGGAGCTTTGCCCTGAGATCGCAGCCATTCCAAGCATATTCAGCTCTTCTTCATTGTGTAGAATTCGCCCTGAAGCACCGAAGCGGCGGATCGTTTCGTTGCACAAAGTGCGGTAAAGAAAGAACTTAAAATGATCCGGATGAGAAATGATAGGGTCAGGAGATGAAAGAGCCGAAGATAGAGCTGGCAACGAAAAGTGCGGGAACGCAGCGTCTGAGTCCAGCGTGACTGGCTGAATAACAGGTGTGGAAGATCGCCGCGTAGCACAAGGTGCATTCGAAATGTGGTCATAGATCCAAAGTCTTTCAGGGAGGCAAGGGGCGCCCGAAAATGGAAACTGCGGGTATCGATCGACGTAAACCGCGTTGATAAGCATGATAGCTACAGCTGTTAGGTTATACGGCAGCAGTGGATTCGTGCTGATGTTCATAAGCAGCTCATACGGAAAAGATTTCTCAATCCAGGCAATGCAGTTATAAGATCGACCCTTGCACATTTCAGTGAGAAGCTCAAGCTCTGCGACCACGAAGGTTGCCAACTGTAATTGTTTTTGGAAACGCATGTAGCGCGCTCTTTCTTTTGCCTCTGCCATTTCGCTAATTTTGCTGTAGGCAGCGCGCCGGGTACCAGCACGACCGACCGCCTGCGCCTTCGTCTTTCCAATTTTGAAAGCTTTCCAAAAATGCCCGGTCACAGGTTTGCACAGCCTAGCTGGATCCAGGACCCACATTAAACTTTCGAGAGGGGCCAAGTCAATCCCTGGCCCAAGCCCTTCCATTTTGCGTGTCTCCACCACTGGAATTTGCAGCGACTGCGGAGACCACCAGAGGTAGCCACATTCCGGCTGCCAATGTTCAGTTCCAAGCCAAGCTACGCACACGGGTTTAAAACCATTGGAATCTGATTTACCAAGGTATGCCTTTGGGGCATTCGGTGGCGCGCGCGTGCGATTGGTCGATGCTTTCGTACCATCACTGACGTATGCTTCACCTAATTTTATTGATTTAGGCAGTGTTTCAACTTCGTGGAAAGTAACACCGAACGCATAACGGTCCGGTAGATTCATCCAAAGCTTTCGCACGCACATTTCTTGATTGGCGCGGCTTGGCTGGCCTTCGATATAGCACACTGCTGAGAAAAGAGAAACAAGCCTTACTTCGGGGCCACACTTATGCGCAAGATTTTTGAAACGATCAATCAGCTCGTTGTTGACCAGCTTGTTCACAATCTGTTCCGTAGAGCAAAGCAATTGCCCCAAAGTGACCGTTGCACCCATAGATTCTTCGCCCTGACCGATGATGATGTTACGCCACGGCTCCCACCGTCGCACTACTTCTTTGTGCATGACATGTGACGTACCCCACTTGTCTTCAAGCGACTCTTCACCGAAACTTCCAGAATCTTTAAAATCTACCAATTCTTCACCTGTGTTGGCCATGGCATTCGACTCAGCCGAGTCAGAATTCGCCGCCACAATCGTCGCGTCAGTTGCAGCATCGTGTGGACGTTGCCAGGTGCGCGCGCGGTGGCTGGCAAAGTACTCTTGTGTCCAAACGTTGCCAATTATGCAGCGTTGCACTGTCACAAACAAGAACTTCTGCACTGCGCTGAGCAATTCGACCCCTGGTATTTTAGAATTGAACGGCCCACCTCGACGCAGAGCCGCTGCGGCATAGTTGTACGGAGCTACGGCTGCACTGAAGACGGCGTCAAGAAGTTTGAGCTCACAGGCCATCTTTTGCATGCGCATGTCAGGCTCGCCACCGAAAAACGTCGAAAATGCCACAGCTTTGCTTGCATGTGCCTCTTTCATGCTTTCTGGAACGGACCCGTTGTGACGACGAGGCGGTGGGAGACCACGGCGCAGCAAGTCGATGATATCAAGGCACGACGCACACACGGCTTCACAAAGGCCGAGAGGTAAAGTAGCACCACTGGAAACGTCAGCAGCGGCGTGGAACATGTAAGCAAAACGTCGCTGTAAGGGCACATGTGCCAGAAGTTGCCGCAGCTGGCGAGATTCGTTGTCGAGCACGGGCGTCAGCTTCAGGACATCTAAGCCAGAAGATTCCGACGAAAAGCACACTCGACCACCCGTCTTATTCAAATGCTGCGGGCGCCGCGCCACCGCAGCAGCGTCGAAGCTACCATCAACCAATTTACCCGTGGGTGCGCCAACAGGTCTAACCAGAGGCAGCTTGAGGTCGCCACGTGGCGCCACAAAGTGCAAGATGCGGTGCCGGGACGCACTTGCTGGGGGGCGGTGCTCGAGGCGAAGAGTGGCAACGGTGCGGCGCAGACCGTCGTGCGCCACGTCGGTCGGCATGATGTAAAACACGAAGGAAGCTTCTGACCCAAAGCTGCCAGGAATCACATTGGGGTCAGCATCGTCGACAAGGGCCACGTCAAAGAACTCTTCGCCATCACTAGCCTCTTGAGTGCTGCTGCCAGCGCCTCCAACATCCTCATCATTACCACGTGCGCCCTCGAGTGTTACTCCTCCTCCTGCAATATTGGCTGCACGGCCAGCGTTCCGACCAGGCCTTACTCTTGAAGCAGGTGATATTGAGTTCACGGAAAGGTACTTGCCGGAAGGTACGTGCCGGATTCGCAGCGGCATGCTTTTCCACCGCACCACACTGCAATTGGCTCGGTCGACGTTCTCGAAGCTCCAACACGCTTTCGCGCTCAAGTTCAAAGGGTTGCCCGCGTCAGCGCCGCCTGGGAGCACTTTCAAGTAAGGCACATGCGCAGGCGCACCGCCGAGACGGTTGATACGAAGCGGGTCACTCGAAGTGCCGAGCGCGTCCAAAATTTCTCCCTTGTCGGGGTTAGCAGACGCCTGCAGGAAAGCGTTACCCTCTGGGTGGAAGAGCCGGAACATGTGCAAACTGGTCATCAGGGCGCCCACCGTGTCGACAGGTTTCGGCTGTAGGCGACCGTAGAGTTTGATGGTAAAGCTGCGAAGCTCGACGCTGCCATTGCACTCGCCGCTGGAGGTGGTGGCCAGAGCTCGGGGCAGGCGCAGGTTGAGGGTTGCTGAAGGGTAGCAAGGTCCCGCAGCCATGCGCTTCATAGCAGGGCCCATTTGGGTCTTGGCCGTGGGACTTGCCTCTACAGGGGGTAAAGTGCTGGACCCACCCAAGATGAGGGCGTCGTGCTTCACGGAATGCAGCACAATTTGGTCGTCGGCATACACCAAGGAGCCCATGGACCTCACTTTGAACCGCGGCGTGATGCGAAAGTGCGCAGCCAAAGAGCCAGCCTTGAGGGAGACCCGGCGGCAATTCGGGTTGAGCGGTGCAGGCGTCTTGTGCATGGCGACGAAGAGACCGCTCGACAAGTGCTGCAATTGCACCAAGTCGCCGTAACGGATCTGTTTTTGGCAGGAATTCGGGTGAACATATGAAAATGAAGTGAGGAAAGACAATGCTCCCGACGTGGTGCAGTAAAGAAATAAAGTAAAGAAGAGGGGGCTTAAAAATCCTCCACACGAAGAAATCACAGGAGAAGCAGAAACAACCAAAAAAAAAAGAGGAAAGAATGGCGAAAGGGCCGAACTAATCACGTACCGGCTCAGGAACGACGCCAGGCGATGGATTCACCAATTTCTCCAGCAGCTCAGCGTTCTGGGCCGCCTCGTTTTCGTTTCTAATTGGAGACGTTAGAGTAAGGAATGAAAGTAGGTTATCAAATGTGGCGCATTGGGTGAGGTAATAGGGGGGATTTCTCTTGAGAGGGAAACGCTGACACGCGGCGTGGGTAGAAGGGCGTGGGTTTCTCAACGACAACGTGGATGAACACGATAAACAAAAAAAAGACACCAAGATACTACTTGTAAAAAAGCGCACACAAGGTAACTAAAACTCGCGGGCTTTTCTGTTTGTCTAAGAGGGGTAATCGAAAATTTGCAAATCGTTGAGAGTATTTCTTGCGTGTAGCGCGTGGGAAACGGTAAAAGGGAAGACGCGCAGAACTTGGACAAATAAATTAGCAGTGAAAAGTCTTAGTCTCGTTTGCGCACCGAATTACAGCAAGATCGTAGTTCAATTCTTTTTTCTTGGCACTAGGGGTGTCTGACTGTCGTGCTGACTTGATGATCTGAGAAACTTCGTGCTTGGACCTGCGCGTTGCGGTTAGGAATAGTGAATGCAGACAGCGTTGGGGTCGGAAGCGGTTAAGGCAGGGGTACCAATCACTCAAAAAGGAACCTTTGAGCAGCATCATTCTTCGTCAACCTCTATCCTATAGACGACGCGGGGCTTGTCTTTGGACGTACCTGTAGTTGAGCCTCGGGCAAAGGCGAAAGACTGCGTCGCTGAACCGCAAACTCGGAGGTGCCCCTCCTTGCGAGGACCCAGTAAGGTCAGGCTCTACGCCCACAGTGCGCTGGCTGATATCGCCCAAGACGGTCCCCACTTCACGGCCTGTTGCATCCAGAGCAAAAAAAGAGACAGCTCATAAATCGCGGGGAAGCGTTTCGCGTACAATCATCGACGGGGCAAAAAGAAAACGAACCAACGCAAAATTGCTGTAGAAATCTACGACACTCAAGGCATACCTTCGCTCTTTAGCCAAATCAAATCGCCAGCTGCCAGTGACACCATGGGTTTATCCGCTTCTGCAACTTTGACTGGCGCTGGCTTTGCACCGGTGTACATCGGTGGCGTGCTGGCCTGGTTTTGGTTCCCGTCACTTGATTTAGGGCTATCGCTTTCGGGCGACATATCAGCAGTTGTGTCAGCATGCTGGGGCATGTCGCCGCTCTCAACATCTACTTCCATTGGGCACAGCACGATACGGGCGCTTAACTTGCTCCAATCACCTCTGTGCCGGTGTTAACGCTACCCTGCCTGGCTCGGCAAGTAGTTCGTAAATTCGTAAAATGCAAGCATTAGACCATATCTTAAATCCCTTTTTACCGAACTTTTTCCACTTTACTGCCGACACTGGCACTCTCGGCACAATTTCCACAAAATGGCTGAGCTCTGCTGCGGCGTAAAAGCCTAAGAACACAACCATCGATGAATTAGTTCGCACAAATACTTGTCGAGCGTTATATT
>Ga0307931_1001827_pt1 | contig 13913 bp, 15 predicted proteins | sample OrgLakmetageno47_FD_201816 | JGI IMG/M metagenome (GOLD analysis project Ga0307931, IMG submission 201816) | Saline water microbial communities from Organic Lake, Antarctica - #47 | ecosystem: Environmental > Aquatic > Non-marine Saline and Alkaline > Saline | place: Antarctica: Organic Lake... | reverse complement strand
TTTTTTTTTTGAAAAAAATATTTATTTCAATTCCATAAAAAATGGCCATGCAGACGGTTGTAGGTCCGGCTGCGGCCTAATTCGTTCTATCCTGGGTATCTTGGAACTATCCAGCGAAAAAAATCACACTTTTATTACGACTTGGAAAAGTTGGTTTTCTTATGAACCGCCCCTAGTATCAACTTTGGTAAATCATAGCGGGGTGGCAATTGGCCAAGGGCGAGAACGCGGGAGTGGTAACTTACACAAGACCTAAATGCACGGGTGTCACCTCGGAGGTCGAACTTGCCCCAACTTCGAACCAAATAGATTTGCCACACTACCATATTCGAATTCCTGGTGCCAGATGAGTATTTGAGAATATGCGGCGTGCAGCGTGCAGCTCGATGGGCAGCTCATTTTTCATTTCATCTGTCTAGATTTGCCCCTTGTATACAGTTCATAATTTGAACACATCAAACTCCGAGAAAGGGCAAAGTGGAATATACTGTGTCTCATGTTTCTTGTGGGCTTCCCAACAACACCTATCATCCAACGCTGACCCGATTCCTCGATTGAGAGGATGTCCTTGATACTCAATAAGCTTGCGGCATTAAGCCATGAGAAGCATCCAGAGAGTAGCACTGTTCCTCATGTGGCTCCGTGTGAAGAAGAGCGCATGCCCATGCTTCGACGTGGAGTAAGGCTAGTGATGCTGCGGAACCTGCTCTCTGATTTGAGGGAGCTGGGGCGAATGGATATCAATAGCGGCCAGTTCATGAACGGTGTTCGCACAACAGACTCGGCCACAGACTGGCGAGAATTCAGCCGCGAGAAAGATGGGCACTCGGGAAAAGCTTGCTGTCTGCATACTGGTACAAGTCTTGTGGAGACGATGGCCGATGAAGGACTAACGCACGACCCTAGTAGTGGCGCGGAATATTTTGGGGACATCAATACATTCGTGAGCTACACGTGGCGTGGGGGAGGGTGCATCGTTAGCTGCCCTGATTTTGTCAGTAGAACTCACTGCAGATGGAATTGAGGTATCATGCCATAAACATTATTGAGGTGCCATTCAATTCAAGAGCAGACTTTGACAAGAGAACACATGGAATGTATGCTACTATTTAAATGCTCCTTATGATAAAATGCCGAGGCGTTTTGATCAGGCGTTTTGATCTTTGCTCAATGCAGATGGAATTGAGGTATCATGCCATAAACATTATTGAGGTGCCATTCAATTTAAGAGCAGCCTTCTGGAGCGAATTCGCTAGCGCATTTGCAGCTCAAGTGCATTCTTTATGTGCCTCTGTGACTGCTGTGTACTTGCCTTTCTTTGTTTTTGGGAGAGTATTAACTAGACTAGACTAGCAGACTTTGACAAGAGAACACATGGAATGTATGCTACTATTTGAATGCTCCTTATGATAAAATGCCGAGACGTTTTGATCGTTATCTTGACTTTCGCTACCTCGTTCAGGCAAATTGCGCAGTGTTCCTTGATGTGCTGGCTTGCGCTCAGCATCGCACTGTTTTTTTAACGCAAGTCCACTCCGGTAGGCCTATTAGTATTAGTTCGAGTTCCCCTCGGGCTCAGAAAACAAATTTTTTTCGAGAGCCATGATTGGCTCTGCCTGTCTACATGCTGCGAGGAGAGAAATAAAATCGAAGGCTTGCTTTTCCGTGCTCTTCTCTGATGAAGCAAGTGGCATCAAATTTAATTATGAAGATACAAGTCCGGGCGGTCCTGTTCGCAGGGCTAGCCGCCGTCTTTGCGAATGCTTCTACTACCCCAAGAAACATGAGCGTTGGCTCGGTTTTGCGTGATCCGGGGGCGCTTATGGTGTTGCACACTTCGATGATGCGGCGTTTGGAGGTGACTGGCCCTCCAACTCCGCTTCCAACATCGGAAATGACCCCGGTAACTTCAGAGGCTCGACTAGAAGGCGCCATTCAAGCTGGCGAATCTCTGGTGCTGCTTGGTGCAGATATATTGCTTTCGAAAGCAATCTATATCCTGAGCGGCGCGCCATTTACTCTTGACGGCAGCGGATATGCGCTGGACGGTGCGCACAACCACACGTGTGTGGTTGTAGACGCGGCCGCAAACGTGACGCTCAGAAACATAACAATCGTCCATGGCTCGTCTAGATTCGGTGGTGGTGTCTTTGTTTCTGGCGGCTCTCATCTTTACGTAATTCACGGACGCATAATTAAAAACCGCGCGACTCAGTCGGGGGGGGGGGTATTTGCCGAGAAGTCGTCTAAACTCTGGTTTACTCACACTGTGGTCCAGTCCAACAATGCCCCGACAGGAGGTGGCTTATCGCTTGACGGTGCACGCGGCGAGTTCAATTCCTCAATAGTTTCGCAGAACCTCGCGTTTTCAAACGGCGGAGGATTTTATGTTCAAGATTCCAAGCTTAATTTTCACAAGACGACACTCGAGGCTAACCAAGCCTGGAATTGGGGGGCAGCTACTTATACCTTTAGAAGCACCGTTTTTTTTTTTAAAAGCGCAATGGTGGCAAATAACGCCTCTGGCCCGAATTCCCGCGGAGGAGGTGTTTATGCTTTGGTGTCAATTGTATCGCTCCTGGATGCAAATTTGTTGGGGAACCGAGCAGTTTTCGCTGGAGGCGGGGCGTGGTTTATACACAGCGACTGTTTCTTCAACCATACGCAGGTCTCTTCTAACAAAGCTGATTATGGAGCGGGTGTTGTCGTTTTCGATTCCTCATCAGAGTTCTACGGGACGTCTATTTTCAATAACACAGCTGCAAGGTCAGGTGGCGGCCTCTATTTAGCTGGCGAAATTGGAAATATTTCGACGGTCAAGATGCTATCGTGTAACGTTACCAATAATGTGGCTTATTATAATGGGGGTGGGTTATATTCCATTGGCACTGTCAACATATCACTTCACTATGCAACCTTTGGGCAAAACAAGGCGCAGTATGGTGGAGCGATCTCGCTATCTTCATCAAACCTCTTGCTACAGAACTCGCTTATCTTTGAAAACTCGGCTTCATTGTTCGGCGGTGGAATTCACTCGGACAACGCTGAGTTCAGCATCGTGGCGAGCAACCTAACAAAGAACACTGCTTTCGACGGTGGTGGAGGTGGCGTCTTTTCATCGAGTGGTTCCAAAGGACGATGTGAGGAGTGTATGGTTTGCTTTAACGTAGCAAACATGGCGTCAGGGGGAGGACTAGCCGTTACTTCAGCTTCGTCAATGCATTTGGTAAATTCGTATATTTTTGGCAATCAAGCACTTACGATGACTCCATTCCTTAACCGAACTACGGGCCCATGCAGCGTCTTCGGCGATTGTTTTTTCTCTCCAAATTTTCCCAGCAGCTACGACAACAACGACAAGTGTTCCTTCGAGGTTACTTCAGATGCAACCCTTGTGAGTGAGACTTTTGTGACTGAGCTTACTTATGACTATTTGAGTGTAAATGGCGTGCAGTTCTCGGGAACGAACGGGCCTTCAGGTATGAAGGTTTACATGGGCGATATCATTGAGTTTACCTCCGATGCGGCTTTGGTGGCCCAAGGGTTTGAAATTTGTCGAACAGTGAAAGTCGACGGAGGCGGAGCACAATTGAGTGCAGGCGGTATTCTTCACCTTTTGAATACGTCTGTTTCAGAAAACTTTGCTGCTTCGCGAGGTGGCGGCATATTTATCTCAAGCGGGGGAAGCTTAGCTGCGTCTGAGACATCATCAATCACGAAGAATGCAGCGTCTTTGTGGGGAGGAGGACTCTATGCTGAGGCGTCAACCGTTGTTTTCTCTCAATCAACAATATCTGACAACACTATTGAGTCTCTGCAAGGGTCTGCAGTATATCTCGAATCGGGAACTTTTCAAGGTACGGGACTTAACGTTGCAGGAAATTTTGCCGGATTCGCGTCTGCTGCTGGAGCGACGTGTGGATCGTCCTGCAACGCTGGAAAGTACGGAGACTGCATTCCGGCGGAAGGGGCTCCTCTGTGCCAAATTAATTGCGGCGGTTGCTCGTTGTGTCCACCAGGTAGAGCTTCAGATATTGTAGGAGCTACTTCGTTGGCTACGTGTAAACAGTGCGGCATCGGACAGGCGTCATCGGCTCTGGGCGCAACGAAATGCGATGTTTGCAACCCGGGCACGTTTGCAACTAACAGTACGGCTGCGGGCACTGGTGAGGTTCAGGATAAACCAACCGTGGAAGGGGCCAAGCTTTGCGCGCCATGTCCTTCTGGTTTTTATTCTGACGTTTCGTACTCGATTGTTTGTCAAGAATGCCCCAAGGGCACATCATCAGCACTATCTTCGTCAAAGTGCAGTCTGTGCGCTGCTGCGATGTGGCAAGCACCGAACGGAAACTGTTTATCGTGTCCAGATGATGCCAACTGTCAGGAACAGCGAGGAGACTTGCTGCCCGCTCCGGTTGAGGGCTTTTGGATAGATACCCGAAACCTTGAGTATTTTGCAGAGAGCAATTTTACCTTATCCATCTGCCCGAGGCTAACTTGCACTGGAGCTTTTCCAACTTCAGCTTGTTGGTCGCCATCCAATATCACCTCATGTAACCCTGACGAGCAGATGTGCCTGGATGGCAGCGCCGGTCCGCTTTGTGGGTCCTGTCTCGACGGATATTCGTTTTCCAATTCAGCACTGATTTGCGAAAAATGCCCAGAAAATGGGATTTCGGGAGACTCAGCCGTCGACATTCTACTCTTGACCGTGTGCATCCTTTTAGGATTAGCCGTATATTTCGGGTATCTCAAGTTTCCTGCATGGGCTTTGGGAACCGCTCCCTTCTCATGGATAAAACATATTGACAACGGGATGCTGAAGTGCGCTTGGTCAACTTACCAGATTGTGGGGGCGATGGCGCTTGGACTAAACATCAAGTTTCCGGAGCCGTTTAGCACGATGGTTCGCAGCTTGAGCGTACTTAATCTTCACTTTGTTACTCTTGATTGCATCATTGGTACGCACAGCTTTTACCGTGAAGTCCTCACCATATCCATCACTCCCATCTGCCTCTCTTTTGTAATTGGAGTGTCGTGGAAGCTGCGCGTGGCACTGAGCGAGCCCAGTGCCCGTTCTCGAATCGTATCTCAGCACACCTCGGCCTTGCTTCTTCTGTCCTACCTCGTCTTGCCCAGTTGTGCTCTTGTTCAGTTTCAATCTCTGGACTGTGCCGTTCTGCAACCAAGCGGCCAGTCATATCTTCAAGCAGACACTAATATTGACTGTGATTCATCGGAGTACAAGAGGTTTCGAGTGCTCGTTATTCTTCTAGTTGTAATTTACCAATCCATTCCCTTCGTTTGGTTCTGGGCTTTGTGGTCCGTGCGCGATAAAATTGATCCTCGCGATGATGAGGGCCAGCGCTTGCACATCAAAGCAGCTGTAGTCCGCCGCGAGCGAGATCATCCATTTGAAGTATCTCCTTTGTCATTTCTCTACGAGGATTATTTGCCCCGATTTTATTTTTTCGAAGTTGTTGACGTTTACAGGAGGATCGCTTTCATAAGTGTGCTTCGACTTATTGAAGAGCCCATCATGAGGGCTGTGCTTGGCGTGCTCCTATCGGCAATTTATGTCGTCGTAGTACGAGAAACATCGCCTTTCCAGTCGACTGGAACAAATGTACTTTTAGTTGTATCGCAATGGCAGATTTTTGGTACTTACTTGGCGGCTTTAATTCTGCTTACAGACTCACTGGATGCGATTGGCCTGTCTGAACTAGCAATTGGGTGTTTACTTTTGGCGACTAACTGCGTTCTGGTTACGCTCATTGGCTTATTGGCTTTCCGTCGGCGCGTTGCTGAGATGTCAGCATTCCGAGTACCTTTATCCAGTGGCAACAAGTGGCACTTCTTTATGTCACATAGCCAAAAGAACTCTCAAGATCAATGCAACGCAATGTGCGAGGTCTTCACAAAAGCTGGCTTTCTTGTATGGTGGGATATGATCGCCGACGATTTAACAAGTTCGGGTATGAAGACTGGCGTTGCTCTCAGCTCGGTGTACCTCTTGTTCTTGAATCGTGGAGTGCTTGGTCGTCCGTTTGTCTTGCTTGAGTTTGAGGAAGCTCTCCGTTTGGAAAAGCCCATCGTGTTGGTGCGCGAAATAGACGCGCGCCACGGTGGTCCAAACAATGAACGTGGAGATTTTGTTCTTGAGGACTTTTTCGGACCTGAGACACCAACTAGAATCAAAGAGTATTTCACTTCCGAAGTTGTAGCCAACGCTGTTCCCTACTTTCGTCGAAGCCCTTACCGAGAGGCAGGCTTGAACGAAATACTATTTCAGGCCGGCTTTTCAGACCTCGTTACCATTTCTCCGCCGTCGCCTACGCCCGATCCGCCTCCGGGCACCCGTGCATTCTTCGTGTATGCTCCGATCGGGCGCTCCTCGGTAGCAGACCTTGCGAAACGGCTCGAAGCTCGCGGCGTGTCTGTCTCCGCGCAGGGCCTCCACGGGCCGGGCCTCGATGACCTTTGGTGCCATGAGAATGAACGCGCCACTCTTTCTCTCGAAATCGACGAATGGCAGATTGAGGCTTCACGGGAAGCCATCCTCGAGGACCTTAGCCGAAGCTCCTTCGTCGTGCTCTTCCTCACGGATAATTTTTTTGTCATGCCGCTCATGGAGACTGACGGTGGCTTCAGCAGTAGCACTACTGCGGGCGCTGCTTTCACGGACCAGACAGCCATCGCCTGGCAGCCGCGGCTCGAGATCGAGGCGCTGGTGAGTGAAGCCATCGGCCGGCGCCTCCCACTAGTTCTTGTTCATGCGACACGCATCGAACACGGCGCGGTGCTCGATGCCTCGGGCAACTTTGACTTTGCGCGCGTGTGCGGTCACCAAGCGCCCGCGGGCCTTAATGCGCTACACGAGCAGCACGAAGCAGTTCCATATTACTCCGGCACAGTGGATAGTGGTGGCGTCTGCGCCACTGGCGGCCACGGTCCGGTTCGGAGCTACGACTACCTCGCAGAGGCTTCGCTCGACGCGGTGGTTCGGTTGGCCGGTGATACTCTAGGGTGGAGAAGTGCCAGCCGTGTGCGCCAAGGACGCGGACCCGGCGGCGATGACAATGCCGCGTCGGGCGAGTATGCGCTTGAGCATCCGTCCATGTTTGCTACAGGCGGTAGTTTTGCGGGCATACCGTCGTGGAGCTCGTCCTTACCGCAGTTCACGGGGCTGAGCCTCGGCTTTCTTTCGGGACCTCAGCAGCGGCAAAAAAAAGAGAGGGGCCTCAACAGCGGCTTGCTAGATTCCGAGCAAGGGACTGAGGAATAAATAAAACTGTATTTAGTTCCGTGTCATGGCGGCTCAGATATAACCCTGTTTTGGCCCTTTATTTCTAAAATGGGCGAATGCCGGGGGGTGCTGGGCAGGAGGGGGAATTCAAAAGAAAACCAGCTTTCCAAATCGTACTAGAAGCGCGATTGTTTTGGCTGGATAGTCCCAAGTCACCCAGGATAGAACAAATTAGGCCGGAGCCGAAACAATAACCGTCTCCATGCCATATTTATGGATTAAAAAAAATATTTTTTTTCAACCCGAATATACGCCCCCCCCCCCAATGTTTTATGAAAAAAATAGTTCGATTTGAGCGCCTTGCTGAACTTAAATTCAAAAAAGTTTTGTGGTAGTACCAATTTAAAAAAGCACATTAATCTACTAAAACACTCTCAAAAGATCATTTCAAGTCGATCTTTAGCTTTCCATATCGGCCGCCCTTGGGGCTTTAGGCTCAAGTGTGAATCACCCTTTGTTGGGCGCATGTAAATATCCGATTCAACCTCATACTTTTAATGCCTTTGGAAGTTGTTTTAAGGATACTTTCGTATTTTAAATCGGATTTCAAGGATCTCGAGAGGCCGAGGTCTACCGGTGGTGATTTAGAAAATGCACTGTGTTGGTACAGCGTTTACCATGAAGATGAACTTCTATGATGACATTTGATGTGGTAGTGTTATTTGAAACCAGCATATTACTGTACCTAAATGATCTCAATAGTTTGATTGGAGTCGATCTTCACCTATAAATTTGATTTGGGCATCTAATTGGGTCATCGAAAAAACACCCTTTATATTCCATATCGGCCGTCCTTGAGGCTATAGACTCAAGTGTGAATCACTCTTTGTTGGGCGCATGTAAATATCCGATTCAACCTCATACTTTTAATGCCTTTGGAAGTTGTTTTAAGGATACTTTCCTTTTTTTAAATCGGATTTCAGGGATCTCGAGAGGCCGAGGTCTACCGGTGGTGATTTAGAAAATGCACTGTGTTGGTACAGCGTTTACCATGAAGATGAACTTCTATGATGACATTTGATGTGGTAGTGTTATTTGAAACCAGCATATTACTGTACCTAAATGATCTCAATAGTTTGATTGGAGTCGATCTTCACCTATAAATTTGATTTGGGCATCTAATTGGGTCATCGAAAAAACACCCTTTATATTCCATATCGGCCGTCCTTGAGGCTATAGACTCAAGTGTGAATCACTCTTTGTTGGGCGCATGTACGGTTTTATATGTTTTGGTTATGGTTTTATAAGTATTGTATATGGATTAATTATACAACCATGTATATGGATTAATTATACAACCATGTATATGGATTAATTATACAACCATGTATATGGTTTGGGTGGATTAGAATAAACTAGTTGACCCCCCTGTCACCGTCCCCCCATTTAAGCGGGTGGACGGTGACACAAGTCATTCGTGCCGCGGCGGCAGTATAAACCCACACCAACCACAACACCAACCACCACACCAACCCCTATACCATATAACCACACCACACACAATTTCCATCAAATCCCCAATAAATCATATAGGAAGATTAGGTAGGAAGATTGATAGGAAGATTGGTAGGAAGATTTATGGTAGTGTAGGTAATGGTCCGCCGTGACAGTTTGATTACATGAATTTGTTAAGATGACCATTCACCAATACCATCCCATACGCAGTCAATATTTCTTCTGTACCTCGTTGGCACAAAAGCCCAAACTAAATTATCGTGCATTCCTTTCATTCCATCAAATTCATACAGCAACCTACCCGCATCTTTCAACATCTCATCATTCTTCTCACTAACCAGATCACCTTTTTCTGCGTCATATGTAGCACACGTAATAATCCACTTTAAAACCTTGTATCTAGCCTCTTCATACTTGTTCTTGAATATCTTACCTCTGTCAATGTATAAATTATGAATTGCTTTGTATTCCTGTTTGATGTTCCAAACGTCTAATTCTTTTTGGGCTGTTAAACGTTGAGTATTAGGCTTGAATTGCTTTTGCAATTGTTCAAATGTCATTGATTCCATTACTTAATAAGTTAGTATTTCTTTAAGTGTGTTCACGGACAGGTTAAGTATGTAACGGACAGGTTAAGAAAACTTTTTTGAATTAATTTGTAAAAATCCTGCCCAAGGTGTCCGTACCTGTCCGATATCCGCTATCTTCATTATTTACCCTATTATTTAACTCTATATCTTATTCATTTTATAGAAAGAATATAATAATATAGAATAAAAATGAAGAAGTTAGGTATAAAATAACGGACAGGTTGAACGGACAGGTCTATTTTTAGATTTATAACCTGTCCGTTCTTTAGTTTATTCGTTTTACATTATATTTTTATCATGTGATATAAAATTAAATTACTAATGTATAAATAGTATTCCTTGTTCATCTTGTATAGATGTTCGTTAAAATTTGTTGGTGATAAGTTTCTAAAGTCATATTTTGTTCCGTTATTTCTCTTCACATAATCCGTAAATAGTGCTTTTGTCTGAGTTCCGAACATGGTCATAGTAAAGTTTGAAGAAAGATAATTTTTCTCTGCGTAATCCTTAGCCATATCCATTAGGTGAGTTGATGATATACACTGACCCGCAAATAATCCAGGTTCTTTATAAAACATCTCTGTATAAAATGGTGTACTTTCGTAGGCTAGTTGTTTTTTATAAGCGGTCATAATCACTCTATCAACACCAATTTCATACTTACTATTAATTAGAATAATCATCAATTTCAATTGAGTCAATACCTTTCTTTTCTATATTTTGTGTTTGTCTTGTAATAACTTGTTTCAGTTTATCATTTACCTTCTTTGCATTTGCATTAATCTCATCACCATAAATAAATAATTTATTAGTCAAATGTGAGTTAACGTTTTTGGTGATATCATCAATATTTTCAATATGTCCAGAATAATTCTTAAACAATTTACACAACGCATCGGTAATTGCATTTTTACCAACACCACCAACCATAGAATATAGGATAATAGCAACGTTTGTTTTTTTGTATGGAGTTTTTACTATATGACTAATCCAACATTTAAAATATGCATATACTACAGGATCATTTGAAACGTGTTTTCATAGCTTGAAGAAAATATTATTCGTTTCATCTATCTTACTATCACACACACTATACACAGAACCTTAACACATATTATACTTATTATCTTCAATCATTTTGGGGTCAAATTTTATTTCATCTTTTGTTCTGTGGTTTGGATCTTCTAACCATAAATCAATAAAATCTTTTTTCTTGTTCTTTCCTTCTTCGTCAATTGTGTTAATTTTAGGGAATTCACCTTTCGCCCAGATTTTAAGTTCATTGAGTTTCACCATTTGAATAGTGTTATCATGTTCAATTACAAAGCATATAGGATAATTAAGCATAAATACCAACTTTTCAAACATTTGTTTAGTTTTCATATATTCGTCATTTTCAGTTTAAAAATTTGTCATTTCTCTTCTGGAAAAGTATCATAAAACCATTTATATAAATTATCAATTTTATCCGCATTTGATTTTGTATATTTACATGTGTAATACTGTTTAGAAACGGCAATAACCCCATCATATTTATCAAAGGTTTGAGATAATTTATCAAATAATTCTAAACATTCATCAAATTTATTTGTTTTATAATGAATAATCATTCCTAGTTTTACCCATTCGTCAAAAGAATCAAAGAAAGAACCTAGTTTTAAAGCCATTCTCTCAATTTCTTTAAGATTTGTAGTTAGATTTAAGGAATTCGAAACTCGCTTTGTATCTTTAACTTCTGGTGTGGATTCAAATACTTTTATAAATGGTTGTTTATCGTCCATGATATCATGAATGAAAAATCCGCTGTTCTTCCTTGTTTAATTTTATGAATCTTTTGTTTTTCTTCTGTTGTTTGGTAATCAATCGAAACCAACTATTTTTATATGGCGCTGAATCTACAATTATATGATTTTTACCATCAACAACGTTAGTATATTTTTTAAATTTGTCTTGTTCAAATACTTTTTTTAGTGTTTCAAAATATGTTGATAATTTTGGAATTACCCAGTGAGATGTAATGATATCATTTAGTTTTGTACATGTGGAGTAGCTAATATCATCAATGGTTACATTAAATTCATTGCTAATTAATTCAATAATCTCATTAAAAATATCTTTAGGACAATAATCAATGTCACCAAATACCATGCATCTCCTTTCATTGTAAATTTTAAGATGTAAATTAGAATCAATTCTTTGTTTCATGATTGAAATAGCATTTTTGTTTTATAGTTTCTACGGTTGGTTTCTCCATTATTGTTATAGAATGCCCTCTTATAGGAAGGAACAGAAAATAAATTTTTAGGATTTTGGTTTTCCATTATATATAACATACTTAACATTTTTTAAATCTATCTTAATTAAATACTTACTTAAATAAATATGTAAACCTTGCTTAAAGAAATTATATGAATTTTGAAATTTCTTAAGGTTTTTTTTTAAGTGAGTGAAAATTTCTAGATGTTTTTTTAACATCTGGGAATTCTAAATTTAGTTTGAATTATTTTGGTGGTTTAGCTTCTTTTTCTTGCTTTTTCATCTTACGATAATTTGCATGTCTTTGTAAATATTTAGCATATAAGACTTAAGAAATTTGTAAATATTCTTAGATTTAGTATATAATATGATATTTCATTAGAATTTAGATAAAGGCATAATTTGTCTTAAAATAGCAATATGACGAGAATCCACATTTTTGATATATTTTATTTGATTTATATCTAATCCGAAATAGTTATCTAATAGGTATTTACTGCTTTTACCTGTCATATTAGCAGGAAATAACACAATGGCATGACATTCATTTAATAATATTTTACTCATTTGGCCATTAGTTGCAGTATGACAAAGCATCATAAGACTTACATTATAATGTCTTCCTGTAGTTGCTATACTATTAAATAAATTCATTACTCTCACAGTTGTCTTTGTATCATAAGCTTCAATGTCGTCACATATTAATATACTGTTTTTTAAATCCTCACATTCTGGTGGATCATCTAGAAATGCTTGTGTATTTGGATTTATTCTATTTGGTTTCAAACTATCAATATTCAGATATTGGTGATATAAGATGAACCTTATTTTCTTTGAACTTCTTGAGATATTCTTTCACATAATTCGTCGTCCAATAATATTTTTCAGACCCAGACATACCTACAACATAGATCATACTTCTTTCATCTTTTGAACTTGGAGCTAATTGTATAAATTCATTAGGTTTTGCTTCTATTATTTCAAATTGATTTCTTACATCTTCCGTTGATTCACTTAAATGAATTGGCTTTTCTATTTTAGTTGTCTTATTATTTAAAATTGCTATATCTTTACCAACTGATTCTAGATTAAAATTTATTTTCATATATTTTATTATATAATATTAGATTATATATATTATATAATAATTATTCTACTCACCTGATTTTTTACATTTATTATATTCCTTTTGATAATTACGTAAATACTCTTTCATATCTATTATGATCGATTTATTATTGTTTATACATTGATCACCATATGCAGATATAAAATGATGTTCACTCTCTTTTGCTTGTTGCTTACTATCAATATTTGTAAATTGTTTCTAAATCTGATTTACATCTATTTAATAAACCTATTGGACTATTAAAGTAATCGATTAATTTTTCTCTCACTGCTTTATTTTTATTTTCTAAATTTAATAAACCGTATTTTCTTTTTAATGCTTTGATCAGATTACCTTCTTTTGTCTGTTCATTCATATCATCTTTTAATTCTTTCATAATATACTCCTTACTATAGTCTGAATTGCTTTCATTATCAATATTTATATTAGATACTTCCATAATTTCAATAAAACGACCATTTAATAAAGTCACTATATCCATTTTAATCATACTTTTTTTTTTAAGTGCCATTTCAAATGTAATACCGTTTTTTCTTTTCTTTGTATTTCTTCATAAGTCCAACGTAAAGGCTCACCTTTTGCTTTTTCTCTTTTTGAAATCAGTTATAATTGTATTTTCTGAATTTTGTATAATTTCAAAAACACTTCTAAAATGGTTGTATATCGTATTTTTGTTCATACCTTTCACTTTTGAAAATGAGTCGTAATCAGAATAGTATAAGTTCCTTTTATTTTAGCACTACCAACAATATTCACTTTACTTTCTAAACTCATCAATTAGGTTATTTTATTAATATTATTATTATATTCCTTTTCATTCATTGTTATATAATATATTATATCAAATTTCCTTGGAAATGATTATAATTCTTTTACAAATGTATTAATTTTACCCATATTATCAACAACTTTATTAAACGGCTCCAAATAATTTTTATTTATTTCTTCCATGTTGGCAAGTTCTTTCAAATATCCTACAATTAACATATTATCTTTTTTAATACTACTTACTATTCTTTCGTCTTGTCTTATAGATTCTTGTAATATTACTCTTTTATTTTTTATATCTAATATCATGCTATTTGATGAAAGCACAATATCTCTTAACACATGCGATGCACTGCCTTCATATCTAGATAATCTTAATGTGGTTCTAAGTTCTGAACGTCTTATTAAT
>Ga0307931_1001826_pt1 | contig 13915 bp, 11 predicted proteins | sample OrgLakmetageno47_FD_201816 | JGI IMG/M metagenome (GOLD analysis project Ga0307931, IMG submission 201816) | Saline water microbial communities from Organic Lake, Antarctica - #47 | ecosystem: Environmental > Aquatic > Non-marine Saline and Alkaline > Saline | place: Antarctica: Organic Lake... | reverse complement strand
GAGAGCGGCATCGCTTGGCGGAGCAGGCAGCGCAGGCAGCCGAGCAGGCCACGCAAGTGCTGGCCCTGCGAGACGCGCACCAGGACGACCTGGCTTCGCTGCGCGCGCGCTGCGCTGAGCTCGAGGCGCACTCCGAAGAGTCGGCCCTGGTCGGACAGCTACAGCGCCAACTCAGCGCCACAAGGGCGTCGTATAAGGCGTTTGTCCGGAAGTACGAAGCAGCTCTAGCCCGCGCGCGGAGGAAAGAGGCCGCCAACCGCACCTTGGAAGAGCGGCTTGATGGGCGCGACGCAGCGCTACTGAGTTTGGGCGCCGAAAAGCAACTGCAAGTGGGGGCTCTGAAGGACGCGTTGAGTAAATTGACCGGCCAACTTTTACTGGGGGACCAGACGTTGGAATTGGCGAAGTTGCACCTCAGTAATAAGGGAAGCAGTAGTAGTGGGAATGGGCAGCGGGTCAATGGCAATGAAGTAGGTAGTGGTGAAGGCGGCAACAGTAACAGCAGTAGTGGTGAAGGAGGGTCTGGAGGGGGCCCAGCCGCGTTTGCCGCGGCGCTCGATGCTTTGCTCGCAGGGTCCGAAGGCGCAGCGCACGTGTCCGCCAGCTTGCGCAGCGCCGTATCCAGTTTAGGCAAGGAGCACGACGCCACCGTTGCCCGCTTAGACGCCAGCGAGACGCGCTGCGCGGCCCTCGAGCACCACGCGCGAGAGCTGGAAGCGCAGCTGCAAACGGCCCAATCCTTGCACCAGTCGCTGGCGCCACTTTTTCAGCAGCCAAACGGCCAGAACAATGGTAACAATACGAGCCGTGCCGTGCGGGACGCCGCCGGGAAATTGGTGCAGCTTTCCGACGAATCCCGGCGGCAGAAACTGGAACTGCTTCGCACAAGGGCGCAAGTGCAACGGCTGCGCGAAGAGAAGCGAGCCGCAGAGGTGGCCCTGGCCCACCGGGACGCGCAGCTGCTCGAACTGCAGGAAGCGAAAATCGAGGCCGAAACCGAGGCCATGCTCCTGCAGGGCTTGCGCGCGCGCGCGAGTGAATATGGCGACGACGACAACGACAACGACATCAACGATGGCCTCCACGAAGGCGACTTCAATACTTTCATCAAAAAGCCCTCATCGTCTTCTTCTCCCTCTTCAAGGGAAGGTGGAGCAGTCATTGTGCGGGACTTGATGCCGCCCGACTTGTCGTTGTCCATCAGCAAGCCCTTGAGAGAAGGGGCTGCTGCAGCTCAACGGCGGGTCATGTACAATGTTTCATCAACAACATCGTCGTGGGTCAACCCACAGCACAACGACCAACCTCCAGGGGCTGGAGACCACCATCACGGTAGCGGGCATCGTATTTCCGACACTTCCCCCAGTGCGTCCATGGAAAGGCAAGCTGCTGCCTTGGCAACCGCCACCCAGGAGGTGGCCAAATACCAGGCAGACGCTGCAGCAGCCACGCAAGAAGTGCGCCGGTTGCAGGACGACCTTGCGGAGCGGGAAGAGGAGCTTTCGGCGAGGCAGAGAGACGCCGAGGCAGTGGCGACGGACTTGCGGTTCTATGCGAAGCAAGCCGACGCGAATGGTCTGTCACACCCGCCTCCAAATGCAGCAGCTCTCCGCGCGTCCGCACGAATAGCACCTAGGAGCACCTACGGCGACCGTGGCAAGGATCACGACAACGACGATGCTGCTGCCACTAAGGGGGTAGATGGGCAGCAGCTGGCACGCCGAAACAACGGCGGGCTCAGCCCTCAAGAAGTTGAAGAGTTGAAGCGTGTCAGCAGCGCAACCATTGGCAGTTTGCAGACGGTCATTGCGGAGAAGAACCGTATGATTGAGAAATACCGAGCGCAGCTGGTGGCTTCTCGGTCTGCAGCCGCGGCGGGCGCGACAGACGACAAGCTGGCCGTAGAGCAACTCACCAACAAAATGTTCCGAGAAAACGAGGACGCCCTGCGGCAGCTCAAGTCAGCCGCGCAGGCCCTGGAGCGCGCGGGCACCTCGAGCAGTGGCAGTGGTGGGGACAATGGCCTCGTGCACGACGTCGCGTCTCAGCTGTACGCCCAGCTCGAGGCGGCTGCGCAGGCCAGCAGCGCCCACGAGGCCACGGTGTCGGCCCTGGAGGTGAAGTTGCGCACGCAGTTGCACGCGCGGGAGCGGGCCGAGCAGCGCTGTGGCGCCGCTTTGGCGGAGATGGAGCGCATGAAGGCCGACATGCTGCTGCTCGCGGCGCAGCTGCAGGCGGCTGAAGAAGCCAATTACGCCTACACTACCTCGGCTGCTGCTGCTGCTGCAACTACCGCTCAAGGTGCCGACGCGTCAGCCGCTCAAGGCAGCAATGACGATGGCAACAATAACGCCAAGCACACAGCAGCTGTCGTATCCGCAGAGCGTGTCAACGCCCTTCAGGGTGCGCTGGCCGCCAAAGACAAGAAGCTAGCGGCGCTGCGGCAGGCGATCGTGGCTCTGAAGCACCAGTTCGAAGAGTCCGAAGTGGCCCACGAAACGCGCCGGTTGGCCGATGAGAAGGCGCACCGAGCAGCGCTCGCCAACGGAGGTGGCAGCGGCGGTAACGGCGGCGGTGAAGGCGATAATTGCACCGCGGCGCAAGTGCACGAATTGCGGGGCAAACTGGAGTCCATGCAGCACGCTTTGCAGGCCGCTGCGGTGGCCGCCGAGCAAGAGGTGCTCAAGGCGCGCCGGGCCAACGAGCGGCTCAAGACCGAGCGCACCAACTTGCGGGCGGAGCGGGACGCCACCGACCAGCGCTGCGGAGCGCTCGAAGCGCAAGTGGCGAGCTTGCAGGACGCGTGCGCGGCCGCCAAGACTGAGGCCGAACGGCAACGCCACCGCGCCGATCGCCTCGTGCGGCAAAGCAACAAATACCAGCAAAGCAGTGCAAACAACAGTGGTGGCCCTGGGGCAGCGAGCGCTGCCACGAGCAGCAACAGCCCCGCTGCGTTTGGCGATGCCACAGTGACGAGTTTGCGTGCCGAAAACGAGCGCTTAGTGGCGATCAACGCCGCGCTTCGGTCCGACCTCGACGACCGCCGCCGCTCAACTTCGGGCCGGCCTGGCACCGCTCCAGCAGCAGCTAGTAGCAGTGGTGGTGCCACTGGTAGTGGAAGCGCTGATGATCACCCTGCGAGTACTAGTGGTGGCGGTGACGGTAGTAGCCGCAGCGGTGGCGCAGAGTCCCCTCGCGGCGGCAGACGGCTCGGAGGTGGTGCTAGTGCAGGAGCGCCCTCGTCGTTGTCGCCAGCTAATGGCAACAGCAGTAGCAGTAGCAGCAGTAGTGGGCCAGCGTTAGAGCGCATGCGCACTGCGGAACGGCAAGCCAAGCGGCTGAGCGAGCGCTTAGCAAGCAGCGCCGAGAAATTGAGAGATGCCGAAGCAGAAATCGCCAGCCTCAAGACCCGGTGCGAGCAAGCCCTCAAGGGCAAAAGCGACGTAGAGAGGCGGCTGGACAAAGTCACCAAAGAACTCACCAGTTTACGGGAAGGCGGCGCAGCCGGGCTGGGCGACCTGGAGGCCGCGCGCGCCCGTGTGTTTGAGCTCGAAGAAAGCCAGGGGCAACTGAAGCGGCGCGCGGAAGTGGAGCTGCCGATGGAAGTCAAACGCTTGGAGCAACAGCTCGCAGCGGCGGAAGCACGAGCCCATTCGTCGTCGTCGTCGAATGGAGGCAACGGTCGCGATAGCGGCAGTAGCGATGTTGGAGTTGGACCAGGAAGGCGGAACGGTGGGCCGTCAGCTTCGGGTGCTTTCAGTGGCCCCGGGCGCTCCATGCGCGAGTCCGACGACGCCTTCCTGCGCGCCGAAGCGTTGTCGGACGAATTGGCCGAGGTTCGAAAGGCCAAGGAAGCAATGGAGCTGCAGCTGCTGGGCCAGGACGCGTCCTCGCTCGAGCTCAAGTTTGACTTAGGCTTAGCGCAGCAGGAAGCGAGCCGGCTGAAACGACGAGTCAAAGAGCTTGAAGCCGCGCTCAGCCTTCTGCAGGGCCGCTCCTCGGGTAGTGGCGCAGGCCACCGCAGCGGTGGCAGTGGCGAGGGCGCTGGCGAGGGTGGCAGCAGCAGCAGCAGCGGCGGCGGCAGCCGTGGCGCGGGCCAGCGGTTCAGCCGAGTGGACGATTTGGAAGGCGTAGTGGAAGGCTTGCAGCGCGTAGTGCACAAGCTCAAGGCGGAGAACGAACGGTTGCGCGCAGGCGCTGGGGAGCAGGTGAAACTGGCCGCTGCGCAGCGCTCGGCCAAGGACGCGAAAGTGGCCTTAGCTACCGCCAACGACGAAGTCCAGCGCTTGCGCGCGAAAGCAACGGCGGGGGAAGACGCCATGGGCAAGCTAGCGGCCCGCGCGGAGCAACTGAGCCAGGCCAAACGGCAGCTGCGGCAGCGGGACGATGAATTACGAGCCTCGGCGGCTGCTGCAGCCGCCGAAGCCAGCCGTGCCGAAGCCGCCGAGAGCGAGCTCCAGGAAGCAGCGTTGCGCATCCAGCAGCTCGAGCGCGAATTACAGCAGAGCCGCCGCGGAGGCTCCGCCCGTAACAGTGGTGGTGGTGGCGACCATAACAGCAGCCATAGCAGTGCAGCCGCTCAGGTCGCCGCGGCGGAAGAGGAAGCATCGCATTGGCGCAAAGAGGCGAATCGCTTGCAGGGCCAGTTGGCGCAAACAAACCAGGAAGCTGGCAGCAGTAGAGGAGGAGGAGGCGGCCAGAGTCGAAACCGCAGCCGAGGCGAAGACCAGCAGGCGTTCGAGCAGCAAAGCGCGGAGCTGGACGGTGCTCGGCGAGAAATCCGGCGTTTGCAAGACCGCCTCGCGAGGGCGAGCAGCGGCAGTGCGAGCGGCGGCGGCGCTAGTGGTGGGGTCAGTGGGTCTGCGGTGGCGGCGGAAGAGCTGGGGCGGCTGCGCTCGGAGAACGCCAAGTTACGAGAAGAGCTGGCGGCATTTGACTTGGACTTTTTTGAAGAAATTGAGGACCTCAAGTACAAGTACGCCGAAGCCACTCAGCGGTTGAGAACATATGAGGGAGGAATATAGTCCTGGTTTAAGTAGAAATAGCTCTTAAGGTCTACAGAACACTTTCCATGATAGAGAGTTCCTGGTTTTGCAGGGCAGTAGAGAGCCGAATCTGAACCCCTTATGCATACGGCGCAACCTCATTATCCCCGATCCCCTCATTGCATCGAAGTCGGGGCCATTTCCCAATTCCCCCCTGATCCCCTACATATTACATAAGTCTTAAACTCGAACTCGAACTAATACAAACCCAAATGGCACATGAGTTAATGCTGCGGGCAGATGTGTACGCGCGTGCGTTGCGCGCAAAGGTAAAAAACGTAAAGAGGATAGTGTGTTATGTGTTAAAAAGGAAAAAGGAGTGGAGTGGCAATTATGTATTATTTGGGAAACTCAGCCCGCTGGTGAAATCGAGGTGGGTTGGCAGCAAAATGGAATCATTATCGCGAGTTCAGACTGCTGGCCGTTCTGCGTTCTGTACATCGTACATGTCGTACACCTGGTACATCGTAGATGGTACAGTACTGTACATACTGACATACTGTACGTGTGTCGGTGTCTTGTACTATTTTTGCATTATATTAGGTTATAGTTTTTTTACGAGGCTTTTTGATTTCTTGGAGCTTTCTGCGAGTGATGAGAGGCCACGCAGCACGCAGCACTAAAGCCGAAGGCCCTAGACCTTCCAGTACTGTGAAGCTGTGGAGTAGCAGAGGCGCTATCAAATAATCCTACTAGCATTTTCAAACTAATCAAGTAGCCCTCAGACATGGTGTTCGACATTATTGGCCTAGATGAATGGTAAACATCCGAGTATCTAGATTGATGATATATCCTGCTCTTGTAGCAACTCATTCATTGATTCCATTCATTTGCCCGCTGAAACTGGCCTTAGGGGAACTGCGCTGAGCTGGGCCGCTGGACCTAGCTTGAACACTGCAGATGAGGCCGCGCTTGCTGAGCTTGAGGCTCGTGTTGAGTCCCTCGAAGCTGTTGACAGAGTGCGAAACCACTGCCGGCGCGCTGGCGTGTACAGGTAGGTGCTCTAGCTAGCTAGACCCCTTCTCGCCTTTGTAATTTCAAAGGAACTTTGCTGGTTTCAATGTGGAATCTGAGTCCTCTTCCTGAATAATTGCTCGAGCATGTTTTTATTTATTTAGTGCTTTCGCCACCTACTTTCTTGCTTCATCGTCCATTATCGCTGTGCTTTGTTTGCATGCTAGCGCGAAGTTCCAGTGGGTACCGAGTGATTACTACGACCGATCTCTTGACCAGCGAGCGTAAGTGTGCTACTTGTAGCAGTTGTGTGTTTCTATGCTGATTTGTTTGTACTCCTAGCATAGCAAGCCTGAAGTCTTTCAGTTAGTTGACTGAGTATGCGTGGAAAAAAAATCTTTGACGCGACCGCAGTATGCTTTTTACGAACGGAGAAAGTTCAATTATCTTGATGTATTTAGAATTACACTCTTGCGGTTCTGCATGCTTGTTATGTATCAGGGCCTTGCTTGGGTGCAACACCTCACAGCTGTGTAAAAGCATGCTCATGGAAAATACGGCCTGGCAGCCCACGGACCAAAATGACGACGGCTCTTCTGCTAGCAACAGCCGTTTTTACCTCGTCGTGTTGCAGTACGTTGTTTACGTTATAAATGAAGATACTTCTTAACGGTGCTTGTTTAAACTGCTTCTTTTAGTGCCCACTCACTCGCGCCGACGTCACACCAAAACACAGGTACGAAGCTAAATTCAACGCAGACAAGTTGGCAGCCGCAGTCCGTGCTGCGGCATCAGCCACTGCGGCCAAGAATGGCGCTGCTGCTCCACCTAAGAAAGCCTTCCATTTCCGGGTGGCTTCGGAAGCAGACAACGATCGACTTACCGGCTTTAAAGTGCGTTGATGTTCCGTTGGAAATGCTTGTATGCTTGGTATATGATTAAGTAATTCATGTGATGGTATGAATTTTATCTTTTGTCGCTTGCTATAAACGCGCGTTTCTTTGACCTCTCTTTTTTTTATAAACTTTCATAATCCTCTTTTCATCTCACTCGCCTCTATAGCACAACGCAGTGAGCCCTTTCGGCACAGCTCTCCCCGGAGAACTTCCTGTAGTGGTTGCGGCGCCTGCGCTGGGTTGCGACACCACGAGCAATAGTGGCCCGTCGCCTCCGCCATGTGATGCGTTTTTGTTCGCTGGTGGCGGGCATCCTGACCTAAAGGTTGGCTGCTCAGCAGCGCACTTCATTAAAGCGCTGACACCACTCGTGGCGGACATCTCAGACCCACGATAATAAAATCCATCGTTAGTCCTATTGTTTTGAGGCAGATCCCGAAGGGCCGGAAATGAGATGGCTAACAGGTAGAGAAGAAAAGCGAAGCAGCGTAAACTAAACCTAAGGAGCTTATTGTTTTCTTTCTATGAGATAATAAGAGTACTTCTTTGGCTTATTAATCTGCGATCAGAATTTTAAGGCCAGTTTCCTTAGGAGTCGCGCCTACGTATTAGATTGCCCCGCATATGAATAAAAGACAGGAGGACGCCCATTATTCTCGCTCAGCACTCTGCCAGTCTGCCGGTGAACAGTGTGGAGTGTATACAGTATTATGCAGTAATACCGTACAGGAATTTGAGAACTTTCAGGTCCAGAAACCTGTACAGATATGACGTTCAACTGTTCAACCACCCAGAAGCCATCGTCGACGACTCATTTCCAAAATTCTAAATTTTTCTTGTCCACTACCCCGACACTTTGAAGTGTTCTGGTGCGCCCTCGAGCACCTGGTTCACCTCTATCGCCCGTGTTCGCACGTTGGAATCTCATCGAAATTAGGTTAGTCTGGGCGTGGGCAAGTTTGAATTTAGAGGGGCGTGTATTATGGAGAGCTTCATGCACTTATGACCGTGAAGGAGCGATGCAGTCAGCTGTGGCGGTGCAGCATTCTCTCAGAGAACACCCTCAATCACACCAGAAAGCTGAAAAGACGCTCAATTCATTGCTTTAATTTCATTTGAATTCGGCGCTTAGTTCAATTTGGCTTGTCTGGCGTTGTTTTGGGGTTTTATTCTGGATTTGTAGGTGATGGATGGCTGCGCGGTTTCACCGACTCTGCCCAGTGAGGCCGGAGCTGCAGCAACACCAGTGGTCACCTGCCGGAAAATGCGGCCCAAAGTTTCGCCCGACCTATGGTGCCGTTCTTGTGCCATGAACCTCAAAAAGCGCTGCGGCGGTTTGCTTGCTTCGCCGGAGGTGCCGCGTCAGTCTGTCAACAGCAGAAGCACCGGCGGCAGCGGCTGCAGCGGTGATACCTTTGTCATCGACGGGTGCCCTTCTTCGAAAACGACATCGCTTGTAATCGAATCAAATGGAGTCAAAGGAAAAAGTCTTAGCGGCAGCGTCAACGATGGCCATTCGGGCGTTCTCGGTCGGAAGCGTTACGGGTCCTCGTCCCCTGGGTGGGTCCCTCCGTCGCCGCAACCCAGCGACGCGCCACTCCGAAACAACGAACTCGCTCGGCACAAGAGGCCGCGCAGCTCGAGCAGCAAAGCCGCGGGGCAGTTAAAGGTGAGCAACGCCAGCGGCGGCGTGAATAACCTTGACAATGGCAGTGACGGCGCAAGTGACAGCGTTGGCGGCAGCGACGCTAGTGCAGCCGAGGAGGAAGCGGCAGCAGCAGCAGCAGCAGCAGAGGAAACGTGGGTGCAATGCGAAAGTTGCACCACGTGGCGGCAACTGCCGAAACACGTGAATCCAGACGATCTGCCCGACGTTTGGTGAGTGGCGGGAAATGATTGGATGTTTTTTTTTATGAAACCAAGTTCATTTTAATTGAATGGCGGAAATAATTATTTCAAATTCCCTAGGGGTTGTTTCCGAGCGAGTACTGCACCACTTTTTAGACTGCGACTCCTTTTTTTTTTTCTTTTTTTTTCTTTTCACTCAATCCCTTTTTAACCTTCCGGTGTATAGGTTCTGTTACATGAACGAGTGGAACCCTGCTGAGCGCACGTGCGTGAATAATGCCGAACTTAATGGCCGCAGCCAAAGGCGCTGCACAGCTGCTGACGCTGCATTGGTCCACAAAATACTCGGCGTACAGTCGGTGAGTTTGACTGCTTTACAAAATACTACGATAGACTAAAGCGCCACAACCACGTCCAAAACTTGTGTTATCATTCCTTTTTTTTTCATCTCTCTTAAACTTTCATTCATTCATCATCATATTTTTCTTCTATTCTTCTTCTCCTTCTTCTTCTTCTTCTTCTTCATGAGCAGGTGGAGCAAGTGAAGGAGTTGAACCGCGCGCGGGGTTTGCGCACTACTCGAGTGGGCACCAACGGCGGGCGCAAGTCGAAAGGCGAGCTCATTGAGGACTTGCTCGACGATGGCCTGATGCCGGCTGACGTTGGGGCGGACATTACTGCTACAAGTGCAGACTACAGGGCCATGCCAAGCCCTCGTTTACTTCGACACGCTCGCAATAGCCCAAGCCCCAACGAGAGCAGCTTCAACGGCAAGAACAGCAACATTGGCAGCAACATTGGCAGCAACGGGAAGAAAGGTGTTCGCCACGGGCACCACAACAGCAACACCGGTGGTGTCAGCGGCAGCGGAGCAAAGAAGTCGAGGCTGCAGCTGTTGCCACCCAACAGTGGCAAAGAAGACATGGGCAACCAGCTCGAAGGAGACAACCATTTCCGTCCCCGCGGGCGCGCGCGGGCCAACACTTGTGACGACCTGCCAAGCCCGCTGTCTGCGCCGTGGCCTGAAGAATGGCCGGGCCGGGGGCACAGCCACCACCGTGACTGGAAACAACACCGCAGCACTATGAATGCTCATTGCAACGTCAGGAATCGTCAAGATGCTCAAATAGAAGAAGAAGATCAGCACGCTTGGCGAAGCGACAGCAGCAAGTGGAAAAGTTTGTCGTCGGGCGGGCGACGCGAACGAGCAGATTCATGGCCGGCTTCTAGCAGCAAAAGCACGCGCCATTTTGAACCTGAGGTCAGCAGTGGCCGTTTCAGCAGCGGCAGCGCCCGTGACAACGGCCTCAGCGGAAGTAGCAGCACAGGCGGTGCCATGATGGCGGGAACCCTATCAGAAAGGCGATTAACAGCGGACGCCGTAGCGGACGCAGAGCGCTTTCGCGCTTATGTGCGTAGCCGCATTCAACAGACGCCGTCCCCCGTGCTTACGTGCTCCTCAGCATCATCTTTGGCTCATTCGCCTTCGGTGCTGGCCCCTTACAACACTGCTGAAGCCAATTCATCTTCCTCGCTCCCGTTTGAGCACAGAGGTGCTGCTGCTGCTGTATACTCCACCGCAGTGGCAGAAGGAGCTGCGTACACCACTCCTGAGGTGCCCTCAACCTCTGCAAGTAACAGCGAAGCGTCCTCGTCCTTGTTTTCGTGTTGTCCGTTGGCGAGTCTAGCGGAAGTGGCGTGCATTGCGCTGGAGTACCCCAACCATGCGACTCCATCATCCGATGATGCACCGACATTGCCCCGCCCAGCGGGGCTTTCGTCAATTTCGTCGTCGTCTCCGTCGTCATTCTCAGCGCCTGCTGGAGCAGCTCCCGCCTCAACTGCCTTCACTACTGCTTCATCTTTTTCAACTTCTTCTTCGTGCGCTCGTCCTGCGCCTTCAGCTGGCGTTCTAACCCCTGCTCCTCCGGCTACCGTGGCTCAGCCTCTGGAGACGCCTGTGCCATTTAGTAGCGCAGCAGCTCGTGCACTGACGCCTGGCGCAGCGCCAGAGACCACCAAAAGGCACGCAGGATCTACTTGTCCAGTGGAGGCGAGCACTACAGGCTTCATCGATGGCTTCAAAGCTTCTAGCGAAACAGATCCAACCGCGAAAGTGTCCGAACAGTGCATAATCAACGACACAGCCCCCTTATTTGGTGCAGGCGCGATGACCGCAAGTGGTCTCGACGGCAACGCCCACAGTGGCGATTCTTCGAGCCCACAGCCGATGGCCTTGGACCAATGCCTTGCCATGGTTGAGAGAAACTCGAAACGTGCAGCGGGCTTGGCAGCAGCAGGCAGCAGCGGGCGCTTCTCAGGAGAAGTCAGCGATGGATCTGAGGAATGCGACAAGGACAGTGTTCTCCTTCTGTCAGAAGATCAATGTGCCAGCGCCAATGAAGAGATGGCTTATATATAAAATGTATTTTGGTTCCTCCTTCCCTTCATGTATTTGGAACTTTCTGTATGACTAGTGTCTGTGTCCGTGGGAATATCCTCAGCATTCTCCGACAAAGGTACAAGAATTGGTATAGTTCACCGCGCAGTAAAGTACAATACACTCCCTATGATTCCACCGATTGGGGCAGCAAGGTTGGAGCCGCGATGTGAACCAGCTATACCAAAGGTTAAAGGTTTATTGTGTATTGTGGTTATAATTCTATTTAGTTAGGTGTTGGTGTCGTAGATAGTTGTACTTTATAAATTCTACATTCACCTGAGCGAAGCGAGATAGGGCGATTCTAACGCCGCTCTATCCCCCTATATCGCCTCATATATATAAAACAGAATAAGAATCCATTGTATAATTTTCTTGCGTTCTTACTTCTTGATGTAATTTGGAACAAAGAGCTTGAAACCAAGTGCTGGCGAGGCTGCTGCCTTTTGCTCACTTCCTTCTCGGCCGCTGCTAGTGCTATCGCGAGCCTTCGACGGTGCTTTGCTCACATCGGATGGTTTGCCGCCTTTCCCTTTTGTAGCAACCTTCTTGCCAAAAGGCAGAGCGCGGCCAGCTGGCGGTGCAGGTGGGGCCACCTCAGTTTTAAGTGAAACCACCGTATCTACTGCCGTCGTAGATGCGCTTGTTTTGGCTGCTGCTGCTCCTGCTGCTGCTAATGTAGTAGCATTCATAGGGCCGCTGGTACCGCCACCAGGAAGACTATCGTTTGCAGGTGTAACCTTTTCATCCTGCTCGTCTTCTGAAGAGAAGCCCCCGTCCTCGTCATCGCCATCAAGCTTCTTCTTGGTGTCCAAAAAGTCGCCGTTCAAGCAACTACGCGCGCCTTCAAGGCCTAAGAGCTCGTGCGCTGCGGACGAGCCTTGCCCATCGCCGTCTTGTGGAGCCTCGGCTGCTTCGAGCACCTTTCAAAATGGATCAATTTGACAGCAAATATACTTGGGAAAAAAACAGACAATGACTATCATTGAAATCCCGTCTCAGATCTCGTGCAACAGTTCGTAATGCGCTTTCTTTGAGAAGTCTTGAAAAGACACACAGAAAATTGTCTCGGAACCAAGGGTCAACACGCCGTCAAGTATAAAGGCCAATGCAAAATGATTCAATTGAATTGCAATGCAAACATAGGAGAAATCTTGCGCGTGTGCAGTCACCACGCACTTCTTGGAACAGGTCGCCCTTGGTGCGCACGTCAAGGCCAAGCTTCAACAAATTGCCATCTGCTGCTCCGGCTCGACGTGCTCCTCTACCTTCTCCTTCCGAGTCCGAACTTCCAGCATCGTCATCTGCAGCACTTGATGTTGTTGTCTTGGCTCGTTCTTCCGCGGCTGTTGCATCGGCATTTGAGAGCGCAACAGAAGCAGACATTGAGGACGATGACGACGACGACGACGAAGATGATGACGCACTCGAAGCTGCAGATGACAGGGGTGGTCTATCCCTGCTTTTGGTGGTATCATCATCGTGGCCAGCGTCAGTGCGCAGTCTTGCCAAATGGCCGTGATAGTCAAATCGCATCAAATTGGCCAAACCATAGAGCTCGCCCTGGTCATATCAATTGCAAAGAAATGCATGATAATATTCAAATATCTCTTAGTAACAAATTCACGGAAAAAGAAATCGAATGATAATCATTGAGAGTATAGTGCCAAACCGATGAAGATATCAATGTTTTTTACCCTTTGCTCCCAAGTGCTACACTTCGTGTACTTGTATACTCTATAAACCTTTCGTTCGCCTTCGATGGCGTCAAACATGCGCTCTGAGTGCTTGCCATCTAGGACCGAGTTAGCGTGGCCTGTCTTGTAAAGCTGTCGCATGTACATGAGCTCTTCAATGGTGCCCTTTTATGAGAAGAAAGATAGGAGTGAATTGTGTGTATGCGAAAGAAGAGAAAATGAGGTGTCATCGAGCAGAAAAGTAACTGCATTTGACTAATGGGTACTCGAATTGCAAGGAGCATCATATGAGTTGAGTCGCATCCCATCAACTATGCTTTCTCCTCTTCTTCTTTTAGAACGAAACAAACGTGCGCACGCGCCTACCTGGCACACGAGCCGAAACACTGACACGTCTTTGGTTTGTCCGATCCGGTACGCGCGGTCTTGGGCCTGCTGGTCGAACGACGGGTTCCAGTTCACGTCGAAGATAATCACTTTGGACGCCGACTGCAAGTTGATCCCCACCCCACCCGCTTTGGTGGAGCACAGGAACACGAACGACGACGCGCTCGCGTTGAAAGTATCCACCAGCTGTTGCCGGCTTTTGGTCGGGGTGGATCCGTCTAGCCGCGTGTAAGGCCATCCGTGGGCTTGGCAGAAGGCGCCTAGCACGTCTAAAGTTTGCGTCGACCAACTGAACACCAGGACCTTGTGGAGAAAAATGGAAAAGCAAGGAGAAGAAAACAAATATTCGTGCAAGGAATGTAAAACAAAAAAAACGTGCAAGGGAGACGGATAATTTACGGGAGAAGTGCAGAATAGAAAAAGAAAACAAAAAAAAGAAGAGATTCTTGAGAAGAAAATAACCTTATCAATGATTCGCAATTGACAAGGCTCTGTCAATGCAGTACCTTTTCGTTGGTCTTGCGAAACAAGCTCAAGAGTTTGGCCAGCACTCCTAGTTTCCCGCAATGCGCGGGATTCGACAAGTCCCAAAAGTTTTCCGACCGCGCATACGGATTCGCGCCTTCACTATTGACATCGCTGCTGCTG
>Ga0307931_1001824_pt1 | contig 13923 bp, 14 predicted proteins | sample OrgLakmetageno47_FD_201816 | JGI IMG/M metagenome (GOLD analysis project Ga0307931, IMG submission 201816) | Saline water microbial communities from Organic Lake, Antarctica - #47 | ecosystem: Environmental > Aquatic > Non-marine Saline and Alkaline > Saline | place: Antarctica: Organic Lake... | reverse complement strand
ATGATGAGCCGATGAGGGGTGTTTGGCGCAAAAACTGGGCAGAAAATTGTCCTAATACAGTACAAAAAGGATTTCGTGCCTCTCATACTTTCAGACTTGGTTCATCGGGCGTCTCATATTACTCTCACCACGTACTCCTTCAACAACTCTATCTATCATAGTCTATCATCTTCCGTACAGCTCATTCTACTTTGCTACCCTCTGCAAGCTGCGACTCAGAGTAACAGTTGCTCCCTAAGTAAAAGCACAATCTGCTTTCAGTTCATTCAAATAGCTCTAGGTAATCCGCGAGGGTCTCGGCCGTGAACGAATCAGAAAAATGTTTTCGGTGAGCATGATCTTTATGATGCTAGCTGTAGCATCAAGCTTTCACGTGCCAACGCCTGGTCGAGTAGGCACTAGCGTTCTCAAACTCAATGCCAAGAAGAAGGGTAAAAGCAGTGGAAAACCTGCTAAAGGGGGCATGGCGTGGGCACTAGACTTCAAAGTAAACCCGTACGAATCAACCGCGCTTCGAGCGCTCGTTGAATCGGCCGTGAGTTGCTACCAAACGCGAACTGGCAAACCCCTGCACAAAGACTTAGTAGGGGTCGCTGACATGCCGAAAGCGCTGTGGGGATCGCCTGTAGCTTTTATAGTTGTGCGCAATGATGATGCTAGTGGCGAATCAAAAGAGGGTCCTCCTCTGGTGCTTTACGCGAACCGCGCAGGCCTCGAGGTTTTACGAGTGGCCAAGCCAGACAAGGACTTCGACAAGGTCATCGATCAGCGGCCAATGGGCTTGCGGCTGCCGAGTTCGATGCCCGAAGCTAGTTCTCAGTTTGAAAGTGGCTACACTAAGAAACTGCTAGTTCGCGGGGACGAGACACCTGATGTGACGGTGAAGAATGCTGCACGGTGGTTGGTTCAGAAGGCCGTAATGAAAGACGGCATGTTGACAATGGACACCTGTGGCTTAGCGTACGCTTTCAACGAATGGCACGAAGACGATTCCTCCAATGACTTAGGCTACGTCATTTGCAGGCCAGGCGGCGTGCGTGAAGTGCCAGAACCGCCTCCGTTGTCGCCCGAAGAGTTAGAGGCTGCTATCACGGTACAAGCGGCAAATGTGCGAACGCTCAAGGAAGAGGAGGGCCTGGCGAAAGGGGACACTAAGCTAGACGCAGCCATAAAAGAACTGCTTCGGCTGAAAGCAGAATTAGCCGCCGCAGTTGATACTTAGAAATAGGCCTTTTCTTGTAACACTTATTATCCATTAAAAACAAATGGAACTGGAACTGCGAAACGCGAAACGCAAAAGATTGGATTAGATCAAGATTGTAGGTCCACAGTCCACAGAAGCACCTAACAAACCGAAAGAGGGCATTTCGACTCCAAAACAAATACACTCCTTGAAGTGGGATTATTATGCCGTCTCGATTTCTGAATTGGCGATATGGATCCAAAGTTCCATTAATTTTAATGTTAATATATGTTAATGTTAATGTTAATGCGCCGCCTCGATGCATAACAACTTGACAAATCGCAAAATTCAAAACAAAAAATACCATAAATTTCATCGCTGCAGAGCTCGCAAATAAAACAGGAAGAACTAAATAGAGGCAATAGTGAATCCAACGGACATTCGTTCAAAAACAGAGGCTATGTTCAATGAACATCACCCGCCCTCTGCACCTCCTGGAACTGCACCTCTGGAATCTATTGACTTTTTCGCGTTCAGTCCACCTCGAGAGCCTCTGCGGCTCGCAACAGCCAGCACTTCGGTTGCGGCCGCAGACTCTGCAGCTCTTCTACTCATGTGAAGCCCTGCTCCGGAGTCGGCGCGATAAGGGCCCAGCGCCGCCACAGCCCGAAACCAGGTGTGGTTTTTCTTTTTCTTTTTCTTTCTGTGCTCGACTAAGACAATGGACCCGCCGGCTTCCTGCAACGCGTTCTTGACGTGCAGCGGAGGCTTCAATTTATCTAACGCTGAGGCGTCCAAGTTCCTCAAGAAGTCGTCGCTGTGCTTCCACACCCCTGTTCGTGCGAGCAACACCTTGGAGAGACTGTCGACGGCCAATGTTCTCGAGGTGCCTTGCTTCATTTCAGCTTCCGCCACCAGCCCGACTGCAGCTTCTATGCAGGTAGCTTTCGCGTGATTGTCCGTCATCAACACAAAGTCATCCGCAGTTAACACGTCAGTGAGCAGTTCTTCGCAATAAGCCGCTTGGTGCGCGTTGGAAATGGCGAGGCCTGCAATTCTGGTTAAAATGCCTTTCCGCAACTCGTGGGGCCCGTGTCGAACTAGCTCCTCGTCACCGAGAAATGACTCTGGCTTCGACACATGGGCAGCGCCAAGACATCTGAAGCATGTATCCAATTTCAAATCAATCAGCATGAGTGTCCTCCTAGTTGTCTCAAAAAGTACATTGATTTGAAGGTTAGCTCATGAAGAAATTCAGTCGTCGTCATTATGAAAAGCAATTCCGCCGTCGCAATACCGTAAGCTCGGTCCGAACCTTAAAACCGACGTTCGTAAGTAAGCATCGCCCAAGAGTGCCAAAGTATTGGCTCCCCACCAGCCTTCGGGGTGTGGGCGGCAGAGTATGAGGTCGCGCCGAACATGCGCCTTGCATGCTAACCTACAGTGGGGTAACGAAGAAGCAAAGACAAGAAGGAAGTCAAGTCTCAAAGTAGTCGAACTTGCCTTCACGTAAGAACTTTTGAGCACTATTCCTAGTTCGTTGCAACTCATCTGAGCGCCCGCAAAGTGGTGTGAAGCATCTTAATGGACTGACCGCCATGTTTCGAGTGCTGAGTCAACGCCTATTCCTAGGTCATCCGAAGCAAAGAATCGACTTATGTTTCGACGTGACACCGGGAACATTCTTCTCACTGATATAGCTCCAGCTTTGATAAAACAGATCGAGCTATTCATGCAGAGTATGAATAGAGCTTATCATAAATTAGCCAGCCGGCGTGAACCGTGACGAGAGCATGCCATTTTTCTCGAAATTAAATATCACTCCCTAGTATAATAATTCAAAAATACAGTAGCATGCGCAAGAAAATGTGAGACCGACGATCCGACGATAGTGCATAGAGTGCTGAGAATCTTTACTCCGTCACTAGCTAGGCAAGCTAGAAGCTCCGCCCAATACGCCGACCAAGAGCCAAGTCTGCTTCTACCCGACGAGGAGTGTCGCCCAGTCTCAGCCTGAGTCTTTCGTAGCCTTTTGCTGTTTTTTTTGGACGGCATAGTTTGTTAGGGTGGCAGCCACTTTTCATAATCAGAACACAAGCTAGATTGATAGCAATTATTTTACTTAGATAATATTGCTGACACCCTTTTGAAGCAACATGTATTTGATGACAACTGTGTTACCAATTTAGCTTCACGGCTGCCGAGTAGCCTTCTAGGTAGCTTGTACTTAGAGTATTTGCTTACGCTGCAATTATCCAGACTCCTACTTTCATTACAGCTTCTAGAATTATCTCAAAAGCACCTTTCACGATATCTGGCTACCGTATTAGATTCCCTGAGGCTCTTAATATCTAGGTCCGAATTTGTTGACGTCTTGTTATTTTTTCCTTGCTTATCTGGAATCAATGGCGAACGCGCTCGAGTTGGAGCTTTGGAACGGATGCATTCCCGTGGTAGTGCGGCTCCACCCTGAGGATGTGACCTCGCTCGAACAGCCTGCGCCACATTATGCTATGCTGCCCAGAATGGGCTACTTAGGATCTATTGCGGCCGCAGTGGTGGAGCATTTCAAGGACGCAGCGCCCCATTGCGGACTCGCGAACTCGGGCACCGGTGACTGGGGTGGCATCGCGAACGACTTGTGGTTCGACAGCGACTCCACTCCACTCAACTGGCAGGTTCCTGCAGGAGTCTTATTCGACGCACATTGTGGCAGTAGCGTGGTGAATAAATCGGCGGTTGATTTACCAAGAGAGCAGAGTCCAGTGAATAGCCGGTATCCCTGGGCACTGACGGTCCACTTTCAGTCTTATCCGGAAGGTCAGCTAGTGAGGCCTCATGGTGCTCGTGCTTTGGAACGGCACTTTTTTCACAGCCTCAAGCAAGGCTTGTTTCTAGAGCACGGCTCTTCAGCCGTTGCCATGCAAATGGAGCGCAGTGAGCAAGAGAAGCTTTGGCGATCAATGTGCGATCAAGATGCCCCTGCGTTTATGTCTGTGTCGAGCCGCCTTCGCATGCCATCTCCTGACGCTGTGCCTGTGCGACTTTTGCTGCAGTCCAGCGGACGTGGATGCAGCAGCGATGATGCATCGATTTGGACTCAACCGCATTGCAAGACCTCAAGAGTTGATCTTGAGGATACAGGAGCCAAATTGCTTGCAGCAGGCACAATAGGCGATCTCTTGCGCGAGTGCGTCGACGGGGACAGCGACTTCGGCGCTGCTGTCGATTTTAGTAATCAATCACAGGGCAGTAGCAGCAGCATCAGTAGTGCAGCTAGCAGCAGTAGCAACTGTGTGGCGATAGCTCATGGTATAGCTCTGGATGCGGCTGCTCCGCTCGTTGATGTTTGGCGCGCTCTCGCCCATCCAGACCACTTCCTGTACTTGGTGGTTTGCCCTCCAAGTGGGCATTAGGACGTCGCCGGGGCTTTGGCTTAGCTCCTTAAATTTGTTTTTGTGCTAATCAGAAACAAGACACCGCCAGCTCTGGAGGTCGACATCGAAATCAGCAATCGGAAGGATTAAGTACGCATTCGAAATGCCAAATTTTAATTCTAATTTATTCTACCCCGAGCACTTCCGGCTAAAATGGAGGTATAATATTCCAAGCCGAGCTCATCGCGCGGTACTTGTTCTGCCTTCTCAGCATATCCAATACCTTCTACTTTCCGGAGTCAATCCGCAGCCAGCCCCACTCTATATTATGCATCTAAAATTTAGCTACATGTAGAATTCAATATAATTTACCTGATGACCTGCATCCTTCCCAAGATCCTCACATGTTCGTTTACGAATCGAATTGACTGAAAATTTGACCACATCCACATTTCAGCAATTGAACGCGACATTACATTCTACCGTCTGTAGAGCACCACCGCAGGGTGCGTGACTACGAGCCCATACCTGTTGATCTGGAAAGACTGGGCAGTGACCACGTATCATTAACGAGGTAGGAAACAAGCATCGCCAACAACAGGAACCCTCCCTGTATAGCTCTGCAGCTCCTAAAGGAGCCCGCAAACCCCACTGCTCACATATCGACACCTGCGGCCTAAGGCAGTGATTAATAATAAGGAGTAATTTCCCCGAAAAAAACTAGTGATAGGGAAGGCGGATAACCGGGGGATTGAACCCTGCCCGTGTTAAAGTTCTGCGAGTACTCCCGGGGAATGTTCCACTCCGGAATTTTAAGTCAATGCCGGGTACAAAACTCCAGGGAAAGCTATTGTTGGCGGTGGCGTCTCGACGATGCCAGGAATTACCACAACTGATCATAGCAAATAAAAGAATAAATAAAAATAAACGGTTCAATGCGCAAGGCGAGTGGTGTTGCAGGGATTTTCTGTAACAAGTGGCATGCAGACAGTGAATGGTAGGAGTTTCCAGTGAACACGCACCTCGCCCATTTTCTCGAACTTGCGGCGGGCAGCAATCATCGCAATGCGATCAGGATCCGTCAACTCTGCAGGCTTGACCGCTGAAAATGCAAATGAAAAAGTCGCGAATGTGGACACGAAATAAAAAGACATAGCGCGGGAAACCACAGTTGACAACACTGCGAAGTCAGATGGAGAACGCGAGCCCTGGCGAATGTTTCGATGCCACACTACATCGGAGCGCTAAAAAAGCAAACAAAATCTGCAGTTGCCAACAGTACTCCTCGAAAACTCACCGTTAACTGATTGGATGGTGGACAAGATGCCTGCGAAAATGCCTGCAGCGCCCAAGGCGCCGTAGACGGCCTTGGGGCCCATTTTAGTCATGGTGGCGACGAGGGTCATCTTGGCAAAAACTGATGCAAGAACAGGAAAGAAAGATATTAGACGAGATGATGCAGCGCCAGTCATCTATGATGATAGCGAATCAACTACGTCTCAAACAAAACGCGGATATCGCGTGCAGAGAGGTGACGCAGGGGCATACAATTCTAGCCCCACACCGAATGAAAAAGTTACCGCACGCGCTGGTATGGATGGTGCAGAAGAGATGCGAGATGCAGCATGATGAGCCGTCAACACCGGTATCACAACAAAAATTAATCATTTCCTCCTTTGGGGTACTCAGATAGGATCTGGAAATGCCGTAGCCGGAATGCGGAATGTTCGATTTTGGTTTTGATCGAGAAAACCCGTGTCAAATTTCTTGGTAATAAGGCACGATTCACGAAATATCGGATATAGAAACCCGTGTTACTTCTCCTTAGGTTGCCTAATGGGGTACATCCGAGTAGTAGGTGTAGGTGAACCAATACAGGAATTATCACGAGTCGTAAAACACGAGGAAGATCAACACTGCTCCTAGCAAACCAATTAAGCGGTTTCCATCTCATACATCCGACATTCGATATCTCCTCCGCACAAACGACGCCCATTAGGCCCCTCTTCAACGTTCGTACTCTTCACTTCACCGTGGAACAATACAAGCAAAACGCACAGAAATTCTTTGGTTATGGCTTCGCTCGCCCCTCCGAAAAGAAGCCGTTGTAATCGAGGCGTGTGACCAAGTTCGCCAAGTGCGTGTTGGCTTGGTACCGGGCGTTCACCGCCAACCAGCCCATGAAGTCCTTGAGCAACTGGTCGAAGTTCTTTTCGTAGGACGCCACCATTTTCACGTAGCTCGCTTGCTCCAGCTCGGCTTTGATTTGAGCGCTGAACGCCGCCACGCGAGCCCGCCGCAGCGCTGTGGAGTCGCCCCTGCCGTTGCCCAGGGCTTCGGCGTCGCCTCCGAGGCTGCCGTGCCCCTCTAACCCGCCTGATTGAGTGCCCTCGTAAGTCAACCCACCGCCCCCATGCAAAGCTTGGGCGTTGAGGTACGCGCTTTCGGAAGGGTCAGGTTCATGCGTGGCAGCTGCAGCAGCCACCTGATTCGCTTCGAAGAACCGATTCATCTGTGCACCGAGGCCGAAAATCATGAATGGAGTAGGCACGTGCAAAAAGAAAAATGAACGATAATTAATACAAAACAGCCAGTACAAAGTGAGAGAGCAAACATTCAGCTGGATACTGAAAAACAGGCTATTGGGAGAGAGAGAAAGCTTACCTGCTCCGCGAAGAGCAAGCAAATGGTCATGATTTTGGTGAGCACTTTGAGCAGGTCTTGGTTGGTGAGCAGGCACTCTTTCAGGATCAAGTCTTGAAGCTCCGCATGCGAGGTCAACACCGCATCCATGTCGGTTGCTGCCGCCATTTTCTGCTCCATCTCGTGCCAACGCGGCTCAATCACCTAAGGACACGCCCGAAGAAAGAAAGATGACGAATCAGAAGACGCAAGAAAAAAGAGAACGTCGTTGATGTGAAGCGAAGTTGGTAGCGTGGCAAGAAAGTGAGGAGCCGCTTGATTTTTTAAAGTCCAAAATCTACGATTCTATTCCTTCTCAAGGCCTTAAGCTTCCCCTTTACACCCCCGCCCCCATCACTTCTACTCGTCCTTACCTCGTAAGTGAAGTAGTACACGATGTCCTGCATGAAGCCCAGCATCCGGTGACGCAAGCAGTAGGACCGCCCACCCGCCGCTCGCACGTCCAACTCCTTGAGCCGCTGCTGCCCCTGCCAAGTTTGCTTCAGGCACCGCTCAACGTGACGCGCAAAGAACAAGTGGCGAAAGACCAGCTGGTACTTGGTCAAGCTCCGCTTGGAGACCACCAAACTCACCGGCCACGCCACCTTGTAGTCTACCATGAACACTTCAATCCCTTTCAGCTGACCGCTGCTGCTGCTGCTGCTAATGGAAGCCCCGCTACTTCCGCTGCTGCTGCTGGCGGCGGAAAGAGAGGCGTGGCTGCTCGAGCCGTCTTTGGCGTGAATAGCTTCGAGGTGTTGAATCATCGACGAATGGCTGAAGGCCACGCACAAGTCATCCTTGAACGGGTCGAGATTCGCCACCGACGACTGCACTGCGAGCTGCAAGAGTGCTTCCACGCGCGCCTTGCTGACCTGAATAGAATAAATACAAGGGTTGAAAAATGGGTCTAAGTGAGGAAGATGGGAAAATGGTGAGACCATGAAACATGAGCCCAGAGGCATGCTCCATTATACCCACACAGAGTTATAGTGAAAAGGCAACTAGAGCAAAACTCCTATCAAAACAAGCATACCTTGGGCAAAGGCTGCTTGAGCTCTTCTTCGGCCAAATCCATGAAGTTCACGTACAGGTCACCTTGGTCCAGCAAAAAGTAGTGCTTCATGCTTCGCAAACGATCCACTAAGCGGCATTCGGTGCGCAGGGCTTTGAGAAGGGTCGACGACGCAAAGAAAAACGCGCGGTTGATCACTTCACCGTTAGCAGCCTCGCCCAAACCACTGCCACCGCTGCTGCTTCCGTTACCCAAGCCTCCCGGTGCCCAGGCCTGAAGGAGCGCGCTGCTGCCTCCATCGTCATGCGCACTGGCGTCCGCGTCCGGGCATCGAATGTCGCGGCCGCACTCCCGCAGCACGTTCAAATACTTACCTGTAGTGAGCACCCGGTCTTGGTGCCTCGCCAAAAAAGAAGCCACTTGGTGGGGCCTCAGCGTGTAGCGCTTCTCCCAGTAAGCCGTGGTGAAGTCCTCGGATACCGTTTCTTTGGACACGCTCTCTTCTTCCGCCACCATGAATTCACGGTACCTGACACACGTGCATGCAAGAAACGCCAGAATCAAGACAGAAGTAATGATGTAACAATAAAATGGAAATTATGGTGGAGAACCAAATTAGCGACAAGAACTTCAGGTCTAATTTACACCGCATTACAAACCAATCACTCACGGGTCATCCAGAAAGCCCTCGTAGATCCAGCGCCGGAGCATCTCTAAATAGGGGGCCGATGCTCTCGCCTGCAAGAAGGTGAGCAGCTCCGCCGAGCGCGCGTCGCCCGAAAATCGATCCGCACATGCACTGAGAGCATTCAACAAAGAGCCCCCTGTGGCGTTCGTGCAGGCGACGCAGACAGCCTCGAGGCACAGCAAGGTGTGAAGGGCGGGCTGCACGAAGAACCAAAGCTTTTGGAGCGTTAAGCGATCGGCGCGGAGTTGATGTTCCAACTGTGCCACAAGAACGAGGTACTCCTTCAAGAGTACCTGAGAGAGGGAGAGAAGAGGAAAGAGTAAACTACACAAGAACAAAATCAACAACGAATACAGGCAGCGACACGAAAAAGATGAAAAAGTGGCCCCTCAAAAAGAATCAAGAAGAAACTCATCTAAACAATGATAACATATTCTTTGATCTGTTGATTCCACTCCTTTATCAAGCATTCGCCCACTCGCATCCCAGCACCCACCCACCTTGAGGCCAGCCCCAAGCGCGTGTGCCACCAGCCCCCTCGCCGGCTGCGCTGCCTCATGCACAAACGCCTTTACCCCGACATAGGCACTCCCACAAGGCAGCATCCGCTCCGCTAGGGCCCCCAAACTTTTGTCCAACTTCAACCCGTTGAACACGAATTCAACGCGCGACAAGGCATTGTCATCGTCAGGATGGTTGTCGTTGCCTTCGCTTCTTCCCTTCCGCCCTCCTTTCGCTCCGTTCTCACCTGCAGCAGTTGATGACGGTGCTACCACCTGTGCCTTGACGTAAGTGCCCTCCAGCCCCATAAACGCAGACAGCAAGTCGTCCAGCACCAGCTGCTCTTGCACGGAAGCAGGCAAACTCGACAGCGGCGGTGGGTCGCGATGAGTCGAGCCAGGTGGAGGAAGGAGGTCGTGGCCGTCATTGCTTGCCGAGTCCAAAGCGCCGCCTCCTGACGAGGCATTGTTTTTACCGGAGGTCACAAATCGCGCCGAAGCAGCGCCAAAGAGCTGTTCCACCACGCGGGCGCTCGGCGCACTGCGCTGTGATTGGAGCAGGAACTGGCCGGTGAGGTAAGGCCGCTGTTGGGCCCATGGAGGCACGTAAGGCGCTCCTGCTACGAGCACCGTCCAAGTACATGCATCCGACGAAGAGTGGCCGGCAGGAGCTGTGCCCACACTCGCAGCGCTGCTCCCACTGCTGGTGCCAGAAGTATTCAGCACCAAGAGTTCGCCCGTCAAGCAGCTCTTGAGCGCGATTCGGTCCCCTGCACGCAAGCAAGCTCCGCGCACTGGTTTAGCTCCCGCACTCCCGGATAACGACCCAGGCTCTACGTTGTGGCTAGAGCCTAGCGAGGCAGGGTAACCGCTGCTGGTGCGCCCGCCAGCACTACCAGTGCTACTCAGTTGTCGGCGTGCAGTTGCTGCATTGTCAAAGCCCGCCGAGTCAGTAGCCCCCGTGGCAGCCGGCAAAAGCTCCCAGTCCTCAGCTTTGCCTCCCAAGTTGCGCTCGAAGGCGAGGTCGCCGCCAGCACCGGGCAAAGGCGCTAAGCAACGCTCTCTCGCGAAACGCGAGCGAAGCATCACGCGATCCCCATAGCGCATGGGTTGCGCGGCTACATCCAGCGAATTCTTCGAACTACTGTGACCCAGCGGTGGAGGTGCCAAACGCACAGCGTGACGGTTATGAAGCGTCAAGCACTCGTGAGGGTCACCGAAGCCGCGGCCGTCCGCCGACCCGCGGAATCGAGTGGGGGTTGGCACGGCATTCTCAACCGCACCCGCTGCTGCTGCTTCGATGGCAACCGCGGAGAGGCAAAAGCCACCGGCACCCCGCAGCACAATCTTGGAAATGCTCGTAATGGTGGTCGCGTCGGGCTCATCCTCTTCCAGAACTTCAGCTGGTAGAGTGGCAGAATCCGCTGCCCATGATGAATTCGCTCCCGAAAATGATGGTTTGTTGGAAGCTATTACTCCACCTGCTGATGCTGCCGATGGTGCGCTTGAGGTGTCCGCTGGCGCGATGGACAATCCAGCAGCAGCCGCTTTGCTTTGTTCGTTGCGCACCTTGAGCCGCGCGAGCAACTGCTGTGCCTCGGACAAAGGCTCGGCCATTTTCTCAACCTTGAAGTCAATGCACCACTTCCAGCCTCTGTAGTCCTGGTGCCTTGTCGGCTTAGGCTGGGGCCGTTCCTTTGTTGTAGGCGTGCTACTTGCTACACTTCTTGCTGCTACAGCCCAAAATTCAAATAAAGAAGTGAAGGCTACAGGGAGGATCTGGAACCGAACAACAGCGAGAACGCGAGAAGAAGAAAACTTGAACTCCAGAGCTCCAAGCTCCAAGGCACTGCATTAAGGACTGCTAGACTCCAAAGCCCGAGACTGAGCTAATTCAAGAGCTATTGCGTCCCCAATTCCCCTCTTCTCCTTTTTCTATTGCTAAGTATATGGTGAAGTGGCGACGGCCATCGAATGGACTATCAAGGATTACGGCCAGTGCCAGTACCACGCAGTCCCGCGAACTAATACTTTAACTCATTCGCCTTCTCGCACATCTGTTTCCCTTACAAGCAACTCACTCCCGCTTTCAACTTCCTGGCCCTGCTGCTGCGCATTCCAGAGGCACGTGCCCACAATCAAAGCACCGCCTGCCAAAGCGCAGGGGCCCATTTTTTCGCCGAGAGCGGCGTAAGCAAACGCTGCGCCCCAAATGGGCTCGGTGCTAAATATAAGCGTCGCCTCGGCTGCCGAAAGCTGAGTGAGGGCAATCGACTCCCCAAGTACCTAAAAAGAGGAAACGGATTGAGGATCCAGTGAGGGCACGTCCTCGTAGATTCATTTGTAGGATATCACAATTGACTTCCAGAATCGAAAACAACAGCAAAGAAGATAGTGTTATGTTATAACTCAACAGCTTGCATGAGATTGATAAACGAATAAATGACGCGTTGATATTTACCGTTGCAGCGGTGGAAGCCAAGCCGGTCCAGGCCAGAGTAATGAGCACCGCTGCCGTGCCGCTCGGAGCAACCTCGATGTCATGCACCGCTGCTCGCAGCCCCTCGGCTGCTATGCTCCATCCTTCCGCTCCACTCGCAGCGTCCATGCACCCAAACTCGTACATAGCCCAGGCCGACGCTGCGAGCGCTACCCCTGCGACTTGCCCCGCTGCCAGGGGAAGCGCGTCCCGAGGGAACTTGTGCCCAAATGCCTCCATGCGCCAGAACCCCAACCCGAAACCAATGGGCTGCAGCAGGGACAGCCAGTCGTCACGCGTTAAGCTTTCAAGGGTACCGCCACAGTCGCCTAGCTCAAGCACAGCTACTCCGAGGGTTGCGAGGGCAGCCGCAATCCAAGCTCTGCGAGGTGGAGGTTGGCCCTTGAGCGAATCAAGCAACGGCACTACAAGTACCTGGAGATAAGACACATTTGCAAGAGTAAAGCACACAGGTCTGCACAATGATGGTCTACAAGATCCTACGGACAGACTTGATTCATAGCAGCCTAAATTTGGAACAACCTCAAAAAGGTACTTTACTATTCGCTAAGAAAATCCAGTGCATCAAAAAGTAAAGAGGGAAACAGAAAGAAGAGGGCTCCGGAGGTGGGCACGTACAACTAAGGCGCAGATAAAAGCAGATTTCCCCGCCGACACAGTCTGCAGCGACACAGATTGAGCTCCATAGGCTAGAGTGCACCATAAACCCGTCTCGACGCCAGCTAAGAGTGGCAACATGAGGCTTTTGTTGGGCCTGGTGGCGACAGCGAGGGGCAGCAGCGCAACAGCAGCGATGGAAAAACGGGCAGCAGCAGCGAGGGCAGGCGACAGCGTTTGGTCGAGCAATTTTACGCAGCCAAAGTTGGTGCCATAAACAGCCTGATGAGCAAGTGGCAAGTTTGGAAATGGAGCATAAGCCAAAGTGAAGAGCCTGGTTCGCGTGGTTAAAAACATACACACACAAAAAACTTTTCACTATACAAGAATGTGGTAACTTAGTGTTCTCCTACGCAATTTATATCAAACGAAAAATCCTCACCGCAACAACAGCGAGTAGAGCACGAGCTTGTTCTGAAGAGACGGTGGTCTTGAGAAAGCTCGGAGGGTTGTAGTTGTCACCGTTGATGTAGTCTGGTCGAACGTTCTCGAAGAAAACGGCAGAACGACTCGGCACTTCGTCAGGCACCTTATCCATGGAACTACCTTTAGCATTCTTAAATGCCTTAGCCTGTCTAGATCGAAGTGACTCGATAACCGGCAAGTTATCGAGCAAAGTCATAGATAGTTTTGGTCTCTTGTTCCTCTGCAGCGCTGGGCGCAGTGTCGGTTTCGAATGAGCAGCTCCAGAAAAGCCATCAGCTCCTTGCCATACAGCGGCAAAAATGCAAAATGTGGCATGGGGCTTCATGACACTTCGCGTTGCTCGTGTCACGTCGAACTGTTCTCTCCGAACACTTGTTGCGGATGCGCTTGAAGAGCTCCTCTTCTTACTTCACAAATATGGCCGTGAGATGTGAGATCTTTTGGTGAAATCGTGAAATCCCTGCAGATGTCAAAGGCAGCCTGCAAATAATTTTTGCATGGACGAGAACAACTTCAATGAATAGCGCTAAGAACCGAATTCTGAACTGCAGCGCGTGGCGCGGGTCCGCGACACCGCGATCAACGTACAGCCAGTTGAGGGGTCAAATTTAGTGAATTTTAAAAGAAACTGAGGGGTGTTGGCTCTGGTTTCTAAGAAGCGGTGGCCTTTCTGCCCTGCCTGTCTTCTGGTCACCTAAGAAATTGAGGGGGCTCACGCGGAAATCTAAGGAATTACCTAAGAAACGAGGGGGTCAGCCGTTTTCCTGCTTTCTCGAACTCGAACTCGAACTAATACAAACCCAAATGGCACAGAAGCCAATGCTGCGGGCAGAAGTGGGAATGCGCGTGCGTTGCGCAAACAAAGCAAGTGCGGAATGATTCAGGAGGGAGAGGG
>Ga0307931_1001823_pt1 | contig 13928 bp, 17 predicted proteins | sample OrgLakmetageno47_FD_201816 | JGI IMG/M metagenome (GOLD analysis project Ga0307931, IMG submission 201816) | Saline water microbial communities from Organic Lake, Antarctica - #47 | ecosystem: Environmental > Aquatic > Non-marine Saline and Alkaline > Saline | place: Antarctica: Organic Lake... | reverse complement strand
CATGGACCATGGTTGTGCGCATACAGACAAGTGCGAAATGTTACTGAAAATTTCGAGGAGATTCCATGATGACGCCACTCTATTCTGAGCCGATTCCCGTGACGGAAATCACGTCTGATTGGTGAAAAATTCACTTTCCGCGTGATTCCCGCGTAATTACGTGCGTGAATCTTAACCTAGAATTCGACCATGGACTACATGTGACTTAAGATAAGTACGAATTATAATTCAAGCGCGACTGGGGTGTGGGGCGTGCAGGCGTGCTCTCTCTGCGTAATGCATCGGGATTGCTTTTAATACCCCACTTCTTATATCTGGAGAATTACAGCTCAGAGCTCAGAGCACCTCAGCTCAGATCTCAGATGCCATTAACTTAAATATTTTTTTTGTATTTAAAACAGAGAAAGTACCGCTTCCTTGGCTGAAGGTCATAGAAGCGAAACCCCTTGCCCCTTAGCCGGATTGGAAGCCTGACGCTGAGTATTCAAATGCTCCTTTTAGTTGCTTTGCTTTGCCATAGCGAGCGAGGCACAGAGGCACATCCAGACTCCCGACTCCCAGCTTGCCGAGGGAGCCAAATTATACCTTAGAATAGTCAAGCTTTGATTCGAGCTTCTTCACTTCGCTGAGCTTCCGCGCAGCCTTCATGAAGTCTTCCTCCACCACGTGGTCGCGGTTGGACCGGATCGCGAAGAGGCCAGCTTCCGTACAAATGTTCCGCATGTCCGCGCCGTTGAAGTCGTCAGCCAACTTCACCACAGACTCGAAGTCGATTTCTCCTTTCTTCGTGATCGGATTCGAGTGAATTTTCAAAATGTCCAAGCGCTGTGCTTCGTTAGGAAGCGGAATCTCAATCTTCCTGTCAAGCCGCCCCGGCCGGAGCAGGGCAGGGTCGAGAATGTCGGGCCGGTTAGTAGCCATCACCATCTTCACCGCGCCGTTCGAGTCAAAACCGTCGAGCTGGCCGAGGAGCTCCATGAGCGTGCGCTGAATCTCGCGATCTGCCGAAGTTCCTTCACTGAAGCGGCTCCCGCCAATGGCGTCGATTTCGTCCATGAAAATTACACACGGCTGGTGGTCGCGTGCGTACCCAAACATCTCGCGCACCACTCGGGCTGACTCACCGATGTACTTGTCCACGATGGCGGACGCGACGACTTTCAAAAAAGTAGCGTTGATATTTGAAGCAAGCGCGCGCGCAAGGAGAGTTTTCCCAGTGCCTGGAGGGCCGTATAGCAGAACGCCCTTAGGGGGCTTGATCCCTACGCGGTTGAAAAGCTCGGGGTTCGTGAGGGGCAGCTCAATGCATTCGCGCAAGTCACGAATCTGGTCATTCAGCCCGCCAATTTCAGCGAAACTGATGCCCTTTTCGTCGTCGCTTTTCATGTTAAACACTGTGGGGTCCACCTAGGAACAATAATGAGAACTCAAAGGGTTATGATAAAGTGGCAGAGAAAAAAAGGGGAAAAACGGAAAATCTGCAGCTACGGGCGTGTCTCAGATAGAAGCAAAGCGGACCTCACGCGGAAGCTGGCGCATAATAGTGAGGGTAGTCATATCGAGGGCAACACGCACACCGGGCTTCAACTTTGCTTTGTCTAGCTTGGTTTTGCAGCCGACCACGTAACGAGGTCCCGAAGAAGCCTGCAGAGTCAAACGTAAGCCCAACGGGCATGTACGGGGTGTGTAAGGGTGCACTCAATGAGAGAGCTTAGACGTTATACCTACAATGAAAGGCGATAATTCGCACCTTCACAATAAAGCGATTCTCGTCAAGCTGCTTCAGAACTTCTCCAATAATTTGCCCAATCATCTGGGGGGCAAACAAAGAGACGGTACACATGGGTCAGGGGTCAGGCTACACGCATGCCCCTATTTCTCATTACAGCTTGAGTCCTTCTAAGATTTGCATAAAGACATACTTGACTGAAATAATAATTACACTAGACTACCTGTAGAGCCCGCAAGTCTTCCTCGGTTTTGTTGAACTCTGAGACGAGGTCGGCAACACTCGCACGGTTGCTCTTCAGACGAGCCTCGAGCTCGCGCAGCTCCCGTAACTTCTTACGGTAGCTGTCCAACGCCGCCAGCCTATCTTCTTGGGGATCCATGGCAACTTTAAATGCGACTACAAGATCTAAGAAGAGACTCTGTTCGTATGCCTTTGATAAGCGCCGCTGCTCTCCTTGCTCTACTGCGCAGTAGCTTCGAAATTCTCCGCAGCCCTCTTTTTGGAATATTTGTCTTTGTAGTATAATATTAGTACTCCAGGTCGTGAATTTTCCCGCAAGTCTATCAAATTATATCATATTAGTGAATGTAGCACCAAGCACCGCACCGCTGCGGAATTTTATCACGCTGAGCTCCTCATCAGCCCCGCGCGTGTGCCCTCTGCTTCACGAACGACTTAATCCTATGGACGGTGTGTGGCTACATAGCAGTTAGCAAAACAAATTGAGTTCCTGTCAGTCTATTTTCATGACGTGGAGGTGGCATCTTAGGAATACTAGCCACCGATGAAGTAGCTGAATTAAATTGTATGGTCGAATGCTTTGCCCTTCTATCAGTATTCCTAGCCCAGCAGCCTTTCATTTATGGGTAATATCATGACTTTTCGCCTTTTTCGATTGTAAGCAGACGGTTCCTACTCGGAGCGATGGGACTCGCTGCGCGCACTGCTAGGGCGTAGTTCCAAATTTGGGATTGAGACAGGTCCTCTAACTTTCATGGAGGTAAACTACTCTCTTCCGCTCCCCTGTTTAACCTGAGGAGTGCACAATTGCCCGAGTTACTACGCCAAAAGCTTTAATTTTAAACTATGTTTTGTAACAGGGCGTAGGATTTGAACCAGATTCTGAGGCACAGGACATGATCGCAGAAGCAAAGGTAAGTGCTGTCGAGCCTTATATGTCCGCTGGAAAAATAATCGGAGATGCGTCAAGAAGCCTTAACATTTCCCCCGTCTTTTGCCATTGAAGGTGCTTTGCGTGGGCGCCGGTGGGCTCGGGTGCGAAATAATCAAAGACCTGGCGCTCACGGGTTTTCAAAACATTCACGTGATCGATTTGGATACGATTGACGTGACCAACTTGAACCGGCAGTTTTTGTTTCGCAAGAAAGACGTCGGCCAACCGAAGGCCACTGTCGCGGCTGCATTCGTCAACGACCGCGTGCCTGGCGTAAAGGTGGCGCATGATTGTTTTCCTTCTAATTGCCCCCTTTATTTTGGCCATCTCTCGTTCTCTCAATCACCGCCTCTTCACAACACTGCTTCGTTTGCTTTAGGTGACTGCGCACTTTGGAAAGCTCCAGGATTACGGTGCAGAATGGTGCGTTTATATGCCATTTCTTTTGAAGTGTCATTCGTATATTTTCTTTCGACGTCCTCTAGTGTTTCATTCGTACGCATTTTTTTTGACGTAGTTCACCCGTCAACCAATCCCCATTTCACACGTGGTGCGCGCTTGCAGGTACCGCGACTACAACGTGGTGGTGGCGGGTTTGGACAACCTGGAAGCGCGGCGGTGGCTGAACCAAATGCTGTGCTCCCTGGTGCAGTACGAAGAAAGCGGGGCTCTGGACGCGACCACCGTGATTCCGCTGATCGATGGGGGCACCGAAGGCTTCAAAGGCCAGGCGCGCGTGATCCTCCCCATGATCACGTCCTGCTTCGAGTGCACCATGAACATGTAAACTATGAGAATCGAAAGAAATTACGAAGCGCGCTTTTTTTTTCGCATCTATATTTTTTTGGAAACTTTCGCGGCGTGAGCGGTGCCAAATCTTTGTGCGCTAGCCTATTGTTTTCGCTCAATTCTAATCCATTCCTTGCTTCCTCACTTCCTTCTTCCTCGCACTGTGAAGGTTTCCTCCTGCGCAGACCAAAGCAGTCTGCACGCTGGAAAACAACCCCCGGCAGCCGTCGGACTGCGCGATTTACGTCTTCATGAAAATCGACGACGACGAAGCGACTTCCTCCGCCTCTGCTTCGGGTGCCGTGGTCTTTTCGCAGAACGAGCAAGTCATGGTTTGCGAAGAAGGAAGCGGCGCGTCGTCACAAGTGGCAGGCATTGTCGTTGCTAACGAATCCGGTGGCATCGCTGGTGGAGAAGACAGCAGCAGCAGCAGCGGCAGCAGCAACGCCATGGAGACCGACGGCTCTTCTTCCAACGGAGGCTCAGCTACTTCTTCTTCTTCGTCGTCGTCGTCAGCGGCATCGACGTATGCAGTGCGCGTGGCAGGGGAAGCTTTGCCGCGCGTGGGGGTGCCGGGCCACGTGCTCATGAACATTCGGCAACAGTGGGTCGCGGACTTTGGTGCTGACACCAAGGTAGGCACGATCGAGCTGGATCTCCAAATCGAACATTTACCATAAGAATTCACGAGGAATGAAGATTTGACTTTGGTTACTTTTCTCCTTTTGTCCTTTTTGTGTTCCACCTCAATATCTCAGGTGGACAAGGACAGCCGGGTGCACATGACGTGGATTCACGAGAGGGCAGCAGCTCGCGCCGACCTGTTTAACATCGTGGGCCTAACTTACGATAAGACCATGGGCGGTAAGCCTGCTTTCTTGACTACATATGGATTTACCCTATGTACTGCGGCGAATTAGTCTCCAGCTCCTATACATTTCAGAGTTTCATTGTGTGTGTGTGCCTTGCCCAATGAATTTCAGATCGCTTTTTTTTCTTTCCCTCTCTTTATTTTCTTCCAAATAAGCGGTCAAGAACATCATTCCAGCGGTAGCATCTACCAACGCCGTCATTGCCGCTGCTTGCGTGCATGAAGCTTACAAGTGCCTCACCTTCAGCGGCCAGCTCTGCAACACTTACATGCTCTACAACGGTCAATCGATGGCTGGGTAGGTGGCCACCGCACTACATGTATCTGGTGTCTCTTCTATTCTTTTAGATATTTCAAGTTGGATTTTGCGCGAATCTTCATTGTGCTTTTCTCCTACTGCTAATTGTTGTTTCCTCGTGTCTGTGCTTCTTGCTCACATCACGGCGCCAGGGGTGTGTCGTGCGATACGCTCAAGTTCGAGCGCGACCCGGAGTGCATGCACTGCCAGGACACCAAAGAAAAGACGGTGAAGGTGCCTGCTTCCACCACCGTCGCCGCCTTCGTGGAGTCGTTTGTGCTCCAGCCGGGCGCGCTCGACCTCACCACCGTTGTCGACGGCGTAATCTTACCGGCCACGGTGGAGCCCATGGTGTACGACGGCGAGGGCCTCTGCTTTTATTGCACCACCGCTCCCCTCGCTGCGATGAAGGCTAGTAATCTTCCGAAGCCCCTGAGCGAATTGGTGGACCACGGTGAAGTGGTCAGCATCACGGACGCACGGTGGGGTAAAAATGTCAAGCGCGCGCTCAAGGTAGCGTATGTCTGAATGGCGTGAAGTGGAGCTGCGTGCCCTGATTCATTGGCTGAATGAATGATTTTTCATGCGGCAACTAGACCTCTTGAAGTACCAGGAAGGAAGCGCGCTTGACTGCAGGCTGCTTTTTTTTTTGCTCATGAGTTGGATGTTAATTCCTCTTTTGCTTTCACTGCTGAAAATCAAATAACGAGAACGAAACAGACAAACAACAAACATGCCGAACTAATCAACGAGTAACGTGTAACGCAGATAAAGTCCGGTTTCAAATTTATTTCATGAACAGTTTCCACTTTAGAAGGGGGTGGAAGTATTATTCTTCCTGTCCTCTACACACTATCCTCTTTACGATCTTGACTTGCGCGCAACGCACGCGCGTACACTTCTGCCCGCAGCATTGGCTTCTGTGTCATTTGGGTTTGTATTAGTTCGAGTTCGAGTTCAGATAAATGTCTAAGTTTTTTCTTCCAAGTTCCAAGGCCCTTCTGTCGTCGCCCGAAGAAAGATTATCCGTTCGGAGGTATTTGGAAAATATGAGCTGCATGCTGCCTGTATTGATTTTGTAATGTCATGGAAATACTGTGCGAAAGAAAGAAAACTAAGGAGTGACCATGCGCCTTGAATGCATTCGAATCCCCACAATAAGGCACGCTCTGAGCCAAGTACTCTCCCTTTGGGAACGTTATATCGACTCGAATCAGCCAATGAGCCGAATGCCTGTCTCCAAGAGAGACGTCGCTTTTCGATATTCCTCTCTCCTGTCTAGTACCGTCCGCGGCTGCGGCTGCGGCTGCGGTCACGGTCTCGGCGGTCGTCGCGGCGATCCCGCCCGTCAGGCGAGCGGCGCCCTTCTGGCGAGCGGCGATCTCGGCCGTCAGGTGAGCGCCGGTCCCGACCGTCCGGCGAGCGGCGGTCCCGGCCTTCGGGAGACCGCCGGCGGTAGTCGTCCCGGGAGTCATCTCGGCGGTCGTCTCGGCCCTGTTGCATGTGTGTGTATGTGTGTTGAATGGGGCGCGAAGTAGAAACATTTACGCGGCGAAGTAGTACACAGGCAAAGCCCATGAAATGAGCACTAGCGGCACGTAGCCAGTATAGCTATGGAAGGCGAAAACTCGACGGCAAACTCACCCCGTAGCCACCGCCTCGGTCGTAGCCGCCGCCGCCTCCAGCGCTCCCGTGGGAGTAGCGGCAGCTGTCGCCGCGGTTGCAGACGCCACGGCGGAAATCAGCACATTCCTCTCTTTCGCCTTTGCCACCTGAAATTAAAAGTTAAGCCAGGAGACGCAAATCATGGCACGAGTCAGCACTTCGCCTCACAGAACTTCAAAAAAGCAGGGCGCGTCTACGTAGATACCGTAACCACCTCCGTAGCCGCGGTCCCCGCCGTAACCACCGCCATAGCCACCTAACCAGAATAAAGGAACTCAGAGGATGCAATATAAAGCTCACATAAAACAGGAAATGTTCACTACCTTTGCCGCCTTTGCCGCCGCCCTTGCCGCGGGATTCCTCGACGCGGATAGGGCAGCCGAGGATTTCCTGGCCTCGCATATCCTTGATTGCGTCGTCACCATCGCGAGGGTCCTCGAAAGTGATGAAGGCAAAGCCTATTGGTAATGTTAAATAGATATATGAAAACTACCGGAAAAATAGAACCTCATTGAGATAAAGATAAAGAGCTGACTCGAAGCAGTAGCACCGCAGAGGATATAGAATACTCGCAGAGCTCTTCCATGAAGAGGACCTACCCGGAGGCTGGCGGGCGACCCAGCAATCAGAGATTTTGCCAAACTTCTCAAAGACGTTGAGCAAATCTTCCTTGTCGATGGTCACGCCAATCTTTTCTCCGGACACGTAGCACCGCATGGTGTTTGTTTTTGCTGGATTGCAGGGTATCAGCAGGCAGTAGTCGGCACGACGAGAAGTGCGTTTGGGAGGTTCAAGACAAGATCTAGTGAATATGGAAGTACGCCATCCACTCATCAAACTAAAAACGATACGAACTTTTACATCGTTCAGTAGTGCGCACACTCTTTGTCACCTCGCTTTACGCTGGGTCCTGAGCGTACCTTTACGACGGCGCGCGGCTTCAGGAGGAGTATTGAGTGGCGATGTGAGAAAATGCGGGAAATCGTAAATCTACGTTTTATCGAATCGCAGTGATCGTTTCGTAAACATGGCAGTGCAAAAAATGGAGCATTGATAGTGAAGCAAGAGGGTGTCTATTCTATCACCTAAGGCATGGACGATACGCCAAAGGTACAAGAAATCATAGAATCATCAACAAAACCACGTAGCTGTGGAACGATACTCTAACTTTGAATGATCATTGATTCTTCAAGAAGATGATAGCTTCGGGAGTAGTATTTTTTTGCTACAGATTCTAAAACTATAGCGAGCTAATTCAACCCCCTTTGTTGCAATGTGAGTAGTCGCTATACCAGCAAAAGCTTGCTGCAAGACAAGCGGCGTTGGCATCTCCGAATGCTTCTAAAGCCCAGATTTCGACTCCGTCGCCAGCAACGCCGGGACCGCCGATGACGGGTAGCCCTCCCCCAACGAAGCCAGAGGATATACCTAAGGAAGACCTTCTAAACCTCACTAAGAAGGTAATTTGTCCGCAACAGTGAATCTGTGTGATGTATGATTCAAGTTTTGTTGGAATTTCTACTGTACCTATTCCTAGGATGTCTTCCCAAGTGCGATTACCTACTGATTTGACGCCATCAACCTTTCTGAGATGCCGCGTGGCTATTCATTTCTCTCTTAGCCATCGAGCCTGTTAAAAAATCATGACGCTAGCTTGTATCCTGCTTGAAACCAGATGAACCAACGCATCAAAGCACTGGAAGCTCAGAACCACAAACTGAAGGAGGCCCACATGCGGTCGCAGCGGTTCAGTGAAGGGGTGCGGACGTGGGTAGAGGCAGAGGTGCTTGCGGGGACTCCGAATCGCACTCCAACGGAACCGGAAGGGCCAATAGACTTGGCAGCACAGCTTGATAAATGGCGCCATGAATATGCAAGTTTAGAACGCGATCGGCGTCAGCAACTCGAAGAGGCTAAATTAGTGAAGGAGGCAGCGGCGGCAACGTCACTTGAGAAGCAACAGCGCGAAGACAGGCTGACCGCAGCGGCCGAGGGCCAGAACAGCAGCAACAGTAAAAGTGGCAACTCGGTGCTAGTCACCACCCTGCAGCGCGAAGTCAGCGACTTGGAGGTCCAGCTGGCGGAGCAGCGGTCATCCGCGCAGCGGGAGGTGGCGGCCACGGGGGCGCTCCGCCAAGAGGTGCAAGGCCTCCAGGCACAGCTTGCGCAAGCGAAGGGCGCACTCGAAAGCAGCAAGAAAGACGCAGCAAGAGAAACTGTGCGAGCGTCGACTGCAGTAGCAGAGGCTGCTGCGGCCTCGAAGAAAGTGGCCGCGATGGAAGAACAGGCAAGAACGAAGGACTTCTCTTGATGATGGACAAGACTTCTCTCCATTCCCTCACCTCTTACTTCTGTTCAGAATTGATCACACCACTGCCATCATCACCGACCACCCCTTTGTACCATTTTTTTTTTTGCAGGTTGTGAACCTGTCCACGCAATTGGCGTCGGCCAGCAATTCCGAGCAAGCGTGCGACGACCTCAAAGCTCAATTGAAGAATGCTCTAGAAGGGCGGGACCGGCTGAAGAAGGCCTTGAATGAGCTTCGGGCCAAGCACAAGGAAGAATCGGCGCGAGCCACGGAGCAAGAGAGCCATGCCACCAGTGCTACGGAACAGCTCGCAGAGAAAGATGCCCTCCTGGAAAAGTAATGCTCATGCTTTTTTTGTTTTGTTTTGTTTTGTACAAAGGCTCGTTCAATTTCTTTTTGCCAGTCTGCGCCCTCTCCTATTAGTAAGGTTCCTTTTCCTCCTCTTCGTTATCTTTCCTTCCCATATATATTCTCCCTCCGTGTACTGGTTATCACTCATATATATGCGTGTCTGTGCTTGTGGTCATACTGCTAGGTTGCAGTCCGAAGTCGTGAGCTTAAAGCGGAGAGTGAAGGCAAACGCCGCAGCGGTGGCGTCCGCAGTGGCCCTCAAAGAACAGTGCAACGAATTGAAAGGGCGCGTGGCGCGCGAGAGTGACTTGACCGAAGAAATGCACCGCACCAAAGACGAACTCGAGGGCAAGACGGCACTCGTCACCAGACTTCGGCAAGAGGTAGAAGAGGGGGGTCCCGTGCAAGTGTGCTTGAGTGTGGTCAGCCAAGGGGTATGTTCACCTGTTACGAGTAGCAGAAACACACCTGCAACCAAGAACTCGTATAAGAGTAGACGAGAATTCTGAATATTCATTTTGATGATTTTTTCTAGTCTTATTTGACGATCGTTTTCATTATTTCTCTCTTTTCTCTATGCAGGCGGAAGCCGCAGACAACATGCATGCGATGCGCACAGCACTGATTTCAACTCGAGACGCAGAGATTCGAAGCTTGAAGAGAGATCTGGAAACAGCTACTGCGGACAAGTAAAGCCTCAATTGTTGTCCTCTTTTTAAGCACCCTAAGTTTATTTATTGCTGTATCCTGTATGGGGCTCTGATGTTGCACCATGTCCATTTTTTTTGCGACTCGCAACGTGACCATCGACAGGAGTTCACTCGAAGAAGCTCTTGCAGCCGCAAAGGCCGCTCACGAAGCCAGCGAACGTGCCCTTCACGACGCTACCAAATCCCATGGCGCCATGGCCGAGGCTCAAAGCAAAGGCGCGAAAGAGGCATTGGCAGCCGCAGAAGCGGCCGTGGTTTCGGAGCGGCGAAGGGGCGAAGACGAGCTGGCGAAGCTGCGCGAAGACCACCGGAAGAAGAGCGCGCTCGCGAGGCAGCTGGTGGCCGAAAAAGAAGAAGCGCTGACTTTGGTGACGGCTGAAGCTGACGAGCTGAGGAAAGAAGTAGAGAGCGGAGGCCACAGCGAAAAGAAAATCTTTGCCATCGCGCAGGTACGACACAACTGAACCCTTGATATCTCCCACTATATTTGTCTACCGGGACGCGATTATCGAGCTATACGTTAAACTAGTCCTCGATTGTTGTCTAGATTGATGGCTCCTCTACTTTCTTTTGAAAAGACTTTTTTTACAACTTCCAACTTACGCTATCTTCTTCTCCGCACCTTCGACGCAGGCACAAGCAGCGCGCGAGTCGGAAGTGAAGTTTTCCGTGCGAGCCCGGGAAAGCGAACTGCTGCAATTGCACACCCATTTGCGCACGATGGAGAAGGAAGCGGCGGTCTCGGCCGAAACCACTGCTACCCTAAAATTAGAAGTGGACAAATTGAGGAGAATATCGAAGCGAGACGGAGTGAACATGGAGTACTTGAAAAACATTGTGGTGCAGTATTTGAGCCTGCGTGACGACACCAAAAAGCGGACATTGGCAAGAGTGCTCGAAACTTTGCTTCAGGTACGCATCTCAATACAGCTTGCTTTTTTGCTGATTAGCTTCCTTTCTCCAGGCATTTGAAATGCAGTTGCACTCTTCCTGCTCCACCTCGTGCCAATGCTTCCCTTCATGCTTACACCCGCCTCCACCGCCCTGGAATCGGGGCTTCGAAGTCTTTCTGATCATCCTTTGTTTTACACTCAATTTCGCTACTTTGCGACTATTGCTCCACATGCAGTTCAACGAAGACGAGAAGCGCCGGGTGGACGCTGCGTTTGACCCCTGGGGGTTTGATGCGCTTTGGGAGCTGGCGAGCCCAGCCAAAACCATCGCCAAGAAGCCAGACGCGCCTCCTCAGTCGCCCCCACCACGGCCGTTACCGAAACCCGGGCAGGCAGAAGAAGGCCCCTCAGTAACTAGTTCTTACATACCCGCTTCAGGAAGCGCGCCCAGAACCCCAACCTGAGTTAGGGCAGAGCCAAGTGCACCGCGCGCAGGCGTTAGCCACGAGAAAGAAACAGTGGCCCGGACGATGGCTGTGACCTCCCGAGAAGAGGCCGTTTGACTCGCTTTTGAGTGAGGAATTCTAATCCGTTTTAATGCTTTACCCCGCTCCTTCGTTTAGGGCCATATCGCAACGCTGGTTATCTGATATGCGCGTCCCCAGTAAAATTATAAATTCAGATCGTATACTTCGGACCTCGGGCACGGGCATGCAGATGCAGGCTGAGGCTGGCTGCTGGCTGGTAAATGAATAAAGGAAATTGCACCCCCCTGTAACAACTCGGTAAAATCAGTAAAATGGCTATCCGTCGTTAGCGTTGAATCAATGAATCCATAGCGCGGAACCTGGGCTCTCTAGCCAGGCTTTGAGCCCCCGCGAGAAATCGCTCGACCACTAGCCGGGTCGGCAACATGAGCGGAGCGTCTGTATCGTCCTCGCAGTCGCATGACTCAAGCACCACTGGTTCGCATAGCCCTGTCAAGACTTCCACCAACAAGCGCCGTTCATCGAAGGTGTGGAGCATACCTCATGCAATCTTAAAGTGCCACCCTCGCTAGCCTAGACCTAGACAAGAGAACGTGACATCTCTTTGCTGTTCCTTCCTTTCTATAGGTCTACGAGCCTGATTTGAGTGCCGTAACGGACTCGCTCGTTGCTGAGCTGTACATGAGCCCTGCACCTTGGACTCACAAGTCCCTTTATGGACTACCCAAGCGGCCTCCTAAGACGGCGCCACCACCCGAGCGCTTCATTGTTGAGCATCTAGCGGCCCACCGACGGTTCATTCCTGACCCGCGCTGGTGGGACCGGCACGGCATTGACTTACCGCTCGGAGGTTTTGACAAACGGCACCTCATGGTGGAGCGGTGAGCGCGTGCGCTAGCAGTTCTATTGCAATGCTTGCAGCTCCAACCTTCTTCCTGTCCTAGCCCACAAACCTGAGAGTCTCTTTATTGTGCATGCGTTTTGCGTGCTCCTACGACCATTTTAGGTACGGTATGCGGGTGCCCTTCCCAGTTGAGACCGTGTATCGGTGGTTCGAAGAGATCCTGACGTTACTGCGCCTCCGTGCTTCAGCCCTATTGCATGACTCTCCTTGGTAACGCTCGCTCTTAGTTGTGAGATAAATTTGCTTACACTTTTGCTTGGTTTATGGCCATTCTACTTGGGAAGAGTATTTCGTGCCTTTCACGAGCTATGTGAAAAGGAAGTTATATCATCGCTGTACATAGAATGCCTTCACGCGTAACTCTTATGTGCCTTGTGTGTGTATAATGTTGTGAGCAGGCGGAAGTGGCCGGTGCCGTCGCTGGTGAGCCTGCTGCGCGAGCACGCGTGGGGCGACGCCCCCGCTCAGGCGTTGCTGCACATGGCGCAAAACAAAGGGCTAGAACAGCTTGTGTGCCTCGCTCACCGCTGGAACCTCAAGCTGCTTCACGAACGATACGGTTCGGCCACGCAACTCCCTTGTAGTTCTTCTGAAGGGTTTTTATCGAAAGTACCATCTATCACGTTTGAAAGCTGGGTACTTATATGGCCATTATGCGCGCAAATCTTAAATGCGTTATAGTTTGCAAAAATATGATCATCATCATGCTCTTCCATGTGCTCAACTGCTAGAGTGGCGGCCTGCCGGTCGCACGTTAGTGGCAAGCGGTGCCTCGGAAGCTGCTGAGTCAGCGGCCGTGCCACCCCCGCGAGACGCCCGCTTGGTAACCAGCACCACGACGAACGCAAGCTTGGTGGAGCGCATCGAGCCGAGGGTGGACTACCCCGCGGACCCTTTACCGTACGCTTCGCAACCCGACTGGGACGACCACGACCACCCAGAAGACGCGGACGCAGCCCTGGCAAAGGTGAACGCGCGCGCCGCTGCTCGGTCGGAGCTCCGGTTCGGCCGAGAACAAGACGCGCTCAACGCCCGGTGAGTGATTCGAAAGGATCTGAGCCCTGCACGCGTCTATGCACACACAGCCACGTGTATCTTCTTCATTTTCTCGTTGCTCGGGGACATTTGAAAGCCTCTGCATAGGAATTATTTGCTGCGTTTTCTGGCTTTTTGAACAACCCTGACTCCTGCTTCATCCTTCATGATGGGCACTTTCTTCTTTCGTTTTCGTTTCCTCCTCTCTTTTATTTTTCAAGGCCTGTGCGCATGGGAGGTGGCGCTGGCACTGGAAGAGATTCCGTCGTTTTAACCCCGTATCCAGGGAACAGTAGTAATCTTCAGAACTCCCCTGCCCCCAGTGGTGGCGCAAATTCCCCCATAACTAGTGCTAGTACTGACACGGGGCTTGGCTTTTTAACGGCTACAGATCGAGTGATGGCAACCATGCAGGTATTCTTCGCATGCTGCACTTCGGTTGCCCTCTCAACGTTTGCACTCTACTCTCTACGCTAGTCTTTCCTTTTCTTTTTTGAAAGCGACAAGTTTGGATCTTTCAGCATTTTTTTGCTCTTAAACCGTAATGATGATGCTTAATTCAGGTACGAGGGGCAGCACGCGCAGAAGCGCTCACGCGTATGGAAGACAAAAACTTAGACCTGTTGCCACCGAGGTACTCCACGTTGTATACCTCAAGAGTTCGTAGCAACTTCTATTAAGAGATGGCCTGAATAAATAGACAAAGA
>Ga0307931_1001821_pt1 | contig 13929 bp, 13 predicted proteins | sample OrgLakmetageno47_FD_201816 | JGI IMG/M metagenome (GOLD analysis project Ga0307931, IMG submission 201816) | Saline water microbial communities from Organic Lake, Antarctica - #47 | ecosystem: Environmental > Aquatic > Non-marine Saline and Alkaline > Saline | place: Antarctica: Organic Lake... | reverse complement strand
TTGGAAAAGTTTGCATTACATAGCAGCTCCTGAACTTAGTCGCTAGGTTTATTGCAGATAGAGATAAGTCGATAATTAAAGGAGGAAGACCAACATCGACGCCCGTTGAACATATATCTCCTGATGTTAACAAGATGAAAGCATCTGGTGCATGCCTGCATCGTATCTAGGTCCGAAGGCACTCTGTGCCCTGATTTTGTCTTGTAATGGCTGCCCCCAATCCGTTTTCGCTGGCACGGCACAATCGTTTCGACGAGCTTAAAAAATTGCTAGTCGACCGCGCAATTGACGTCAACCAAAGAGATGGAAAGAACAACACGCTCCTCTTGGTGGCCTGCCAAAACGGTATCTCCTTCACTCTTAATCTTTTTGTGAGCATTCCCAAGTTTAACAATTAGTTCCCACATGCACGAAGACTTTTAGGTGCATGCGTTTTCATGCTCAAGCTTAATCCACGTTACTTTCCTACACCTATCCTCAGGCTTGCGAAGAATCGCAAAATTGTTGATCCGCCATGGAGCCGATATTGATGCTCAGAATGCCGGCGGAAACACAGCCTTGCATTTTTGTTACCTCTACGGCTTTCCGTCACTTGCCAATTATTTGGTAGAACAAGGATCTGATGAAACAATAGTCAACAATTCGGGCCTACCTGCTGGCACGACCCCGGCAAACAATGATACTGAGGCAGTATCTGAACTCTATGGCACGGATTATTTTTCGTCAGAAGATAACGTGGATTGGCCTTCTGATAGCGCAGTGGCGAAAACCACTTCAGATTCACCTCTTTCTCAAGCCTTGACGACGACTCATGGCTCCACGCTTCCATCAATACGAATAGCCACACAATGGCGGCCACCGCCTCTGATGCCGCCGCCAATGAATGCATCGCCTGCAGCAACCGGACGATCTCCGTTGTCATCGTCCACGGGGCGCGTGATTGTGACGAAGGCGACGGTTCGGAGGCCACCGCCCACCACTCCACACCCTTCGAATGAAACCCCTTCGTCGCAAGCATTCCTAGACCCGGCCCCTAGTCGCGCCTCTTTAGCGGCGTGCCCACCCTCCACCTGCAGCCCTGCCTCGTCACTGTCCCTGATGGAGGCAATGGCCTCAGATGATTTAGGCGCCATGAACAGAGCGCTGGCCGTAGCGAGTGAAAGAGAAGTGCATTCTGCAGTGCTCAACGCGAGCGCCCGCGGCAAAGAGCAGGCAATGGCCATCTTACTTGACAAAGCGCCTGAGTCAAGCCTCGTTCAAGGAGCAGTAGTGTGCGCTCGTTGTGGGCATTCGAAAACGCTCATGTTGCTGCTCTCAGTGTGCGATGGGACTCAAGCCCTCAACTCCGCCTTGGTGCAGGCCTCCACCCGAGGGCACGCTTCCATGGTCCGAGTCATGGCAGCCATGCGACGCGCTGATCCTGAGACGCTGAAACGCTCGCTCTTGGCAGCCGCTACCAAAGGCCACGCGGCTACGGTGGCTGCGCTCGTGCCGCACTGTGTCTTCGACGACCGAGCCCTAGCCCTGGTGGCGAGCTGCAACGCGGGGCATACCGACGCTGCCGCTGCCCTCATGGAGACGCTGCCGGGCCGACACTTGGGCTTGTCGCTCGCTGCCTGTGCTTCGAAAGGGCTTGACGAGGTTCTTCGGGGAATTCTTGAATCTGTCAATGCTGCCGATATCGAGCCAGGTGCTGTTTGCCACGCGAGAAGTTTAGCGAGAGCAAAGGAGCACTGGGAGTTAGCAGATGCCCTAACGGGGCACATATATGCGCATCATCCGGAAGAAGACGACGACGCTGGAGGCTTAAAAGAGCACATGGATGGCAGCCTTCTCACTGCCAGTAGCCGCACTTGGAGTGCAGCTCCTCCCTCAGCGCTACCTCGAATAACTTAACGGTTATCTGTATGAAAATATCACCTCCTGAGCTCCTGAGGGATGTGCTGCTCGTTTGAACAGCTTATATTATAGTGTTCTTTTTCATGTGCTTGGCTACTTTTCATGGTTACTCATGGGCTTGTTTGTGGGGCTTACTTGGCTTACGTATTGGCCGTATTCGTTCGTCAAACAACCCTGTAGAGATTTCTATTCTAGCCATAGCCAAGGAATGACAAGTCAACTGTAAGAACGTAAGAAGTCAAGCAAGCGCGCAAAATGGCACCGACAGTTTACTTCTGTTCTTTCACTTGAATTTTCTAGCTTAATCGCACTCAAAGTACTACTAAGATGCAAGAGCCAGCTGGAGATAGAGGCAGCAAGAAGAAGGAGTGAGTCATGTGTGTCGTTCAGAGCCATGTTTTGCCAAATCATTAACCGATTCTTTCTTTACGTGCACGCAGGATATACACGTATCAGGCACCGTGGTGCATCTTTGGGCTCGCATGGTCACAGCGCCCCGAAGTACACAGCCGCTTCAGGCTCGCTATCGGGTCTTTCATTGAAGAGTACACGAACAAAATACAGATTGTTCACAGGAACCCTGAAACGAATGCGCTGGAGAACTTGAGTGAATTTAACCACCCGTATCCAGCCACGAAAATTATGTGGTCACCTGCTAAAGACTCCGAGCACGACAGCGTTGCGACCACGGGGGATTATTTACGAGTGTGGAGAGTTTCTGAGGACGGTACTGTCGAGGACCCGCCCGCTCTGCTTAACAACAATTCCAAAAGCGAGTACTGTGCGCCTCTCACTTCGTTCGACTGGAACGAAACCGACCCAAATATGATTGGCACCTCGAGTATTGATACAACATGTACTATATGGGATCGGGAGCGTGGTGTAGCAACTACTCAGCTCATTGCACATGACAAGGAGGTGTACGATATTGCCTTCGCTCAGGGAAAGAATGTGTTTGCCTCGGTTGGGGCAGATGGATCCGTTCGGCTCTTTGACCTCCGAAATCTCGAGCACTCAACCATTACATATGAATCTGAAGGCCTTTCGCCGCTGTTGCGCTTAGCGTGGAACAAGCAGGACCCCAATTACCTCGCGACCATCCTTGCCGACAGCCCCAAAACCATCATATTAGATATCCGGATGCCGTCCACCCCCGTAGCGGAGCTTGCAGCACACACTGCATCGGTGAACTCTTTGGCCTGGGCTCCGCACTCGGCTTGCCACATATGCACCTGCAGTGACGACCGATCAGCGCTCATCTGGGACTTAAAGCACATGCCAAAGGTGAGTCGTGTTGATTGCAAATTGCTGATTGACCCTTTGTATCATGGTCTAACCTCAATTTTTGCCTCTAATATACATGTGGTTGCGTATCAAGCCCATCACCGACCCAATTTTAGCATACAACGCTGAGGATCATGTCAATCAGTTGCAGTGGTCATCGGCGCAGCCGGACTGGATCGCAATCGCTTACGGGCGCTCTATTCAGGTTCTGCGCGTATAGGCGACCTGATGCGTTAAGTTCGCTGGGACTAAGTAGGACTCGAAGACAGAAATAGAATTGATGTGATTTGCATGGCACTGAGTTAAAATGAGAGAAGGCCTTCATTTGATGAACCTGCTAGCAGTTCGTTGTGCTTTGGGATAAATTTCGATGAGTGAATTATTCAAACATCCACATCGAAGCAAATTACGTCTACATGAAGTATGAAGTATAAAATGTGAGATGCCCCTCTTCATTAGTCATTAGCAGCTCAGCATAAAAAGATATCTACTGCCCTATTCCTTAGCCTTAACCATGACTGTAATGTCACGGCGGGCCATACATAAATCATTCATCAGCCATCAGAAGAAAGCAGATCGCCCTCAAAATAAGCCTCGAGTGCAGAGTGCACGCCCAATTGTCTCTCTTTTTGAATCCATTATCCATTATAATTAATTTCTATGGTCGCATTTATGAGGGATCCTGCTAAGTGCGAAAAGGGAAATTGGCCTGAGAATTACTTCCTTAAAAAGAGCTAAATCAAATGCGTTTGTACTCGAGTACCTCAGGCCTGATCGCTGAGGGGCTTTGATTGCATTCACACGGCCTGCGAAGATTATTGCGGCTCCTGAGGGCCAGCAAGCACACTTGAATTGTGGTTAGCTGGTAGTGAGCTGCTTTCTAAAACCTGTCCTCCCGGTTGCGGAGGAAGTAGCGGAGGCAGCACGGGTTGGTTGGCTATGAGTGATGCAAGACCTGCACTGGCCATAAGAGGCAAGATGATGTCGTAGTCTCTTGTGAGCTCAAAAAGCAGAAGCGAGCTGGTGAGAGGCGCATTGAAGAGGCCTGCGAGAACACTGGCAGCTCCCACCATGGCGTATGCAGGCGCCCCTGCGACTTGAAGCTGCGGTAAGATGCCCCATGCCCCTGGCACCACATCAAGGCTCGTTTGAAGGTCGACTAAATTGCCTGCGGCCGACGCCACGCCCACTGCGACTATGCTGTGGTAGGCTGCGCCTGCAGTGGCCCCGAGAAAAAGGCTAGGAGCAAAGGTGCCTCCAACCAAGCCTGAAGCCGCGCAAAAGGCCGTGAGGTAGAGCTTTACTGCGCAGAGCTCCGCTAAATAGCTTATGCTCAGCGCGCTCGTGTCAGCCAAAATCGAGTCGAGGGTGGAGTACCCGAAAAAGAGTACTTGTGGGCAGTACAGGCCAACTGCACCGCAAGCCAAGCCCCCTAACGCTGGCTTCAGCGCAGGTGGAAACGACTGCATGAACTGACAACCTGGCGCAGTGCCGTCAAAAGCAGAGGTGAAGTAGGCCGCTGACGACTTGTAAGTTAGAGCGAGGACACCCGCTAAAGCGCCTAGGCCGAGGTACAGCGGCAGTTCGACCAATGGAGAGGCCAAGTAATATTCAGCCACTTTAAAGGAAAGCCGCTCACTGAGAATTGTGCGCGTGATGAGAGACGCGACAGCGCTGCTCAAGAGTACATACGTGATGCTTCCACGTGAAACGAAGGTGGATTCCTGTCCACCTCTCTGCAAGGGCTGTATGACTTCGAGAGCGAAGAACACGGCCGCAATAGGAGCCTCGAATCCAGCGGCGACTCCCGCAGATGACCCGCAGGCAATGAAGAGGTCCCTGTACTTGCCGTCTCTAACAGGGTAGAAATCGGCAACCTTTGAAGCGATGCTTGCTCCAATTTCAACTGAAGGTCCCTCGGGGCCCAAGCTGTTTGAGAGTATTGAGGAAATGGTGATGTGAAATATGGAAGAGGTATGCAACTTCAGTCATAGGTAAAAGAAGTTACCTGTTTCCAGTGCCTAAAGTTGCCGAAGCAGCTGCTGCACGAACAAATTGAGCTCTCGCTGAAAGGGCTGGCACGCCACCACTGCTCGTGATGGACTTTAAATTGGCCCCGGGAGCACCTCCCAAGTTGTTGAGGGCTGACACAGCTAATCCCCCGATAACAGGAATGCTAGCAACAACTAGGCTCGAACTAAGGGTACTGTCAGAAGCCGAGAGAGGTAAAGACTGAAACACGTTCTCAAGGTACTCCTTGTACGCGAAGCTCTGAATGTTGGCGGTCGAGAGCTTGAAGAGAGCCACACCCACGCCCGTCATTGCTCCCAAGGCTATCGAAACAACAAATTTTTCTTTATCGTCCGAGGGTTCGAAGACCGGAGCCTCTGTAGGGCTCGGATGTCTTGTATCGACTTCATTTTCTGGTGAACGCACTGCGCGCCACTGTCGCTTTTGTTTTAGGTAGGGCACCTGTGCAGGGCCCTTATCGACACTAAAGCAAAAACGGCAACGAGTAACTGGCGTGAAGGATGAAGCTTGTGGAGCCATAGCCACCGCTACGATGGCTGCTAGACACAACATTACCTATTTGAAAACTTTACAGGAAATCAAAGTAATTCAAGACTCAATCTCTCATGGATTCAAGATTTAGAATAGCCTTATCATGAAGTGGATTAGGGAGGGGGGCATAGATTCTGTCATAGCAGAAGACGGCGGGATAGAAGAGCTGAAGAGCTGAAGATGCCGACGCGACGACGCGACGATGAGCTGAGAGCCGAGTGTCCTCAATTTTACAGGGAGTGTTTGAGTGTCTGAGTCACGAAGAACGTAAGTAGGAGCGTAGGAGTAACACACCAAAAAGTTTAGAGGAAAAGTTGCTACGCAGGGCTCGCTTGAAGTTATAGAGCGTGGGTCTAAAGTGGACGAGCTCGAGTACCAAAAGTGGTTCCCTGACTATTAGAGCAGCCTAATAAAGCTTAGGTAATTGAGCTTTTAAGTCTAGATGGGTTGCCACTCTTGGCTTCAAGTGTTGTCGATGTTAGTGCTGTTACGTCCTGGTGCCGCCTTTACTCGCTCTATTGGCTCCGCTGGCATTGGAGGAGGTGTGATTCGACGCCCTTTTCGCTCATCGGCTCCGCGCTTGAAAGAGCGCCGCCGTTCTTCGACAAAAGGGCCCAAGGAAGCCTCCATCTACAAAGACTCGGTGATTCTTCCTGTGACACAGTTCAATTTGAGGGCGAATGCTGTCGTGCGCGACATCGAGATCCAAGACTTCTGGAAGAACGAAAATATTTACGAGCTACTGAAGGAAGAAAGCAAGGCAGGCTCGTTCACTCTCCACGATGGTCCTCCATATGCCAACGGTGACCTGCACATTGGCCACGCGCTCAACAAAATCCTCAAGGACATCATCAATCGCTCCCAGATGCTGCAGGGCAAGCGTGTCGAATTCGTGCCAGGCTGGGACTGCCACGGTCTGCCGATTGAGCTTAAAGTGTTGCAATCCATGAAACAGGAGGAACGCAAGGGCTTGTCGCCACTTGACTTACGTATCAAAGCAGCGGCGTTTGCGAAGGAGACGGTGCAGAAGCAGAGTGCGAGTTTTCAGCGCTACGGAGTGTGGGCCGACTGGGAAAAGCCTTACCTCACTCTCCAGCCCGAGTACGAAGCCGCGCAAATCGACGTGTTCGGAGCAATGTACTTGAAAGGTCACATTTACCGTGGGTTTAAGCCCGTGCACTGGTCGCCCTCCTCGCGCACAGCGTTGGCTGAGGCCGAGCTCGAGTACCCCGACAACCACGTCTCCAAGTCCATCTACGTCGGCTTCGACGCGGTCACCGTGGCGCCCGCGCTGGAGGAATACAAGGAGGGATTACGGGTGGCAATTTGGACTACGACTCCGTGGACGATTCCTGCGAATTTGGCGGTGGCAGTGAACAACAAAATCGATTACTCGGTGGTAGACTGCAGCGCGGGTGGGCGTCTTTTAGTGGCCAAAGATCTGATTGGCTCCCTCGCTGAAACCATCGGGCAAAAGCTCACTGAAGTGGCCACTTTCAAAGGCGCAGACCTCGTGGGCACGACCTACCGGCACCCGCTCTACGACCGCGTGTCTCAAGTAGTGGAAGGCGGAGAGTACATCACCACCGAGTCCGGCACCGGGCTGGTCCACACCGCACCCGGCCACGGACAGGAAGACTACCAAACTGGTGAGGAGGAAAGGCCTCGTGCAGTTTCATTGTATTTAGTAACTGAAAGCTAACAATCGATGGGGTTGCGCCTGCTTTTGCCTAGTGCTTGATCAGAGAGCTTCATCTTCACCAACGAACGTTGTCTAACATGATACATTTTGTATACCGTGTGGCCACACCAGGCCTCAAGTACGGGCTGCCGCTACTGTCGCCAGTGGACGATGCTGGTCGCTTCACGGCTGAAGCTGGCGAAGCCTTCGCCGGCTTGGATGTGCTCAAAGAAGGCAACACCGCAGTGATTGAAGCTCTGGAAGCGAGTGGCAACTTGTTGAAGGAATCGCCTTACCCCCACAAGTACCCATACGACTGGCGCACGAAAAAGCCCACCATATTTCGGGCCACCGACCAGTGGTTTGCCTCGGTGGACAACTTCCGAGACGACGCCATGGCCGCCATCGAACAAGTCAAGTGGACCCCCGCTTTTGGCAAAAACCGTATTTCGGCCATGACCTCAAGCCGTGCAGATTGGTGCATCTCGCGGCAGCGGTCGTGGGGCGTGCCGATTCCGGTGTTTTACCACAAGGAAACCGGAGAGCCTCTCTTGACGGAGGCGACCATCGCCCACGTGCGGGGTTTAGTGGCCGAGCATGGCACTGACGCGTGGTACAGCATGTCAGTGGCTGAGTTGCTGCCCGAGGGGCCTCTGCGCGAACAGGCGGAGGACTACGAGAAGGGCAAGGACACGATGGACGTGTGGTTCGACTCCGGCTCGTCCTGGTCCGGTGTCCTCAACCAGCGAGGCCTCGCCAGCCCCGCAGACCTCTACCTGGAAGGATCAGACCAGCACCGCGGCTGGTTTCAAAGCAGCTTGCTCTCGTCGGTCGCTGCGGCAGGCCAGGCCCCTTACAAGCACGTGTTGACGCACGGGTTCGTTCTCGACGAAAAAGGCACCAAAATGTCCAAATCCCTCGGTAATGTGGTGGACCCGACCTCGGTGATTGAAGGTGGCAAGAACCTCCAGGCCAAGCCTGCATACGGTGCAGATGTGCTGCGGCTCTGGGTCGCGTCAGTGGACTACACCAGTGACGTGTGCATCGGCGACAACATCATCAAGCAAGTGTTTGAGAGCTACCGCCGCATTCGAAACACCGCACGGTACCTCATTGGAAACCTCAACGACTACGACGAAGCCGGTAAGCTGCTCTGAACTCAATTTCTTTTCTTTTTCCTTTGGACTATACAATGATTTGAAAAGAAACTCATACTTTTATTTTTTAGTTCGTTTGCGCTATTCAATGCTTTCTTTCTTATATTTTGATGTCCCTGTTTTTCTCTCTTGGGTAGTTCACGCGGTGCCCTACGATGACCTTCCGTCGATTGACAAGTATATCCTCGGCCGCTTCTCGCAAGTCACGGCTGAAATGAAAAATGCGTTCGAAAATTACCAGTTTTTCCGCGCTTCCCAGGCGCTGCTGAAGTTTGCTTCCAACGATCTGTCGAGTTTTTACTTGGACATTTCCAAGGACCGCCTGTACATTTCCGCTCCCGATGAGGCGCGCCGGCGCAGCTGTCAGACGGTCTTTAAAATCATGGTCGAGGGACTCGCCAAGGTGAATGCTCGAAGAAGCTGATTGACTCTTCTTGGCTTCTGCTAACGCCATCACTCCTATCGCCCCCTAACCCCTTTTTAATCCTTGTGTTCGACTTCCTCGGCCAGATGATGGCCCCAATTCTGCCGCACATGGCAGAGGACATATGGTTGAACTTGCCATACACCCCACCCACGAAAAGCGTGTTCCAGGGAGGCTGGGGTAAGGAGGTGTTCCCGCCCCACCGCGAAGAGGAGTGGCAGAAAATATTGGCCTTACGGGGGGACGTGAACAAGTGCACGGAGCTTGCGCGCAGGCTCAAAATCATTGGCTCCTCCCTCGAGACCAAGGTGAAAAGAAGGCACTTTTTTTGGTGCAACCTAACCTGTGAATTCTTACAATGATGGATTGTCACGCCGTAACCTTCTTCGTTTTCTTTTGAATCAACTAGGTGCGTATTCACACTGAAGACGCGTCGCTCGCAGCACTTTTGACCGAATTCCAAGGCGACCCCGACCTCCGATGGCCCTCCGAGACCAACGCCGTCGACGACCTCAAGTTTGTGCTCTTAGCCTCACAAGCTGTCCTTGCTTCCTCGCCAGCCGACGCGCAGGAAGGCTGCGGGGAATGCGTCCTCGACGCCTCAACCACGGAGAGCGGCTGCACCATTGGCGTAACCCGCGCTGATGGCGTCAAATGTGAGCGCTGCTGGGCGTACTGTAGCACGGTGGGCTCTGCTTCGCACCCTAACGTTTGCCCGCGCTGCTCGAATGCGTACACCATATGGCAATCATCAGCCCCCAAGTCATAGGCATCGTTTGTGCCCTCTTACGTTCACACCTGGGCAGCAAGCAGATATAGTGCGCAATAACATGCAAAGATGGTGGCATCTTCAGCCGTGCGATTCGCAAGAACTGAACTGTTTCGCACGTGGCGTTTCGGCACTTCTCACTTCTTGCAGAGAGCCCCCGGATTCAGTTTAAATCGCGCTGTATATCTTTGTTTGCTTTAGTGCTCTTTAGTGCGAGTGCATGTGTGAGGATGTGTCTACACAAAACCAAGAACCAGAACCAAGCCCATAAAACCTCTGGTATTTGGAACTAAATAGTACATAATCATTAATCTGCCATAATGTATAATGTGGAAACTGATCTCCACAACTGCTGTGACTTCCCCTTACAGGGGAGATCAGTTTCTACACAGCTACGCATACTACTGTGGACTGTAGAAAGTAGAACTACTATCATACTAACATTGCCGCCTTTTCGGGTTTCGTGCTAATATTAGATAACTAGAATTTTATACAGCTATCTAGATCTCCAGCTCGAAACTCCATGTACTCAACATGTGAAATGCGAACTACAGCGAACCAACTAAATGGAGGAATGAGGTGAGAGATGAGCAAAGAGGAGGTGAATGTCGCTTCCTTGGCGAGCGGCTTTCCACTTCTTGCTGTGTCGTGAAAATCTCCGGTAGTCCAACGTAGTCCGAGGCCATAATGTCCTGCTATGAAACTGAAGTGAGAATCTTCATGCGCCCTCAGGTTTCTCCTCAGGCGGTGGGCCAGACATGGGAGATTCCATATTGGCTTCAGGATTCGGCAAGTCTCCAGTCTCCTCCTCTGCTTTTTCACCTCCGATCCCCCTAGCTTCGGGCTCCGCCTGCTGCGCAGACCACCAGGCTCCTCCAAAGCCTTCGCCGTTGTCGGGCTCCTGCATGCCAGGTGACCACCCCCACGGTGGCCGAGCACCGTCGCCTTCCTGCTGCTCTTGCAGCCAAGCCTGACCCTCGAACTGCCCCTCCTCTCCTAACCCAGCTGCAGCTGCTGCTGCTTGAGCTTCTGCCTCAGCCATCGCTGCCGCTGCTGCCTCCTCCTCAGCCCTTTGTTGCATCTTTGTTTTTGGCATGTTGCTTTCTAAATGTTCGTACTCGTCGTCCTTTGACTTGAGGTGCAAGTACTCCTCGTTGCCACGCTCGGCTGCTACAATCTCGCTATTGAACGTTTCTACCTGCTCATACTGCGAACTTTCGCGGTGCGCAAACTCGCCAGTGTCTTTGCACTCAAGGTGAATCACTTCGTTTTGGGTTTTCTCGGTTTCGATCAGTTCCTGGACCACCCCGTCCGCATCCACCGTGGTGTACTGGACAATGTGCTCGTGCACGGTGGTCTCACGTTTGCGCCACAGTGGCCGGGAAGGACCTGCTTTTTTGTAAGAATTCCTCGCAGTGTGGGCTAAGGTGGTTCCCGGGTTGTGCCAGAGGTCCCGGCAGGTTGTCCGAGGAATGAAGCCCAGGCACTTCATCACATTAGGGTAAACCGCATCGGAATCGGAGGCCAAGGCATCTAAGCAGAGAAGGTGAAAAAAGTAGCGCGATGATGAGATGGCGGATATGGTAAATGATACCACATATAATACCATATCCTAGTACCATAGAGTTATTGGGGTTTTGATGGGAATTAAGTAGTGGTGTGGTAGGTGGTATGGGTTGGTAATATCATCAGTACCGCCATATCAAATATTATACCCTGGGGTTGGTAATATCATCAGTACCGCCATATCAGATGAAAGATGCATAATCAATATGTACTTAGACTTGTGACGAACCTCTCGCGGTGCGACCTGCCGCTAAGCTTGATTCCAAGGAACGGTCCATCGTTACAACGTGGGTCGAGCTTGATCCAGAGGGTTGAAGGGCTGAAAAGCCTTGCAGAGGTGGGCCTGGAGGAGGCTTCAGCCACTCCTCTTTCGCCGCAGCTCCCACGCTAGACTGCTCAATAAATGGCCGCTGTGCAGTCTGCGCAGCGGGAGTCTTGGGTTCAGCAGCTCCTGTGACCGTCGGCAACTCCCCAGACTCGAGGAATGTGAGGAACGAAGTGAAATCAACGTCACCCACCTAGTATGCAAGGACGGAGGGTAAGGAATGCGAGGAAGCCTTGAGTAAGAAGTGCGCTGTTCATAATAAAAGCGAGCTTCACTTAGGCTTTCCTAGCGAATGGCAGTCATTATAAGGAAAGCTACGCATGTACTCTAAGAGAGGGAATGCTTATTCCTCACACCTCGTTTTGAGAGACCCGCAAAATGATTTCATCGAACCATTCCGCTTTCGAAAGGCCGAGGGCTTTTTTAACGTCATCAACGCGAATGGTTTGCATTCCTTGGGAATTTTTCTTGGAAAGCTTATCAAATTGTTCAAATAGTGTTTCCTCTGGGGCACGGGCATTGTACGCTCGTATAACCAACACTTTGCGAGCTCTCTGCAACGATGAGGCACCGGCGCCCATTTTTAACTTCCTTCCTAAACTATGGAGCTAGTGCTCATACGCTGATCGAAATAGCCTTGTTAACAGTGTACGCTAATCCCATCCAACTATACAGCGCACGACGAGTTAGTAGACCTCGTCATTTTTGCTCTTCAATTATTAACAGTTACAAACCGTGATGTTCGTTGTCCCTGTGTCCCAGATGAACGATGTGACGAGAAGAAGTTTTATATTCTATTCTATGATGTATGATTTTCATGCCCTTTTGTCTCTCTTGTCTCTCTCTCCTCTTCCTATCTTTTGTCTTTTGCCTTGTGCCGTCGTCGTCGTCTCATCCAGGCAGACAGAAAATCAGAAAGATAGGAGACGACGACTGAAGCGAGGCGATCCTACTGGGCAGGACACACCACACTTGTTGAACGCTCAGCTCGGTTCCGATATTTGAGCTTGAGGAGCTGAAATGTCGAACACCCTAAAGCCTTATCTAAACTGCGTACGCACCTCTCTGGATGCTGCGCTATGCCTGCGTAACTTCCCGTCGCAGACTGTCGAACGCCACAATAAGGTGAGCTGCGTGAAATATCAGTACACGCTCTCTCGAGCCTAAATTCTTCCTTAGTACTAGCTCGGAATTTGATCTCGCTCGGGTCTCTCATCAGAACTCTCTATTACTTTGAGCGCTTTTGTTGTATTTAACTTGGGCGTTTATTCCTCCTTGCCTCGGCAATCTTCGCACATTCGTCCTGACCCCAGCCGGAGGTTGAAGTCGGGTGAGTGGCTTGAATTAGACTGCATCTAAGTACAGCGCTAGAAATTTATTTATTGTCACTCATTTATCTTTTTTGTAATGCCCCATTGTATTTTTGCGCCAAATCGATTTTGATATTCAACATGGTGGTTTCCTGATGTCATGTAGGGGGAGCAAGGAGCTCATTCTGAATCCCATCACGATATGCCGTAGCGAAAGGGAAAAGTGCAGGATCGAAGCATCTGTAAATTCTGTCCGCGTCAGCATTATGATCAAGCAGGCGGTAAGCTCCCTGTTACACTGCCCAATTGATTTAGCATAAGTGGTGTCGCAAGTTGCCTTGACTCGCATGTCTGTCTCTTTTCTTCAGGACGAAATCGAGGAAGTACTCTGCCACAAATTCACGCGCTTTTTGATGCAGCGAGCGGACCAGTTCATTATTATGCGCCGAAAGGCTACAGATGTAAGCTATCTCGTTTGTAGCTCGCTACTTCATTTAATTTGTCGTATTGGGCTAATAACCATCGACTTTTTATGACCTTTTAGGGCTACTCCATGAGCTTTCTGGTGACACACTCGCACCTCGAAAAGATGTGGAAAGACAAACTTGTCGACTTCATTATTGATTTCATGGAAGACATCGATAAAGAGATAAGCGCCATGAAATTAGCGGTGAACGCACGGGCCCGCATCGTGGCCACCGAATTCATGAAGGAATTTGTCTCCTAGCTACGAGGGGCCCCGAAAGAGAAAGAAAGGGGAAAGGAGTGCTCCTTTTGACTTCAGGAAGATTCAGCCGTCTTCTTGTTTCATAGTGATCGACCGTTTTCTGACTGCACTTGAACGCCCGGCGTCACGCTGACTGCCCTGGGCGACTTCGTGCTGCTTACTTGTTGTTCGCTTCTCTCCCTCTCCCTGCTTGATTAAGATCCCTGTTCCACTCCCTTCCGGGGG
>Ga0307931_1001820_pt1 | contig 13933 bp, 10 predicted proteins | sample OrgLakmetageno47_FD_201816 | JGI IMG/M metagenome (GOLD analysis project Ga0307931, IMG submission 201816) | Saline water microbial communities from Organic Lake, Antarctica - #47 | ecosystem: Environmental > Aquatic > Non-marine Saline and Alkaline > Saline | place: Antarctica: Organic Lake... | reverse complement strand
AATCCAGTACAAGGTTATAAAATATTCGCTATTCAGTAGAGAAGGTGGTGTCCGTTGCAAGGCTTATTATGTACACACGAAAATTCGTTGAGAGCAATCGGTGTATCCTTGGGTTTCTGCTCTATTAGGAGTACAGATAACACTCATCTGTACGCAAATTAAGAAAAAATAGTTTTGCGTTTCGATAATCTTTTGAATCCTTATAAATACTTTAGCTCATTCAGTAAACGCATTTAGATCTCTTAACTCGTGCTTATTTACGAACTCCATCCTTATCCTGTTCATGTTTTTCCTTATGTTTTTGTTTCATTCGAAACCACACCATGCGGCTCACGTGACATCATAAAAAATAGGCGGGCAAAGAGCTAGAGAAAGATGGTGACAAGTCGAACATATTCTTCTACCTCGCGACTCCAAAGCAAGAGCATTATATGGCGCACACGCTGGCCTTGGCGGGGCCAGCGGGGAAGATTTGCCAGGTTTACCCTGAAACCGTGGACGAGGATGGCCAAGCTCTCAAGTAAACGAAGCCATTATGAGTACACCAATTTTTTTTATTTGTACCTGTTGTTTGCGCATGAAACGCGCGCTACTAGATTTTGTGTTATCAGCGCATGCGCATCCTAGTCGAGCAAATTTCCCATAAGGTCCGCTTTTGCTTCACTTTGGGCCTTCTCTAAGGCTGTGATGGCAAACTATTAAGATACACAACTGTAACACACTTTCTATCATATCGCCATCTCTTTATCCCATGCTCTTCTGGTCTTTGTTATTTTTTTAAAAAAATAGGGGCATCGTGCTCTTGCATTACTCGGAGTCGCACGACCGCTTCGTCTCCATTAAGGAACTAGCGTACTTTGAGCTTCAGACGGGCGAGCAGCAGCTCGTTAAAATTCGCATTGAAACGCCGAGCAAATGCAACATGGGCAAAGCTTTCCAGGTTATCAAAACGCTCACGGATGCTTTCATTGATGCATGGGGTTGCTGTTTGCTAGAGCGTGCTTGTCGTTTAGTATGTTTTTATTGTAAAACCAAAAAAAAAACGACGCTCTTCTTAACGCCGTCCTATTCTTGTGTGTGTGTTGGGGCATCCTGAGCAGGTTCGTTATCAAGTCCGCATTCGAGATGCTTGCAGCAGCTCAAGCGAACTAGTTGTTTGCCAATCGCCTCCGACTGACCCAGTCTACGTGCAAACAAAGCGCGGAGGCACCACTGCCGTTGTTCATTCACCCATTTCGACGCCTAGCAGTAGCAAAGGCAGTAGCAGGCAGAGCACTGCGAGCAGTAGTCGTAGCAGCAGCAGCGGTGTTACCAGTCGTGGCGGCCGCGGAAGTGTGAGTGAGTTGGACGCGCGGCGGTTAGGTAAACGAGACTCGCCTTCTGGTAATTCTTCGGAAGCATTTCTGGCGGTTGCCTCGAAAGCAAATGTGACTTCGGCAGGCCGATCTTCGAAGAAACGACCGCGCGGATCGCTCGGGGCGGGAGCATCAGGGGCACGGGGCATAGCTGCGGTTACCGCTGCCGGCATAGGGGCGCAATTGTTCGAGAGGCGTAACTCGGAAAGCTCTGCCGACTTTGGCGGCAGCAATGAAGGACGCACCCTGCGGAGGAGCAGGAGCCGGGACCGCGGAAACGATCTGTCTGAAGCTTATGAGTCCTTAGCCGAGTCTCAGACAACAACTCATAATCTTTTGGAGTCCCTGAACGCTTTACACCGCAAGGTATGTGGATATTATCTCCTGAAATCTAACATGTCATCTTGACGATGTGGCACACTCTCCGGATCAAGTTTTACTCTTTATCCAGGATTTCCTTCTCGTGCTCTAGTACTTTCTCCACCTATCCATGGTGTGAATTCTAAACTTATTAATTTCGTCAAAATCGTTTGCAGGTGGATGCTCTTTCGAGTCTCCTAATTGCCACGTCGAACCATGTGCTAAGCCAGGTACTCTAGAAGCATTAGACATCCTGACAATACCACAACTTTCGGATACGGCACGGGAGTCTTCGTCATTAATCAGCAACTCACTCAACTTCTTTTCACCATGTTGAGTTGATTATCGAAGACTGAAGTGATAATCTCAATTATCCCCCCGAAAAATATTGCAGGTTCCGCATGACTCGGCTCAGAACCCGAAGAATGCGCACTTGCGGCAGCTTCTAGCGACCGTCGAAGCACTACCAGGTGATGCTGACTACGGCAACGATAATGCCTGCGTTGGCACGAGGAACAGTGGCGGTTTAGACCGCGCCGAAAATGGTCATGGTGGCAATAGTGACATATATGACGATGACATCGAAAGTGGAACAGATGAGGATGGAGCAGACGGAGATCAAGGAGATAACCGCGAAAAAGGTGAGGGTGTCAAGGGAAAGGGCAAAAATGTGCGGAGCCCTTCGATCATACGGTACACCTCGCTGGGGCCTGTCGGAGTAAAAGACTTGAAGGCCGCAGACGTGCGTGCAGGTGTGACGTCGCTGACCACTTTACGTGGAAGCCATGGCAGCAGCCGTCATGTTTCTGGGAGCGGCAATGGGCAAGATTCTCGAGACAATGGCATCAGCAACCTTGGGTTACCGCATACCTCAAGGAGCTCCATCAACGGCAGTGAAGTCAAAAGCTACAGCCATTCTGACGTGCAACAACCGATTCCAGACTCGGTGCCTTCAGCGCAGTGCTCGACAGCAGTTCTGACAGCGTCACAGGACGACATGAGCGATGCATTTCTCTTGACGAGCATGTCCCAAGGCAGTGGCATTTCGCAGAGCTTCGGCGCTGAAGTTTCACTATCCCAAGACTCCGTGCTGCAACCATCGCAAGAATAACGTGGCCATGTGAACTACTGTCAGTCGTGATAATATTTTCTGATATTTTGCTTATGTTAATTCGCATGAATTGGTATTGAGCAATAAAACCTTTTCGTAATTTACAGGCACTAGCGAGGTTCTAGTAGGTAAGGTGTAAGGTGCAAGTGTAAGTTCACCGCAAAAATAAACAACGGAAAATGGCGCTATATGCCACTAGCCACCTCCGAACTTCCGACGTTTGAGAGCTGGTACCTAATAATGAGAATCCGTGTTCGTGTTCTTAGGAATATTAGGCAAATGATTGAAGAGAAGAGCGAAGAGGGAAGTGGGCAATATGCGCTTACGTGCGGTGCGCAAATGTTCCGTTTTATGTTTTATTGAGCGCTGTGTTTCTGAGGGTATACGCCCCCCCCCCCCCTAAAATTACTAAATTTTGAGGACGTGGCAAAAGACAAAAGAATTTTTTTTCGTATTGCTGATGCAACTACTGTAACATATAAGTAAAACTGTACACCATCTGTTTATATCATCCTATTATCATGATAACATTTTCCCGTCTAGGAGCTAGGAGTTACTTGTGATTCAGGCGTCGTCTCATCATCCTAGCAATCATACGCCCAGTCAGATTACTTCCACTTGTCAGGCTATTCGCGAGGAAATGAATCACGAGTACTTCACAATTTGGTTTGCACTCTTCTAGGGTCATCTTCGTCAGCCATGTCTTTGTATTTTGGCACCTGCTGAAGAAACAGAAAGAAAAAAAACATTTCACAAAATTGCTTGATAAAGCTCAAAACAGTGAATGTAAAGATAATTAAAAACCTCGATTTATTGGTGTCATGCCGTTCAGGGGATCGCGCTTGTGACTTGTTGAATAGGGCACATGAGCAGTCCGGATTTGCGATGAAGGCGACGCAATTGGCCTATTTTGAGGAGATCACATCATGTAAAGCAAAATTGTATACCACGACAAACTTCCAATACAATCTTAAGCACAAATGTATGCAAATTGATCAATTTATGTTCTATTCATTTGCCTTTGTGGAGTAGCCTGTGGCGAAGCCTGCGGTAATTGGTGGCCAGGAATTGAGGTTGTAAGCAGTGGGTTACGCTGCAGACTAGGAGTGCTCTGCACGCTTCGCTGTGGTGTGGCAGCTAAGCTCAATGCTTTCTGCTGAGCAGCAGGACCGCCGCTGTTGCCGCGGTCCATCATGTCAAAGTACGAAGACACATCGCCACGGGCAGTTGGACTTTGAGGACTGACCATTTATGTGACCACAGCATTCGCCCGAAATAGAACACCCATCCAAACATATGTGCCGAGGGAGATATGAGAAGAAGAAGGACATTAATAATACAGATTATTAGACTGGTGGCCTAAAGGGTTATTCTTACATGATTTCACGAGAGGCCGTGCCCTTACTGCTATGCCGCGGGGTTAGCGACGGATGATTGCTAGGAGGTGGAGTCAATTCTGAGCGCACCATCGGAGTTCTTGGCATCTGCGAATGTGGCTGATTTAAGCGTGGTGATTGATTCGGCGTATTTGAAACCGGAAGGGCTGCGCTATTATAAATACCGCTGTGGTACCCCCCAACACCCCGTGGCGACGGCGTAGGGGATGGCCGAGCACCGTAGGGCATACGAGGCCGCTGCGAGGAGGAAGGCGTGCTACAACCACTTCCATCACTTGAAGATGGATTAATTGAAGTTTTGTCTCTTCGCTGCTGTGGGGTGGACTGACGGAACGGAAACGCACCTGCCGGAGACTGCTGCTGTTGCTGCTGCTGCTGCTGCTGCTGAAAGAACGAATTCGATGCCCCGCCTCGAATACTTGCAGGGCCAGCTCGTTTCATAGCCCCAGGAATGCCACCTTGTATCTGTCTGTTTGGAGTAGGTGGCTTGTCGCGGTTGTCCTGCAGACGCGCCAATGCTTTCTCTTGGGCCACTAACTGATTCTTGAGTCGCGCGCTGTCCGCGCGCTCTTCAGTCAAAACACGGGAATACTCGCCAACCTTCAGACAAGGATACAGAGTAATATTTCACTGGCAGGACTTTAAGTTGAAAATTCTGATGACAGTATATCTCTTACTTCACCTTGTTTTCTAGTCGAGCCTTTTCTTCTTCAAACCGCCTTCGAATTTCAGAGTGGTGGTCCTCTTGAAATTGAAGCACGGAGATGACTTGCTTCAGGGCCTGTTTATTTCTTTTCAGTACACAAAAGGCTATATTGATAATTGAATTTTCGATCGGTTCATTTTGAAGCATACCTCATTTGGAGGGATGAGAAATTCGACGACCTCGGGGCGAGGAGATAGAAGACCTTCTGCTTGGCAGTCGTCGCCGCACACGGGACACTGTTTTTGGATTTTAAAAAAAACTCAAATCGTTTGAGTTTATGCAGTCCCTTCAATCGCCAAGAATTAATGAATGAATCAAGTTGTAAAGTAGCTAAGCCATACCTTGGTTGGTTGATAGGCACAAGGGTCACAGACGAAATGGCTGCAGCTCAACACAGAACCCTGACCATCGCTGATCCGGCGCAGACACCGAGAGCAGCTAGGGACAAATTGCATTCAAATTTGGAGCTGCAGCCACCTTTATGAAGTTTTGGAGTCAGCAGGCAGGCGGGCTGAGAGTCTTTCGGAAGAAGAAGGAAGAAGGCTTCGTTCAAAAACAGAAGAAGAGAAAAACGAGAGGAAGCCGAGGACGACGAAGAGAAAGGAAGCTTCTTGAAATAATCCGGAATTCGAGAATAGACGGAAGTTCTCTTCGAACATCTTCCAGAGCTTCTGATTGGACAATTTGGAGTCAACATGCACCTGGAACGAAATAAGTAAGTTAGCTCGAACACCCCTACTTGTCTCTATAATAGCATTCGTAGAGCTCGATAATTGTATTAGCTCCAGACATAATCAGAAGGGGAGCTTCTTCTTTAGTAGAATACATAAGCACGCAATTATCTCGTAGAAAGAAATGGGTAATGTGGACAGCAACAGCAAACGCGGCGGGCTTGGTGACGGCGACGAAGAAGAATTCTCAGATGGGGAGGAGGATGACTTAGACTCCGAGCTGCAAACGACGTGGCAGCCTTCCAACTACGGCATGTCAGCTTCTGACCGGCGCGGTCTCACCAAGTTCTTTAAGGCGGCTGGCGGCGACAAATGGCGTGCGCGGTCGAATTGGCTCAAGCCCAGCCCTCTCGGCATGTGGCACGGCGTGGGGATAGGGTCACGGCACGGCCAGCGCATGGTGGTGGAGTTGAACTTGCACCACAACAAAATCCGAGGTAACTTTCAATAATTATTAGAGGTGCACTCCTTGATGTGTTGCATTTTCTGGCTAGCTCAGAAGGGGGAAGGGGAGGGGAGGCGTAGCGCTACGTGAATAAGTTTACTATGCCAACGTGAGGAGGAGCTCGAATACTTGTTGGCAAGAAAATGATGAGTGCAGCGCAATCAAACTTATTCCACTTCTTGTATACAGCAGCAAATCTAAGTTACCGTCGAACTGTGTCATCACTTCTCTCTTCAAGCCGCTTTTCTTCCTATTACCATTATTTTTGTTCCTATGCCTTTTTTTTCTCTCTCTGCCGTCGCATCTCATTAAGGCGACTTTCACAAGTCTGCCATTGAGTTCAGCAAGCTCGTGCATTTGGAAGTGCTCAACTTGGGCCACAACAAGCTGCGGGGGCACATACCGCCGGAGCTGTGCATGGTGGAACGGCTGAAGGAATTGTGCTTGAACGACAACTTCTTAACAGGGCCGGTTCCTGAATTCCTCTCCAAAATGCCGAGGTAACAAAAAACATCATTTGTCAGACGACAACCACCCTACTATTTTTCCTCCTCTATGTGAATTCGGAATGGGAATATCATTTCTATATTCTTTGATGAGAGTGTGCAGCGTGCATGTTTTTTTTTTCTTTTTTTGTGCTTGCTTTTTACATTTTTGAATTTCCTTCACCGCCTCATCCTTTTTTTTCTTCTTTCAGGTTGAAGAAAGTAACGCTGGCCTCCAACGAACTTTCGGGAAAACTTGCGCTTAGCTTACCCGTCTGTAAGACTGAAACCAAAACGAACGATGCACGCTTCTCTTTGCCCTGTCCACCTCGCAGTTTTGTTTCCCTTCGTGTTTGATGGAATTTTCGCATGCTCTCTCCCAGTGTTGTCTCTTTGTCTGTCTCCTTTACTCTCTCGCTATGCTGCTTTATTTCAGCCTACCCCTTTCTGAATCCTGCCAAGCGCATCGGGCAGTCGAATTACTGAATCGATTGATGCCTTAATGGATTTTTTATGTATCTGTTTATTTTGTTTTCTGAATACTGCTTCTTCTATCAGACTTTGCTCGGTCCAACGTGATTGAAGTCTTCGACGTGAACCACAACGAGTTGTCGGGCTACGTGAGCGAAGAGTGGGGGCGCATTTGGTCCCTGCGAGAACTCGGCTTGGGTGGCAACAAATTCACCGGCGTCATTCCTGAAGAGGTATCGAGACACGCAGCACCACCTTTTCGATATACAGGCCACTTTATTTCTGCTTATTACTCACGAGCGCCATCTATTTCACTCTATTTCTCTCTCTCCCTCTATTCTTTTTAGCTCTGCAATTTGGCGTCCCTTGAGCGCTTGGACCTCCACGAGAACCGCCTCTTCTCCGAAATCCCCACCAAAATGGGCCAATTAGGTGCCTTGAAACAATTGCGCTTGCACGGAAACACTCGCATCGAGGGGAGCTTACCGCTGGACCTTCTCGAAATCGGGCGCCTGGAAGTACTCAGCATGCACTTTGAGTCCGCTTCCGCGGCCCGTTTGGACGATGCTTGAGTAGGCTTTACAGCTTGTTACTGTACCTTCTTGGGTGCGGATGTATGTTCGCGTTTCAGGGGAAACTGGTGCTGGTGCTTTGCATGTGAAATTTATTTATGACTAGTTGCTAAGAACAACCCATCACCTCAAACAGCTCGGCATGTACACGCACAAGCACGCGGGAAGAAGGAGGCTTCTTCCGCTTTCCTCTTGAGAACACGAACATAAGGCAGTGCGTGGAATTAAACGTTTCCTCGGGTCTTTTATGTTTTAACTTACTTAACACATAGGCCCCGAAGTGCCGGAATTAGAAGAAAAACAGGCCGATATACAGAGACAGAACAAAGCAGCTAATAAAATGGGATTCGCCAATACTAAGACTAGAAGTGGGCGTAATCAGGCGCATAGGTCAGAGTGGCATTTGAAGTGGAGGTTGCGGGTTGCGGCCAAAAGGGGCACGCTCTTCCTTTCCGTGCTGCTGTAAGAGCACTGTTCTAGTCTGGTCTAGTCCAGTCTAGTCTAGTCTAGTCTAGTCTAGTCTAGTTAATACTCCCCAAATACAAAGAAACACCTCTGTGGCATATAGCAACAGAAAAATGTAACCCTCAGAACAAGTCTGACTGGGCTGAGTGTCCTTTTGCGTAATGCAGTTGTAATCATTTACTCTCGAGGTGCCCTTCAGCCATCAGGCATCAAGAGGTCTGGGAATGGAGTGAGTCAGCTGTCTCAACTTCGACCTGTCCTTGGCAATGGCGATCCACTCATCAAAATCCTTCGAAATGCCCTTACTTTTAAGCGCATTCTCCAACGCCCTGCCCCAAGTCATCTGTGGACAACCAATCGGTCGAGAATGAGATACCCAACCAGTCAGTAACTGCCGTGGCGCCCGGCTAATAGGCATACGTGCGACGTGGCCAGCCCAACGAAGAATCCGATTATGAAAGTAACTGTCGATGTCTAGAATGCCCAATCGACGGAAGAGATTCAAGAGAAGAGATCCCACCTGCAGAGTGCGGGGCTACAGCGAAGTCCCTTAGGCGATCCAGAAGAAGAGCCACCAACCCCTGAGCAATTTAGTGACCCTGTTTGCGAGCAAGCTTCAGTCCTCGAGTCCCTTTGGTCCTTTCAGACTTTCAGATCCAAATTGGTCGCAGTTTCATGAGGTTTTCGTGCCCTGATTTCAAAAGAATTTTTAAAGAGGAAGCCATAAGCCACAGCACATCCAAATTATGCTTTGGTGATGGGCCACATTCCCTGAAGGTGAGCCCTGTTCTTTTGAGCAGCACTTTCTGGCCATGGAAGATGGGGCGCCGCATTGGACCGCCGCCATTACTTCCATGGCTACGTGCCTGATTAGCTTTCATTCAGCCCTGTAGGACTTTTTCTGGAGGATACATCAAAACGCAGCGTTATGCTGTTTGTTGTTGTTTCTTTGCAATTGGGGAGTATAATCTAATCTTATCTTATCTGTTTTATAGGCATTGCTCTGTACTTCTGCCTATTAGCTCCCTGATTTCGGCCCTTCGAGGCCTGCGTCAAAATTTCCTTGTATTTCTGCTTGTTAGTTTAAGTTCGCCCCCTCGGGGCCTGAGGCCTGAGTCAAATTTACTTAGTTTATGAGCACAGTGCCGTTAAATTGTTGCCCTAAGAGCCCCCTTGGCAAATTTATGACGGCCCTGTCCGCCAACTTGACCTCTGAATAAAATTTACTCTCAAGGCGTAATTTCTGGGCCTTTTGACACAGGCTCCGAAGGGCCGGAATTCGAAGGCTAGCACAAAGAAATTCAACTAGTGCATGCCCTAAGCACCCCTAAGGAGAAAACTCCCACAGCGGCCTTGAGAGCCGCGAAGAGGGGGCGTAAGCCAATTGCCAATATTTGCCAGAGGCCAAATTACCACCGAACCTTTGGTCCGAATGAGAAGAGAAAGGCGAGATGCACTCCTTGACACTGTTGAGAGATTTTGTAATGGGTGTGTCATTCAATGCGCTCTCCTTCTCCTCATCGACCGGAGGGCCATGAGTCTTTTATACCTCACATACTCCTGGAGATGCGGTATACCGCGTCTCTTGGCCACCTACAGCAGCGGAGTGAGCTCACTGAATTCGCTCACTGACTGAGATAAAGATATGAAGTGGGGGACTTCGTAGGAGCTCTCCTCGCTGGTGGGCGCTCTTGCATCTGAATGGCCGAAAGAATTTCACCCAGCCAGAAAGCAGCTGCTGCGGCGCCCAAGGTACTAAAAATGCGGAAACTCTTCTTTTGAGCAGCACTCTCAGAGCACGGAGAAGCGTGCCATTTTGGACCGCTACCATCATATCACTTCCATGGCCACTCGGGCATGCGTGCCTGATTAGCTTTTTAGATTTAGTTTGCGCTGCTTTGCTTTCTATCTCTTCCTGTTAGCCTTCTAATTCCGGCCCGGGGCCTGTCTCAAAAATAACATTAACGCACTGGGCTCTAACGCTGCACCCTGGGATAAACCCTATTATTGTTTAGCGATGCGCTGAAATAGATATGCAATACGACCTCCGACGTAGGCCCCGATACGATTTTCCGTATTGGTTTTTGCTATCCCTGGCACTGCTTTTGGCGTGGTTTAATTGGCACAGGCCCTGAGGCGGCCGAATAGATATAGTTGTGGAGAGGGAATGGAGAGCCGCCTTTCCTGAATCCTTGATCTTAGGCATAAACCCCATGCCCACTTCACTATTTTTAGGCCTGGGTTCGCAGTTCGCAGCCGCTACCTCAGAGGAGCCAAATCCTGCCTGTTCTCCGATGTAACCTACAGAACTCGAACTCGAACTAATACAAAAAAATACTCGGAAAATTTGCAAAAAGCGAGGTATTTGTGGGTGTTGCGCACTTCGCAGAACAATCAAGAGGAAGGCGTGCGAGCTAAGGAGCTCGTGAGATGCGGAACACGAGGTCCACTCGGCAGATGTCAAGGTTTGTCTTTCAGCGCGCAAGGCGCCTATTGTTCTGCCCCTGAGCCATAAGAGGCTTTGACGGGGCAGGAACTCCTTCCTCGTCCGCGGAGTGGCAGTGAATAGAAAAGCCCCCCCTAAAAATACAAACAGCAAAATTCAAGCGGGCCGCTTGTTGCCTAGCGGCCCCTCCCTATCATAGAGCTAAACCTATGTATCTCCCTTCAAACACCACGGACGCTAGTCGTGGTCGTCCTCCAGCGTTTTTCGAAACCCTAGTAAGGCCCTCCACCTTGAGTGCAAGTCGACTGCGTATACCCCGAAGAGTGCAGGTTCCGCGCTAGTGATCGGAAAGATAGGGCTGAAAATGCTTGTAGCTGCCGCCAAATAAATCAATCCTCCATTGTGCCTGCCTTTGATCAAACGAGAGTCCAACGGCTAATTCAAGGACCAAGCGGTGCTGCAAATTCATAACGGAAGGGTTCATCATCTGTCGGTGGCCCGAAGTTCCTAGGAATCCGTTCCCTCCCCTGATGCCAACCGAGCATGACTGTGTCTCACAGACGGACCGTGGAATATTGACGCCACTTTTGAAGTCCTACAATGCGATTCTGGATTAACAGCCATGAGCTCAGGTGTCAGAGTTCCGTCGGAGTTTGCAGTCCATACTGTCCTCGAAATCATCCTGGACAACCACTCACAGACAAAGACTCATGTACAGAGTTAATTCAAACGTGTTAGCGGAAAGGCATGCCGCGTTACACTTCAAGGTGACGCAACTACAAGCCCGTGCGGTGGATGCTGCGCCAAGAATTGGCGCCTCGAACGTGATGAAAAGGTGAAAATTGCTCGACGGGTCGTAAACGACCGGCGATACTCTAAATACCTTACCTCACTAAGTTTGAGATCCCGGTTGCACTCGAAGCATTTATAGCTTCGAAGGAGGTGCTGGTCCGCTGCCCAGCACCTCCCGGCATTCGCCAATTTCTGGAAATTAACGGTCAGTACAGGGTGTGATCGGCAAGATAGTACTGACAATGCTTGCTGCTGCCGCCAAAATAAACCACTCCACCGTTGTGCCTGCCTTTGATCAAACGGGAGAGTCCCACGGATAGTTCAAGTACCGAGCGGTGCTGTAAATTCATAACGGAAGGGTTCATCACCTGTCGGCGGCCCGGAGTTCCTAGGAATCCGTTCCCTCCTGAGTCGAGAGTCGAGGGCCATGCTGCCATGCTTTGCTTTACTGCACAGAAAAATATTGTATCGTAAATTTGCCGTAAATACGTAAAACCCCAACCACCCCCAGAGGGTGCGTATGTATGAACGGATTTTCGTACAAATCCGACGTGGAATCCATCAACCAAGATTGTGAGATATTTTACCATGGCTCCCAAGAAGACCACCAAAACCGCTGCCGCGCCTGCCAAGGCAGCTCCTAAAGTAGCCAACCCGCTCTTCCCATCGCGCAAGAAGAACTTCCGCATTGGCGGCGATGTTCGGGTTCGTAGCTTGTAGGCATTTAAGCGTTCTCCTCTCTGAAACAACCACCGTATGTGTCATCGCTGATGATGATACAGACAGCGCGCTATCTATTAGCCGCTTTCTGGCAGCCTTTGAGCTGAAAAGAGGACGTGTAGAGTAATATGCGATTGCCCTTGTGGGCTCGCGCATTGTCAGCTCGCATGACTGGTTTGCCTTGAAATCAAGCATTCCAATGAACCTCTCCGCCGGGAGCTGTGCCGGGGACCATCTTGTGGCCCCGTGCCGGCGCCCGCAGCGTGTAGCGGTTTTATCCCAACCGCAATGACACAAATACTATGGGAGCACTAGCGAGTACCCCTCGCGATGACTAAAAAAGGGTCTCCCCTCGCGGGGATGTTAACAGACTACTCTATCGTCGTAGCTTACGCCACCTCCATGCTGTGGGTCTTCTTCTTTGCTTTAACAGAACATCAAGGAGGACCTTTCCCGCTTCGTGAAGTGGCCAAAGAACGTACGCCTGCAGCGCCAAAAGAAGATTTTGTATGACCGCTTGATGGTGCCACCTGCGGTGCAGCAGTTCAAGAACACGGTAGACAAGAACCAGGCCGTCGAGTTGTTCAAGCTGCTGACCAAGTACAAGCCTGAGTCTGACGAGGCCAAGAAGGCTCGCCTCGCCGCTGCGGCTGAGAAGGGTGGCGAGACCGGTGCCCCTCCTAACGTGCTGAAGTTTGGCCTGAAGCATGTGACGGCGCTCATCGAAGAGAAGAAGGCGAAGCTGGTAGTGATTGCGTCCGACGTAGATCCGCTTGAACTCGTCCTCTGGATGCCTGCCCTCTGCCGCAAAATGGACATCCCTTACTGCATCGTGAAGTCCTGCGCCCGAGTGGGCGCGCTCGTAGGCATGAAGACCGCCACCTGCGTAGCGCTCACCAAAGTGGACAAGGAAGACGAGAACACTCTGCGCACTTTGTCCGACGCCTTCACCGAAAAGTTCACCATGAACAAATTGTCGTGGTCCAAGTTCGGCAAGCCAGTGATGGGCTTGAAGACTCAAATGCGGTTGAAGAAGCGCTCCGAGGCCATCGAGGCCGAGCTGGCGAAGCGCCAGGCTTCAGGAATGCGCTAGGTGTTGTAAAACTGGGGGGTGCGCTTTTTCGCTATGTCCTTCGGTTTACCCAGTTGCCTTTCTATTTTTCGACTAGTTCGTTCATTTGAACTGCCTTGCTGCTTGCGGAGGCGTTGTCTCGTGACCTCGTTGCGTTGCGTTTGGCGCGTAAATTTCTCTTAATAAGCAATATAAGACCTCCATACAGCAGGGCGACTATGTTCATTTGAGATTTGAGGACAGAATAGGGTTTGCAGTTAGGGTTGAGATTGAGATCCCCGTTTCCGCGGAATTCCCGCGCGGTGGCTAAAAATTTCACCTCACGTGGTATTTTCGCGGGGATTCCGCAGGATTCCGCGGGATTTCCGTGCCGTGGTCATAAAGGAACTGCTAATTCCCCGTCGCGGAAATCACGTCTAATTTGTAAAAATTTCCCTTTCCGCGGGAATTCCGCGGAATTTCCCGCGGGAAACCGGACCTAGATTGCAGTCACCTTTACCTTTAGTATATAGTAGGAGCTGCATAGCTATACAGGGAGGGTTCTTGATGTTGGCGATGCGTTGCTCTTACTGTTGATCTGGAGAGACTGGGAAGTGACCAAGTATCGTTAACGAGGTAAGAGCAAAGCATCGCCAACAACAGGAACCCTCCCTGTATAGCTCTGCAGCTCCTAAAGGAGACGTGCCTCTCTAGCCAGTCCAACTTGAATAGTCGCGTGGCCGATTCCCAAGGACGAACATTGGCGGGCTTGAAAGCAGCCGAAAACAGGAAGAAACGAGACCCTCACATTCAGTCCATTGTCAAG
>Ga0307931_1001818_pt1 | contig 13937 bp, 10 predicted proteins | sample OrgLakmetageno47_FD_201816 | JGI IMG/M metagenome (GOLD analysis project Ga0307931, IMG submission 201816) | Saline water microbial communities from Organic Lake, Antarctica - #47 | ecosystem: Environmental > Aquatic > Non-marine Saline and Alkaline > Saline | place: Antarctica: Organic Lake... | reverse complement strand
TGGCCTTCTGGAGCGAATTTGCTAGCGCATATGCAGCTCAAGTGCATTCTTTATGTGCCTCTGTGACTGCTGTGTACTTGCCTTTCTTTGTTTTTGGGAGAGTATTAACTAGACTAGACTAGACTAGATTCAGATGCAAGCGGGCGTATTATCTGTGCTCCTACTCGGCTTCGAATGGTAGTGTCCAGTTCTTCGTCCCATTCGCCTTGTCGGATCTTTTGCTGGAGAGCGATGAAGTCTTGATTTTTGGTTCGTTGGACTTGGTCTAATATCACTACGATGTCACTGGTAATGGTGCGCCACAAGTTGTAGCCTTCGGCACTCTTGTGGTTATTGAATCCTGGTTCGACGTAGAGGTATTTGCCTCCAACTGGTGGTAGTTGGCAGAAGTCTCCGGCGACCACGGCGATGAGGCCTCCAAATGGTAACCCGAATCGGTTGGTTAGCATCTGAGCTGCTTCTTTTGAATTCTCTTTTCGGCGCGCTCGTTGGCGTAAACGGTCCGATGATCTTTTTTGAATCGAAATGTTTGGAGAAGACTGCCATGTATGTGTGCGCTCAGATTCAAGTACTTCCTTCCGAATGTAAAACAAAAGCACTGGATTACCTGCGCACTCGCCAAGTAAAACATTTTCCGTGGTTTTTGAAACTTTGTTGTCGTCACATAACCAACATGATAAATCTTCGAAATCTTTTACGACGGCGAAATAATGACCTTCCTGCGGTGTTCCACCAATAAAACGAACAACTCCAACAAGAATTAATTCGATAACTGCATCATGCACGTTGAAATTCAAGACAAATGGATAATGTACTCGACACCGCGGGTAATTACCAACTAATGATATCACTAAACCGGATGCTATTGACTCTGTTTGAATTTTCTGTTCTCCATGAGTTTGTAAACAAACCTCACACAAAACGCAGTATCTGGAGCACTAGAATCCAGAATGAGCTGCTCCAATGAGACAGGTCCCGTTTCATTTTTCGCGTCTTTAACATGAACATCGTGGGTCGTAAACGGTAAAGATTGCACATTAGATGGCCTACACTGAGGATAGTTTTCTATGTAAGTTGCAATTCCGGTTAAAAAAGTCTCAAAAAGAGAACATGTTGTCGTCAAATAGTGAAATAAGTCTGAGGCATCTTGTTGACCGGGACGAAAGTGGGCAGGTAAAGCCTAGTAAATATTGCTTGCATCTAAATGTCCAGTCTGCTGTCTCATTTCCAACGCCAAAGTGCAGAACATGAGCATGAATGAATTCTCTTCTGGTTCTTGTGGAAGCGGCAACGGACACGACAACAGACATTGCAAAACTGCATTTAGGAAACACGATGCTCCAAGATTTACCAACCCACAACGTGAATAACTTTGATGACCTGCATTTACGTTTATTTGTGCTGAATGAGGTCGACGGATTTTCACGCGTTCTCTATTTTTTTTTGTTCTTGAGCCACATACGCTTCATCACAACGACGCGTATGCTTGCGCTCCCGATTTTTTTCACGTTCTTCCGCCGCATAGACCTCGTCGGTACGAACCTTCTCAATACGCTCCGTTTTGCGCTTCTTTTGGTGAATGCTCTTGATCAATTTGAGATCAGAACGCACTTCATCAATGCTGTGGGTCACTGGTGGATCGTAGGAAGCATCCAAACGCTTGCATTCCTCGATCAATTGTTTTTTCAGAGCTTCACTCAGAGCTTCACTCATTTTTGAAAAGTCTTCTCTTCTTAAGGCGTTGTTAGGTGCTCGTGCATTGAAAAACTGAGAGAACCTGACCTGTGGAACAATAAATCGTAGGAATCTGACTCAATGAATCGTAAGAAGTTGACACAGACAGACTTTTATTTTGTGACAGACGGACGGACAGACAAAAATCCTTGCAAGACAATTTGAGATGCCAGGTAAAACATCAAACTTCGTTGATCTATTTCCACAAAATGGCTCAGCTTTACCGCGGCGTAAAAGCCTAAGAACGCAACTATTTAAATATTAGACCGCATAAATACTTTTCAATCATTATCTTATGACATGATAGAGCTTAATCTGTGCCTGCTTTTATTTTCCATTGCCTCAATGACCCATGCTGACTGTCGTAGATCTCGACCACGCAGCCGGGCTGTACTTACCGTCTTGGAGCTCAAGAGTGCCGGAAAAGCTAACAATTAGCCTCTTTGGCATATTATTTGATTTGCTATGACTACTCACTTGCCGCGAGCCAATGCATCCGCACAGTAAGGCCGACTCTTTTGTGGAAGTTGTGCCGCGAGAGCCAGTGTCGGCAGTAAAGTGGAAAAAGTTCGGTAAAATGGGATTTAGTATATGTATGGCCTATCACGTATCAATACAGGTAATAGTTAATAGCATCATAAATCATAGGAATCCCAATCCATTGATCCCCTGCAAAAACAAATCACCTCTGAGAAAGTTCTATTTCTGCTGTTGTCTTTCTTTGCACCGGGGGAGTATAATCTAATCCGATCTAATCCCTGGAAGCCAGCCGAGGTTGATGTCGCTATCGCAATATCACAACCAATTCCCTCGTCGTATTCGCATTCGTATTCGCTACGGTCTTTGTTACGGCCGGATCATCCTTCGGTGGGCAGCCAGGCTATTTTAACGCAGGTCAGGAGGCCACAGGAGGCCAGACGACAAACGACCGGGGGGGGTAATGGAATAAGAAGGCTAACAGGCAGAAAACACAGAAAAGCGAAGCAAAGGGGACTGTCTTGCTGGCATTGGGAATTATATTTTTTTTTAAAAAGAAAAAGATTAAGGGCCGTAAAAATATTAAGGGCCGTATTCTTTTATATATAGACGATTCGAGCTAGGCATTGGAGTCAGACCAAAGTAAAGAGGGCACTGGGCTATACTAAATAAAGTTCTCTGCGACCAAGAGGTCGCCTAAACCAAGTACCAAGTCCCATGGAATGTCCCACGCCATGGAGCCTGAGCTGTATAATAGATGAATGGCCTTCATTTAAAATTACACTGACGTGAAGTCGTCATCGTTTCTGCCGTTGATGTACTTGTTATTGTCAACAGGTATAAATTCACATGCTGAACGCGCAAGGGCTTTTGCTGCTGCTGCCCTCAGAAGTTTGCGTTCCCGCGATTGCCCCGTCTGATTAATGCCCTTCGTCCCATGCGACTGATTATCTCGGCTGACCGAACGAAGTCTTCTCTCGCGGTTATTGCCAATCCAGGCTTTGTCATCTTTCTTGTGGCTAACATAATTCGAGTCAGTCGGAGAGGAAGCTTTGATAGTACCACCTGCCGTCATGTCTGCACTTGATCCTGTTTTGGGCGTTCTCTCACTTGCGCTGTGTGCTTTATCTGTCACATACGACCAATTTCCAAGCAGCTTTTTGGCTGTACTGATAGAAGCCGTGTTGTTCTTTGGAGATTCACGCGTGAACAAATTATGGTCGCTGCGGAGCAATTTGATTTTTGCTGCAGCAGCGAGACATACGGCAAGGACAGCAAGGGCACGGCTGATATGAACCAGCGGGTGTTGAGGGCCTGGTGGTCGCGACGGTTGCGGTATTGGTACGTACGAGGGCAAGGGCGATGGCACAAGTGTAGGCATCAGAGTTGGCATCGATAGAGGTACCAAGGTAGGAGTATGAGATGGCTTCTGGGAGGGCCAAATGCGAGTATCTCGAGGATCGAAACCGTGGGAAAGCAACCAGTGTCGACGAGCTTCAGTTGCGCTTGCAGACATGCTACTTATGCTGCTGGCAGAAGTATCAGCACCATCTACAGCAGAATCAGTATCAGCTTGGTGCGTATGGCAGAGAGCAGCAGGGCAGGTAACACACGCATTCGACAAAGTGAGGGCTTTCGCTAATCGGGGCTCATTCTTCTTGAGATCGTCTAAGGAGCTTAAACTACGGGCCACGACTTCCACAGCTTCTGTCAGAGATGGGCCAGCCTTGCTTACTTCGTACCTTTCCTCACCGATTAACTCTGACGAAGCAATGCTCTTTGATTGGTGATAGTCTGATATTTCCTCGAGTGCCGTGAATGCACTCTCAGGAAAGCGCATTGTCACACGCTGTGGTGCTATCAGTACTGACCTTGCTCCTGAATGGCCACTTGCCTTATGGCGTGCTCGACTCGGCGAGTACTTCTTAGCTGCCGAGGCGTCTAAAGTTGAATCAACAGCAAGTGAGTCCCGTGACCGCGCGACAGCAGCAAGATTGCGCAGAGATCTGGGACTCCGGGCAATCGTAACTTGATCAGCCTCGGTGTAATACAGTAGGTTAGTATGTGCAAAAGCCGAGAGCAGTGATGCCTCAGGGGAGGCATTGGCTGAAAATGGTATTGCAGAAGTGGGAGCAGTAGAAGTCGAGGAGGGAGTTGTTGAGTCAGTCAGTATAGCTTGAGCGGCAGTGAGGAGGTGAAAGGGAAGGTGAACACCACGAGCACATTCGAATGCTAGGACCCATACTCCAGGTTCGGAACATTCGTTGTCAGTAAAGTCTCGCAAGGCATCAAAATCATAGTCCTCGTTGTTGCTGCGATGGCCATCAGAGCTGGTATCTGTGTCGTCACCAACATGAGTGAGTGAACCAAGGACAGCAGCAGCAGGTAACACATGAGCGCAGATTTGCCAACGATGTCGGAGGCGTCGCGCAAGGCTAGCTGCATCGGATTTACCGCATGTTCCTACAACTGCTTTTCCGAAGTAGCGTAACGCCGAACAAACAGCTCCGCTCGCGATCTTGATTTAAGTATTACATGCAAAAAGAAGCTGAAATTCATATTAAAATATTGTACTCGTGCACACACAAAAGTACAAGAGCATCAAAGCACAACAGCAATGAAAAAGATGTAAGAGAAAAAGAGAACACAAATTAGACCTGCAAAGCGGCAGTGCGATCAACAGCATTGAAGTGAGCATTGCCGCCAGAACTTTCTGCACTTCTACCCCAGAATGGCACAAGTGCCATTGCTTTATCTACGACACTTGAGCCTGCCATGAGATTGCGGCATTCGAGGTCCATCAAACGGCTAAGCTCTTTTGACCGCTTTAAATGTACATCGAGCGCTGAGAGTAACTTCCCACTGCCATTTTTTGTTACAAAATGGCCAGCATTAGTCATGTTCGATAGCTCGCGAATCGCATAGTTGCCCTCAGGAACGTCTGTTATTTCACCTCCGCCAGATTCTGTCCGTCTACGTGAATCTTCAGGGATGCTTGCACCGTTTTCATGAGAGGCGTCGTCATAACTGCTGGTAGTCTGACTTGCACTGTGGCGACGGTGCCAATGAGCCCAACCTGAGAAATGGTTCACATAAAAGTCCAATGGGTCCGAAGTTTTCACTACTAAACCAGTGTTCGAAGATTCCAGAGCAGCAAGTACTCGGAACGTGGCTCCCTCGAGCATTCTCCATCCCAGGCCACTATCACCGCGAAAACCCTGACGCTTTCTGGGGAATGGTGCATGGCCAGCTGACGCAGCTGCTCCTTCATGTGAAGACAATACTTGCATCGAGGGGCCATAGTCCGCAGCAAGAAAGAGATCAACGCCCACAAGGAAAGCGCCAGCGTATGCACCAACTCGGCCTCGGCACTGCGTCAGCTCCACCGTATCTTCCAATCTGCCGAGACCTCGACTGGCCTCTCCATGTCTGTAGTTCAATGTTCCTGCTTTCGGTACGTCAAGCACACTGCTATGAAAACATTCCGCATCGCTACCAGTACTACTGCTATTGCTTCCACTGTTTATCTTTCTTGGGCGGTCCAGCCATAAAGCAAGACCATTTGATCGTATACGTGCTGTCAAAGCCGCTGCCTGCGATGCTTCTGCCGTGAGCTCTAAACCACCACGAACTGCGGTAAAGTCGGGCGAAGCTTGTGCAGTGGATCTCACGTCACTATAAGTTACGCGTCCTCCACCGCTTCCTATGCTCTCGGTGCTGCCTCCTCTATGCTCAGAAGCTGATAAGACGGCGCCAGAGTCAAGCAACAAAGTGAGCACTGCCTCGGGATGACGCGTTCTATACGTGCGTGCCCATTGCGTCGTCGCTGGCCTCTTGTATTCTTTATACGATGACCCCTTGCGAGCTGCTCCTGAGCTCGTAGCGGCAGTAAAATTGGAGTCGAGCACTCCCACTACCCAGACATCCTGCGGGATGGAGGATGCGAAAATTCCAAGCTTCTCTTTATCGCAGCCAACATTATATTCATTCGTGGAATCGCTAACCTCAAGGAGAGCTAAAGTATTCTTCAAACCGTCGTCTAAAGCATTCTGACTCTTGGATGTTGTCGCACGTAGCAAATTAAGCGCCATTGCTACCAAAAGTAACCAAGATTTTGACCATCGAGGCAATGCAAGACTAAGCATCGATAAAGAGCTTGAAGCCCCTATATCAAACTACCGCCATCACTCGAAAGCTAAAGGTGTTTTCCATGGCATATAAGCCATGCTTTGAGTACTACTACTCTAGTACCTAAACGTTGCTCCACGAAGTTCCTGCGCGGCCAGGCAGCCCCGTAATACATGTACTGCTATCACACAATTAGCGCCTTAACATGACCAGAAAGCTAGCTTAGTGGCTAATTAGCTACTGTGCTGTCGTAACTGTAGAATTGGTAAATACCTCGTATGAGAGGCTAACTACATTCAACGTTTTCAGTACTCGCGAAGGAAAACAGTCTGAGCTTGAATTGAAGCAAAGTAATTCTGTTCGTAGTGGTTTCTCAAGCAAATGTAGTAGTTTCATTCGCGTTTTGGCATTGTTTTGAGAGGCAAAATGTAAAACTCTCTCGTAGTACAGTATTACGTAATTAGTAGTGCAGTCGTACAGGACTACTATCTCTGCAGTTTCTCAGTTTCTCAGAGCTTGGTGCTCGGAGCTCCAAGACATCGTAGAACCTATAGTTAAGGTCGAGTCTGGACTAGGTCTACTTAAAGCAAAAACTAGCCTAATAAAGGCTCCTTTAAGGCTTGTTGCATTTTAATATATATTTCCATTTTACAGCGCTGAATCTAGCTAGCATTTGAGAAATGTTTGTTTGGACTTCTAGACTACTTACAGTGTATGTAGCTACTAACCCAGTAGAAGAGATAAAATCTTGCTATGCCACTCAAAGTTTTGCTGTATCAGTACCCAAAGCTAGAAATAGTGCTTACGAACACAGATTTTTTTAAAGAAGTGTACAGATGAATTGATTGCATCTGTTTGTTGGAGTGCGATTTGCAGAACACTTCTTGTTCAAACTCATTTCAGTGAAAGTAGTCGCTACTATGAAGGATCGAAAACCGAAAGTACGCAGTGAGCCAGCACTTAGGCGCAGCAGTACTACTCCTGACTCAGCCAATGGGGACAAAGAATGCATCCTTGATGGTGATCGAACATCTATAGCGGCACTCATATTCTGCTTGATTTCTGCAGCGTGTATGGGTTGGTGGTTGATGGCTCATGCGCAGAGGGCGTTGGACCCGTCAATATGCGGTGGAGAACTGTTCGCTGCGAAGCCACCACATTTCATGAATGGAACGGCTGCATTCTTAGATGGCCAAAAAAGGCTTGCATCACAAGTTGGGCACGGCACCGTTGGTAGGAATGGCCGGTTGGGAACTGGAACGAATTGTGTATCACTAGACGGTGAGGTAAGGCACCCCCACGCGCTCTCATTGTTACCGTCATCCAATAGGAGGCCTTCATACGTCATATTCGATTTAATGAACACCGCAGTCACTGAGGAGAACGGGCTACGTAAGATTAAGACAAAACATGCGCTACGCGGTAGATCTTCTGACCGCGTTTACGGCGCTCCGACTTGGGAATGGCTGCGTTTTGGTTTTGGGATCAACAAAGGGTTACCGACGTATCGAAAATGGGGCATAGGCGAGGGTGTTGAATTTTCTGTAATAGACGCAACAAATAGCGCGATCTTATGGCAATCGGCTCCAGAATTCATCAATGATTCATACATGGGAAATGCATGCGTCAATATATCTAATGTACAATTTATCATGCTTAAAGTCACAGCATCGAAAGCAGCTGCTGGTGCGCATGCTGTTTTTGAAGATCCGTTGCTCTTTTCGGGACATATTCCGACGGCCACATGTCGATCGCGTCCGCCCTTCATGGATTCACTGATGTAAATTATCGTCAGCAAGCAGGCTTGTTCAACATACTTTGATCTGAAATATAGCTTGGTTCAACTGCAGTGAGGTTGATCTGAACTATACTGGCTTGGAGGCAATATTCTCAAGATGCAGCGTGTGTCGAACAACTTTTCTTAGGATGGCCTAAGAACAAAAGTAAGAATCGAAAAGCGTTGTTGGTTTATCAGATCATGCAACCAACGACGCTTTTTTTTGTGCTCAGACTCTGAAGGAAGTCGATGCTCAAATATTTGGTGCCCTGGCATTCGTGGCGCTGCTTCCAATGAGGTGAATAGTTTCGACACCCATGAGCTCATTTGGACAACGACAGTCCCTAGTGCATCCGCAAGAATTACAATCGATTTTACCGTTTACCGTGGCTTCCATAGAGGGGGTGATCTGTGATAAAGGTAATTTACTTTTATGTCCCTTGAGAATTGGAATTTAAAAAAGGGTGGGCTCTTTTATAAACGTATAAATTGTCCTAGCGAGCGTTCCACTATCCCTCAAGGAAGATAAACCTTGAGAGAAAATGATTACAATTGCATTACGCAAAAGGACACTCAGCCCAGTCAGACTTGTTCTGAAGGTTACATTTTTCTGTTGCTATTTGCCACAGTGGTGTTTCTTTGTATTTTTGGAGTAACTAGACTAGACTAGACAAGTTAATGGTTACTGCTTTACAGTTCTGCACAAGTACAGTACAGACGTACAGACAGTACTTACAGTACAGATACAAGTAAGTAAGTGAGTTGAAAACCACCCCCTGTACCTATCCAGTACAGTACGGATTTCCTCTTCTGTTGCAGCTACAAATGCGGCCTTCGTTAACCGCATCCTACAGAGGGATTTTGTTTTTCAGCAAGATGGCCCTTCTATAGCCAAGGCGCCACCTTACCCTCGTTTCTACAACTACGACCCCAAGCTAAACCGGTGATCGTGCAATCACCGGAACCCCCATTCAACCCGGGATAAAACTAGCTAGTAGTAGAAGCACAGTTTTTCTCTCGGATTTACTGAGTGTGTTTTTGATACAGGCCCCGAAGGGCCGGAATTAGAAGGCTAGCACAAAGGAATTCAACAAGTGTGGGCCTTAAGCACCCCTAAGGAGAAAACTCCCACGGCGGCCTTGAGAGCCGCGAAGAGGGGGCGTACACCAATTGCCAATAGACCCTCCCCTCTTTTTTCTTTTTATACCATACTAGTGCAATTTCCCCTTGTATCTTTTCAAAAATGAACAACAAAATGAAGAATGAACAATGAAAGATGCGCCATGACCTGCTGCGTAATTACATTCGGCATAGATACGTAAGGGCGCAGTAGGTGTCAAATGTACTCGAGATTTCTCGTTGCATCCGTAGCACTCAATGTTCTAGCTCTTGTTGCACTTCTTTTGAACATCATCCCGAGCCATGAGGGAGTTCCGCATGGTGTTTTACGTGATGCCCCAGTGCCCTCGTTGTTTCACACTTCAGCACATGAACAGGAGGTTAGTTACGAGAATGTACGTACGGAGACCTTGCCAGTTAACGACGGCCAGTTTCAAGATGCTGATGTAGCCGTTGTAATTTTAGGAGACGAGAATGCCCACGAAAGTAAAGCTAGCTCTGGGCGAGCAGTTAGAGGTCGAAAGCGATCGCGGCGAGAGCAACGTGCAATTGCTGACGAAGTCAATGGAGTATACGGTGGCGAATTAGCAGGGCACATGCCTAGTGGTATTGCCTACAACCATGAGTTTAGGATCAACTCGACGGAAGAGTCTCAGAGCTCTCCAGCGTTTTTGTCGCGGAAAGGCTTGGGAGCGACTGTTGGCGAATTCGCATCTTCACCACAGCTTTCTGCAATCTCAACGTCAGCGCAAGCAAAACACTTGTGGAAAAGCTACAATGCAGCGATGCCATTATCGGGGCCCGGAACTCTTTTGAGCCTTCCTGTGTTTCTTAAGTTCCATAAAGTTGGTGGCACCACTATAGCGGCGTGCCTACGAGACAGGGAGGAGGCAGGAGACTTCGGAGAGCGCAATTATTGGTGCTGTGACGCCCTCTGGCAGGAGACAGAAGAGCGTGAAGCCCACTCTAGAGGCTTAAATCGACGTCGGTCAAAAGGTATGCGTCAAGTTCACCAGATGGATACCCAGAATAGGCGCGGCAGAGCATTGATGGTCGGAACAACTGCATCCTGTGCATCTGGCGGCGTTGCTTACGAGCATAACACATTATCCATCTTCAAAGAGCACGGTTTCCGCGGATTTCAGGTGCATCGATACAGCTTAAAATCGATTACATCATAGTTGTCATCACTTCATATTCCGCAAAATTTCCGATTTGATTCCACGATGCCTGCGACAACTTCTGCGATCGTTGTCTGAACTATTGAAATCAGCATCGATATTTTAACAGATGTGCACAGAGTTTCGGCCGCGAGTGCGCGCACTGGTGGTGCTTAGAAATCCTGTTACAAAATGGTTAAGCGGACTTTACTACTGGGGCAAGGTAATTTTGTTTGTATATTTTACAATTCCGACCTAAAAATTTAACAGCCTTCCAGTACCGTAGAATGAGGATTCGTTTCTTTGGCAATTGAATGGGTGCGTGGGAGTAGGTGTACACCAACCCGCAAGGGCGCATTTGCTTAGCGCGCAAATTTTACGAGGATCTACGGCTCGACATAGCAGAAGCTTACCGACGACTGGTGCAGGACCCCCATCAGGTTGTAAACTACATGTTTTGGTTCATGACTCATCATTATCAAGTCCATTTTTTTTCTTATGGTACAGCTCCTCTTTTGATCGTTTCTATCCTTCGCGATCTTTACGCGAACCGTATTTTGAATTCTTTAGGTGGAAGCACGTGACGTCGACCTTATGAGCGCGTGCTTGTATGGAGATCGGTTTATTGAGACTCAGGCACTCAGTCGTACTGCTATGGTTGAAAAAGCTGAACGAGAACAGATCCAAAGTCAAAGCAATAGCATTGGTGGAAATCAGGGCGCTTTCAATGTCACGACGCGGGCATTCATGAAGATGCGGGTAGAAAGATACTTGCGGGCTCATGCAACGCAGCAGCTACTTTTTGTGGACAAATTCTTAGAAAAACACTTAGGAAAGGCAGAGTTTGAGGCGTCGAGCAAGATGGGAACTGTGCATGATGTCGACGGCAATTCTCTGATTCGTTTAATCATAGAAACTTACGGATTAGCGGAGCCCCCTTGGCATCTCGGGGAAGAAGATGCGCTTCGACAAGCAGCATCCGAAGCTGGGAAAGCATCAATAGCAGCAGCTAGGGCATCTCTGCCTCCGCAGCGCTTACGGAAGCACAAATTAGGCCCTCCAGGCGCTGGAATAGGTCGAGTGTGGAAGGTGCGGAATTTCCCAGGTCCTCCAGGTGGTGCTCCTCCGAACGAATACGTTTACGTCCTGAACCCACATGTTGAAAACACCACCACACCCAGCCCGTCTGAAATTGCAGCTGCGAAAGAGAGGCTTGGAAACAACTTTGTCGTGGGGTTAACGGAGCAAATGCCGTCGTTTCTCGTCCTCGTGGCGGTGCGTTCCAGGCAATTTTCATTGAAGTACCCAGATCGTCGTGTAAACTGACTGAATTGCGATCGAAGTAGTTCCCTGTCTTTATATCAACCCGCCTCATGCGGCGCACACTTTCTTTGTCCCCTCAATCCAAATACGCCTTCTACCTCTCTCTTTGCTTTAGGTGGAGTTGGGTTGGCCGCTCAAGTACCTCTGTTGCGTGGCCCGCAACGTGAATGCGGCTACAGGGAGCAACAAGGCGCGGCTACCCGACGCCATTTACAAACATGCCGAAAAGAAGCTCTTCGCCGATATCGAGGTCTTATTGAAATAGGCGCTCGATTTGCCACTATAACGTTTATTAATAAGGAATTCCCCTTCGTGATTCACTGCATTTCCTGTTGACAACTCCACACTACCAGATTTTTTCTTTGCTTGTTCGATTTTCTTGCTGCTTACTAACCAAAATCATCTCTGTATTCCAAAATATTCCATCAAATCGGTGGTATAGTTGTACCGCGAGGCGGAAGTGTTGCATTCGAGGCAGGTTCAAGCAGCCGGTTCACGACATGCCACCGCTCTCGCCCGCTTTACTGACCCAGCTTTCGGGAAGTTGGTCTGCGGTCATGATCTCAGCGAAGAGTAGAATAAGAAGAGAGGAATATGGCTTCATAACTCCTTATTTGGTGCATTGGCAATGCATTTGTGCTCACATCCAGGGGGGGGAATTGCCCGGCTAATAATCGTGTGCATGGAGGTGGGTGGTTCGCCTATCGTTCGCAACTCATTTGATCTTTGCCCCGTTGCCATAATAATGATAATTACACCTCTGCCGAGTGGCTTGGTGTGTCGGGTGGCGTTTGGCAGAGAAAGAATTATGATACTTTCCCTTATTACTTATTACCTGTTACACCGCCATCCAGCCAAGGCCCCATGCCGCTGGTTTTGAGCTGCTCTCAACTGGTTTCGTTTTAGTTTTAGTTCGGTGTAATGGTGTTTTATGTTTTATTGATTGGTGTTTGGGTTTGGGCTTTGGCTTTCTGAACTTTCTGGGCATCCTATACCATCTACACGGCAGCGCGCTAGGTTCGGAATTCCGCGTAAATCACGCGGAAATCACGCGGAAAGGAATTTTGCACCAATCAGACGTGATTTCCTTGGAGGAAATCTGCTCATAGTCCGGTGACGTCACCATATAATCTACCCGAAATTTTCGGGTGAACTTGGGTGAAATCGGGGTGATCTAGGTAACTGACCGGAGCCACGTGCCACGTGCACGGAGCCCATGGCGGCAAAGAGTTCCAGCGTCCTCTGGAAAGATACTACGGCAGGGGGGAAACATTTAAGCTACACTCTTTTTTTGACCTTTATGGCTCAAGCATTCCAGAATTTGCTGAGATCGCAATGCGCCTTTCGTCGAAACCGAGCGCTTCGGGCGCTGCAGAGCGTGATCACAAAGACACGGAGTTTGTGTGGACTAAGACGCGCAACCGCCTCTCTCCGAATAAGGTTACAATGCTGAAACACCGCTACAGCTCCATTCGCATGAGAAATCGCTCCGAATTCGACGAAGGACACCAAGCAAACAAAGAGTTCGAGAAGTACTGGAATGCGGAAGACTTCCTTGAGCCAGGTATCCAATCCGCCGAGCCCACTACGCGCAATATGGTGGTTGATATCCAGGAGAATGCCTTCCACGCATACACCGAGGACTGGGAGGAGGCACTACTGACTATTGCCGAGGCCACTGATTCCACTGCCCGCTTCAGACTTGCCACCAAGTACATGGGGATTGCCATGTGGGATGACAAGTTGGACGAGTGGCGCGTCGTGGTTGATCTCGAATGGTCCAGCAAGAGGGCCTACGGCAACAAGAAAGGCTGGGTTTTGGTGTGCGAACTTATGCCAGGCCGCCACGATGATGAAATTGCAGATGCAGAAGACAAGGAGGGCATTCGCGAACCGTTCTACATCAACGATGCCACTTACGCTGACATCATTGCCGCGGCTAGTGCTCAAACGCGCCCAGTGATAATGAAGGCCGCCGCCGCCGACTCTGGTGGCGAGTAAAAAGCTGAAGCCAAAGGAGAAATGCGCGCACCCGTGGCGACGAGCACTGCAGCTGACTGAAGGTTTACACGGAAGAAGAGCAAAGAGAGGGAAAAAAGTAGGAGGAAATGCGCACAGCACACAAGCACACAACACCCCCAGAGCACCAGAGAACACCCGTATATTCCGTATATTTGAGGATACTACCGTATATATACGGCACGTGAATCACGCGTAAA
>Ga0307931_1001817_pt1 | contig 13938 bp, 14 predicted proteins | sample OrgLakmetageno47_FD_201816 | JGI IMG/M metagenome (GOLD analysis project Ga0307931, IMG submission 201816) | Saline water microbial communities from Organic Lake, Antarctica - #47 | ecosystem: Environmental > Aquatic > Non-marine Saline and Alkaline > Saline | place: Antarctica: Organic Lake... | reverse complement strand
CTACCAGTAAATCTTACAATGGTCACGTATTCATTTTGTGTTTACTTGCAAATTCATAGGTTGAGAGTGTGCTCAACACTTTTTCCTGTCTTGAGTTGTGTTTCTTTTTCTCGTCTCATTCAAACACCTTATTTGCAGGTCGATGACGGCATTGACCGCGGGATGGTGAAGTGGAGCCCTTCTTTGAAGAAAGGCCAAGCCGCGTATGTGCCAGGCTTAGTGTACCAGGGTGGGCGCGGTGGCTCCACTGGCATTTTTGACCCAACCCAGAAGTTCAACCCGTCTTTGCCTGGCGCCACTTCTGCTTCTGCTTATGCCACAGTCAAAAAGACTCGAGAGCAGCCGTTAGGGGGTTCGTCAGCTGCATTGACAGCCGATGTGAAGGCGACGGAGACTGGTGGTGCTGAAAAAGCTAAGAATGACACCACAACTGCAACTGCAACTGCTGCTCCAGCTGCTCCTGCTCCTTCTGCTCCCAACTCGTATGCCCCGGCAGTCAGTTTAGGCGACCGTGTTGCTTCGGGTGGGGTCTACCAGGGAGACGGCGCCATGGGCTTGAAGCGTGTCCTTGTGCAGCGGCCGCCCGATTTGCAGGCGCAGCGCATGCTTCTGCCGGTGAACGGCGCCGAGCAAGAGATCGTGGAAGCAGTGCTGGCCGCTCCGGTGCGTGGTGCTGGCAGCAGTACTCGTACTAGCAGCAGCGGCAGTGGCAGTGGCAGTAGGAGTAGCGCTGGAAGCTACGCTGGTGACAGTGGTGGCAGTAAGATTGAGGATTCGGGCCCTGCGATCACTGCCGATGGCAAGCTGGCTGACGTGGTGGTGCTTTGCGGTGAAACAGGGTGCGTGCTATACTGACACATTGAGATATAGTAGATCAATAGCAGAAGTACCAGTAAAAGTTATAACCAGATACCTCTTTACATGAACTGCTATTTTGTTGTGCGCTGTTCTATTCGTTCATTGTTATCTCATTTTTCCTGCCTCTATTTCTTTTTTAGCTCCGGGAAATCCACGCAAGTGCCCCAGTTTTTGTACGAGTATGGCTTTGGCGCACCTGGCGTCGGCCTCATTGGCGTCACGCAACCTCGACGGGTGGCGGCGGTAGCCACCGCAGAGAGGGTTGCAACCGAGCTGCAGACTCCCTGTGGCCGTGGCGGCACTGTTGGGGTCCAAATTCGAGGTAGGTGCAATGCTTCGCAGCGGATATGGAGAGAGGAATGTTGCCGATGAGACTGAGCAATCTTGGGATTTGACCTCATTTGTTGGTGTCAAGTGTGCCTTCTCTAAATACGCTCATACTTCTATAAGCATCCCTTTTCTTTCCTTCCCCCGTAGGCGACGCTTCGCGGGTGCACGCCAATACCGCGGTAAAGTTCATGACCGACGGGATTTTGCTGCAGGAAATCAAGCGCGACTTCTTGCTCCGCAAGTACAGCGTGATCATTTTGGACGAAGCCCACGAACGCAATTTGAACACGGACCTCTTGGTCGGGCTCTTGAGCCGTGCGTTGCCGCTGCGCAATGCCCTGGCGCGCAAGCAAGCGGCACGTCAACAACAACAACAACAAGCTGCAGCAGCTGAAGTGGCAAAAGAAGCAAATGACAAGACAGGACTGTCAACTATGGACGGTGCACCGGATACAAGCAACGATGCCGGTAAGAAGAACAAAAAGAACAAAAAGATGAAGTCAGGTGTGGCCAACGGCCAGGGAGCTGAAGAAAAAGCTGACGGAAAAGAAGAAGGTATTCATAGAGCAGTGGTAGCGGGAGGTGAAGCTTGTGGCTTGGACGGCGGCCCTCTGCGACCTCTCAAGGTACACTTTACACTGGCATGACCGTGTTCATGTTGTCAGCAGAGAGGACTTCATTTCATTGCTGCGCTTCAAGGAACATGGTGCTTCAAGTAGAGTTGCAATCGTGTGCTTGCCTCCTCAGCCTTTTCTCCTCTTGATGTTTGCATTGTGGATTGATATCGTTCGTATCCGTGGCCCTTATTTTGCAACAGTTGATCATCATGTCAGCCACGCTTCGGGTGGACGATTTCGTGAGCAACTCGGTGCTCTTTCCTGCTCCACCGGCGCTTCTTAAGGTCCTTTGAATGTCTGCACAACAATTGCAAGCTTGCATTCTTATGCTTTTCTAGCTACCTTGAATATAGAGCATTTCAAACTTCTTTTTTGAATCGCTTGATATGCTCAGCAAGCGCTTTTAGTCATTTCTTTTGACATCTTTACCATTTTTCTTCGCATTTTCGTGCAGCATGATTCTAGTACAAACCTTCCATGATTTGTGGTTGTTAATAATCGTATGCGCATTTGAAACAGATTGAGTCGCGGCAGTATCCCGTCACCGTGCACTTTAACCGTAAAACCGCGAACGATCACGATTTCTTGGACGAAGCCTTCAACAAAGTGTGCAAAATTCACACCAAGTTACCACCGGGCGCTATCTTAGTGTTCTTAACGGGCAAGCGAGAAATTGAAACGTTGGTGAAGAAGATCAAGCAGCGCTTTGCGCCGAAGAAACGGTTGAACAAAGGGAAGCAGCCTACAAAGCTCACCGCTGATTCCGCGGCAGTGGAGGAGGACTCAGCCCAATCAGTATCCAAGCCAAACTCTAAGCGAAAAACTGGAGCAGCTAAGGCTGGAACTGCAGACCGCAAAGGTGGCAGCGCAGACGAAGACAAGGTAACTGATGATGATGATGATGATGAAGGCAATCTTGATGACGATGACGTGTTGGATATGGACGAATTAGATGCCATGGCAGACAATGATGACAATGACGACTACGAAGAGGATGACGAGGAGAACAATAGCGATGATGGCGATGACGGTGAGAGCAAAGATAAAGCTACAGCAGACGACGGTGATGCGCCTGTAGACCCACTTACAGCAGCAGCAGCAGCAGCAACAGCGGCTGAGGCAAACGACAGAGCAGAAGGCAGCGAGAACGACGGGCCTGGCCCGGTGACTGTGCTCCCACTCTACGCGATGCTCTCGCCTTCGGCTCAAGCGGCAGTCTTCAAACCTCCTCGAGAAGGCCACCGCCTCGTAAGTTGCATGCTTGCTCTCCTGAATTTTCATTGCGCTTCATATATGTGTACCCTCGTGTTCCTTGGCAGATTTAAAGTTTCTTCAATTGACTCTCTCTCTCTCTCTCTCTCTTTTGTCTTTCTTCTGCTTTGCTCCTTTTAATTTGTTTTGCCACATTGTCCATTTCCTTTCTGTTGCAGATTGTAGTCGCCACCAATGTGGCAGAAACCTCGGTGACCATTCCTGGCGTTACTTACGTGGTGCGTTTGCCGATCTTGCACCGACGTGGACAAATCAACCTTATTTTGCTATCACAACCTCATCATCATGATGCATCTTTACGTGTATAACATTTACTTAGACACACTCTGTCTCTTGTTATCTACTTATGATCTTTGTCTAGTTACTTGAATCTATAGTCTCCTCATCCCCTCGTCTTCTCGGTATACGGTAGGTGGATACGGGTCGGGCCAAAGCGCGGGTCCTGGACCACCGTACAGGGGTGAGTGCATTTGAAGTAGGGTTCATCTCTCAAGCTTCCGCAGACCAGAGAGCGGGGCGCGCCGGGCGCACAGGGCCAGGCCACTGCTATCGGCTCTACAGCAGCGCAACGTTCCAGCAATTTCCCCAATTTCACGACCCGGAGGTGATTATGCAAAATTACATCACCGTCGCATGAAAACCACTGAAGTACTCCTGATTTGTTTTCTTTTCGTGTTTCTTCTATTCTGCTCATCTACCGTATGCCTGTGCGCTAATAATCACACGCAGGTTCGAACCCGGTCTTTGGAAGATGTGGTGCTACAAATGAAAAGCATGGCCATTGCCAACGTGGCGACTTTTCCTTTCCCCAGTAGACCCGATCCATCAGCCATGCGCTCGGCCGTGAAATTGCTGCTCTATCTGGGAGCTCTAGCCCCAGCGCCAAGTCTCAACGTCACAGCTGCAACGACGAATGCGATGGGTGCTCAAAGCAAAAGCAAGAGCAGCGGTGAAGATGGTGACGGAGCGGTTGAACTAGATTCATTTGAAGACGGCGGCGAGGTAACCGGGGCGGCGCTTAGCTTCGTATTTGTTGCTCTATTTCCTGCACAAAGCATTGCACATGTTTCCACTTGTGTGCAATCTTTGCATAATCTTGATGAATTTCCATCTAAGCGCGATTGCCATATTTACGCGTATCATTATTTCAGGTGATCAGTGCCCTCGGCCTAGCGCTAAGCACGCTGCCTCTCGGCGCTCGCTTCGCGAAAATGTTGTTGTTGGGCAAGCAAGCAGGTGTCTTGCTACATGCCGCAGCTCTAGTCGCAGCCATGTCCGAAAAAGACCCTTTCTTGCGCACGGGGCCGTCTGCACATCACAACGACGGAAACGACGATGACGACGATGACGAAGAGGAGGACGACGAATTCGGCAACGACGGTGGGGAGTATTCCTCGCAAGATTTGACGAATTTTCGAGTCGCCCGAGAAGCGCAGCATGCTCTCAAGCTGAAACGGCGCGCGGAGCTGGCGATGAAGAGGCAACTGTCGATGCACCCCACTAGTGATGCGCTTGCACGGCTCAGAGCTCTCGGAGCGTTCGTGCACGCCGAAGCTACCGCACAAGCAAGTGCCGTGGCCGCAGCAGCAACGACCACAGCAGGGGCAGGAGCAGGAGCAGGAAGCAGCAATGATGGCGCCAGCCGCAGCGAGAGTAAGTCGCCATCGTCATTGTTATCGGGGAGCGTGGCAGGGCGTACGGCTACGGTGCTCGCCGCCCGGCGCTCGTTTTGCGCTCGTTTGGGTCTGCACGAGCCTACGCTAGTGCGCATGACGAAAGTCCTGGACCAACTGCTGCGCTTACTGGTGCTTCGTTTTCCGGAGGATCCACAGCTCCCGAGCGGTGAGGCGCTGGACGCCGTGAAGAAACAGGCGATGCAGTGTGGGTGTATAGGGGCGCAGCACCCGTCGCCGCTGCCACCGCTGGTACCGCCTTCGTCCACTGAAGAAGCTTCCCTGCGACAGGTATCCGAAATAAGATCAGATAGGTGTATGGTATCGCATAGGATATAGACCTTCCCGAAGTTGTGCGCTCGTCTTATTCTTCTCGTTTCTTCTCCTCGTTTCTTGTACCTTATTAGAGTTTTTCCGTTCTGTTTTATTCTTATCCATTGTACTACAGGTGATCTTGGCGGCCTCTCTCGACAGTGTTGCTCGTTTGTGCCCACCGGGAACCATGACGCAACCCAAGAAAGGGCAAAGCAAGCTGGACCAAGCCACTGCGTACTTCAGCTGCCACCCCTCTTTGGCGGGGGAACCGCTGTACTTGCACCCCTCGTCGGCGCTGTTCGACAGTTCGGTGGCCTCGGCCGCTCATGCTGCGGCGACCGCAGGTAAGGAGCGGAAATTACATTTAAAAAAAGAAAATTGAAATAAGATTGGGTAGGAATAAGGAGCCGGGGGTGGTGAAGTGGTGTACGTGATACAAATCTGCCTGAACTATTAATTGTACCCAAGAGCTTCAAACGGTGGAAAAGTATCACTCTATACCATCACCAATGGATCAAACTTGAATATCATATTCTTATTTTTAACACTCATTATCGTCACATTATATTAGGGGAAGGCCAGCGCGCCGCTGCCAGCGCTGCCGCCAGCGCCACAGCCCAAAAGAAGCTGCCTCGTTTTGTGTGCTACTCCAGCATCATCCGGGGCGCGGGGAACGACAAAAACGGGGGAGTCGGGCGCGCCTACATGTCGTGCGTGACCACGGTTGACCCGAATTGGTTGCCTCAATTGGCTCGACCAGCGCACGCGACTGCTGGGGCGGCATCCGGAGGATTAGCAACCAGTACAGGAGCAGCAGCAGGTGCATTAGCAGGAGCAGGAGGACCATCTTCATCGTCTTCTTCTTCCTCGTCATTGTCCTCCTTACCGCGGTCTCACCCCCTGTTGAAAACCTCCGAAGCGCTCGCGTCTCCACAGCCTGCCTTTGACCGAAATCTCGACTGCGTGGTGGCCTTTGTCGTGCCCAAGTTTGGGGTGCACATGTGGTCTCTGAAAGCAGTACCGCGCCCTCTGGGGGAGTTGGGAGCGTCCGAGGAGGTGCACGTCCGGTGGTTCGCCAGGTGATTATATTAGAGTTGACAATCACTAGCATTAGTGGGGATTGGTTACGCCCTAGTCTTTGCTCTGCCTCATTCGAAAATGGTGACAATGTTCATTTCTCGAATAAATGAAATACAGAAATTCAAGCGTCTATTATTTCAACTCACCATCAACTCCTTCTCTTCTTTTCTCTTCATTTATTGCTCTAATGCGCGTTGGTTGAACAGGCTCTTGCTGGAAGGCAAAGTGCACTCATCCTGGGAGCGCCTAGTGACTCCCCTTCTCAATGACCCACCAGCCCTCTTGACCAATCACAAGGTGGGAATAAAAACGTATTTTTTTTTCCCTTTTCGTCTCTCGAAGCAGAGTTGTAGTCTTCTCTGCTATAGCATTCTTAGCCCGCCAGCCATCCCTGTTATCACTTGTGATCCTTGAAGAGTTCTTTGTTTCTCACGTGCTCGCTCCCGGCGTTTCAATGATTTTATGACAGGGAAATGGCCTCGGACTCAGTGGCGTGTCAAGAAGTTCATCTCCGTCGCGCAAAGTAGCCCTCTTGATAGCGGCCCTTAAAGCCATGCCTTACGACATAAATGTCCCAGGCAGCAGCAGCAGCAGCAGCAGCAGTGGCAGTAACAGCCACAAGAAACGCTCTCGCGACAGCAGCGGCAGCGCAATTAAGGCTGGAGATACGACGACCACGGTTGCTGCTCCAGGATCTGCTGCTTGTGTGTCCTTGGCCACCCTTCGAGAAAGGCTAAAAGCACACGGCAGTCAAGCTCTTTGCAGTGCTCTGCGCGTCTGGGTAACCTTTCTTCCCTGCTTGACTTTCTCATCATTTCCATGTTTGTCTATGAATCATCTTATGCCCCCTCCCATCATTCCTTCATCATACGTTCACCCTCGCGCGTTGCCCACGACGATGGTCTTCGAATAATCTCCGTCTTTTCTTAACCCGCGTCTTTTGATCGAGCGAAGTCTGAATTTCACTGCCTTCCTCTTGAATGTTATAGATGAGAAGCGACCCCACTACAGACGCAGCAATAGAGGAAGTCGTTGCAGATCTGCTAGTGGCGTGAATGGTTTGGTCGTGAGCATAACTGCAAAGTTTAATTTATTTAGCAAATTGAGGGGGTAGAAGTAAGCGAGTCTGGAGGGCGAATTGCGGCGAAGCAGGCAAAGTGTATTGTACTCCAGCACCATAAGAAGAAACAGCCCTGTCTGGTTTCTCCTTTTTAGTTCCAGCTGCCTTATCATATAAGCTCGAATCGACCTAGGTCAGATGGGATTAGATTATACACCCGAATCGCAAATGGATGCCCGAAATGACATAAGTGGTAAGTGCGCCAACGGGCCAATCCCCAGGAAATGGCATGAGCTTTCGAGAGGGGCAATGCGTTATAGGTCCGTGATCTTCATTCCGGCCTATTCACTACTATTGCCATCGCACTCCACTCCTTGAAGTTGGCCGGAAGCCCTTTGCACTCGTATTCTTAGGCGCCCGGCCCTATCCCTATTTCATCACAGGGAACCCATTTGGCCCAGAGTGTGCTGCTGTACCAAACCCAAACCAGTAAGCAACTGCCGCGGCGCAGAAGCAATTATCAGCAGAGAGCAGAGATGATTATCGGCGTCAATAATTGGAGATGCAAGGACTGGACTGGGTGAGGTACAAGCTGATTGGATTTAATTACATGGGAGTAGGTAATTTCACGACTTCTACTTCCACTCTATATTACTCCAGCCAGCCCAGCCGAGCCCTCACTCTTTACACCGGTCTGGGCCATCTGGCCACATTTCCGCATTCTCCTGTCTAGCCTAGTCCAGCCCTTCTAAGTTTCATTGGAATTTCTCAAAGACATTATAAACCATCCCTATAGTACCTTTTATTGAATTACTGCATGTTGTACTTCCGCAGCAGAAAATATGAAGTATATGAGCGAAATTCCTGTTCCTAGGTCACTCAGATGTAGTGAATACTGGTCTCCATCGCCACCAAGGACTTTCTTGAACGCGCGCGATCTTTTGTGAAGGCTTAGAAATCTGTAGAACTTCTAGGCTCAGCAGGACGTTGAAATTTTGGCACGCATTTGACTTGATTGAAAGATACAATGGATTAGAGTATTCAACCGAGAAGCTTGAGCTGAAAGCTTCACTTCTCGTCAGAAGAGGCGACGGAGGCGAAGTCGGGTAGAGGAGTCGACAACGGCGATGGGAGGGGTGTTGGGAGCGGTGTTGGATAGTACGTTGGCGCTGGGGGGAAGTCAGACAGAGGGGTTGAGAACGGCGATGGGAGTGGTGTCGGGAGAGGAATTGGCTTGTACGTTGGTGGTGTTATTGGGAGAGGTGTTGGTTTGTACGTTGGTGTTGGAATGGGGAGAGTTGTTGGTTTGTAAGTTGGTGTTGGAATTGGGAGAGGTGTTGGTTTGTACGTCGGCGCTGGCATCGGGAGAGGTGTTGGTTTGTACGTCGGCTCTGGTATCGGGAGAGGCGTTGGTTGTGGAGTATCCGGAGGAGGAAAAATGCCCGTAGGAGGAGTAACCGTCGGTTGAGGAGTGGGCGCAAAAGTTTCTGGCTCCACAGACAACGAAAAACTGAAACTGAAACTCAAAGATTCAGTAATTGTCGGAAGAGGTGACGGCAGCGGTGTCGGAAAAGGTGTTGGGAGAGCTGTTGGAAAAGACGTCGGCGCGGGCGTTTCCACATCCGGGGGAAACGTTGAAAAACTGAAACTGAAAGATTCACCAGAGGTTGGGAGAGGTACAAGGAGCGGCGTCGGAAGCGGTGTCGGTAGGGGCGTTGGCAAAGGTGTTGGTTGTGTGGTAATCGGAGGCGGGAGAATAATCGTTGGAGGAGGAGGCTTAACCGTCGGTTGAGGTGTCGGCTCCAAAATTTCTCTTTCCACGGACAACGAGAAACTGAAGCTGAAACTCAAAGATTCCTCAAAGCTGAAACTGAACGACGTGGGCTGCGCCGAAAATGAAAAGCTGAAGCTCAAAGAAGACGGCGCTGGTTCCAAAGTTGGCTGTGGCACAAGGGCCGTTGGGATCAGCGTGGGCGGGACCGGGACGGGCGGCAGTGCTGTCGGGGCGTCAGTTGGTGCTTCAGTCGGGTGTGGCGTGGGGCGTGGAGTGGGCACTGGTGCTGGCGGCTGAGGTTTGGGTGGCTTGGGCTTGTAGCCTCCACCCCAAGAATAGTCTCCACCCCAGGAGTAGTCGGGCATGTCGGGCGCGTCGGGCGTATCAGGGGCACACGGGTCTGGCGCAGGGCCAGGTGGAAAGGGCTTCGTCGGCATTGGCCACACGGGGCGCCGCTTGCCACTGCTGCCACCACGAGGAGGAGGCACTGGAGCAGGGCCTGGAACCACGGGGGGCAGTGGCACAAACGGCGGCATCACTGGTGGTACCACAGGTACATGCGTTGGGTTTGGCACGATGGGTTGTGGCTCCACCCCAGGAGGTTGGTAGCCGGCGCCCCAGGAGTAATCAGGCGGAGGTGGGTGGGTGGGAGAAGGAGTTGGCGGCGGAATGATAGGGCCGCCGCCGCCCCTGGAGTAATCCGGAGGTGGAGGAGGTGCAGACGAGGTCGTGGACCTTGGTTCATTGTTGCCGAGAGCACGGAGATTTTTCTTTGCCTATGTGTGAACGTGCGCATTGGATAAGTGGGCAAAGTGGTCATTCCAAGTGAATTGTTTACAATGGGCCTCAACAGCGGCATCAATGCAGTTGTGTGAAACAGGAAAAACAAAAGTCGCTCTCCCACAAGGGCACGTGACAAGTCTCGACTCGTCCAATCATGGTAGGAAGGAAAGAAGGGGGCGAAGAGATATGCCTCGCATTGGTGAACCATGATGGTAAAGTATAGAAGCAAAACAATGTGCGGGGAGTGCTTAAATGTGCAATCAGCAATACCGATTTGTTTTCAGCTTTCGTTGAGAACATTGCACTCCAGTCCCATGCCGCAGCATTGTTGGAAAGCAGTGCAAGGGCAGCAACAACTGCATTTTTGTGCGCCCCCATCGTTGACTGTATCGTAAGAGCAAAGTCCTGTTGTAAACAATTTCATGAATGGAGAAGCAAAGTTTAAACAACGCGAGAATCGTAATAAAGGAGAGGAGTAGGAGTGGCACCAATGGCGGTGGCGCATTGTGGTACTACGGTGATGGTTGAAGGTTTGTTGAGGGACGTACCTTGAACAACAATCGAGTTGTACAAATGACCTGTGGGATGCTGGTCAACCATGGACGTGTCCATCATGACCGCTGAAACCGCTTGCATGAATCTCGGACAATTCTTCCCAGAAGTCGCACTTTCTTGGGTCTCGTCCCGTCAGTCAGGTCTCATCCTAGAACTCGGTAGCTCTGTAAAATGGACAAATTATAACAGTACAACAGTAACAAGATACTTTTTGATGGATGAATTCTCTGATCAAACCTGCCTTGCGTCTCAGTTAGGACGTGCAGAATCCAAGTTGTTCAAAACTTTCAAATAGGCAAATAGGACTACAGGTGTACTTCATCGCAGGTCTGCAACACCTGCTGGTAGTTGATTTTTGGTGTTTGTAATTAATTTCGAATTTTTGTGCGGCCGCACTTGAGTGAATTACCTCGCGCCGATAGTAAAGCAAAACTGTACTGCAGGTGTATGCTCTTGCTATTTTCGTGGAGCTAGTCTAGTCTAGTTAATACTCTCCCATAAACAAAGAAAGGCAAGTACACAGCAGTCACAGAGGCACATAAAGAATGCACTTGAGCTGCAAATGCGCCAGCAAATTCGCTCCAGAAGGCCAATGAAGGCTCCAACTGGCGCCTTTCCTCCGAACAAGTCGGCGGGACTGAGGCGGTAGAAAGAAAGGGCCATCAACAATCCGACACGGGGAACTATGGGTGGCAAGCTATGTTTGGGTTGCTCTCTGAGCCGGCGGAGTACGAAAATACTTGTCTTTGAACCCCCATCTCCACTGGAGTTTGGAAAAAGTATGAATAGTAGCTATAGTCTAATATTTTGCCAAATACCAAGTAGGCAACAGCCAACTTAGTTTGTTATGACACCCACCAGCTGCCACCCTTAGGATTGTGCACCTCGGGGGACTCCGAGAACCACACGCAGTAAAACGACTAGGCATTCACATCAACTTCAGAGACCCGAATTGATTGTACCTACCACGTGCGCATGTGCGTTGGAAATAGATGTAATAGCTGGACCCAAGCTTATAAAATGGATGTATCAATTCAAGAAATAAGGACAAGGGTGCGCCTCATTAGAATTCTTAGATGATAAGAAATATGAAAAGGAAACTGTTTTAGTCATCCAAGTGCCATTCTCTACTGGCCTGTTGCCCAATTGACCTCCTAGTAAGGTAAGATTTTCCTACAAGACCAAAGGGAGTGACTTTCGTAGTAATAATCGGGGTAATATCCTGGTTCGGGGTGGTCTCAATTACTCCTTATCATATATACGTGACGCTGCTCTATGGGAGACTATTTTTGAACGTAGCCTTTCAATGGGCGCTCCAATGAGCCTATTTGTTAAATGAATAAAGCCTCCTCCTCCGTAGTCCGCCGAGATTTGATTAGAGTAGATTTGATTAGATTAACTAAGATTCGAGCATACTCCCCAAATATAAAGAAACAACAAAAAGTAGCATAAAGTTGCGTTTTAATGAATCCTCCAAAACAAGTCTGAGCATGGAGGAGCGTGCCACTTTGGACCGCTATCATCACTTCCATGGCCACTCGGGCATGTGCGCCTGATTAGCTTCTTAGGTCTAGTTTGCGCTGCTTTGCTTTTCTTCTCTACCTGTTAGTCTTCTAATTCCGGCCCTTCGGGGCCTGTCTCAAAACAAGTCTGACTGGGCTGATAGCCTTGCGCCAGAAATCCAACTGGATGCTCTCCAATATTTGTCACTTGTGCTCACGATGATTGAATCTGTTGCGGTCTTGGAGCTCGGTGCACTAGAGCGAGGAAGCGCAGGATTGTTCAAAATCACCTCTGTGGTGTCAAAGGAGGCGTGCCCCTTGTTGCCCCCTGTTCCCTCGTTCAGTCCCCAGAACACTGCCCACTTCAACGGACATCAATGCTTGTTCGTATTCGATATGAATACGTAGATTTACGAAAGATGGGAAGTGAGTCGTTGAGATCAGAGCAGTGAAAAGTTCAAGAAGGCTATAGATTTGGAGAAGTCCGAGTAGTATCGTCTATAGTAGCATTTAGCTTCAGTACCTTCAGTAGCTCCAATACCATGCCAAGCTCTCTTCGCTTTCTCCTTCTAGCTATTGTGGCCTCAACGGCAGCGGCGTTTGTGCCCGCTTCAGCGGTTTGTGGTCGGCGATGGAGTGTGAGGTCGGCGCCTTTACCTAAGCCTTCGGCCCCTGCTGCTCAGGTGACAAGAATCTTAGTCTACACAAACTTGAAATCCTACTGAAACCACATGGAGAAATTGAATATAAAAACGAGCATCTATCCCAATCCGAGACTAGATAGCAAGCGTAGCCACTCGTGAAGTGCTTGAGCTATACAATTTGCTTGCACTCGCTGCAGTTGCATCTTTTGGGCCAATGCTTTCGTCTTGCAGCCTGTGAACAAACATTGAACTCGTACGCTATATCCTTATACGTGTTATGTCTTTCAATTGATATATATTGTTTATTTAATTAAATGAATGTTGTTGGTGCACATGTAAGGGCATCGTTCCTCATGCTCCTTTGGCGCTGCGAAGCAAAGTGGTGTGCCACGGCCTCTTCGGCCTCGGTGCGCCTGAAATCGCGGTCATCGTCGCCGTGGGTGCGTACAAACGAATGCAACATCTATATTAATGGAGTTCACAAAAGTGCTTAGCGCTCCTTCGCTTATAGCCTACATTGGCCTTCCGACAATTCTTTGTGTACAAATTCGCCGTAGGCTATGTCATCAATACCGTAAAAAACTTCTCTCTCCCACTGACATGCCAATGGCCATCTTTCATGTCGATGGAGACCATGTTCAAATTCGTTTTTTCTTCAATCTTCCCATTATTCACCTATTTTTTTCTCTTTTTAAACAAATATACAGCGGGATTCGTGCTGGGGCCTCAGAAATTGGGGCAAATGGCCCGGGATTTGGGCGCAGTGGCGGGCGAGCTCAAAGACGTGCCCAAAGAGTTTCAAGAGGTGAACATGTACTGAACAGCCAGTAGCCCATAGCTACTAGCTACAGTGCACAACTCTGAATGCACCCTATTCCATATACAGCGCTCTCATCTAACCTCTTTCATGAGAGTGCACTCTTACGCTTTTATACAAACTTTCGTGAAAACAAAAAGTGATGTCTTTGGCGTCAGTCAGACGATACGCGCTGATGTTCAATTTTGTTTTCTTCTTCGTGTGAATGACTTTCGTGGCTCTACTCATGAACTAGGGGTTGGCTGAGGGCGAAGACCGAGCAGTCATCACGAAAGAGTCCGCCAAGGCCCCTGCGGACGAAAAGAAAGAAGAAACAAATGCGTAGAGAGGGGTTCTATGTGGGAATAATTACGGTAGTTGAACACCCCGCCTTGCTTAGGATTTCTGTACTCCGTGCCTATACATTTAAGCCGCACATCAATTCAGATCCATACATCAGTTCCGTTGTTATGCCATTCAACTCTACGCGCCCAACGAATTTATTACCAATTACAATTACCTATAAATGATACATTATACAAATCATCATCTAACTTGCTCTCAAGGTGGAGGGCCTTGCGAGGGTTTCGAAAAACGCTGGAGGACGACCACGACTAGCGTCCGTGGCGTTTGATGGAAGATATATGGGTTTAGCTCTTTGATAGGGAGGGACCGCTAG